>ERZ1643251.1023-NODE-1023-length-34213-cov-7.280403_pt1 | contig 34213 bp, 27 predicted proteins | sample MGYA00579261_ERZ1643251 | MGnify/ENA primary metagenome ERZ1643251 (study PRJEB29033, sample SAMEA4952267) | chicken gut metagenome | biome: Broiler Chicken; feature: Gastrointestinal Tract; material: Caecum | place: Ireland | collected 2018 | study: Broiler... | reverse complement strand
TTAAGACACCGCCCTTTCACGGCGGTAACATGGGTTCAAATCCCGTACGGGTCATCCTAATAAACTTATGCCGGCTTAGCTCAGTTGGTAGAGCATCGGTATCGTAAACCGAGGGTCACAGGTTCGAATCCTGCAGCCGGCATAACAAGTTGCTGATATTTATGATAATTAACGTTATTTAACATTAGTTTGTTGAATAACGTTTTTTTATTTCAAAAAAATCTTCTAAATATTGGCATTTGATTTTTATTTTACAGATTAAAGGTATAAGCTACTTTACTTTAGAAACAAAGGGATTAGAATTATTGGTAATAAGTATTGTTTTAGATACTAATTAACCTAATATATTTAGAAATAAACAAAAATAAATACTTATTTCCTCAAGTTATGATAAGATGAATATGTACATAAAAATTGAGATAAAAAAAGATAAATTTAGTTCGAAAGTAGGGAATTTTTATGGGAAATGAAGTGCTTTTTCCAGGTGATACTCTGGGGATTATTGGTGACAGTTCTAATGGAATTAGATTGGCTCAAACAGCTAAAAGACTAGGATTTAAAGTGATTGTTTATGCTACTAACGAAGGAAGTCCTACTTTAGCAGATGCAGATGTTAAGATTGTGGGTGATTTTAGCGATAAGGCTAAGTTACAAGATTTTGCTGAGCGTTGTGATTTAGTAATGTATGAATCAGAACATATATCTTCTGAAGTTATTGCATATCTACAAAAATTCACTAAAGTTCCGCAAGGTTCTGAAACTTTAGAAATTGCACAAGATAGATTGTTGGAACGTGCTTTCTTTGAACAAATGAATATAAATATTGCCCCTTATGCAACAATTGTTAGCTTAGAGGACGTTTACCAAGCTATTAGTTCAATTGGATATCCTTGTGTATTAAAACCTATTCAAAAAGGATTTGGTCCTAAACGTCAACAAATAATTCGTAAGCAAACAGATATTGCCAAATGTGCAGACATTATTGATATGGGGACTTATATCTTAGAATCGTGGATACCTTATAATAAAGAACTATCAGTTATAATGACACGTGATTATGATGGAAATTTAGCATATTTTCCTGTAATTGAAACTAGATATAAAGAAAATCGTCTTAATGAGGCAATTGTACCAGCTAATATCCAACCTGATGTAGAAGAGGAAGTAAAACGTTTAGCGGGTGAAATTGTCAGTGGCTTAAAATATGTAGGTGCTTTAGAGGTAGCTTTCTATCTAACTGAGAGTGGTTCTTTATATGTAAAAAGAATTGTGCCAGCTTTACATAATTCTGGCTATGTCTTTGATAAGGCAACTAATGTTTCGATGTTTGAGCAACATCTTAGAACTTTGGTGAAGATGCCATTAGTTGATATTAAATTAGTTCAACCTGCAGGCATGGTAATGATTGAAGAAGAAAATATTGATGACATTCGTACACAATGGGTACTAAAAAATAATTGGTATTATACATTCTTTAGATACCCAGAATCAATGAGACCACAACCAGAAGGCTATATTATAGTATTAGCTGAAAATGAAATGGAAATAAAACAACAAATAGAATCGACTGGTATTTGGGACGATTTATCAAAAGAATAATAGTTAATGGAGCGATAAATAATTATAAAGTTATCGCTCTTTTTAATGATTAATAATTGGATTTTAGTTATAATAAGAATTGACATTTTTCTGAAAGGATGAGTACTGTGACCGACAATATGTTTTTGTCAGGAATGAATGATAAACAATCAGAAGCAGTTTTATGTACAGAAGGACCATTATTAATAATGGCAGGAGCTGGTAGTGGGAAGACTCGTGTGTTAACTCACCGTGTAGCATACTTAATTGAAGAAAAAGGCGTAAATCCTTGGAACATACTAGCTATCACCTTTACAAACAAAGCAGCTCGTGAAATGAGAGAACGTGTAAATAATTTAATGGGTGAAGGTGCAGAAGATATATGGGTATCTACATTCCATGCTTTATGTGTACGAATTTTACGGAGAGACGCAGAAAAAATAGGCTTTAATAGATCATTTACAATTGCAAGTACAAGTGAGCAAAGAACTTTAATGAAACAGGTTCTTAATGATTTAAATATTGATACTAAAAAATATGATCCACGTGCAATCTTAAGTGTAATTTCAAATGCCAAAAATGACCTATTAGATCCTAAAGATTATGCCCAACAAGCTAATGGACCATTTGAAGAAATTGTAAGTAAAGCATATTTTGAATATCAAAATCAGCTTGCAAATAACCAAGCAATGGATTTTGATGATTTAATTATGCAAACTATTAGATTATTCAACGAATCACCAGAAACATTGGAATTTTATCAACGTAAATTCCACTATATTCATGTTGATGAATATCAAGATACTAACGAAGCTCAATATGAATTAGTTAATAAGTTAGCTCGTAAATATCGCAATTTATGTGTTGTAGGTGATGCAGATCAAAGTATTTATGGTTGGCGTGGTGCAAACATGGAAAATATCATGAACTTTGAAGAAGATTACCCAGATGCAACAGTAATTAAATTGGAACAAAATTATCGTTCTACAAAAAATATTTTAGCAGCTGCTAATAATGTGATTGAGAATAACGTAAATCGTAAAGATAAGACTTTATGGACAGATAATAAGCAAGGTGACAAGATCCATTATTATCGTGCAAATAACGCTAATGAAGAAGCTTATTATGTAGTTAAAAAAATTCAAGAACAAATTAGAAATAATGGACGCCATTATGGAGATTTTGCTATTTTATATCGTACTAATGCACAGTCACGTATAATCGAAGAAACTTTCGTGAAAACCAATATACCATATAAATTAGTTGGAGCGCATAAATTCTATGATCGCAAGGAAATAATGGACACTTTAGCTTATTTACGTTTAGTAACTAATCTAGCTGATTCTATGAGTTTTGAAAGAATAGTAAATGAACCAAAACGTAGTATCGGCTCAGTAACTGTTGGAAAATTAAGAACATTCTCTCAAATTCATGGTATGTCAATGTTAGAAGCTTCCAAGAGTGCTGCTTTAGCAGGGGTATCTGCCAAGGCAAGTAATAAATTAGAAAAGTTTGCTGAGATGATAGAACAGTTACATGAATATCAAAAGGCACATAATGTTACTGAAGTTACAGAAAGAATTCTAGATGTAACGGGTTATAAAGCTAACTTACAAAGAGAAGATACTTTAGAAAACCGTAATCGTTTAGAAAACTTGGAAGAATTTTTAACGGTTACTAAGCAATTTGATCAAGATTGGGAACCTGAAGATGAAGAAAGTGATCCATTTGTTGATTTCTTAGCTGATTTAGCTTTAGTTTCAGATCAAGATAGTGTAGAAGAAGAACCAGATGAAGTCACATTAATGACATTACATGCAGCAAAAGGGCTAGAATTCCCAGTTGTATTTTTGATGGGATTAGAAGAAGGTATTTTCCCACTTTCTAGAGCAGTTATGGACGAAAATGAACTCGAAGAAGAACGTAGATTGGCCTATGTAGGGATAACTCGTGCTGAAGAAGAACTTTATTTAACTAACTCGATTTCTCGTATGTTGTATGGTAAGAGTCAAAATAATCCAGCTTCTCGTTTTATTGAAGAAATTGATGAAGAATTAATCCAATCAGATAATCAAACGGTAGCAAGTACAACATTAACATCCAAGAGAACTAGATCTAGAGAAGTGCCATTTAGTAAGAAGCCTAAATATCGTATGCCAGCAGGAACTGTTGAACGCCCTAAAGAAACTGGTGCTGACAAACAAAGCTGGAATATAGGAGATAAGATTTCTCACAAAGCTTGGGGAACAGGAACTATTGTCAAGGTCTCAGGCGATGGCGAAGATACAGAACTAGATATTGCTTTTGAAGGTAAAGGTATTAAACGATTATTAGCAGCATTCGCACCAATTACAAAGATATAAGGAAGGTGGTGCCCATATGTCACAAAAAGATATAGAGATGGAATTAAAAGAGCTTCGTGATAAGTTAAATCGCTGGAGTAATGAATATTATGTGTTGGATACTCCATCTGTTGAAGATAGCGTGTATGACAAACATTATCAACGTTTATTAGAGCTCGAACAGGCCAATCCTGATTTAGTAACTGCGGACTCTCCTAGTCAAAGAGTAGGTGGTAAAGTTCTAAGTGGCTTTACTAAAGTAAATCATGATATTCCAATGTTGTCATTAGGCGATGTATTTTCTAAAGAGGAATTAATAGAATTTTTAGAGCGTTTAGAAAATAGTGTAGAGCAGAAGTTGGATTATAGTTGCGAGTTAAAGATTGATGGTTTGGCTATTTCCTTAACTTATGAGAATGGTAAGTTTATCAAGGGGTCAACTCGTGGTAATGGGGTAATCGGTGAAGATATTACTGAAAATCTCAAAACTATCAAGGCAATCCCTATGGAATTAAATGAACCTGTGTCAATTGAAGTTCGTGGAGAATGTTACATGCCTAAGAAATCTTTTGTGGAACTGAATATTAAACGTGAAGCAGAAGGGCAAGCTGTTTTTGCTAACCCACGTAATGCAGCAGCAGGATCTTTGCGTCAATTAGATACAAAAATAACAGCTAGTCGAAACTTGAGTACTTTTATTTATTATTTAATGGAACCTGAAAAGTTGGGGATAAAAACTCAAACTGAAGCCTTAAACAAATTAGAGAGCTGGGGTTTCAAAGTTAATAATGAATCTAAACAAGTTAAAACAAAGGAAGAAATATTTGCTTATATTGATGAGGCTACTGATCAAAGAGCCAACCTTCCATACGATATTGATGGAATAGTTCTAAAAGCAGAATCCTTTGCAGTTCAGTCTCAAGTTGGAAACACAGTTAAAGTTCCTAGATGGGCAATAGCTTATAAGTTTCCACCAGATGAACAGGAAACAAAAGTTTTAGATATTGAGTGGACAGTCGGAAGAACTGGAGTGGTAACCCCAACTGCTGTTATGGAACCAGTAACATTAGCAGGAACAACTGTGGCAAGAGCTTCGCTACATAACCCTGATTATTTAAGGGAAAAAGATATTCGTATAGGCGATACGGTGAAACTTCATAAAGCTGGAGATATTATTCCTGAAATTTCTGAAGTAGTTTTAGCTAAAAGAACAGAAGATTCAGTAGAGTATCAAATTCCAACAGAATGTCCAGAATGTGGTGCTAAGTTAGTTCATTTAGATGATGAGGTAGCTCTAAGATGTATCAATCCACAATGTCCAGCTTTGGTAAAAGAAAGCTTAACACATTTTGCTTCAAGAAATGCGATGGATATTAGAGGATTAGGACCTAGAATAATTGAACAGCTTTACAACCGTGAAATGATTAAAGATGTTGCCGGAATTTATAGCTTAACTTTTGAACAGTTGATAACTTTAGATAAGTTTAAGGAAAAATCTGCGAATAACCTATTGACAGCAATCGATAATAGTCGTAATAATTCTATTGAACGTTTAATTTTTGGACTAGGAATCCGCCATGTTGGTGCTAAAGTAGCTAGAATATTAGCTGAAAATTATAAGTCAATGGATAACTTAGCTAAAGCAAAAAGTGATGAAATTTCAACGATTGATTCATTAGGAGAAATTATAGGTGATAGTGTTGAAATGTATTTTGCAGATGAACACGTGCTGGAATTATTAGATGAATTGCGACAAGCTGGGGTAAATATGGAATTCTTAGGACAAACTCGTGAAGAACAGCTTGAAAGCAGTACTGATAGTAGTTTTAACGGTTTACGTGTTGTTCTAACTGGAACTTTGGATACTTTAAAGAGATCTGAAGCTAAATCATGGCTTGAAGCACATGGTGCAAAAGTTACAGGAAGTGTGTCTAAAAAAACTGATTTACTTATTGCAGGTCATGATGCTGGTAGCAAATTGACAAAAGCTCAAGAATTAAATGTTAGAGTAATGAATGAAGCAGAATTTATTCAGCAGATGGAGGAAGAATCTTGAAAAAGTTTGGTATAATTATCAGTTTATGTCTATCAGCTGCTTTAATGGCTTCTTGTGGAAAACTTGGTGGTAATTCTAATACTACAACAGCAACTACAGAGTCATCTAAAAGTGGTTATCAGACAACTGGTGAAAACAATAGTAGTGATTATCAAGGAATTATTGAAGATGGAGAATATAAGACAAGTAAGTCTAGAGGGGTAGGGATTTCTCAAAATTCAGATAATCTATTGAATTTGAAGAGTTTTGAAGCAGGTCTAACAACAATTTCTAAGGATCATTTCTCTACTAAGAGTTACATTTTCCAAGAAGGACAATATTTAAATAAGGCTACTATTCAAGATTGGTTAGGGAGAAAATCTAGTTCTAATCCAGAAGGTTTGAATCCTAGCGACAATGGTAAGAAAGAAGCAAATAAGCGAAACCCAATTTATGTTCAACAAATAGAAGAACAAGATTACATGAAGCAAAATAATGGTAAATTGGAATTAGCCGGTATGACAATTGGGATTGGTATGAATCAAAAGGATTACTACCAAAAAGAACAATATGGTGCTACTTATTCAACAACAATTTCTAAAGAAAAGAGAATTGAAGAAGGTAAGATAGCTGCTAAGAAAGTTCTTGCACGAGTTCGTCAAAAAGTCGGAAACAATGTGCCAATTGTGATTGCGATGTTTGCTCAAGCTCCTAATGATAGTTTAGTAGGTGGTTATTTCTACTCCTATACTGTAAGTAAGAGTGGGACAGATATCGGAAGTTGGACAGAAACAAACATTAAGAGTTACGTTCTTCCAGCGACTGAAGATAACAAACTTCCTAATGACAATGATTCAACATCATTTGATAATTTCCAAAAAGAAGTTAAGAATTTCTTCCCTAATATTTCTAATGTAACGGGACAAGGTCAATATAAAGATAAGACTTTGCAAGGTTTACACATAACAATTACAACTCAATTTTATAGTGAAACCGAGATAACTAGCTTTACTCAGTATGTAGCACAAGCTGCCAAGTCATACTTACCAAGTGGTATCCCAGTAGATATCAAGATTAATGGTAGTGACGGCGAAACACAAAGTTTTGTTTCAACAACAGGTGGCAATGGCGGATATTATACCCATGTATTCGGAAGTTACTAAATAATATATAAAGTGAGACTATTTTTTGCAGTAGTCTCTTTTATATTTTTAAATGATTATGCTAGAATATCAATTAGGAAACTTATTAACAAACTATAAGTAGTAATAAAATTATTAAAGTAATAGATAAGTGATGAAAGAGGGATGAACAATGGCAATTGGATCTGAAGAAGTAAAGCACGTTGCAGGGCTAGCAAAGCTTGCTTTTAAAGATGAAGAATTAGCTAAGTTTACTGGACAAATGGATGAAATTATTAACATGGTTCAACAACTTAGTGAAGTAGATACAACAGATGTTCCTGTAACAACACACGTAACAGATGCAATAAATACTTTACGTGAAGACGTTGCAGTAAAAGGAACAGATCGTGATTTATTAATGAAAAATGTTCCTCAAAGCCAAGATGGATATATTAAAGTTCCAGCAATTATTGACGAAAGTGAGGAATAGTAATGGATTACTTTAAGAATGATTTAGCAAGTATTCACGATGATTTAGTAAATAAGAAATATAGTGTTGAAGAATTAACTAAGTCAACATTTGATAACATTAAAAAGGTAGATAAAGAAATTGAAGCCTTCTTGAAATTAGATGAAGAAAGAGCATTAGAAAAGGCTCGTAAAATTGATGAACGAGGCGTTAAAGCTGATTCTATTTTAGATGGTATTGGTATCGGTATTAAAGATAATATCGTAACTAAAGATTTAACAACAACAGCTGCTTCTAAAATGTTAGAAAATTTTGAACCAATTTACAACGCAACTGTAATGGATAAGCTTAATGATGCTGGCATGATTACAGTTGGTAAGTTGAATATGGATGAATTTGCGATGGGTAGTTCTACAGAAAATTCAGCTTTCAAAATTACTAAGAATGTCTGGGATACTACAAAAGTTCCTGGTGGTTCTTCTGGTGGTTCTGCAGCAGCAGTTGCATCTGGTCAAGTTCTAGCATCTTTAGGTTCTGATACTGGTGGTTCAATTCGTCAACCAGCTGCATTTAACGGAATTGTTGGGGTAAAACCAACATATGGTCGTGTATCTCGTTATGGTTTGATTGCTTTTGCATCTAGTTTAGATCAAATTGGACCTTTGACACGTACAGTTAAAGACAATGCTTTAGTGTTAAACGCAATTAGTGGACATGATGCTCATGACTTTACTAGCTCCAGTCGTGAAGTTCCTGATTTTACTAAGGGAATTGAAGATGGTGTTAAGGGTATGAGAATTGCTGTTCCTAAAGAATACTTTGGTGAAGGTGTAGACGAAGACGTTGCTAAGGCAGTTAAGGATGCCGTAAAGACTTTTGAAAGCTTAGGGGCAACAGTAGATGAAGTATCTCTACCTCATAGTAAATATGGTGTTCCAGTTTACTACATTATTGCTTCATCTGAAGCATCTTCTAACCTTCAAAGATATGATGGTATTCGTTATGGATTCCGTGCTAAAGATGTAAAGAACTTGGAAGATGTATATGTACGTTCACGTTCTGAAGGATTTGGCGATGAAGTTAAGCGTCGTATCATGTTAGGAACATTCTCTCTTTCTGCTGGTTCATATGATGCATTCTTCAAGAAGGCTGCACAAGTTAGAACTTTGATTTGCCAAGACTTTGAAAATGTTTATAAAGATTATGACTTGATTTTAGCTCCAACATCTCCAACTACTGCATACGGAATTGGTGAAGAAATCAACGATCCAGTAACAATGTATATGAATGATATTTTGACAATTCCAGTTAACTTAGCAGGACTTCCAGGTATGTCCTTACCTGCAGGATTCTCTAATGGATTGCCAATTGGTTTACAACTAATTGCACCACGTTTTGCAGAAAGTACAATGTATCGTGCAGGATATGCATTTGAACAATCAACTGATTTTCATAAAGCAATACCAACGTTAGGAGGTCAAAACTAATGAATTTTGAGACGACTGTAGGTTTAGAAGTCCATATTGAAATGCAAACAAATTCTAAGGCATATTCACCTTCTCCTGTTCAATATGGTGCTGAACAAAATACAAATACTAATGTCATTGATTGGGGTTATCCAGGTGTCTTACCTGAAATAAATAAGGGTGCTTTAGAATTTGGAATGCGTGCAGCATTAGCACTTCATTGTGATATTACACAAGATGTTGGTTTTGATAGAAAGAATTACTTCTATCCTGATAATCCTAAAGCTTACCAAATTACACAAGCTCGTACACCAATTGGTACTAATGGTTGGTTAGAAATTGAACTTGAAGATGGTACTAAGAAAAAGATTGGTATCCGTGAAATGCACGTTGAAGAAGATGCTGGTAAAAACACACATAATCCAGACGGTTATTCTTATGTTGACTTGAATCGTCAAGGTACACCTTTGATTGAAATTGTTGCAGAACCTGATATTTCAAGTGCTGATGAAGCTTACGCATATTTGACAAAATTACGTCAAGTTATTCAATTTACAGGTATTTCAGACGTGAAAATGGAAGAAGGTTCCATGCGTGCTGACGTTAATGTTTCAATTGCACCAATTGGATCTGACAAATTGGGTGTTCGTACTGAAATGAAGAACCTTAACTCATTTGAACATGTACGCAAAGGTATTCAATATGAAGTTAAGCGTCAAGAACGTTTACTGATGTCTGGTGGAGAAGTAGAACAAGAAACACGTCGTTTTGATGAACCAAGTGGTGAAACTATTTTAATGCGTTCTAAGGAAGAAGCTAACGACTACCGTTACTTCCCAGAACCAGATCTACCACCAATTCATATTAGTGATGATTGGATTGAAGAAGTTCGTGCATCTATTCCAGAAATGCCAGATAAGCGTCGTGAAAGATATACACAAGATTGGGGTATTCCAGCTTATGACGCAGGTGTTCTTACTCAAACTAAAGAAATGTCAGACTTCTATGACGCAACTGTAGCTGCAGGAGCAGATCCTAAATTAGCAGCTAACTGGTTGATGGGTGAAGTTAATGCTTACTTGAATTCTAAGCAAGTAGAATTAAGTGATACTGCTTTAACTCCAGAACATTTGGCAACAATGATTAAATTAATTGAAGATGAAACAATTTCTTCTAAGATTGCTAAGAAAGTATTCAAAGAAATCATTACAAATGATACTGAACCTAAAGCTTGGGTTGAATCTAAAGGTATGGTTCAATTATCAGATCCAGCTAAGTTACAACCTATCATTGATGAAGTTCTTGATAACAACGAACAATCTATCGAAGACTTTAAGAATGGTAAGGATCGTGCTATTGGTTTCTTAGTAGGTCAAATTATGAAGAAGACTCGTGGTATGGCTAACCCTAAGATGGTTAACAAATTATTAATGGCTAGTTTGAAGGAAAGATAAGAGGTTTCAGACTCTTAGGCGGGGAAAAAAGCATGCAAAAAAGATGTCGCATTATTTATAATCCAACTTCTGGTCGTGAAGCATTAAAAGGTGATTTAGTAGAAATTTTGGATATCCTTGAGAATGCTGGTTATGAAACAAGTGCATTTGCTACAACAGCTGAAGAAAATTCTGCTAGAAATGAAGCTGAACGTGCAGCAAAAGCAGGATTTAGCTTGATTGTTGCTGCTGGTGGCGATGGTACGATAAATGAAGTTGTGAACGGAATTGCAGGGCTAAAGAAACGTCCACAGTTAGGAATTATTCCTGCTGGTACAACTAATGACTACGCTCGTGCTTTAAAAATACCTAGAGAAAGTCCAGTTGAAGCTGCAAAAGTAATTGCTGCTGGTAAAACAGTTAAGATGGATATAGGTATGGCAAATGATAATTATTTTGTGAATATTGCTGGTGGTGGATTACTAACTGAATTAACATACAGTGTTCCATCAGAGTTAAAATCCTTATTTGGATATTTAGCATACTTAGCAAAAGGCGCAGAATTATTACCACAAATGAAGAATGTACCTATGCATCTTGAATATGATGATGGGGTATTTGATGGTGAAGCTTCAATGTTTTTAGTAGCATTGACCAACTCAATCGGTGGTTTTGAACAGATTGTACCGGATGCTTCACTAGATGATGGTAAATTCACAGTTATCGTAGTAAAGACAAGTAATCTTGTTGAAATGCTCCACTTGATAACAATGGTCTTAAATGGTGGTAAGCATGTTAATGATAAGCGTGTTTTATATATAAAAACAAAGAAATTAGTTGTTAAGCCAGTTGATACTAGAATTATGATTAATATCGACGGTGAATATGGTGGCGATGCACCAATGAAATTTACAGCTTTGAAGCAACATATTGAATTTTTTGCTAATACTGATGAAATTCCAAAAGGTGCAATCACTGCTAGTGAAGATACTAAGCAATTAGTTAAAGATATTGAAGAAGTAACTAAAAAAGATTTAAATGGCGATGGAATAATTGGTGAAAAAGAAGAGTAAACTAATAAGCCAATGAAGTCTAAAGAAGAGGGCAGAAGAGTTAATTCTTTTTGCCCTCTTTTTTTAGGGAAAGGAAGATAATGAAGAAAAAATTACCTGTTAGTAAAAATGAAGATTTAATTTTAACAATTGAAGACTTAACTTATCAAGGAATGGGTGTGGCTAAGGTAGATGGTTATCCTTTATTTATCGAAGGTGCATTACCCCAAGAAAAAATTAAGGCACATGTGGTTAAAGTTACTAAGAATTATGGCTTTGCTAAAGTGATAGATTTTATTGAAAAGAGTCCGGATAGAGTAGAAAATGAAGATAAAATATATCTTCAAACAGGAATCGCTCCACTGCAAAACTTAAGCTATCCTGCACAATTGAAGTTTAAACGTAAATTGGTAACTGATTTGTTGCAGAAGGTACATTTGGATAATTTAGAAGTAGCAAATACTTTAGGGATGGAAACACCTTACTATTACAGAAATAAAGCACAAGTTCCAGTAAGAGAAGTTAATGGTAAGTTGGAAATTGGATTTTTCAAACGTAATAGTCATGATTTTGTAGCAATGGAACATTTCCTTATTCAAGATAAGAGAATAGACGAAATTTTGCTAAAAGTAAGAGACATTTTACGCATGAGCAAGATTACTGCTTATAACGAAGAAAAGCATACTGGAATGATACGTCATATTTTAGTTAGAAGAGGATATTATTCTCATGAAGCGATGGTAGTTCTAGTTAGTCGAGTGAGAAAAATTCCAAATCTTGATCAAATTGCATTTTTAATTCAACAACAATGTCCAGATGTAAAGAGCGTAATGCTGAATGTAAATCCAGATAAGACAAATGTTATTTTAGGAAAGAAAACTATAAAATTAGTTGGAAAAGATACGATTCAAGATACTTTGAATGGCTTGAAATTTGATATTTCAGCACAATCTTTCTACCAAGTTAATCCACAGCAAACTGAAAAATTGTATCAATTAGCGATTGAAGACGCAGAATTAACAGGAAAAGAAACTGTTATCGATGCATATTGTGGAATTGGAACAATCTCATTAAATATGGCTAAGTTTGCTAAAAAGGTATATGGTGTAGAAATTGTCCCTGAAGCCATTGAAGATGCTAAGCATAATGCTAGTCTAAATGATTTAGATAACTTGGACTTTGAAGTTGGAGAAGCTGAAGTATGGATGGAAAAATGGCAAAAGCAAGGAATTAAGCCAGATGTAATAATGGTTGATCCACCAAGAAAGGGCCTAACTTCTAGTTTGATTCAAAGCGCAGTGGCGATGGAACCTAAAAAAGTCGTTTATGTAAGTTGTAATCCAGCAACTCTAGTACGTGATATTCAAGAATTCATGGAACTAGGATATCAAGTTACAAAGCCTATTCAACCAGTAGACCAGTTTCCACAAACAACGCATGTTGAGAGTGTTACTGTGTTGGAGTGTATGAAAAACTATAAAACTATTAATGTTTGCTGAAGAGGTGGTGGATGGCCTACGGTTTTGCGATTGGTGCGGAATAGAAGAAATAGTGTTTAAATGCTAATTTTACGATCAATCCGAAGCAATTTCAGAAGAAAAGGGTGATGAAGTGAGCTATATATTTAAGTATAGCCATCGTCTAATCGGAGGTGAGAAGATGAGAAACATAAAGGATCTACCAGCTTGGGAAAGATTGTTTAAAAAAATTGTATGGAAACAATTAGGTGAAATAAAAAATAAGAACATTTTGGATTTTGGAAGTGGTGAAGGTATTACATCGAATTATTTTGCAGAGTTCAATCGTGTGGTGGCTATAGAACCATCAGAGGACATGTTAAAAGATGCATGGACTGACCATGAATATAGACAGATGATTGGAGATTTTAAAACACTTTCTGAGTTTATGGACAATAGTTTTGATATAATAGTTTGTCATAATGTTTTAGAATATATAGATGATAAAGCGAGTGTGATTCGAGAACTTACAAGAGTATTAAAACCCGGAGGGTATATTTCCTTAGTAAAACATAATCGTAATGGAAGAGTTATGCAAATGGCTGTTCTTCTTGATGAATTAAAAAAAGCAAATGAACTTCTCAATGGCGAGGATAGCACAGCTTCAAAGTTCGGACGAATTAGATATTATGAGGACTACGATGTGATTAGGTGGTCTCCGGATTTATATATTGACAAGATTTATGGGATACGAACTTTTTGGGATCTTCAGCAGAATCAAGAGAAACATTCCGATGAAGAATGGCAGAAAAAGATGATACAACTTGAGAACCGTGTATCTGAAATGAATGATTTTATAAACATTGCATTCTTTCATCATCTAATAATAAGAAAGACGAACTCGAATTATCAATTATTATTCTAAGATTATCTTGAAAATCAAGTATTTTTAATCAAAGTTTACAAATTATCGGTATTAATTTTTTAGAGAATGCTAAAAAATATTTAGAGAGTAAATAATTTTATTAGGAGGTTAATATGAAATTAGATCATGACTTAGTGAGATGTGTTTTATTAGCAATAGAAGAATCGGAAGATATAAACGGAATAAGTGAAAATGAACTACTAGATTATCTCAAAAAATATGGAAATTATGATAATAGAAATAACATAGCTTATACAGTATCAAAATTAAAAGAAGCCAGTTTTATCACTGGAGATGTTCGGTGGGCTAGTAATTCTCCAACATGGATAATGGCGGGAAATTTAACTTATGAGGGGCATAAATTTTTAGATAACATTAGGGATGATAAGGTTTGGAGAGATACGAAGAAAATTTTGTCTAAATTTTCAAGTGTTTCATTAAGTTTGGTGTCAAGTGTTGCTTCTAATGTAATTAGTCAATTAATTCAGAAACAGTTAGGCTTAAACTGAAAAATTAAAATAAAAGACAATATGGACAACAAATTCCGAAAATTATTTGAAGGCATCAATCGAATATGAAAATAAAGAATTTCAACACCTAGGTAGTTTAATTATCAACAATGGTTATTCTGATTGGGCAACTACTGAGATTGACGCCAATATCAATCAAACGTGGTATCGATTAAGCCGGCGAGAAGATGATTTTTGGTTAGAATGTTTAGGTATAAGCAGATGCGGATTTGTCACATGGCAAAGGCCAATGATGAAATTCAATTTGGCGTCTATGTTTGTTCACCGGAAGATTCATCTTTTAAAGCAACATTTACTAATTTTGAAGTGACAGATTGTAAATGGTTAGCTCATGACGGCCAGGCTCCAGATGAGAATTAGGCTACATTGATGAATAATGCACCTCCTAGATTAAATTGCTGAGTGCTAGGTTTAGGGTTTAATTTGCAAATCAAAGGGGGGAGAAATTCAATGCAGAAAATTAAATTGATGTTTGAATTTGGACATGGTCCTATTTGGAATTCTGATCCGTTTACGGGAAAATTAATGACAGGAATTGAAATAGTTGATAGTGATTCAGATTTAGAGATGTGGAATAGAAAATGTATAGATCTTTATGATGAGTGCTATGAATTTGATTCACATGATAAAGGTTGTTATTTCAATGAAGAAACACTAGCTAAAAATAAAAAGAAATTACTGCATATACTTGAACAAATTAAGAGCCGTCTAGAAGAGTTGAATGATAATAACTTTATTATTGAAGATCAGGCAACAGATGAATTAAACAAAGTTGATTAGAAAAAGTTTATTTGTGGTATTCATCTTTGAAAGTAAATTAAGTTTAGAAAGTGTGTTTTTCTTTGACAATTGTTAAAGAAGGACGCACTTTTTTGATGCTTTGAACGATATGGTTTTCTAAGTATCTCTTTAGATACATTTTGACTAATCTCTATATCTATAAAATATTTAGTGAGATTTAATTTTGGTTGACATATTAATTGGAAAGGTTAATAATTTTTACATAAAGATAAAAATTAAACAATAAATTCTATTTAGGGTAAATAAAAAATTAAGATAGATATAAAAGAATGGGGAAGAGTAATGTGGAAAAGACAATAGCGACATGGGATGAACAACCAATAGATATTACAAGTGAAGCAAACTTTATTTGGGGCATTGCTAAAAAATTAAGAGGAACATATCTACCTGATAAATATGGGGATGTTATTATTCCGATGACAATAATTCGGCGATTTGAAAGTGTCTTGGAACCAACTAAAGATAAGGTTATAGCGCAATTTGAGGCAATGCCAACTTATCCAGCAAGAGCAATGTACAAAATTAGCGGTTACCAATTCTATAACACTAGTAAATTTGATTTAGCAGAGCTATGTAATGATCCAGATAATATTGCTGCTAACTTTAAAGCATACTTAAATGGATTTTCAGCAGATGTTCAAGAAATTTTACAAAATTTAGATATTGAAAGTCATATAAATAAGATGGACAAAGGGGGATGTCTATATTCAGTTGTTAAAGCTTTTTCAGAATTGGATCTTAGTGTAGAAAAATTCGATAGCATTAAGATGGGTTATATCTTTGAGAACTTAATTGCACGTTTTTATCAAAATGTGGAAGCAGGGCAATTCTATACCGGTCGTGATATTATTCGGTTATGTGTCTCATTGTTACTTGCAGAAGGTAGCGATGATATTACAGAAGAAAACAAGGTAATCACAGTTTTAGATCAAGCTTGCGGAACTGGAGGTATGCTTTCAACAGCATATAGTTATCTTAAGAATATCAATCCAACTGCTAATGTTCATTTATTTGGTCAAGAATTAATGGGACAATCTTATGCGGTTGGTTTGGCTGAAATGTTAATTAAAAATCAAAATATTGATAACTTCAGGCATGCTGATACACTTCAAGTTGATTGTTTTCCTAATCAAAAAATGCGTTATGTCTTAGAAAATCCGCCATTTGGAACTCCATGGGGTGGCAAAGATGCTAAACAAGGTCAAGAAGAAGCAGTAAAAGAAGAGTATCTTAAAGGTGAGAAAAGTCGTTGGGGTGCTGGATTACCTAAGTCTAATGATGCTCAACTTCTATTTGTTCAATCTGCTTTAAATAAGCTTGAAAAGAATGGACGAGCTGCAATTATTGAGAATGGATCACCACTCTTTACTGGTGGAACTTCATCAGGTGAATCACAAGTTCGTAGATGGTTATTAGAGAATGATTATTTAGATGCAATTGTTGCTTTACCAACTGATCTTTTTTATAACACTAGCTTAGCAACCTACATTTGGATTTTAACTAAGGATAAGTCACAAAAACGCAAGGGGAAAGTACAATTTATAGATGCTACCAATATCTACGAAACCTTACGGAAACCACTGGGAAATAAGAAACGTGAATTTTCACCAGCTAATCGAGAAAAGATTACAAAATTATATACTGATTACCAGGAAAATGAGCTTTCCCAAATTCATGATAATTCAGAGTTTATCTATCGTGAGTACTCAGTTATGCAACCGTTGCAGCGAAGCTATGCCATTAATGATGAACGAATTGAAACTATGGTTGCTAGTTTAAGTAGTTTCTTTGATCAAGTAAAATTTGATGATTTAAACAATAGTGAAGAAAAGCTATCAGCTAAGGAACAAAAGCAACTTGCTAAATTACAAAAGAATAAGCCAGCTTACGATCATTTATTAGCAACTTTGGAGGCTAATAAATCAGAAAAAGCTTATAAATCTTTGGGTGAGTTTGAACCGGTGATTACAGAACTATTGAGTGAAATCGTTGATAAAAAGATGATTAAAAAGGTAATTGATGGTTTATCTAAGATGGATAAAACAGCTGAAATCCAGACAGATAAAAAAGGCAATATTCTTTACGACAAGGATACAGAAGATACAGAGATTGTTAATGTCAATACTTCAATTGACGATTACATGGCCAAGGAAGTATTACCGTTTGTACCTGATGCTAAAGCATTTTGGAAGGAAGATTTAGGCAAGAAGAAGCCGGTTATTAAGACAGGTGCTGAGATTCCATTTACCCGTTATTTTTATCAGTACCAAAAACCGGAATCAATGGATGTATTAGCAGATAAAATTAGCAACTTAGAAAGTGAAATTAACGCAGAAATGCAGGATTTATTTAAGTAGGGAGGTGAGTCAATGGTGAAGATGAAAGATAGTGGGATTGAATGGATTGGTGAAATTCCTGCAAGTTGGGAAGTGATAAAAGGAAAATATCTTTTTACACAAAGAAGCTCTAAGGGGAACAAATTAAGTTTGACTCTGCTCTCGCCAACGCAAAAATACGGCGTTATTCCACAATCTATGTACGAAGAACTTACAGGAATGAAGCCTGTAAAAATTGATCAGCAAAAAGATTTAAATCTATTCAAAACTATTCATAAAGGAGATTTTTGTATTAGTTTGCGTAGTTTCGAAGGAGGTTTTGAATATAGTAATTATGAAGGGGTAGTTTCTCCTGCTTATCAAGTATTTTACCTAATTGATAATAATTCGATAGATACTTACTACAAATATCTTTTTAAAGATAAGACATTTATTGACAAAATGAATTCATACACAATGTCTTTGCGTGATGGAAAAAATATCTCTTTTAATGATTTCGGCAATACGTACATTACGGTTCCCCCTAAATCAGAACAACAACAAATTGCTGACTACCTTGACCATAAAACAGCTGAGATTGATGGCTTGATTGATAAGATTAATACCGAAATCGATACTCTCAAGCAATATCAAAGTAGCGTAATTACTCAGGCGGTGACTAAAGGGTTAGATCTAAACGTACCGATGAAAGATAGTGGGATTGAATGGATTGGTGAGATTCCTGAGACGTGGAAAGTACCAAAATTAAAACATCTTTTATTAGAGCCTATGAAGTATGGAGCTACAGAATCGGGAGTAAGTTATTCAGATAAGCTTCCAAGGTACATTAGAATAACGGATATAACTTTAGATGGGAATCTAAAAGATATCGGTAAACTATCATTAACGGAGCAACAAGCTAAAAATTATATATTGGATGATAAGGATATACTATTTGCTCGAAGTGGTGCAACAGTTGGAAAGACATTTTTCTATAGATCGTTTATGGGAAAATCGGCTTTTGCTGGGTATCTTATATCTGCAAAGATTGATGAGAAGAAATTAGATCCTAAATGGGTATATTATTTTACACAAACAACTAGTTACATGACATGGATTAATAATGTATTTAGTCAATCTACTATTCAAAATATAAGTGCGGAAAAATACTCTAACCTTCCAATATCCATGACATATGATATTAAAGAACAGAGAAGAATAGTCGACTACCTAGACAACAAAGTCTTCCAAATTAAAAAGATCATTAAGTCCAAGCAACAACAAATTACCGAACTAACAGAATACAAGAACTCTCTTATTTTTGAATACGTAACAGGTAAAAAACAAGTAAAAGAGGCGAATTAAAATGCGCGGCCAAATTAACGAAAGATATGAATACCAACGAGAAATTATTGATCATTTAGTTAATGAGAATGGTTATGTTGAACGAAGTTATCGCAATTTTGATAAGAATTATGCTCTAGATCGAGAATTGCTATTTGAGTTTTTAAAAGATACTCAACCTGATATTTTAGAAGAATTATCAAAAATTTTTGATGATGATTTAGAAGAAACCATTATTAATACAATTAATAACTTTGTGGTTAGTAAAAAGGGAAGTTTATTAAGTGTTTTGAAACATGGTGTTGATATCAATAATAAACACCTAACGCTTTTATATGGTAAACCTGCAACTAGCTTTAATCCGGAACTATCTAGGTTATACAATGAAAATATTTTTTCTGTGATGGAAGAAGTTTATCCAGATGAAGCTAATAAAGAACGTGTTGATTTAGTAATTTTTGTTAATGGCTTTGCGATTATCAGTTTTGAGCTCAAGAGTAATAGTCAAGGCCAAAATTATGAGGATGCAATTCTCCAATATCGGACAAGACGTAATCCTAAAGATCGCCTTTTCCGTTTTAAAGCTGGATGCTTAGTTAATTTTGCCATGGATACTGAAGAAGTTTATATGACAACACAACTAGATAAAGAAAAAACTTTCTTCTTGCCTTTTAACATGGGAAAAGGAGAAGGAGTAAATGCTGGTGCTGGTAATCCTAGTTTTGAAGATAAATATAGTGTTTCTTATATGTGGGAAGATATTCTTAAAAAAGATACTTTAATTGAATTGATTACCAAATTTATATTTATTGAATCAAAGGAAGATAAGGATCAAGTTACTGGTAAAACCAAAATTAAGGAAAGAGTTATTTTTCCTCGCTATCATCAGCTAGATGTAATTCGTAAAACTTTGGATGATTTAAAAGTTAACAAAACTAGCCAAAATTATCTAATTCAACATTCTGCTGGTTCAGGCAAAACTAATTCAATTGCTTGGCTAGCACATCGTTTAGCGAGTTTGCATGATGAAGATGATCAAGTTATTTTTGATAATGTAATTATCATGACTGATCGAGTAGTAGTTGACAGACAGCTACAAAAAGCAATTATGGGTCTAGAACATAAAGTTGGTTTAATTAGAGTTATGGATGACAAATGTACTTCAGCTGACTTGAAATTAGCATTAGAAAGTAATACAAAAATTGTAGTTACTACTATTCAGAAGTTCCCATATGTTGTTGATCTGATTAAAGATGGAAGTAATCAAACTGGAGTAGTATTAAAGAATAAAAAATTTGCAGTCATTATTGACGAAGCTCATTCTTCAACTGCTGGTAAGGATATGATGGCTGTAACAAGTGCACTATCTTCTACGGATGACTTCTATGAACAAGATGTTCAAGATCAACTAGTTCAAGAAATTCAAAGTGCAGGTAAGCAAAAAAATGTTAGTATGTTTGCTTTTACAGCAACACCTAAACCAACAACACTTCGCTTATTTGGTCGTCCGGATAAACGTGGCAATTATCGTGCTTTCCACCTTTATAGTATGAAGCAAGCGATTGAAGAAGGCTTTATTTTAGATGTTTTAGCTAACTACACAACTTATGAAACATATTATGAATTAAATAAGAAAATTGATGATGATCCAGAATTGAAAACAACTGAAGCTAAGCGACAAATAGCTCAACAAATTGATCTGGATAATACTAACATTGCTCAACGGACTAAGATTATTATTGAACATTTTCGTCAGCATGTTATGTCTGAATTAGGTAATAAGGCTAAAGCAATGGTAATTATGGCATCTAGAAAAGCAGCTGTGAAGTATCAACAAGCTTTCCAGAAGTATATTGAAGAACATCATTATAATGATATGGGATTATTAGTTGCTTTTTCTGGAAAAGTAAATCTTGATGATGAAAATGAATTTACAGAAGCTTCAATCAATGGCATTAGCGAAGATAGAACTGCACGTGAATTTAATAAGGAAGCTTATCGTTTCTTATTAGTAGCTAACAAGTATCAAGTTGGCTTTGATCAACCAAAATTAACGGCAATGTATGTGATGAAAAAGATTGCTGGTGTAAATGCCGTACAAACTTTGTCACGCCTTAATCGTATTTGCCCACCATATGAAAAGACGCCATTTGTATTAGATTTTGCTAATAGTTATGCAGATATTGAAAAAGCATTTGCGCCATACTACACTACAACTTTGTTAGCTGACACAGTTAATAAGCAATTAGTTTATAATATAGTTGAAAAAATTGAAGGCTTCTATGTAATTGATCCAATGAGTGTAGAAGGTGCAAACTTAGTCTTACATAAAGCACGTATTGAAAGTAGAGATAAAAAGAAATTGAATTTCTACTTTGGTGCTACTGAAAAGAAAATCAAAGAATTAGATGAAGTTACTCAACGAGAAGTCATTGTAACTTTACGTCGTTTCGTTCGCTGTTATGAATTCTTATTGCAAGTTTCTAGTTTAGATGATGTAGAATTACAAAAAATGTATAATTATATTTCTTATTTGTTGAAATATGTTAACATTAGTCGACCAGGGCAAGGATACGACTTAGCAGGCAAGATTAAAGCAAGTAATTTTGCTCAAAAGCAGACAGGAAGTCATACAAAAGGGACTAAACGATCTAATCCAGAGGTTAAACTGCCTATGGCTGATGAGATTGAACTTGGTGAAGATAAGAAAAAGAAATTGTCTGCAATTATTGAAGAGATTAACCAAGCAACTGGCTCAAACTTTGATAAAGATATTGCTGTTAAGTCAATGCTACAGTTACGTGATTTAATGATGAAGTCAGGTGATTTGCGTAGCAGTGCTAAGAACAATAGTGAACAAGACTTTGAACTTTCCTACTTTGACCGAATTGACGATATGCTTATTGAAGGATTGGAACATAACAAAGAATTCTTTACTTTGTTACTGAATAATAATGATTTGAAGAAAGAGGTCCTTGGAACGTTTGCTGAGGAAATTTATAGTTCTTTGAGAAAAGGGTGATGAATAATAATATACATTCGGTTAATAATAAAGAGGATGTAGCTAAAATAATCAAACCTGATATTACTGCAATTAATCAGGCCATGGATTCCGATGACGAAGATAAGATGAAAAAGATCCATATACAAATGGATGGGCGGTACGCCACATATATACCTGATTTTGGCAAAAGTATGTATGGTTATAGCAATGATTATAGATTTTCTTACAAATATATGAATAAAGAATCTCTTCTCCATAATTTGCTCATCATGAAAGGAAGATTAGAAGGGTATATCTACAATTTTCCCATTGTTCATGCGTCTACTTTACATCAAGATATCCATTTAAATGTACCGGTTACCAATACTAACGAAATTAATATTAGCTTGTCTTTTAAGGATGTCCGGCAACAAATAGAAGATATGCCAGGATTGACTGAAAAAGAAACCAGTGAACTTAAGGATAAGATAGATGAACTGGAGAAAATAAATACTGAAAAAAACTCCAGAAAGAAAAAGTGGGAAAAGATCAAGCCAATCGCTTTATTTGTTTTGGACAAGGGTGTGGACGTTGCTATACCAATCCTTAGCTTGATACTTCAAATGAAACTGGGCTTATAAATAATGTGGTTTGACTGACAATCACTAATAGTAAAAATAAGTCTTATGAATCTTGAAAAAAGAAAAATACTTACATATTTTTGTAAATCCAAAAATTATACAACACAAAGAGAGTTTCGAGTGGCAAAAGTGTTAGATAAAGAAAGTAGAGGTGAAGTCGTAAAGGTTAGTACTAAAGAAACTATTGGTATTCAAGTTACTTTATCAGAATTAAAAAATTATATCCTTATAGCAGAGAGGATTAGTTAAATTAGACTAAGAACTTATAAATGTAGTAGGGATATTGATTTGATAGATTTTAGTTATGTATGAGATTTTATAATGATATTACTAAAGTTAGAAAAAGTGTGAAGATGTTGGCAAATGCAAGTAATTATATATTCAACAATAGAGGTGAAAGGACATGCACGCAATTATTTGTCAAGAAAATGGATCTCACTACATATCAATGGTATTTGGTTATTATAGTGATAGGGCAAGATCTTATTACGCTGATTATTGGATAGTGTGGGATTCTAAAAAAGAAAGATTAATTAAGTGGCCAACGTTCAAACCAAAGAAAAAATTTCTGGAAAAACAAATTCTGATTGTAGATGCAGAGCAAAATGATTGGAAATTAAATCAAGATGGTGAAGGATGTGTTAAATTCTTAAATCGTAACCTTCTAGATTCAATTATGAAAGAAAATAATCAACCTCAAAATATTCTTGAACAATGTAGAAAGATAGATAAAGGATATATTTATGATGAAATTCATGAAATTAAAACCCAGAAAGACATTGAAGACTTAGATTGGACAACTGGCAATTTTCATGATGCTTATATCGCCAAAAAGAAGTTGCAAGACGATGGGAAATTATACCTGAGATTTGAGGGGATTTGGGGATGTGATTTAGAAGTTTGGTTTTGGGGCGATCTAGAATATGATATGTCTAATCGTGATCCGGAATTAGTAGATGATCCTTACTGGTTTGACTCTACGCTTCTTCTTCATGATGGTTTTGTTTATTTGATTGATGAGGAAGATATGACAGTGGAGAAAATAACAACTGATTATTGTTATTTCAAGGCACGTCATATGAAGTATCGCATTATTCCAAAATAAAAATACAATACTGTTATACAAAAAGCCCAAATAACTTTTTTGATAGAGAGGAGGGTGCCTGGAATGAAAGTCTATATTCAAACTAACCAAAAGAATATGCCATATAGTGTTAATGGTTATGTGGCGATGAAGGGTTTTGAACAGATGGGATTTGAAATAATTTTGTTTAAATCTCTTGATGAAGTATTACCGAATATGAATCGTGAGGATATTGTTGTTGGTGGTATTCAAACTGTACGTAGGCGATTAAATCAATTGAAAATTAATAGTGATGAGATTAACTATCCTGAATCGATTAGAAAATACCTAGGTCGAAAAATTTGGTACTCTAATATGGATACAATTAATAGACATCCAGAATTTTGGCCAGTATTTGTTAAGTCGGTTGAAGGAAAGAAAATTACCGGCAAAGTTATTAGGTCTCCACAAGATTTGATAGGACTAGGGTCAAGTTATGAAAATCCAGATATTATCTGCAGTGAAGTCGTTGATTTTGTAGCAGAATGGAGAGCCTACGTTCGTTATGGTCAAATTGAAGGAGTCAAGCCATATTATGGAGATTGGCATTTTCACTATGATCCTAAAGTTATTGAAAATTGTCTCAATGACTATGTTGATCAGCCAGCTGGTTTTTCGCTTGATTTTGGTGTTACTAAAACGGGACAAACTCTGTTAATTGAAGTAAATGAAGGATATTCTCTAGCATCATATGGATTATATGATATTCGCTATGCAAAACTTCTAGCAGCACGTTGGGCAGAGCTAACAGATACTGTTGATGAGTGTGCATTTGATCTTGATGTATAAGAATATACAGAAACTAGTGTACTATATTTTGTTAGTATACTAGTTTTTTAATATTTATATGATTTATTTACTGGTATACTTATTTAAAAACAAACTTGTGGAGGCATTATATTGGAAAAAGTATGGGAAAATTTATATAAAGCAGCTAAAAATGTGCAAAATCCAAGAGAAGTTTCTGAAAGAATTTATGCAGGTGGTGTAGCTGCAGCCATTGAAGCATCTAGTGGAAAAATTTACACAGGAGTATGTGTCGATACATCTTGCACACTTGGAATATGTGCAGAACGAAATGCGATATTTAACATGATTACTAATGGCGATAACGAAGTAAAACGAGTGCTTGCTATTATGTCTGATGGAAAGACTGGGGCACCATGTGGAGCATGTCGAGAATTAATGACACAATTGATGCCTAAATCTTATCAACATGTGGAAATTATGCTTGATTATAAGAAAGAAAAAGTAGTTACGTTAGGGGAATTAACTCCAGAATGGTGGATATAGTTAATGAAATAAGAGTGATTTTATGATTATCTGGACCATACAACCATATAGTGTATATCAACAACTGAAAAGTAAAGGTCAATTTTATTGTGACCCTGAAAAATCAGAAAACTTGAAAGAAAATAATTTTCAAGTTGCTTATAATTGGATGATTAAGCAAATGAAACGAAGAAAAATTTTGCCACCTAGGGATGTAAAAGTACCATTGTGGGCTTGGTATCGTAGAGATTATAAACATGTACGTCCCGATTTTCGTTGGATAAGAGATAGTGAGATAGAAGTCTGTATGGAAATCAATATACCTGAAGAAAAAGTTCTTTTAAGTGATTTTGAAGCTTGGCATTTTGTATTGAATGATTGGTATTATTCTCCTGCAACAAATGAACAAGAGTGGGAACGATTAGAGAAAAAATTTGATAGCTTACCTGAAAGAAAGCAAAAACAAGTTAAAGAAAAATCGTGGCAACGAATATTTGATACTGATATTCGACATGGAGAATGGACGAGCAATGGTGAGACAATTCAAGCTTGTTTTTGGATGTTAGAAATGAGTCAAGTACGGAAAGCATGGTTGTTAAAAAAGGGAGAGAAAGTTCAGGAAATATACTCAGTAGATTGAATGGTATTTCCTACAATTACCAAAAGCACCATCAATAATTATGTAGTAAAATAAAGAAGTAAAACAATAATTTTAAGTGACGAAGGATATTATTTGAATATTTACTATTTTTAAGGTATAGGAAGTGAGACTATGGCAACCTTTATTGTAGGAAATACTAGGAAAGTATTTAATTTTGGTACAAGTAAAGTTTGGGACTTTTCTGAAGCGTATAGAAATGCAAGCGATGGCGATGTAATTCAATTCCAAGCAGGAACTATAATAAATTTAGGACAAAATAGATTTACAATTGAGAAAAATCTCAGCTTTGTTGGTGATATGAAAGATGACGGAAGTTTAACTACATCTATCAATGGGACTATCTTAGTTACTAAAGGATATCAAGTTTCGTTTGAAAAAATGATTTTGAATGACAATATTGATAGAACTGTAGTTACTGTTAATGGTGCAGATGTCGTTTTAAATCAATGTATTATGCGCAATTTTAGTAATACTAATAAGAAAGTTTTATTGTATGCTAACGATAATGCACAAGTGAAAATTATGAACTCCATAGTAGATACATCTGATCAAAAAAGATGGGATACAATTAAGACTTATCAAGCAAATTTGGTAATTGAAAATACAACACTTGATAAAGTTTCGATTTGGACATCTGAAAATAGTAATTGTAAATTAACTAGAGTTGAAAGTAGTAGAATTCGCAGTACAAATGCAGTATATGCAATTAGATCTAATGTAGAGATTGAAGACTCAAAAATAATTAACGATGGTATAGATGGAGAAAATAAGTACCCAACTGTCTTTTTAAATCAATCTAGTTTAAAATCACGTAATTCAACTTTAGGTAATCAAGATGAGGTAGAAAGTGTTCATTTAGAAAAATATTCTGTATTTGAATCAAATAATGATTACATATATAAATTAGCAGCATATAGTAGTCAAGTATTTTTAAGTAATGCGACAATACAGTTGATTTTATTGTTGACCAATCGTTCTTCAGGTTATGCAAATAGTGTACATTTTAATGAACATTCAGAAAGTATAATTAACATTCTAAGTACAGATGAATCTGTGTTATACATAAAAAATGCAGTATTTGAGGAGATAATTGATCCTAATGTCAGAGTAGATAATGAAGCTTTTGCTGCTATTGATAAAATTGATTTTGTAAATGGTAATCCAGATGATGTTTTGATGGAAGCTAAAAATGGCGGTAAGTTAGTTTACGATGGACAACATGGTCAAAAATCAACATCAGAGAATGAAGAATCAGTAGGAGATACAGATAATAAGACTCAAAGTGAGGATTCAAATGTAGCATTAGAAAAATTAAATAGCTTGATTGGCTTAGATAAGGTTAAGAAACAAGTTAAAGAGTTTATTAACTTGAATATTATTAACCAAAAACGTAAAGAACAAGGACTTCAAGTAGTTAACACTAGTATGCATTCATTATTTTTAGGTAATCCAGGTACAGGTAAAACGACTGTAGCACGAATTATAGGAGATGTTCTTTATCAAAAACAAGTAATCAGTCGACCAGATGTGATTGAAGTTTCACGTGCAGATTTAGTAGCTGAATATGTTGGCCAGACTGCATCAAAAACTAGAGAAGTATTAAAATCGGCTTTAGGTGGAATTCTCTTTATAGATGAAGCATATACTTTAAGCAATGGTGGAGAGAATGATTTTGGGCGTGAAGCTATTGATGAAATTTTGAAATTTATGGAAGATAATCGCGATGATATTATGATTATTTTTGCAGGTTATCCAAAAGAAATGAGAAAGTTCCTCAAGATGAATTCAGGTTTGAAGAGTCGTATTCCAAACGTATTTGATTTTGAAGATTATACTGCTGATGAAATTGTAAGAATTGGTTTATTTGACCTAAAGAAACGAAATTACACTGTTGATGAATTGTATTACGAAAAGGCACTTAAAAATTACTATGACAAAGAAAATGATCATAGTAATGGGCGTTGGATCCGCAATGTCAACGAAAAAATTATGAAAGCTCAAGCATTGCGCTTGGCAGAGAGCGATAATATAAGCGTAGATTTACTTCAAGAAATAACGCAAGATGACATTAACCAAGTTGTAAATAAAGATTTAGAAATAAATTCAGCCGACGATGCTTATGCTAAGCTTAACTCATTGATAGGTCTAGAAAAAGTTAAACAACAAGTTTCTAAATTTATTAATATGAGTGTTATTAATAATAAGCGTAAAGAACAAGGGTTAGCAACTTCTGCGGTAAGTTTACATTCGCTATTTTTAGGTAATCCAGGTACAGGTAAGACGACAGTTGCTCGAATTATGGGACAAATTTTGTTCCAAAAAGGAGTTATTCGTAAACCTGAATTAGTTGAAGTTTCCAGAACAGATTTGGTAGCAGAATATGTTGGTCAAACAGCCCCTAAGACTAGAGATGTGTTAGAATCTGCCTTAGGAGGAGTCTTATTTATAGACGAAGCATACACTTTAAGTTCAGGTGGAGGTAATGATTTTGGACGTGAAGCTATTGATGAAATTCTGAAATTCATGGAAGATCATCGCGACGACATCGTAATTATCTTTGCAGGCTACACCAAAGAAATGGACCAATTCCTTAAGATGAACTCAGGTTTGAAGAGTCGTATTCCAAATGTTTTTGACTTTGAAGATTATACTGCTGATGAAGTTGTGCAAATTGGCTTATTTGACCTATCAAAGAGACAATACATTTTAGAAAATGAAGACACATATTCAGAAGTAGTAAAAGATAGTTACGAAAGTACTAATGATCATAGCAATGGACGCTGGATTCGCAATGTTAACGAAAAATTGATCGCAATCCAGGCTGAAAGATTAGCAAGTAGTCCAAATGATATGAATGATATAGATATGCTGAAGACGATTACTGAAGAGGATTTACTTAAGTTTAAAGGATAGTGAATTTCTCTATAAACTGTGTTAAAATGTAAAATGAATTACATGTGAGATATCATTGTGGCAATTTGAAATTAATTAATAACCTTTGCTAGAAATATTTTTAAGGATAAAAAATGTGTTCCCCATATCTGGTGGGGGTGATCCTTATATGTTTTAGTTAAAGATGGGTGTTCCCCATTTTATGGGGGATAATTGCTACAAAGCTTAGTAATTGAATAATATTGAAAGATCTATCAGATAGTTTTCTGGTAGATCTTTTTATTTGAAAGTAAGATATTTCTAAAAGAATTAAAGACGTAGTAACATAATAGTGTACAATTTAAAATTAGATAAAAAGAAGTGATTTTATGAAAAAATTATCAGATGAAGTTGTATTTAAGCATGGAGCGGTAATTAAAAATCGCATGGTTCAACCACCAATGCTTACTAACAGTGGCATGAATGGTGAGGTTAGTGAAGATACTCTAAACTATTGGAAGGCACGTTCTAATTCCGCTGGTTTAGTAATTACAGAATATAATTATGTCAGTGAAAATGGTGGTCCTTCAATGACATGGGCTGACAATCGAACACAGTTAGCAATTTATGATGATAAATTTTTACCTGGTCTAAAAAAGTTAGCTCAAACAATGAAAGAACATGGTAACAAAGCATTAGTTCAATTAGCTCATACTGGACGTGAAGCAAACTATCGTGCCCATCTTGGATTGCCTGTATATGCGCCAACCAGTGCTGATTATTCATTTTTACCATACGAAGTAAAAGGATTTACCACAGAACAAGTTGAACAAGTAGTTAAAGATTTTGGTGCAGCTACTAAATGTGCAATTGAAGCTGGCTTTGACGGGATTGAAATCCATGGAGCTAATCACTACTTAATTCAACAATTCTTTTCAAGGTTCTCTAATAAGCGTACAGATAAGTGGAGAGAGGCCGATAGTTTCCCACTAGCAGTGGCTGAAGAAGTATTTAAAGTTGTTAAAAAATATGCGCCCCAAGATTTCATTGTAGGTTATAGAATTAGTCCTGAAGAAATAAATGGGGATAATGTAGGATATACTTGGCATGAATCAACTGAATTAATTGGAAAATTAACGAAGAAATTCGACTTTGATTATATTCATCTATCACTTCCTGTGTATAATGCTCGTCCTAGTGATTCAGATAAAACATTTGCTGAATTATTTAAACCATATCTAGGTGATGAGACCAAACTAATAATTGTTGGTGGAGTAATGGATAAACAAGCTGCAGAAGATGCTTTAAAATATACAGACTTAGTGGCTGCTGGTCGTGCTCAAATAATCGATGCTAATTTTGCTAGAAAAGTTGTTACTGGTGAAGGTAGCATTATTAGTGAAATAACTGATGAAGAAGAGCTACAACAAAAATTCACTCCAGGATTACGAGAAGTTTTTGATAAAGAAACTAAGCGACCTAATTTTGCTAAAAAAGCGTTTGGCGAGCTTGATTATGATAAAGCTCTAAAATATTAAAATATAAATACCGGTAAATGTATCTTAGGTAATTGACCTAAAAATATATTTACCGGTATCTTTATATACAATGATTAGTTAAATGGATCCCAAGTATATTTAGCGCGTTGACCACCGATCAATTTAGGACGTGAACGCAAGAACGTAACATGGGCTTTGCCAATTTCAGTAACACTTGTTCTAACGGGAATTTGTACAAATTTTACATGCATACCAATAGAAGTATCCCCAATATCCATACCAGCTTTTGCAGTGATATGTTCAACTTCTACTGGGTTATCAAAAGCTTCAAATGCTGCGATTTGACCAGCTCCACCAGCATGTAGAGACGGATAAACTGTGACAATTTCCAAATTATTCTTTTCAGCAACACTTTCTTCAACAACTAAAGCACGGTTCAAATGTTCACAACCTTGAACTGCAAGATGTACACCTAATTCTTTAAGGCGATCATTGATTGTATTTACGACTGTGCGACCGATATCAATATTTGAATGTTTACCAATATGTTGTCCTTGTATTTCACTAGTACTCATACCTAGTACAAAAATATCATCTTTTTTTAAATTAGCTTGTTCAAGCAACTCATTAAGTGCTTGTAAAGTTTTTTCTTTGATTTCAGTTAATTCCATTTTCTCACCACCAATAATTACTATATGTCCTATTATAACGCAAGTTTGAAAAAAATATTATTCAATAGATTGTATACTATATATAGTGTTATATTTTATTTTTTGTCACTATATATTGTATTAGGCGGAGTTAACGTGTAATATATATAGTATAAAATAATGGAAAGGGAAATGTGCTATGTTGGATTTAAAAACAGATAGAAATAATATAAAAATAATAAAAGAAGTACCAAGTTACTTCGTTAAAAGAGATGGAGTAAAATTTTCCTTTGCTTTATATAAATTAAAATTAGTACTAAATGCAATGGATTTATCGGGTAAGATCCAAGAAAATGTAATTAGTGGAATACTAAATAAATTAGTAGGAAAAGACGAAGTAAGTGCACAGGAAGTAGCAACTGCTTTTGTAGATACGTTAAAAGAGCTAGGTTTAGATGATAAAGCTCAAGCTTACATAGAATATCGTAAACAAGATGAAGAAAAATGGGAAGAACAAACAAATCCAACAGAAAGACTAGCTAGACTTCAAGGAAAGGATCCAAGTTTAGTTCACGAAAATGCTAATAAGGATAGTAAAGTTTTTAATACGCAACGTGATTTAACAGCCGGAACTGTTGGAAAGACACTAGGTTTGAAGATGATGCCTGAACATGTTGCTAAGGCTCATTTACGTGGTGATATTCATTATCATGACTTGGACTACACACCATGGAGTCCCATGACTAATTGTTGCTTAATTGACTTTAAAGAAATGTTGACCCATGGATTTAAGATTGGTAATGCAGAAGTGGAAAGCCCTCATTCTATCCAAACTGCAACAGCACAAATGGCACAAATCATCGCCAACGTTGCTTCTTCTCAATATGGTGGTTGTTCTGCTGATAGAATTGATGAAGTTTTAGCACCATTTGCGATGAAGAATTATCACAAGCACTTGAAGGAAAGTGAAGAATTTATCACTGATGAGGATAAAATCAAGGCTTTTGCAGTTAAAAGAACTAAAAAAGATATTTATGATGCGATGCAAGCATTAGAGTATGAGATTAATACACTATTTTCATCACAAGGTCAAACACCATTTACTACTTTAGGTTTTGGCTTGGGAACGTCATGGGTTGAAAGAGAAATTCAAAAATCAATTTTGAGAATTAGAATTGCTGGATTGGGTAAAGAAAAGAGAACTGCTATTTTTCCAAAGTTGGTTTTCACAATCAAGAAAGGTGTAAATTTGAAGCCTGAAGATCCTAACTACGACATCAAAGAATTGGCAGTTGAATGTGCTACTAAGAGAATGTATCCTGATGTTTTAATGTACGACAAGATTAAAGAGTTAACAGGTAGTTTCAAAGCGCCAATGGGTTGTCGCTCATTCTTGCAAGGTTGGAAGGATGAAAATGGTAAAGAAGTTAACTCTGGACGGATGAATTTAGGGGTAGTAACAGTTAATTTACCAAGAATAGCTTTAAAAGCTAATGGAGATAAAGATCTATTTTGGCAAATTTTTGATGAGGAAATGCAAGTTGCTAAATCCGCATTAGTTTTCAAGGTTAAACGAGTATTGGATGCTAGTCCTGAAAATGCACCTATTTTGTATCAATTTGGCGCTTTCGGCAAGAGATTAAAACCAGATGGAAATGTAGATGAACTTTTCAAAAATGGTAGAGCAACAGTTTCTTTGGGATACATTGGTTTGTATGAAGTCGGAACAAGTTTCTATGGTCCTGATTGGGAAAATAATCAAGAAGCTCATGACTTTACTTTACAAATTGTTAAAGAGCTAAACTTAAGATGCAAAGCTTGGTCTAAGGAATATAATTATCACTTTAGTGTTTATTCAACTCCAAGTGAATCATTGACAGATCGTTTCTGCAAATTAGATACAGAAAGATTTGGTAAGGTAAAGGATATTACAGACAAAGAATACTATACAAATAGTTTCCACTATGATGTAAGAAAGCATCCATCTCCATTTGAAAAATTGACTTTTGAAATGGATTATCCTAAGTATGCTTCTGGTGGCTTCATCCATTATTGCGAATATCCTAATTTGAGACAAAATCCTAAGGCACTCGAGGCTGTGTGGGACTGGGCTTATGATAAGATAGGTTATTTAGGAACTAATACTCCAATTGATAAATGTTATAAATGTGGATTCCAAGGTGAATTTAAACCAACAGCACGTGGTTTTGAATGTCCTAAGTGTGGTAATCATGATCCTAAGACATGTGATTGTGTAAAGAGAACTTGTGGTTACTTAGGTAATCCTCTACAAAGACCAATGGTACATGGTCGTCACGTTGAAATAGCATCACGTGCTAAAAATTTAATGAATGGAATGGCAGAAGATGAACAATAATGATTCGATTCGTATAAGTGTTGGTGGAGATACAGTCTTTGTTAATAAGGATGATTTTAAAGTAGATAATAGTGAATCAAAAAATAAGCAAAGAAGACGAAAAAGAGGCCCTCGTAATCCACAACCTAAAGAATGGTTAGCAAGTAATTTAAGTCAAATGAAGATTGCAGATTATAAACCATTTAATTTTGTTGATGGTGAAGGGATTAGATGTAGTTTATATGTCAGTGGATGTATGTTTGCTTGCCCAGGTTGCTATAATAAAGCTGCTCAGAATTTTAATTATGGAACCCCATATACCCAAGAACTTGAAGATCGAATTATTAAAGATTTAGGCGAGAGCTATTGTCAAGGATTAACTTTATTAGGTGGAGAACCATTTTTAAATACACAGGTTTGTTTGAGATTAGTCAAAAGAATAAGAAAAGAGTATGGTCATGAAAAAGACATCTGGTCTTGGTCAGGATATACTTGGGATGAATTGATGAAAGAATCTGAAGATAAGTTAGAATTATTATATAATTTAGATATTTTAGTTGATGGTAGATTTGAACAAGATTTGATGGATTTAACTTTGCAATTTAGAGGAAGTTCTAATCAAAGGATTATTGATGTACAAAAGTCACTTAAAGAAGGTCAAGTTGTAATTTGGGATAGATTGACTAAATAAATAAAAACTTAACTTTTATATAAGTATATATATATAGGTATTTAAGACTAAAAATATTTGATATAATTACATTAATATAAACATGATAATTGTTTACAAAAAGTTAATTAATATTTTTTGTAAAAGATATTTATTTTTTGAACAATATGTAGTAAAATAATTATGTGGTTAATTATATTGTAGTACATTGAGGTAGGTCCTTAATTTAGAAAAGAGGCGTTTCATAGATGGTTACACTTTATACATCACCAAGTTGCACATCTTGTCGTAAGGCTCGTGCATGGCTAGAAGAACATAATATTCCATTTGAAGAAAGAAATATTTTTTCTAACCCTTTAAATGTTGATGAAATTAAACAAATTTTACAAATGACAGAAGATGGAACTGAAGAAATTATTTCTAAACGTTCTAAGATTTTTCAAGATTTAGATATTGATTTAGATGAATTACCATTACAAAAACTTTATACATTAATTCAAAAGAATCCTGGTTTGCTTAGAAGACCTATCATGATGGATAGTAAGAGACTTCAAGTTGGATATAATGAAGACGAGATTAGAAGATTCTTACCAAGAGATGTTAGAGCTTTAGAATT
>ERZ1643251.1022-NODE-1022-length-34222-cov-4.783329_pt1 | contig 34222 bp, 34 predicted proteins | sample MGYA00579261_ERZ1643251 | MGnify/ENA primary metagenome ERZ1643251 (study PRJEB29033, sample SAMEA4952267) | chicken gut metagenome | biome: Broiler Chicken; feature: Gastrointestinal Tract; material: Caecum | place: Ireland | collected 2018 | study: Broiler... | reverse complement strand
CGGAAAACTGGACCTACCAGGGCGACGATTATCTTGACTATGCAGAAGAAATGCCGGGTGGCCGCCTTGCGACCATGCTCAGCGAGCTTTCTTCCAAGTATGGCATGTGGATCCACAGCGGCAGCTCCAGCGAGAAAAACCCCGATCCCAACGACCATCGTCCATACAACACCAGCATGCTGTTTAACCCCAAGGGTGAGCTTGTTGCCAAGTACAGCAAGGTGCACATGTTCGATGTAGACATCGTAGGCGGCGGCAGCTTCCGTGAGTCCGAGCACAAGTGCCCCGGCAAGGAGATCGTAGTTTATGATACGAAAGAAATCGGCAAGCTCGGCCTTGCGATCTGCTATGACCTCCGCTTCCCCGAGCAGTTCCGCTTGATGGCGCTTGAAGGTGCGGACGTGTTCTTCAATCCTGCAAGCTTCGTGCTTATGAGCGGCAAGGATCATTGGGAAGTGCTGCTGCGCGCAAGAGCGATTGAAAACAGCTGCTACCTGCTTGCAGCCGACCAGTGCGGCGTGAAGTATGACGGGCCAACCTACGGGCGCTCCCTCATCATTGACCCATGGGGTACCGTAATTGCCAAAGCGCCCGATTATCCCTGCGTAATCACGGGCGAGATCGATCCTGCATTCCGGATGAAGGTGAAAAAGCAGGTCATCACGCTGGAGAACAGGCGCGAAGACGTTTACAGCTTGACCAAGGTATAAAAAATTGTAATTACGTTGAACATGTGTTAAGATGCATCGCCGCAGTGAACCGGATTCGTCCCGGCGCCGCGGCGATGCGCTTGCAGGGACTGCAAATCAATCGAGAAGGAGAAAACCGAATTTATGTTTGACAAATATATTGCCGCAGTGATTCAGCTGGATACTACGACCTGCTATGAAGATAATTTGAAAGCAGCCGCAGATTTCATCGGCGAGGCACATGCACGCCGCGCGAAGCTCGTCACGCTGCCGGAAAACTGGACCTACCAGGGCGACGATTATCTGGATTATGCGGAGGAAATGCCCGGCGGCCGCCTTGCGACCATGCTCAGCGAGCTTGCCGCGAAATACGGCATGTGGATCCACAGCGGCAGCTCCAGCGAAAAAAACGAGAATCCCAGCGATCCCCGTCCGCACAACACCAGCATGCTCTTTAACCCCAAAGGCGAGCTTGTTGCGAAATATCGCAAAATCCATGCTTCCGATATGGATGTTGCCGGCGCCCATGCCTATCGGGAATCCGACCACAAATGCCCCGGCAGCAAAATTGTTGTCTATGATACGCAAGACGTTGGGAAACTTGGCCTCTCCATCTGCTATGATCTTCGTTTCCCAGAGCTATTCCGCTTGATGGCACTCGATGGCGCGGATCTCTTCTTTGTTCCCTCCAGTTTTTATCTGATGACCGGCAAAGATCATTGGGATGTGCTTCTCCAAAGCAGAGCCATTGAAAACAGTTGCTATCTGCTCGCAGGTGCGCAGTGTGGCGTGAAGTATGACGGGCCTACCTATGGGCGCTCCCTCATCATTGACCCCTGGGGCAACATTATCGCCAAAGCTTCGGATAAGCCCTGCGTAATCACGGCCGAAATCGACTCCGCGTACCGTCAGAAAGTAAAGAAACAAGTTATAACGCTTGAAAATCGCCGTAACGACGTGTACAGGCTTGCAAAAGCATAAGGTCTTTGCTGCGTAAGACTTTCAGCGGAATTTTGCGCACAATGTCATTCAGTCCGCGTGAAGTCTCTGGGACGACGATTCCCAATCCCCAAGGCATTTTTCCACATTCCACTGAAAAGGGCTCCTCCGACCATTTGAATCTCGGAGGAGCCTTTGCATTTTTCTCATCCTTCATGCCTTTTAGGCGGCAGGGATAATTTACCCAGCACCGCAGCAGCGGATGCTCCGGTTACGGTGGGTAGAGAATTGGAGCGCCCTGCAGCGCAACAATCCGCCAGGAGCGCAAATGCTACCGCCTCTTTTGCATCGCTGGAAAACCCGAGTTCTTCCTGCGTCTTTACGCGCACGCCCATTGGCATAAAATATCCTTCCAGCATGCGCAACAGCGTTTTGTTGTAGCCGCCCCCGCCTCCTACAATCAGCTCGTCCGCTTTGCAGCATGATGCAACATAGCGCACATATGCATCCGCAATCGACCATGCAGTGAGCGCTGTCACGGTTGCTATCAAATCCTCCGGCAAAAGCCCTTCCGCTTCCGGCCAATGCATCAAAGCGCGAGTGTATTGCACGCCAAAGCGTTCGCGTCCCGTCGATTTCGGCAGAGGCTGTGCATAATAGTCATCCGTTTGCAGCCGTGCAAGCAACGCTTGATTCACTCGACCGCGCGCTGCCATCGCGCCGCCTACATCGTATGTCTGCTCTCCGCCGGTTACTGCGCTTATGGCGGCATCGATGATCATGTTGCCAGGGCCCGTGTCAAACGCGAACACATCCTCGGGCTGCGCCGACGCAGGCAGTACCGTCATATTGCCAATGCCGCCGATGTTTTGCAAAAGGATGCTTTCCTTTTCCCGGCGGTACAGCAGGTATTCCGTAAAGGGAACGAGCGGCGCGCCCTGCCCGCCAAGCGCCATATCCGCAACGCGAAAGTCCGAAATAACTGGAACGCCTGTGCGTGCTGCGATTACGGCGCCCTCCCCAATCTGCACCGTATAGCGAATAGGATATCCATCCGCCTCGCATGGCTCCGGCGCATGCCAGATCGTTTGCCCATGCGAGCCGATGAGATCAATTTCCCTGGGTGTGAATCCGCCTTTCGCGATTACAGAAAGAGCCGCCTCGGCATAAAGCTCCCCCAAAAGGAAATTCATATAGCCGATGCGCTCCACCGTGGCCGTTTCCGGGCGGAACAGCATAAAAATCTTTTCACGCACCGCGGCGGAAAACGGCTTATTCTCAAATGCCAGAAGCTTGACCTTCGGACCCGGCGCGATCTCTACCAGCGCAGCGTCAATCCCGTCTACCGATGTTCCGGACATCATGCCCACAACCCTGCGCACGGGTTTCTCTTCCCTTTTCATGGCACCTTATTACCCTTCTTGCGCGGTTTCACGCAGATATGCATCGAGAAGGTCCGCTATGCATAGCACCGTATCCAGGCAGCGCACATCTTCTTTTTTATAGCGTGCCATAAGCGCATTGCACTCTATGCTGCCGCACTCTGATTCAACCTTTTTTACAAAGCCAGCGCAAAGATCGCGGAACCCTTCGGTTGCATGCGCTCTTCCATCGGCGCGCTGATAGCCCAGCGCTGCAAGAGCGCCGCACACTGCGCCGCAGGCTCGCCCACAGCCCATTCCGCCACCAAAAGCACTCATAAGCCGATGCGTGCCTTCGGGTAGTTCAAGCCCATAGGCTTCATTCGCAGCAAGCAGGAGCGTTTCCGCGCAGTTATAGTCTTGATCCAGATAGTATTTTTCCACAAAGTCCCGTATCATTTGCTTTCTCCTCTGTACCGAAATGTTTTTTTCAGTATATCACCTTTTTGTATATCGTCAAAGCCTTGCAGTGCGCGTTCTCCTGCGCTATACTGTTGTCGAATCCTGTTCTGCAAAGGAGAAACCCATGATCTATTACAACCAAAACGATTATGCTCACGTCCCCTATCCCTTTGAAGCTCGTCCGCAATCCAACATCAAAACCAGCGGATGCGGCGTATGCTCCGCCTGCATGGTTGTGGAAAACTTAACCGAACATAAGCTTTCCGTAGAAGAATGCGCAAAGTTCTCCATTTCAGTCGGTGGCCGTGACAATCATGGCACGGACATGGAAAAGTTAGCGCCCCCACTTTGTGCGCGTTTCGGCCTCACCTTTGAAGCAACTGACGATAAGGAAAAGGTTCTAGAATTCCTAAACAACAACCGCGGGATGGTCATTGCGAACCCGGGTGGAGACCGCGAAGGGCACGTTGGCCTTTTCACCACAAGCGGGCACTATATCGTCCTTGTGGAAGCACGCCAGCGCACCGTGCGCATCCTTGATCCAAATCTGAAGCCCGACAGCTTTGACCGGGAAGGACGCCGGGGGATGGTGTTTGTAGACGGCGAAAACATCTATTGCGATATTGATGTTGTTGTAGAAGATTGTTTGAACCGTTCCCCCGCGTTTTACATGTTTTCCAAAGCATAAAGCACACCGTTCGCATATTGCAAGAGCCAGGCAGAAGCCTGGCTCTTGTTTTTTTCTTGCACTATGTAAAGCGCATATCTACTGCGCACAATCCCCTTTGGCGCTAAGGCTTTCTCCCGCCACGAAGAGAAGGATTACGGGGATATATTTCCCAGGGCGCATATGCATGGCAAATCTGAAAGATCTTGCATTTCTCGCATCACGCTGAAGGCCATGCCGCTTTTCAAAAAGCTATGCCGGCGCTCTTTCGGCAATCGGCAAGCCTTCCTTCTGCTGCTGGAAAGCTTTTTGTTTAAACCTGTGGCATCATGAGAAAAGGGCTCCCCTAAGGCGAAAGCGCGCGAATTTTAACAGTATGGCTTTGAGGGAAAACATAATGCGTTCTTTTTCGATGCGTGAAAAGAGCCTGGCTTGTGCCAAGCTCCTCCCACTGGTGTGCTTTATCTCCGAATTTATGAGGTTTTCCTGTTTTCATGGCACTTGCCAGCATAGGAGCAGCCGCTGCATCCGCTGCAACTGCCGCCGCACGGGCTCTTTTTCTTATCGCGGTGCATGGACCAAATCGCAATGGCAAGGATCGCCGCCACAGCAATGCCAGCCAGAATGCTGGCAAGATTGTCCGAAATAAACTGCAACATCGTTCCGCCTCCTTTATTTCATGCACAGCCTGCGCTTGGAAAGCAGTTATGCTTCAAGCTTCATGTTCATCCTAAGGTGTCCGGATTCCCGGTAGGGCCTAAACAACAGCCAGCAGAGCGCTGCAAGGCACAGCAGGGCAGCAACAGTACCCACACCGAATGCACCCGTGGAGAACCAAAGTCCAAGCTGGTTTACAATTAAGGCTACAACATAGGCAAACACGCACTGGTACCCAATTGCAAAGCAGGTCCACTTCGCGCTTGCCATCTCCCGCTTGATTGCGCCCATCGCGGCAAAGCAGGGAGCGCAGAGCAAGTTGAAGATTAAGAAGCAATAAGCGCCAAGCGGCGTAAATACGGCCGCAATGGGAGCCAGCTCGTTGAACATACCGTTTTCCACCAGCTCCAGCGCAGCGCCGGCAACCCCGTAGAGCACGCCAAACACGCCCACAACTTCTTCCTTTGCAACAAGGCCCATAATCGTTGCCACGCTGGATTGCCAGGTGCCAAACCCCAATGGGCTGAATATGGGAGCAATCACGCCGCCGATTGCCGCAAGGATGCTCACATCCATATCCTCCACCATCTGGAATGCACCGTCTACAACGCCGAAGCTCTTAAGGAACCAGATGAGCACGCTTGAAGCAAGGATAATCGTGCCTGCTTTCCGGATGAAGGACCACCCGCGTTCCCACATGCTGCGCAGCACATTGATCGCGCTCGGTGCATGGTAGGCGGGCAGCTCCATCACAAACGGCGCAGGATCGCCACGGAACATCTTTGTTTTTTTCAGAATAATGCCGCTGATGATAATTGCCGCTACGCCGATGAAATACGCTGAGGGTGCGACCCACCAGGCGCCGCCGAAAATTGCGCCTGCAATTAGCGCTACGATTGGCATTTTAGCGCCGCACGGAATAAACGTGGTCGTCATAATGGTCATCTTGCGGTCACGGTCGTTTTCAATGGTACGGGAAGCCATAATGCCGGGAATGCCGCAACCCGAACCGATCAGCATGGGGATAAAGCTCTTTCCCGACAGGCCGAACTTGCGGAAGATACGATCCATGATGAATGCAACGCGCGCCATGTAGCCCACATCCTCCAAGACTGCAAGGAAGAGGAAAAGAATCAGCATTTGCGGCACAAAGCCGATTACCGCACCTACGCCGCCCACAATGCCGTCTACGATAAGGCCAACAAGCCAATCCGCAGTGCCGACTGCCGTCAGCCACGCCCCAAGCGGTTCTTGAATCCATTCGCCAACGAATGTATCATTTGTAAAGCTGGTTACAATATCGCCAATTGTAGTAACGGAAACATAGTAAACGAGCGTCATCACCAGTGCGAAAATCGGCAGAGCGAGCCAGCGGTTCGTTACGATCCGGTCAATTTTATCCGAAACCGTCAAATGTTCCATGCGCTGCTTTTTCTGCACACAGGTTGTCATGAGGCGGCTGATATATGCATACCGCTCGTTGGTGATGATGGACTCCGCATCGTCATCGAGCTCTTTTTCACATTCTGCAATATGTTCTTCAATATGCGCAAGCAGGCTGGCATCCAGGTTAAGCTGATCCTTCACGCGCTCGTCCCGCTCGAAAAGCTTCACGGCATACCAGCGCAGCTGCTCGGGCGCCACCTTGCCCTCAAGCGATTCTTCGATATGCGCAATGGCGTGTTCCACCGTGCCGCCAAACACGCAGGGTACGCTCGTGCGTTTCCCAGTGCGCGCAAGCTCCGCGGCCTGCTGTGCGGCCTTGAGGCTGCCTTCCCCTTTGAGGGCAGAAGTCTCGATGATTTCGCAGCCAAGCGCCTCCGAGAGCTTTTTCACGTTGATCTTATCGCCGTTTTTCCGCACAAGATCCATCATGTTGAGCGCTATCACCATTGGCACGCCTACTTCAAGAAGCTGCGTGGTCAGATAAAGGTTGCGCTCAATGTTGGATCCATCCACAATATTAAGGATCGCATCCGGCTTTTCATTGATGAGATAGTTGCGCGCGATCACCTCTTCCAGCGTATATGGGGAAAGCGAATAAATGCCGGGCAGATCCTGGATGATGACATCCTTCTGGCCACGCAGCTTGCCTTCCTTTTTTTCCACAGTGACCCCCGGCCAGTTGCCAACATATTGTGTGCTGCCGGTTAAATCATTGAACATGGTCGTCTTGCCGCAGTTAGGATTTCCAGCAAGCGCAATTTTAACGCTCATTCTTCCTCCCCCTTTTATACGATTTCAATCATTTCGCAATCGGATTTGCGCACCGAAAGCTCATAGTTGCGCACGGTCACTTCGATAGGGTCGCCCAAAGGCGCAACTTTGCGCACATAAACCTCCGTGCCCTTCGTGATGCCCATGTCCATGATCCGGCGTTTGACAGCGCCTTCACCATGCAGGCGCGCTACCACGGCTGACTGCCCGACTTTTACGTCCCTCAGCGTCTTCATGTTTTTTATAAACCCTCCTTTTTATTTGCGGCGCTCATCCTTCAGACCAGGATGCGGTTTGCCATGCCACGATCCAGCGCGATGCGTGTTCCTTTGATGGAAAGGATCATATTCCCGCCCACTTCGTTTACAACCGTAACACATTCCCCTACCACAAAGCCAAGCTCGGCAAGATGCTGGCGCACTTCATCCTTCCCGGTAATTTTTTTGATATAATTGCTCTCACCATTTTTTGCCATTGTGAGCGGCATCATTGGCGCCTCCTTCACAAAACGTTTGGTTCATATAACCTAACCGTTGGTCTTTATATATGGGTTAGTTTTTGCTAACCCATTGCCATATCGTAGTTTAATTCTTCTAATCTATTTTGTCAATAGCAATTCCTCATTTTTTAACGTTTTCCTCGAAAGAAGAGACAGCCGCTGCGCGGTACCCTGCAAGCGCCACAATCTGCTTAAGCCGCCCTTCTTCAGCAGGCTGCTTTGTGCGCAGTATTACGCAAGCATGCGCAACATCCCCCTGCGCCCACATGCCGCCCTCTGCATGGAACGCATTTTCCAGCCGCACAGCACAGTTTTCACAATGCATTCCTTCTACAGAAATCTTGTAGGCATACGGGTAATGCGCCGCATTTGTGTCATCCGCAGGCAAACGCCGCTCCTTTTGCGTATCTGTGCCGCAGCATCCCGATGAAAGTTTCTTCATATAGGATTTTATACCCAGCACAACAAGTATAACCAACACCACAACAATGATTGCTGTTCCCATGCTTTCATCCTCCTGCATGTGCGTATTTGTATCTGCAAGTTAGTTAGTATATACTAACCATAGTGTATTCCTGCGCGTACGCATTGTCAACCGTGCAAAAAAATTATTTTTAATGCTTGACAAGCTGAAATCCCTATGGTACTATCATAGCAGTTAGAGTCTTCTAACCTCCAGTGTCACCCAATTCCCGGAGGGGGGGAAAGCAATCCGCCCTCCGGGAACATGGGAAGAAATGTGCAATTGTCTCATGGTACATAGAGTCTCTTTCCAAAACCGAAAGCCGCTGCGTCTGCCCGCAGCGGCTTTCGGCCGTTTTCCGCAAATTGACATGCATGGCCCGTTAATGCTATATTACTTAATATCAACCTATCATCACAAGCGAGGTGCAGCCATGTATCAACAGCATCTAAAGGATGAAAAAAGCACTTCCGTCACGGACTTCCTGCTTGTAGTCATATTCTTGCTACTTGCGATCTTTATGCGGCAAATCGTGGATTTTTGCGCTGCGCTTCCTGCGCCCTGGCGCAGTTTGAGCCAGCTGATACTGTTCATCCTCTTTGTTGGCATCTGCCTTTTCATTTATAAGCGCCGCATCTGCTCTTACCGCTACACAGTTATTTTCGAAGCGGCGCCCGAAGGAGAACTGGACCAATACGGCAACCAGCTCGTATGGCCCTGGCCGATCGGGACGGTGCTCTTTGAGCGCATGGTTGCCAACAAAGGCAAAATTGCAGAAGAGATCGCCCCAAACGAGTTGATTGCATTGGTAAAGCCGGAGGCAAATACAATTGGGGTAATTGCGCCGGAAGGCGTGATGCAAAAGCCAAATTTCCTAAATACTGCACGCCTAACGCGTTTTTCCCGCAAGACAGCAAGCATGCTCATATTTGCGAGAAACGGGAAAACGGGCTACATTTACTTCCACCCCGATGATACGCTCAGCGGGCATATCGAAGCGCTGTTGCGCGCAAAGCGTGAAGCGCAGGCTGGTGAAGATGCGGGGCAAGCCCATGCGTGATGACCAGCCCTGCACTTTGCCGGAAGCCGTTGGCGACTATGCTTCTTCTACAATCGCGCGCTTCCACATGCCCGGCCACAAGGGCCGCAGCCTCATGGGGCCCTTAGGTGCTGCGCTTGCGCCATGGGATATCACGGAAATTGCCGGCATGGACAACCTGCATGCGCCCGATGGCGTAATCCTAACAACCGAGCAGGCTTATGCGCAAGCTTATGGCGCGCGACACAGCTTTCTGCTCGTGGGGGGATCTACGGCAGGGATTCTCGCAATGCTGCTTTCCCTTGGCAAAAACAAGCGTGTGCTCCTTGCGCGGGATTGCCATAAATCCGCCATAGCCGGCATTGCGCTCGCAGGGCACACATGTGATTTTATTTACCCGGAATTCTCAGAGGGGGCACCCTTTTGCGGTGTTGTTACGCCGGAAGCGGTTGCGGCCGCGCTCTCCCGCCGCCATGCCGATGCCGTATTCCTTACAAGCCCGAATTATTACGGTGCATGTGCGGACGTTGCATCCATCGCAGCCGTCTGCCATAGGCATGGTGCGCTTTTGCTGTGCGACCAGGCACACGGCGCGCATTTCCCGTTTGTCCCCGAACTCACCACGCTGGTCGCTTCTGCGGCAGATCTCTGGTGCGTCAGCGCGCATAAGACACTGTCCGCCATGACGCAGTCTGCCGTATTGCATGCATCGCTTTCTTGCCCCATCCCGGATGCACATATCCGCAAAACGCTTTCGCTTATTGAAACGAGCAGCCCTTCCTATCCTTTGATGCTTTCACTTGATTGGGCGCTCAATCAAGCCCAATCTGGGGAATGGGAGCGCCATGCGCAGCGCATGCATACCCTGCGTGAACGGTTTGAGGCGCACCCGCCGGCGGGCGTATCCCTGTTGAACGGCCCTATGCTCGATTTCACGCGGCTCGTGTTTTGCGTAAACGGACGCGGCATCAGCGGCCAGATGGCGCAGGATGCGCTTATTGCGCGCGGCATTATGCCGGAAATGGCAGATCTTGCTTCCGTTGTGTGCATCACCTCTCCTGCAGATCTGGATGCATGGTATGTTAGACTCCTTACTGCATTGGAAGCCCTGCCCTATGGAGATGGCGTTTTCTCCTACCTTCCCCCTGTTGCTGCGCAGAAAGAACCTGTTGTCAGCGTAAGGGACGCAGTGCTTGCGGCTACTGAATATATCCCACTGGAAGCATGCGCCGGGCATATTTGCGCGCAAGCAGCTGGCGCATACCCTCCTGGCGTTGCGACATTATTCCCTGGCGAGCGCATTGAGCAAGCGGACGTCCAGCGTATGTGCGCATTCCGCGACGCAGGTCTTTCACTCTTTGGCATAACAGAGGGCCAAACCGCTTGCATCAAAACGGAAAAAGCAGTATAATTGTAAAAACCCGCCTAACATACATCCCGCAAAGGAGTTTGTATTGCTTTTATATCAAACGGTTTTGTTCGACCTCGATGGCACACTTATCGAATCCGCTCCCGGCATCTTCGCCTGCGCTCGTGCTGTAATGCAGGAAATGGGTCTCCCATCCATGACAGATGAACAGCTCCGGCCAATGGTTGGTCCCCCGCTCGCAGTTTGTTTCAGCGATGTGATTGGTGTACCGGCAGAACGTGTGCCAGAGGCAGTTGCGCGCTATCACCGGCTTGCAAAAACCGTTGGGCTTGACGCGATTCACCCCTACCCCGGCATTCCCGATCTTCTCAAGCGTCTTAAAGAAGCGGGCGCGCGCGTCTGTGTCGTTACTTCCAAGGTAACGCCTACAGCACAGGCGCACCTTGTGCGCTATGGCCTTGCGCCTTTCATCGACCATCTTTGGGGTGGAATCCCCGGCGGCAGCGCAGAAAAAACATTCCTTCTTCAAACGGCTGTTGATGCGCTTGCAACGGAAAAAGCGAACCTGGTTATGGTTGGAGATCGGCACTACGACCTTACCGCCGCCCACACGGTCGGCATTCCCTCTATTGGCGTGCTGTATGGTTATGGCAGCAAAGAAGAAATCATGGGCTGCGCACCGACGTATACTGTAGCAAGTGTTGCTTCCCTTTCTGCCCTGCTTTTAGGCGGCTGATCCCTCCCATGCGAACAATAAACATCCGAAAGGAGTGCATCATATGAAACTGATTTTTGCAATCGTGCAAAACGACGATTCCAAAAGGCTTGTAAAAGCGCTCGTGCAGCATAACATCAGCGTAACGCGGATCTCAACCACCGGCGGCTTTTTGCACGGTGGCAATACCACGCTGATGATCGGTGTGGAAAAGGATAAGGTGCAGGAAACGCTTGACGTCATCAAATCCAAATCCAGCACGCGGAAGGAATTCATGGTCATCCCTTCTGCGCTGCCCGGCTACACGGATAGTTCGCCTACGCCCGTACAGGTTACCCTCGGCGGAGCGACCGTGTTCATCGTTGATGTGGAGGATTTCCAGAAGTTTTGAGCGATACCCTTCAAAAGGCTGAGGAACGCCTGCTCCACGCCATCGGCGCTGCGCGTGTTTCCCATGCCTTTTTTCTTGCAAGTTTGGATCCAGAACCAGCGCGGCAGCTGGCAGAACGCATTGCCGCGCTGATTTGCGTGGGCGAAATGGACGCAGCACGCCTTGCTGAAAGCGCTAATTTCCGTGCCTATGAAGGTACAGCAATGCGCATGGACGATGTGCGCGAACTCATTGCTTCTCTCGCGCAAAGCCCGCTGGATGGGCGTTTGCGTTGCATTCTGATTGCAGATGCTCACCACATGAGCGCCAATGTACAGAACGCGCTGCTCAAAACGCTGGAGGAGCCACCTGCTTCCACCGTGTTCATGTTGATTGGCAATATTGCAGGCGTTTTACCAACGATCGCTTCCCGCTGCGCCATCCTGCGCCTCGGCTTTTCCTCTGCGCAGGAAATCGAGCCGCTGCTGCGCTCGCACGGCGCTACACCCAGCGCAGCAAAGCTTTATGCCGCCGCAGGTGGCGGCAGCCGAACACGTTCGTTCCGCTTGGAAGAGGATGAAGCGTTTCGTGCTTTGCGCCTGGACTCCTTCGCAACGCTCACGGCGCTGCTGCGCGGAGCACTCCCGTTGAGCGCTTCAAAAAAGCTCTGCGCCAACCGCAATGCCGCAGACGCGCTTTCCTTTATGCTCTCCTTTTTGCGGGATATGCTTCTGTTGCGCGCAAGGTATAGCGCTGCGTTGGAAAATCCCGATCAACGGGATGCAATTGCTGCGCTGGCTGCGCGCTTTACAATCGGCCGCATAACATGTATGATAGAGATGCTTTCTAAAGCAATGAATGAGCTCTACGCCCCAGGCGCAAGCCTCCTAACGGATCTTGCGGTTATGGATAAGCTCTTTTTAGAATTATCGGAGGCAATATCAAACCAATGAAAACCGTAATTGGTGTAAAATTTAAAGATGCTGGGAAGATGTATTATTTTGATCCCGGAGCATTTGAGATTAAGGAGGGCGACGGCGTAATCGTTGAAACCGCACGCGGCATGGAATATGGTGATGTCGTTGCTTCTCCACAGGAAGTCGAAGACAGCAAAATTATAGCCCCTCTTAAAAGCGTCGTGCGTGTGGCTACAGAGCAGGACCGCGAACAGCGGGATAAAAACCGCGCTCGTGAAAGTGAAGCATATGCCATTTGCATGGAAAAAATCCAGGCGCATAATCTTGAAATGAAGCTCGTGGACGTTGAGTACACGTTTAACGGCTCCAAAATCGTGTTTTATTTCACTGCGGATGGACGCGTGGATTTCCGCGAGCTTGTAAAAGATCTTGCAAGCGTATTCAAAACGCGCATTGAACTTAGGCAGATTGGAGTGCGGGACGAAGCAAAAATGCTCGGAGGCCTTGGTTCATGTGGGCGCCCCGTCTGCTGTAAGGCATTCCTTTCTGATTTTACGCCCGTGTCCATCAAAATGGCAAAGGAACAGAACCTTTCCCTTTCCCCAACAAAGATTTCTGGCATTTGCGGCAGGCTTATGTGCTGTTTAAAATATGAGCAGGATGCATATGAAAGCATGCGCAAGCAAATGCCGCGTCCTGGGCGGGAGGTGTATACGCCAGATGGAAGCGGAACGGTGCTGGAAAACAACGTGATCACGGAGCGCACGCGCGTAAAGGTTGTCCTAGATGACGGCACCTTCGATGTGCGGGAATATCCGTTCCGTGAGCTGCGTCTAAAAAGCAGTCCTTCTAGTATGAAAATTTCAGAAGAGGATGATAGTTTCACGCAGGAGGAAGATCCCGCTTTGCTTTCTCTTGAAGATGGAGCCTCTTCCAGCATACCAGAAGGAGGAAATGCTCTTTCAGAACAAAAAAAGCCTCCACGCAAACAGCAAAAGCGCCGTCCGCCCAGCAGCGAGCAGCCGAAGGAAGGCGGTGTGCCTTTGGCTGCAGAAACAGCTTCCCCTGCTGAAACAGCGCGCACACCGGGGCGCAGGCGCGGAAGCCGCGGCGGACGCAAACGCAACAAGGGCAACAAGCAGCCTGCACAGGCGAACAGCAACGAAAATTCTCTTGAATAACCAGGCGTGCGCCCTCTTGATTTTTTCTATGTTTATGTTACAATAGACGAGAAATCTACACTGGAGGTAAATAGAAATGGCATATGTAATCACCGACGCTTGCATCTCCTGCGGCGCGTGCGAAGCAGAGTGCCCTGTTGGCGCAATTTCCCAGGGTGATGACCGTTACGTCATCGATCCCGAAAAGTGCATTGAGTGCGGCGCATGCGAAGGCACTTGCCCGGTTGGCGCTCCCAAGGCTGAATAACCCAAATATGAATAAACGCAGCATGGCATGCCATGCTGCGTTTTTTATTTTTATGCGGCATATAGCCGATTTTTTTAAAACGCATGCCCTTGTTTTTCATACGCCCAGGAATAAGCAATGACTTTAAGTCTTATTTGCTCCAGCGTTGTATCGGCTGCCCTTAATGGCCGCTGTCTTACGCGAAAAATGCAGTAAGCCGGTTCTTCTGCTCCGAAAAGGCCGATGCACGAAAGCATAATCGCGTAGTTTCCTTGTTAGCGGTGATGCAGTCACCCAAACATGGCATTGGAAAATGGTGTTTTTTTCAGCCGCTCCTTAAGTTGATGCGCTGCATCGAAAGCGTTCCACGATTGGAAAATTCCTCCTGCTCACCCCGTATTGCCTCTTTTGGATCAGCCAGCAAGTTTTTCGCCAAGCGCACGGCATGCTGCAAGCGCATCTTCATCCGGCTCATTGTTGGCAATGAGGCCCTCAGCAATCAAGTTGCAGCTTGCCTGCTCTACCTCTTCCTGCCAGTTGCGCATCCATTCTCCATCCCCCCAACCATAAGATCCGAACAGGGCAACCGGCTTCCCCGAAAGCTGCGGCATCGCTGCGCGGTACACTGGCTCAAATTCATCCGCTTCAAGTTCCTCCGCCCCCATGGATGGGCAGCCGAACGCAATGCCTGCATAATCGCCAGTTTGTGATGGATTGAACTCCGCAGCGTGAAATATGCCTACTTCAGCGCCCTTAGCACGGATTCCTTCTGCAACAGCAAACGCCATTTTTTCGGTATTCCCGGTCCCACTCCAATAAACAACTGCATATTTGCTCATACGCTTTTCTTAATTCCTTTCTATTTCATTTATTTACCTTACAACCGTAAGCCGTGAAAGCAATTGCCCCTGTTCATAACATTTTAGATAAACATCCCTGCATTTCTTGTATTTGGCAAAGCAACGCTGCGCAAAGCAGGGATCCCCATATACCTTCCAGCAACCGCAAAGCCGGTAATTTCGCCCGCAATGCGCAATAAAGCCCTGCACGTCCGCAAGCGGATACCCTAAAAAAAGACCGATTTCATGGGGAAAACTTGATTCTGCAAGCCGGATACGCAGGCGGTCCAGGTTTTCTGCCACAGGGGCAGCGGCATCATAGCCATACGCGGCGAGGAATTCCGCAACGCCAGGATGCTCCCAGTCCTGCCGAAGGTATGACGCCCGGTAAACATAGACCAAAGCGCTTTCTGTTTCCTCCTGCAGGACTGCAACCGAAATGCCGCGCGCGGAAATCACTTCCCGCCAGGCACAGAGGGCGGCTTCCCGCTCTGCTTGCAACCCCTTTAATCGGAACATGCTTGCCGTTTTGATCCCTGCAAGCGTTGGAGCGGCATGTTCCAGCAAAACCCAGTCTGCTTGCTTGCGCATAATTCACCTCCTTTTTGTAGTTAGTTATATCTAACTTTAGGATTTATTTTTTGCCGCACAAAGCGGCAAAAGTTAGTTTTATGTAACCATATAAAATTTATCATACTTCCCGCTTCCAGTCAAGCAGAAAAACCGATTTTTAACCCCAGCTATGCATGCAGGGAAAAGAAGGTGCATACATAGGCGGTTTATCACTGGGTAACCAGCGCTGCGCGTTTTCTGTATAGTACTAGGAATATAGCGGTAAGGAACAGGCAAAGCGCTTCGCTTGCTACGGGCGCATACCACACGCCGTCTCCTCCAAAGATGGACGAAAGCCCAATCAATGCAATCGTTACCGTTATAAAGCCGCGCGAAAGGGCGATCGTCATGGCCGGGAAGGGAATTTCCATCGCTGTAAAATACCCTGCGCTGAGCACATTGAACCCCAGAATCAAGAATGTATACGAAAATGCGCGCAATGCCTCAACCGTGTACGGGAAGGTCGCGCTGCTGCGCTCAAACAGCAAGGAGACAATCGCTTCGGGAAATGCCTGGCATACCGCAAAGCATGCCGTTGCAGCAGCAACGCCGCCCACAAGCGCATAGCGGAAATAGCCCCGGCATGCCAGACGGTCGCCACGGCCCAGGTTGAGGCTTACAAGCGGCTGCATCCCCTGCGTCGTTCCGACCACAAGCATCAGCACCAGCGTGTTAACATAGCTGATCAATGAATAGCTTACGATCCCCATTTCGCCAATATAGGTGCGGATCACCCGGTTGAACAGAAACGTTGTAAAACCAAGCGCGAATTCGGAGGAAAATTCCGAAAGGCCCAAGGGCAAAATGCGCCGATATATGCCGAGGAATGGCCGTGAAAGCTGGAATTTAATCGAGGAACGGCCTCGCAGAAAATGGACCAAGAAAATCATGAAGCTCATCGCCTGCGCGATCCCCGTAGCAAGGGCAGCACCCTCCACCCCCATATGCAGTTTAATAACGAACACATAATCGAGCACGACGTTCGTTACGAAGCAGGTGGAAACGCCAAGCACCGATACCGATGGATGCCCGCCCGTTTTCACTAGCACTTCAAAGCAGTAGGATACCATAAAAAATATGGCGAATGGGCTCACAGTTTGCAAATAGGAGATCATATAAGCGCGTGTTCCATCTGTCGCACCCAAAAGCTCTACCACAGCGTTGGGGAATAGGTGCACGAGCAGCGTCAAAAGCAGCGCACAACCACCCACTACAAATGCGTTCTGCGTAAAAATACGATTCGCTTTCTCTGGCTCACCCCGGCCAATGTGGATGGCGCATACGGTAGATGTTCCAACCGAAAGCAACACCGCCACAGCAAACATCGCGTTGAGGAACAGCGTACAAAGGTTCACTGCTCCAAGGGCTAACTCTCCCACGCCGTGCGTAACAAAGATACCATCTACGATGGAATACGTGGAAAACACGAACATCGAAGCCACCGATGGCACTACAAAACGCAGGAATTCCCGCACAGTCCAGCTTTTTTTCAGTTTTGTTCCATTTTGTTTCATAAGTCACCTCTTTACAACCCATTTTAAACCCTGGTATCATACCAAGGTCAAGGTTTTTTCCAGGAGGCTTTATGAAGCGATATTATAAAATTGGAGAAATTGCGGCACTTTACAGCGTTTCATCGGATTCCCTGCGCTATTACGAGGAGATCGGCCTGCTTACGCCCCGCAGGGACGCAAATGGTTACAGGATGTACAGCATTGAAGACATTTGGCGGCTTAACGTTATCCGCGATATGCTCAAGTTAGACTTTCCGACCGAACAGATTAAAGAATATCTGCGCGCGCATACGCTCGCCTCTACACGAGCGTTGCTACAGAACGAAAAAGAAACAGTGGATGCGCGCATTGCAGAACTGCAAGCGGTCCGGGCAGAAATCGAGGCCCGCGAGGACGAAATCGCCGCAGCAGCGGCATTGCCCACCGAAGTGTTCACTATCAAAACCCTGCCGGAACGCGGGCTGCTGCGCATGGCAGGCGAAGCGCGCGAGGATGCTGAGATTGATTTTCTGGTCAAGAAGCTGCATAAACGCTATGAAGATGAGCTATTCCTCATCCGCAATGGCGCAACAGGCGCCCTTATCCCACTTGCAAGCATTCAATCCGGCATATTCAACCGTTATTCCAGCGTATTCATGTTGCGCGCAGGCGGAGAGCCCTGCGATGTTACAGTTCCAGCAGGTGAATTTGCATGCGTCTGTTTCCGCGGAGATTATCAGAACACAGCGCGCTTCCTTCCAAAACTTGTTGCTTATGCAAAAGCGCATGACCGCGTGCCATGCGGAAATGCGCTTGAGCTTTACTTGATTGATATTCACGAAAGCGGGGATCCCGCAGAGTACATTACTGAGCTTCAGCTTCCGGTTGCGCCGGTGTCTGAGGCCGCTCCTTCGCCCCGCCCAGGCAGCACCAAACGGTGATTGTGGCCACAATTACAATTGACCCGAAAATGGCGAACGAGCCGGGCATTTCGCCAAGGAAGATCCAAACCCATATGGGACTTAAAATGATCTCCAGTGAAGCGATAAGCGTGCAGGCCAGCGTAGGGCAATGCTTTACCGCAATGCTGTAAAGCGCATAGGGCAGGCCAAGCTGCAATACGCCCATGGCGATCACGGCAAGCACGGATATCGCTGTAACTTCTGGTGGATACGCAAAGGTAAAGGGAATCCCGACAATCGTTGTTATTGCAAGCCCAAGGAAGATGCCGGAAAGCCTGCGTTCTTCGTCCGATTCCCCTGTGAAAAGGTATACGGCGCCCATCGTTACACCATCAATTAATGCAAGGATGTTCCCAAGCATGCCGCCCGGCGTAAGCTGATCGAAAAAGAACAGCGCAATGCCGCAGACCGTGATGAACACTGCAATATAGTCCGCTGCACGATATCTGCGCCGGAAAAAAAGCATGGAAAGCGCAACCAGGAACACTGGCGAAGTATACTGCAGCACGATGGCGTTCGCCGCTGTGGTGAGCCGATTGGCGATAAGGAACAGGATAGAAGTCCCGCTCACGCAAAGCCCAATGATCACGGTGCGCTTATCAATGCGCACCCGGTAATGCATTTTGCGCATAAAGAGCCAAAGCGTAATTGTCGCCGCAAGGCCGCGCCAGCCGGCAAGTACCATGGAATCCCATGGCACACTTTTAATGAATAACCCTGCTGTGCTCCAGAGCACAGCGCAAATGAGCATCAACCCAACGCCCAGCCCCGGTAAGCGCCTTTCCTCATTCATTTTACTGCCTCCGGCTGGTCATCCAACGGCTTAATATAACGCGCATGCGTGCGGCGCAGCAGCGCGATGCAAACGAAAAGCGAAACGGCCTCCGCAATAACAAATGCATACCAAACTGCATTGAGCCCCCATTCCATGGCAAGCAGATAAGCAACAGGGATCAGCACGATGATCTGCCGGCAAAGGGACATGATCATGCTGTTTACGCCTTGGCCGACTGCCTGGAAAAGGGTGGAAAGCATAATGCCGATCGCTGCGAACGGGAAGCAGAGGCTGATTATACGAAGCGCGCGCACGCCGATCTCCATCATGTTGTCAGATGCATCAAACATCCTAAGGAAAACATCCGGGAAAATCTGAAACAGCACCAGGCCAACGGTCATGATCACAAATGCGTAAAGCACACCGCATTTGAGCGCTTGAAGCAAACGCTTTTTGTTGCGCGCGCCAAAGTTATATCCCATAATGGGCATGGCGCCGCTGTTTAGGCCAAATACCGGCATAAACACAAACGATTGCAGTTTGAAATAAACGCCGAGCACGCTTACTGCAGTAGGCGTAAAGAGATACAAGATATTGTTGAGCGCAAACGTGGTCACAGAGCCGATTGCCTGCATCACAATAGAAGGCAGGCCAACGCGGTAAACGTCCGCAATCACGCTGCGCTGCGGGCGGAACCCCTTGACTTGAACCGTAACAAGATTGCTCCTGCGGAACAGGAAAACGAAGCCAAGAATCATGGAAATCAGCTGGCCGCCCACGGTTGCGATGGCAGCGCCTGCAACGCCCATGGCCGGAAAGCCAAAATAGCCGAAAATCAAAATCGGGTCAAAGATAATATTGAAAATGGCGCCCGCCAGCTGAATCATCATGGGGCGAATGGTGTCGCCCGTAGCCTGGATTGTCTTTTCAGCCATCGTCGCAATGACCGCAAAACCGCAAAGTCCGCCGCACAGTTGCAGATACGTCGTTGCATAGTTTAAAATCTCCTCGTTGTCTGCAAACGAGGAAAGAAGTTGCCGCGGGAAGATCGCATAAATCAGCATGAAAGCGACTGCGCTCACCAGCGCAAGGAACTGACCCGTTGCAGCGGCGCTATCCGCTTCCGCCTGGCGCTGTTCCCCCAGCCGGCGCGCAATGAGCGAGTTTACGCCCACGCCCGTTCCCACCGCAACAGAGGTAAAAAGCATCTGGAACGGGTAGACCAGCGAAACCGCTGTAAGCGCATTTTCGCTGATACGCGATACGAAAATGCTATCTACAATGTTATAAAGCGCCATGACCAGCATGGATGCCATCATGGGCAGCGACATTTTAATCAGCAGTGTTGGGACGTGCTGCACGCCCATCTTATTCTCTCGTTGAATCTTTTCCACAGGTTGTGCCATATCCTTTGCTCAATAATTGCCAAATTAGGCCGTAATCTTGATTATACTACAATTTACGTGCAATTTCCACCTGTACTTTCTCATGCAATTCTACCAAAGCAGCCGCAAAAACACCTTTGCCATTAAAAAACCAATTAGCCCACAGCCTGGGAATGTAAACAGCCATGCATAGATCATTTCTCGGGCCGAGCTCCAGTTCACACGGTTTTTTGAGCTTGCAGCCCCAATGCCCAAGATTACCGCTGTTTTGGTATGCGTTGTGCTTACTGGAATCCCGGTAAGCGTGGGCAAAAGGAGACAAATAGAAGCGCCGAGGTCGGAAGCGAAGCCCTGCCGTGGCGAAAGCTGCACAAGCCCATAGCCCATCCTGCGGATGATGCGCCGGCCACCCATTGCAGTGCCCAGGCCCATTGCAAGCGCAGCAAGCAGCATAAGCCAAAACGGCGGTACGAATACCGTTTCTCCTGTCTGTCCCAAAGCAAACGCACGCCCAAGCAAAAATACGCCAATGAATTTTTGGCCATCCTGCGCACCGTGCAAAAATGCAGTTCCTCCGGCCGCTACGCGCTGTGCATGGCGGTAAAAGCTTTGCGGGGCACGCTGCATAAGCCGCTGAGTGAACCGCTCCGCCCATGCGCCCAGCCCTGCTCCAAGCGCACCCGCTATCACCAACCCGAGCAGCACCTTGCCCCATTGCGCGCCATTCACGCATGAGAATCCCCCGGTAAGCGCGACGGCAGCACCTGTGATCCCCGCGATGAGCGCATGGCTCTCGCTCGTTGGGATGCCAAACCGCCATGCTCCAATACCCCAGGAAACCACTGCAAACTGTGCTGCGCAAAGCGCGATAGACGCCGCATGTGCATCTGTGCCAAAATCTGCAAGGTTGCAGATCGCGGCTGTAACTGCTGGGTTTAAGTATGCCATGGTGAGCACTCCCGCCAAATTGCAGATTGCCGCCATCCCAATGGCTGCATTTATGCCAATCGCGCCTGTTGCAACGCAAGTCGCAATTGCATTGGGTGCATCTGTCCATCCATTTACAAGGATCACTGCAAGCGTAAGCACTGCTGTAACAGCAAAGGTAGGATCTGCAGCTATTTGCTCCAGAAAATCAGAAAAAGTCAGCATAAAAACGCCCTCCTGTGCTTTCATACATAGAAGGACGCCTTTACATTTATGCCCTTTTTCTGCTGCTTGGTACGCCATGCGCTGCGCATTCGCTTCTTCTAACTCCAACTCCGCTATACTTTATGACGGCAGCAGTTGCGGAGCACAGAGTTTGCTTCATCCTGCAGCTTTCCCGCATAATGGCTTGATTCCATATGCTGCCATTGCCATATGCCGTTATTCTGCAATGCTACAAACAGGCAGAAGCCCGGGGACTACGGCCGCCCGGGTTTCTGCCCTTTCTGCATATACGAATTAAAGAGGAGAGGTTGCTTTATATATTATTCGGTGCCCGCTTTGGGCTCCCTGTTGATTGCATTATCCCACATGGTTTGGGAAATTCTGTGTTGAAATCTCGACAAAATCGGAACAGATTGCGGCATAATCATGGCGGTACCATAAATAAAAAAAGTGGCGATGCCGCCACTTTTGAAGCACTGAGAAAAGGGATCAGATGCGGGCAACGCCGCTCCTGCGCGCGGCTTCCGCTACAGCTGCCGCAACCGCCTTGCCCACGCGCGGATCAAACGCTGCAGGAAGGATGTATTCCTCGTTGAGTTCCTCCTCCGAAATCAGCCCTGCAATCGCATAAGCAGCCGCGCGCTTCATCGCATCGTTGATGTCGCTTGCACGCACATCGAATGTGCCGCGGAAAATACCCGGGAAGGCCAGGACGTTGTTGACCTGGTTGGGAAAATCGCTGCGGCCCGTTGCAACAACGCGCGCGCCGCCTGCCTTTGCCTCATCCGGAAAGATCTCGGGCGTCGGGTTTGCGCATGCAAACAGGATCGCAGCCTTGGCCATGGTTTTTACCATCTCCGTCGTCACGGCGCCCGGCGCGCTCACGCCAATGAAAACATCCGCCCCTTTGAGCGCATCCGCGAGCGTGCCTTTCAGCTTTGCGCGGTTTGTGACGCGAGCCATTTCTTCTTTAAATGGATTCATGCCTTCGGCGCGGCCTTCGTAGATGGTTCCCCTGCGATCGCACAGGGTAATATCGGAAAAACCGTCATCCAAAAGCAGGCGCGTGATGGAGATTGCCGCTGCGCCGGCGCCATTTACCACAACCTTTACATCTTCCTTTTTCTTGCCGACAACGCGCAATGCATTCACAAGGCCCGCAAGGGTGATAACCGCCGTGCCGTGCTGGTCGTCATGGAAAATGGGTATTTCGCATTTCTGCTTGAGTTTACGCTCAATCTCAAAGCAGCGCGGCGCAGAAATATCCTCCAGGTTCACACCACCGAAGGAACCCGAGATCATATAAATCGTGTTCACGATTTCATCCACATCCTTGCTTTTAACGCAAAGCGGGAAAGCATCCACATTGCCAAAGGCCTTGAAAAGCACGCATTTTCCCTCCATCACGGGCATGCCTGCCTCCGGGCCGATATCGCCAAGCCCCAGCACCGCAGAGCCATCCGTAACCACAAGGCACATATTGTGCCTGCGGGTCAGCGTATAGCTTTTTTCCACATTCTTCTGGATTTCCAAGCAGGGCTGCGCTACGCCCGGCGTATACGCCAGAGAAAGATCCTCTTTGGTTTTCACCGGTACGGTGGCGATTACCTCAATTTTCCCGCCCCATTCTTCATGCAGGCGCAGGGATTCCTTTGCATAATCCATCGTCTCTTTTGCTCCCTTAAAGTATATGGTCATCCGCCTTGGACTCCGCATCCTAGTATATGATTTTTTAACCTGCAGCGCAAGCGTTGCATATCACAATTCTGCAAAGCGGCGCACACCCTTGCTGCATAACCATTTCCAAATCAAGAAAGCGCCGAGCGCGCAAAGCGCAGTAAACGCATAACCTAAAATGGGTGCGTCCATTATGCCGAGCAACAAAAGGGCAAGTGAAATGCCCACAAGCAGCATGGATCCAAACACGGTAACAAATGTGGGTAACCCCTGTTTGACAACCTCCGTTTCATTCTTCCAATCCAATTTCGGATGCAGCAGGTTGATCCAGAGTCCCGCAAGGCCTACGAACACCGAAAATGCCGCAGGCAACAGATAAAGCAGCAGCGCCTGGATAACATCCGCTTCGAGCGCCATGGAAAACAGCGTTGCTGCAATGATTTCGGCAGGCAGCGTAACGGCAAAATGCAGCGCAAGCTTTGCGCGGAAAACCGCAGGCGTGGAAACGGGCAGCACCTTGAGCTGGTCAAGTCCCTTTCCCTCAAGGGAAATTGAGGAGGCTGTGGTGGTGCTCATGCCGAGCATCCACGCTGCAAGATAGGGCACAAGCGGCGCAAGGGCGGAAATTGGAATGCCCATTTCCTGCGCGATGCTTCCTTTATCCACGAGCAGGAGTGCAATTGCGGCCGCAATGAGCAGCAGCGCACCGATCGCCGTATTGGTTACATAAATCGTGGAGGCAAAATACCGCCGCACCTCCCGCAAGAACAGCGCCCGGCGCACCGGGGAAACGCGAATCGCGCCCGCTTTGCGTTTCTCTCCGGCGCCGCCTGCAAGGCCCGCATGCAATGCGCGCAGGTTGCGCGCTGCGAGCAGGGAAAATGCTGCAAACGGCAAAACGTTTAGAGCTGCAAACAGCGCAAACGCGCTGGCGCTCCCGCAGGCAGCATCCGCGAACCAACGCGCAGGCGGATAAACGGCATAGACGCTCTGCGCAAGCTGTGCCCCGATCTCATCGAAGTTTTCAACGAAGGACTGCATGCTAAAAGAAAGCGCAAGGGATGCAAACACAAGCAGGAAGGACAGCACAATGCGCACAGCGTGCATCCGCTTAAACGCCATGCTGATTTTGGCAATGATTAGGCCAAGCACGGAAGCAATGGCGAGCGGCAAAAGCGGTGAAAGCAACGCAAGCACCAAGAAGCGCAGCACAAAAGCCACGCCTACCTGCGCATTAAGGCCATAGGCCACGGCGGCAGGCACCAGCACCATGCAAAGGAACAACAAATTGCGCAGTACCAGCTTCAGCAGCCGGCTGAGCGCAATGGTGCCAACCGGGATCGGCAGGGAAAGCAGTTGATCAAAATCCGCAAAAGTAACGAGCACGTTCGGTGCGCTGACAAAGCTCGTAAGCACCGTTACAAGCGCCCCTGCAACGGCGGCGATGCCAAGGGTCAGCTCGGGTGTCCCCAGCGCTGCAAATGCTCCTGCCATCATATAAAAATACATCAGCGACGTTCCCAAAAGGCAAACGGCTACAAAAGCTCCGAGCGCCAGCGCGCGCACAGCCTTGCGCCTGGCGGCGGGGTCGCTTAGGCGCGCTGTTCCCAGCACGCCCAGCGCATCGATGCGCAAAAGCAAAAACAGCTTCCTCATACGTCAATCAACTCCATGAACACGTCTTCCAGGGATTGGTCTCCCTTCACGGCTTCCGTTTCGCCCGCCGTTACAAGCCGCCCTTTTTTGATGATGGCAATTTTATTGCACAGCTTCTCTGCCACCTCGAGAACGTGCGTGGAAAAGAAGATTGCAGAGCCTGCATCGCAAAGCTCCCGCATCACGCCCTTAAGAGTATGGGAAGCCTCGGGGTCAAGCCCTACGAAGGGTTCATCGAGCACGAGCAGTTTTGGCGCATGCACCAAAGCCGCAATGAGCGCCGTTTTCTGCTTCATGCCGTGCGAATATGCACCGATAAGCCCGCCGAGATGATCCTCCATCTCAAAAGCTTCCGCGTAGCGCGTGATGCGCTCCTGCCGTTCCTGTTCCGCTACGCCGAACACATTCGCGATAAAGTTGATATACTGCATGCCCGTTAAATAATCGTACAGCGTGGGATTATCCGGAATGTAGGCCGTCAACGCTTTGCAGGCAACCGGCTGTTCTCGCACGGACATGCCGCCAATGCGGATCTCTCCTTCCTCAAAGGCAAGCGCCCCCACCGCAGCGCGAATCGCGGTTGTTTTCCCTGCGCCATTATGGCCAATGAATCCATAAATATCCCCCGCCTCTACAGAAAGGTTCAATCCATCGACCGCCCGCTTCCCACCCGGGTACGTTTTGGAAAAGTTTTCAAACGAAAGCATGGTAGCCCCCCTTTGCAAGCCGTTTCAGCCTGCTCCATTTCGCATTAATCATTATAATTCAAATAATGCAATTTCGCAACCGTTTAAAAAGCAGATGCAAATTTGCATAGGATATGCTATCATATTATTTCGGTTATACTCTTTAAGATTTCGGTAAGAATGGATGGCTACCATGAAATTGCGTTCTCTTATTGGCAGCAAAGCCTTTTACCGCATGGTGCTTGCCATTGCGGTGCCCGTGATGATCCAAAATGGTATCACGCAATTCGTTGGCGTGCTGGATAACCTTATGGTTGGGCGGCTCGGCACGGAACAAATGTCCGGTGTGGCCATTGCGAACCAGCTGATTTTCATCTTTAACCTCTGCATCTTTGGTGGACTTGGGGGCGCTGGCATATTTGGTGCGCAGTTCGCAGGCAAACGCGATATAGAGGGGATTCGCAATGTTTTCCGTTTCAAGTTGATCGTATGCAGCATCGTTTGTACAATCTGCATTCTTGTGCTTGGTTTCTGGAATGAGCCCCTTATCAACCTGTTTCTGCATGAAGGCAGCGCAGAAGGCGATTTGGCGCTCACGCTTTCCTACGGGCAGGAGTATATCCGCATCATGCTTTTTGGGCTTATCCCCTATGCGCTTTCCCAGGCGTATTGCTCTACATTGCGCGAAACGGGAGAGACTGTGCGCCCAATGGTTGCAAGCATTGCAGCAGTGGTCACAAACCTCATTCTCAACTATCTGCTCATCTTTGGCAAGCTCGGAATGCCGGCCATGGGCCCTGCGGGCGCAGCCATTGCCACGGTGATTTCCAGGTTTGTAGAGCTGGGTCTTATTATGTATTGGTCTCATTCGCACCCGGAACGCACTCCATTCTTCCTTGGCGCTTACCGCACGCTGCGCGTGCCGCGGGCGCTCGCCCTGCACATTGTGCAAAAGGGCATGCCTCTTCTGCTTAACGAAGCATTCTGGTCCATGGGCATGTCCTTGTTAAACCAGTGCTATTCTATGCGCGGCCTTGCTGTAATCGCAGCAGTGAATATTTCAAGCACTGTCTCAAACCTGTTTAATATCAGCTTTCAAGCGCTTGGCTCATCCATCGGTATTGTCGTCGGCAACCTGCTCGGCGCTGGGAAAGCAGACGAAGCGCGCGATACAGACCGGAAGATGATTGCCTTTAGCGTTGCCACCTGCTTCCTGCTGGGCAGCCTGCTTGCAGCCGTTTCCGGTGTAATCCCGAACCTTTATAATACCACAGCGGAAGTCAAATCGCTTGCGACCGCATTCCTGCTCATCACCGCTGGCAGCATGCCATTTCACGCGTTTTCGCATGCATGTTATTTTACGCTGCGCTCCGGCGGTCAAACAAAGATTACCACGCTTTTCGACAGCGGATATGTATGGCTGGTGTGCATCCCGACGGCATTTGTGCTTTCCCGCTTCACGTCTATGCCAATTGTTCCAATGTATTTCATCTGCACGGCACTTGAGATCATCAAATGCATTGCAGGCTATCTGTTTGTAAAAAGCGGCAAATGGGTGCGCATGATCGTGCCTTCGGGGGAAGGAATTTAATCCAACGTTTTCATCAAGCCGCCTCTAAACGGGGCGGCCTGCTTTATATTCCGCATAACGGCATATTTTCCCAACGATGCTTATACAAGCGTGAATCCTTTAACTTAAAGCGCTTTCCCCCTTTACTTTATTACGCTAATGTGTTACTATACCAAAGCCACGAATCCTATTGTACTGAAAGAGAGGTTTAATTTACCCATGAAACGTACGAAGTTTTTCCTGCTGGCGCTTGCACTCGCATTTGTTTTCGTTGCCGCGTTTGGCTGTGCGGAAAAGGAAGAAAAAACCTTTACCGTAGGCTTTGATGCGAGCTTCCCGCCGTATGGCTACATCGATGAAAACGGCGAATACATCGGCTTTGATTTGGACCTCGCCGCTGAAGTCTGCGAGCGCCGGGGTTGGACGCTCAAGCTTTCCCCCATCGATTGGGACGCTAAGGATTTCGAGCTTGAATCCGGCGCCATCGACTGCATCTGGAATGGCTTCACCATGAACGGTCGCGAAGATCTTTATACCTGGACGGATTCCTACATGGACAATTCCCAGGTGTTCGTGACCCGTGCAGCGGATGGCCTTACCACCTTCGCGGATCTTGCGGGCAAAGTTGTCACCGTGCAGGCAGACAGCTCCTGCGAAGCCGCCCTCAACGATGAGGAAAACCCGGATGCGATTGCCCTGCGCGATTCCTTCGCTTCCTTCCAGAAGTGCGCGGAATACAACACCGCTTTCATGGAGCTTGAGTCCGGCGCAGTCGACGCAATCGGCATGGACATTGGCGTTGCAAAATACCAGATCGAAGGCCGCGAAGACCAGTTCATCATCATGGAGCAGCCCCTTCAGAGCGAACAATATGGCATCGGCTTCAAGCTTGGCAACACCGAGCTGCGCGACCAGGTCCAGGAAACGCTCATGGAAATGGTTGAAGATGGCACCTTCGCTGAGATTTCCACCGAATGGTTCGGCTATGACGTCTGCACGCTGGGCGAATAACAGCACTGATTCAAAACGCGGGCCGCTTTGCTGCCGCCCGCGTTTTCTGTCCATTTACGATAAACCGGTTGATTCATTTGGGAAAGTGGGGATAGCCCTATGACGTTTCAAGTAATGCTCGAGCAGCTCGGAGGAGGCATGCTTACCTCCATGCTTATTTTTGCCTTAACGCTTCTTGGCGCATTGCCGCTGGCGCTTCCGATCGCATTTGGGCGCATGAGCAAGCATGCGCCTTTGCGCATGCTTATGCAGGTGTATATTTCCTTTATGCGCGGCACGCCGCTCATGCTGCAGCTGCTCGTGGTATACTTTGGGCCCTGGTTTATCCTAAAAATTCCGCTCAGCAATGGTTACAGGTTCTATGCCGCGATCATCGCATTTGTGCTCAACTATGCAGCTTACTTTGCAGAGATTTACCGCGCCGGCATCGAATCCATCCCCCGTGGCCAATACGAAGCAGCTGAGGTGCTCGGGTATTCCCAAGGGCAAACCTTCTGGCGTATCATCTTTCCCCAGATGGTCAAGCGTATCCTGCCACCGGTTACAAACGAGGTGATTACGCTCGTGAAGGACACCTCCCTTGCTTTTTCCATCGGCGTGATGGAGATGTTCACCATGGCAAAGCAGATCTCTTCTGCGGAAAAAAGCATGACGGCACTGGTTGCAGCCGCTGCATTCTACTATGTGTTCAACGCCATCGTTGCCTGGGCCATGAACCGTTTTGAGCGCAGGCTGGCTTATTATCGGTAAGGAGGAGTCGGCCATGAACGTATTGGAAATTGAATCCCTGCAAAAGAGTTTCGGGGGGCGCGAAGTGCTCAAGGACATCTCCGTTTCCGTGGCGGAAGGCGAAGTGGTTGCGGTGATCGGCCCTTCCGGCTCTGGAAAATCCACGCTGCTGCGCTGCGCAACCCTGCTTGAAACCATGGATGGCGGCGCGCTCCGCTATCTTGGCCGCAGCGCTGCAGCGCCCGGCAAGGATGGCAAGACCGTTTATGCGGACGCACAAACCCTCAAGGAAATCCGCAGCTCGTTCGGCCTGGTATTTCAAAGCTTCCACCTGTTCCCGCATTACTCTGTACTAAAGAACATCATAGATGCACCCATGTGCGTGCAAAAGCGCAGCCGCGAGGAAGCGACGAAAGCCGCCATGGCGCTGCTTTCAAAGATGGGCCTTGCCGATCGGGCGGACGCCTATCCATATCAGCTTTCCGGCGGCGAACAGCAGCGCGTTTCCATTGCCCGCGCATTGGCGATGGGCCCGAAGATGCTTTTCTTTGACGAGCCAACGAGCGCTCTTGACCCGGAACTGACCGGCGACATCCTGCGCGTGATCCAGTCCCTTGCCCGAGAGAAGATGACCATGCTCATCGTGACGCATGAGATGGCGTTTGCCCGCAGCGTGGCAGACCGCGTAATCTTTATGGCAGGCGGCGTTATCGTGGAGCAGGGCCGCCCGGAAGACGTAATCGACAACCCGCAGAACGAGCGCACGCGCGCATTTTTAAAGAAGCTCGAACGCTAGGTTTTCCATTTGCATCCTTGCTTTCGTTATTTTAAGCTGCGTTTGATTGCCTGCCGTTGGTGCATCCTTGGCGGCTTACAATTTTTGTTTGGTTATTCGGGTTCCCTGTGCTGAGATCGGCGCCGGGAACCTGTTTTGTTTCATCGTTTTCCCTCTCCTCCTTCATTTTCAACGCCACATACAGGCGCGAGCTTTTTAGGAAGCTGCCTAACATGATCCGCTTCGAAGTCACGGTTCGATTGTCGCGCCTGTTTCCCACATGTACCATGGTGGATGCCGCGGGCACTTTATGTTCGCTTGGAAACAATCAAAGTATTTCCCCGCGTTAGGAATGCCAATATAGCAGGCCGCCGCCCCGAGGGAAAGTAGGGGACAGCCGAAGGGGGCAATGCCGAAAGTATGCTGCAATGAGTAGCCCCTTTGCCTGCTCTTCGTTCCGCTTTCTTAGAAGGGAACAGCTGTTAATGATGGCCTCATGTTTGTTCCAATGCAAAGCAGGCACAGGAAGAAGGCATAGCTTTGCGGCAGCTGCGGCTAAAGCGGGCCGATCAGCGCGTCTGGTTTCTTCCAGCATGATCGCTTTGGCCCGGCGGTTGCTTTGCCGTTTCCGCAATGCTTACGCTTTCCAGCGGAAGTGGCGGGCCCTCCCCCGTATGCCAAAGGCATTGCCTTTTAGGCGGGTACATGCATGCTACAGCGTTTCCCTTGCCCCCGCATTTTCGGCCCCTTTCAAAAGAATGATTTTAGGGCATTGCAGCGCACGCGCGGAAAAGCACGGTTGAAACAGCACGTTTTTCACGCACAACGGATACCGCACGATCAAGGGAATGCAGCTGATTTGTGCCGCAGCCTGTTTCTCTGCATGAAGTCCGGCCGCTGCATCTAAAGGAAAGAGCTTGCGCCTCGTTTTTCAAGGCAGCAAGCTCCTCGCTCATTCAAACAAGCCGCGCGCAATCAACAATTCACACCGTTTTACAACAATGCCACGCTGCAACGCAGTGCTTTTTCTGTTTATTGCGCTTCGCGTTTTTTGGCAAGCACAGCGCACGCAAGGCCTGCCGCCATCATCAGCATCGGGAGCAGTCCGTTCGGTGCGACCCCGGTCTGCGGTGGCTTTAGGTTTTCCGTCTGCGTAATAGGCGCTCCGCCCCCCGGCACATGCATCACAACCGTTGTGGTATCCACCTTTACCTTATCCCCATATTTTCCTTCATAATAAGTTCGAGCAACGGCCTCATCAGCAACGTTCACTGTGATATTGAGTAGATTATCCCGCTCGTTTAACCCGACGCTCAGGGCGCTGGGAACGGTGAGAGAAATGCCATCGTCATTGACAATCTCCTCGAGCAGCTGCTTCAGTTCCGCATACGAGTATTTAGCAGTTCGAAATGTGATTTCCGCGCCTGGCACAAGCGCACAGAGCTCCGCTTCACGCGCTGCATCCAGATTCACAATGCGCACAAACGCCCGCTGTGCTTCATCCAAATACATGCCCGCATAGTCCCTGGGGTAAATGATGTTCCCCGCATCATCTTTCCATGCATTGCGCAGAGCCATGAGCGCCCCGCTGCCACTGAGGTCCTCCCGTGATTGGGTTCCGCCGCCGACTGTGATCCCCTCCGCAAACGCCATCATTGGGATCAAACATGCCAGCACAAATACGAACACAAACAACGCCCCTTTTTTCATGTTCCCCCTCCTTCTTTTTTCTCTACTTGCGTTCATACTGTTTTTGTTCATGGGTTTAAGCAACGACAAAATAACCATACTACTTCATGATTTGTTTCCTAAAACGTACCATAAACCCAACGCTTGTGCAATGAAGCCAGGGCTCTGTTTACATTCTATTAAAGAAAAGTCAGCTTTTGTTCGCCTTGACTTTCGCACTTCACCGTATTAAACTAGCATTAATGAAATTCCAGAGGGAAAGGAGTGCGGCCATGTACCAGAGCAAACTGCAAAGCGAAGCGGCGGACCGCCTGTTTGAGGCCATCCTTTCATTGCAAAGCACTGAGGAGTGCTACCGCTTTTTTGAAGACCTTTGTACGGTGACCGAGCTGCGGGCGCTTTCGCAGCGCATGGAGGTTGCTGCGCTTTTGCGCGAAGGGGAAACCTATACTGCCATTGCAGAAAAGACCGGCGCTTCCACTGCAACGATTTCCCGCGTAAACCGTTGCCTTTCCTATGGCGCGGATGGCTATGAAACTGTGCTGCGCCGTCTTTGCCCCCATAAAAAAGAATAACCGGCTTTTAATGGCCTAAAGCATATAATAGGTGATCACATCCTAGGCCTGTGAAACGCTTCAGCATTGCATACAGAATAGGATTTGATAAAAAGCATGGCGCGTTAGAGCAGATTCGAGCGTCCGGCATTGCCATTCGATTCCGAAATGCTGTTGTGCTTTTTAGGCATTGCAGAACTGAAAAGTGAAATGCGCTGAAGCACGATCGTATCAGAACCTATTCTTATCCTCCGGCACTCATGATGGCGTTAGTTCCGGCTGTTTTGGTTTGCGCAGAAGCAGGTTGAGATATTTGTGCGCATTTCCGCCAATCGCAAGCGCTAATCGTGCTTGGGCTTGAAGTGCGCAGATATACCATTATACACCTCCCAACACCATTCGGTTGAAAGCATGCTCCGGGAAATTTGCTCGAATGCCGCGAATGCACCAAGCAAAACTATAAAGGGCAACCGGGAATAAGCAGTGCAAGCATTGATCCAAGCCACGATTCAGCGCACGTTCATGCAAGGAAACCCGCTTTGCCTGCTTTGCAGCAAGATATCCTTCGCCAGCTACCTAATGCAAAGTAAAACCGCGCATGCCCAGGAAAACATCGCCATGAAAGGGGCATATTGAGGCAGCGGTATTGTCATCGTTAGGAGGCATACCACAGCGGGTATGCCTCCCTTCTCTTTCGCGTCTCTGTCGCAAATCTGCCCGCTTCAAGGGCGCAGCACCAAGTCCGGCCTCATTTGTTCTAGCGCAAGGCAGGGTGCATCCCCGCCAGCACAGCGCCGGGGCGAAATTGACCGGCGTTTTTCTTTGGTACCGCCCCTATCATAAGGCAGCGTAATGTTTTAGGCCATTGATTGATCTTTTTTGGCTAGGCCAGATCGTTGCGGCTGTAGATTATAGCCGTTTTAATCCTCTTGTATTTTTACTGCAATTGGAGCACAGTTGTTAGGCTTTATGATCCTAATTTGTGTTAGATTCCTGTTGGTTCGCTCGGCACCTGGAGGCCTGGCTTTTTGTTTTGCCTTAAACTTTTCGGCCTTTTCCCATAGAATAGCGGTGGGTTTTTGTATTGTGTTTGCTCTGCTTTCAATCAGATCGGCCAGCGTTTCTAATAAAAAATAACCTCCGCTTCCGTCATGCCATGTTCCGTTTTCCTGCCTCCTAAGCGCAGGTATTTTCTCAGCTTCCTACTAGGCTTGCTGTTATGGCATCTGGAAGAGAAGGAAGCGTATGCATCCATTGTTTTGCGGCTTCGTGCGGGGACCCTGCGCCAAGGGTTATTCCGTTTGCATATTTGCGTCCGCATCTGTTTTCATACAGCGCAAGAGCCCAGGCCGAATGGCAAAGGACGCTGCAAGCAGGCCAAGCGCGGGCAGCAGGAAGATGGCAAGCGGCAATGTAATCGGGAAAAACATTAGGCATGCACCGTTGCAAAGGATCAGCGCAAAAAAGGCGGCTGCATTGCGCCAGCTTGCGGCAACGGAAAGGATCAGCGCGTTGCGCAGCATATCAAAAACCGGCAGCTCACACATGGCGAGCATAGAATAAAAATAAAGTCCGAACAGGGTAAGAAACGCAAGCATCACAAAAAGGCAAAGGAACGGAAGGACTGCCGCCGGGTTCTCTTGAAGCGCCGCCCCGCCGTAAACATAAACGCCAAAAGCCGCAAGCATGGCGAGGAGGGTATGCACCCATCCCAAGGGCAGCGCTCGCTTCCATTCCCCTAAAAACGTCTTCCAAAACGTGCGCCACAGCGGCGGCCTTTGCTCGGCAGCAAGCAGGCTCGTTATGCGCAATGCAGCCGTGAGGGATGCCGGCAGAGTCAAGACGGGAATGCTGGCTGCAAGGAGAAGGACGTTCAGCTTGACAAGGTACCAGAGCTCCTCAAATGCCACGGCAAAAAACCGCAAAACTTCCGGCTGTTTCTGCTGTGAGCCTCTTTTTTCCCTTCCCTGTTTTCCGTTCATGCTTTCGCCTCTTTTTTGTTTACAGTATAACAAAAGCCCGGAAGTAAAGGAAGCCCCGGTTTATGCAGCGTTACACTGCTTTTCCAATGCGCTTACGTTCCCTTGCAAGGCTCCGTTTTGCGCCACGATTTAACTTAGTTTTAACATTCTTCCCCCTTTTGCTTTACATGGCACCTGTATAATGCAAGATGTGTAAGTATGAGAATATGAAAAAGGGAAAGAGAAAAAGGAGTTACCATGGACATTTTTGATGGATTGCGGCTTGTCGGCGGCCTTGCGCTGTTCCTGCTCGGCATGAACCTTATGGGGGATGCGCTTGAAAAGAAAGCTGGCGGCAAACTGAAAACAATCCTTGAAAACCTTACGAGCAATCCTCTCAAAGGGTTCTTGCTCGGCCTCGGCGTTACGGCGATTATTCAATCCTCTTCCGCAACAACGGTCATGGTGGTCGGCTTTGTAAGTGCCGGGGTGATGACGCTGCACCAGGCAATCTACATCATCATGGGCGCAAACGTTGGAACGACGGTTACTGCGTGGCTCTTAAGCCTTGCCGGCATCGATGGGACAAGCTTTTTCCTCACGCTGCTCAAGCCCAGTTCCTTTACCCCGGTGCTCGCGCTCATTGGCATCGTGCTCTATCTGTTTTGCAAAGCGCCAAAGCGGAAGGATACAGGCATGATCCTCCTCGGGTTTGCCGTGCTCATGACCGGGATGAGCGAAATGTCCGGTGCTGTGAGCGGGCTGCAGGACGTGCCGGAATTTGCGAACTTCCTTCTGCTGTTTTCCAACCCGCTTTTCGGCGTGCTCGCAGGGGCCTTGCTCACTGCGATCATTCAGTCTTCCTCGGCATCGGTCGGCATTTTGCAGGCCCTTTCGTCCACGGGCGCCGTCACCTATGCGATTG
>ERZ1643251.1020-NODE-1020-length-34288-cov-5.149417_pt1 | contig 34288 bp, 23 predicted proteins | sample MGYA00579261_ERZ1643251 | MGnify/ENA primary metagenome ERZ1643251 (study PRJEB29033, sample SAMEA4952267) | chicken gut metagenome | biome: Broiler Chicken; feature: Gastrointestinal Tract; material: Caecum | place: Ireland | collected 2018 | study: Broiler... | reverse complement strand
CTGTCTGATACTGACGGGAACGGAGCCATGCCGATGACATCTCCCTGATTGCCGATCTCTGTCCCCTGAATCTCACTGTTCGTAGGCGATGTCGGTCCGAGGTGCCATGAACCAGTCAGGAAAAATACGGATTTCCTCGCAAAGAAATACTGGTCTCTTGCATCCGGGTAAGTCGCCACACCGAGCGCGCCCTCTTCAAAAATTCCTTCCGTGAACATATTCTTCCATGCCTGCATAGTATCCACAAAGCACTGATCCGTCCACTTCCTCTCTCCTGCGTCAGCCTCATATACCGCACCGTTTTCAAATTCATTTGCCGCCTGTACAAACCAGTCTGAATTCACCCAGTCATCGGCAGCTCCGGCCGCGATACACACATACCCGTGCTCTTTTGCTTTCGCAGACGCGTCCAGAAGCTCTTCGTAGGTTGTCGGAACCTTCTCGATGCCACATTCCTCCATAAGTGTCTGATTGTACATCAGTGTCGTCATTCCTGCAACCAGCAGCGGCATCCCCGCCATTGTTCCGTCGTCCGTGGTGCACTGCTCTATGGCTGTCTCATTGATGGTGTCACTCCAACCGTCCCAGTATTCATCCGCAGTCTCTTTCATATCCACAGAAAATTTTGCGTACTGCTGCATCATCGGTCCCGTAGTCATTCCATAAAGATCCGGGCCTGTTCCTGACGCCATGGCCACCTGAAGCTTTTCAAAGAAGTCATCCTGCTCTGTCCTGATATAATCAATCTTGATATCCGGGTTTTCCTCCTCAAATGCCGCGATCATATCCCCTGACTGTTCTGTTGTCGGAAGCCACGACCAGAATGTAAGCGTCACTTTTCCGTCCTCTGATTTCCCGGAATCCTCCCCGGCATTTCCTCCGCCCGACGCAACACAGCCTGCCAGTGACGCTGTCATTGCCGCCGCTGTCAGCAGAGCAACAAACTTTCTCATTTTTTTCATTGTCTTCTCCTCCTTTTGTTTGCTGAGATAAGCATACCTTGATCAGACCCTTATGCTCACTCTCTTTTTTTTTCTTTCCATTCATTTTTTTTCTGTTACAATTCTGTATTTTCGTATTCCGATATTTGGACTCCCTCTGTCTTAAAACTGTATTCCCCCGCAGCCATCTCTCCCTCTGTCTGTATCCATCTCCCGTTGGCTAAAAATACGTCACGCCCCGCCTCAAAAATATGATACACTGAAAAAGTATGTCTTACATTTTCCGCGAGGAGTACCCGCCTGCCGCCTCTGATAAACTCAACACAGTTCTTATCATTTTGAATATCAAAGGTCATTGCCTCTTTAAACTCTGCCTGTTTCTGGAGCCTTTTTAATTCCATCTGTCCGCTCCCGGAGCCGATTGCGCCGTCCAGTCCGGCAGCGGAAAATCCATACAGTTCTCCCATAAGGCGAAGGTCGTTCCCTGTGAGGAATATGGAACGCGTCATTGCGAAACTAATCAAGGTAAGGTCTGTAAAATATGGAACAATCCCCGCTTTCCCAACGCTTACCATACCGTCATCCGTACAGCAGACGCTTTCCCTGCCGTCAAAGACAGCCTCATATTTATTAAATCTCTTTATAACGGTCAGGCGGTGGGGAACCGTATAATCAAAGTCGCGTTTGATCTTCACCGATGTCCGGCAGTATCTAAGCCCCGATCTGACGGTATACAAAGACACTGTCTTTTTCCCACTGTGAAAGCGAAGCTCAACATAGTTGTTTTCATCCTGATAATTGAGGAAAAATCCCCAACATGCCCCCGTGTGCATCAGTTCCGCCCTGATCCACATTTCCGCCATATAATACGGACTGCTGTCACAGAGGAATTTTCTTTCACATATCCTCTCCTCAGAAAATTTGACCGCAGGAAGTCCGGGCGCCTTCTTCCTCTCTTGGCTCGGGCCGAAGCAGAGCAGTTCTTCCCCGTTAAAATAAAGGGGATCAATACGCATCTCCCTCTGCTCTGTTCCCTCTACAAGCTCCTCTGACGCAAAGCGTCCATGGTATACGATCCAGTCGTCGGCCATGTTAGGCGCCTTTGCCACCGTATTGTGTCCTGTTCCCTCCACATTGTCATTCTTTTTCAAAAGCGGATGCCACACGGATTCTGACGGATATTTTTTCCAATTCATATCCTTCATGTCATTTTTACATTCTGCCACTGCCGTCCCAATAAAATAATCGGTGTTTACATAGGCATTTGCAGAATACAGCAGCCAGAACCGTCCGCCCCTGACTACATGGGACGCTCCTTCGATCGTATACCAGTCCCTGCCGTCGCCAAAGCGGTTCTGCGCATAAATCTCCTGTCTGATTCCCGGTATGACCGCCTCCCGCGGGTCCCCAGAGAATTCCTGCGGATCTTTCATCTCATCGATCAGGATACTTGTCCCTGATCTTCTCTCATCTGTCCCGTTCCAATCATTGACGGAGTAGAACATCTCCAGCTTTCCATTCCATAAAACTGGGTGTGCGTCTATAGAAAACTTATTAAAAAATGTCTTCCTGTACCGGAATCCGCAGACAGGATTCTCTGACACGGCCAGCTTCAGCCACTCCTGATGGCAGTCGCCGCACCCGGAAGGTACCTTGGAGTAATACATATAAAAGGTTCCGTTGTCATAAAACACAGCGGGAGCCCAGTAATCCCGGTATTCCTCTTCCCTCAGAGCGTAGCCTTCAAAATGCCACCTGACCAGATCCTCTGACACGCTGACCTTCACTCCAAATTCATCGCTTGCATAGCAATAATACTTTCCACACCATGATAAAATGTATGGATCCGGATTCGTGTGCCGTTTCCCGTCCGAAAACGGCACAGGGTTACAATACTCTCTGCTCATATTCCACCTAACCTTTCACGGAACCCGCCGTAATGCCCGCCACAAGGAATTTCTGGCTGAACAGGTATACCAGAATGGAGGGCAGCGCCAAAAGGATCATAACCGCATATATTCTCGCCACATCCACAGGACTTTGGTATGTACTGGACATAAAATACTGCGCGGCCAAAGTTACCGGATAGTTTTCCTCGCTTCTCATGACCAGAAGCGGTACCAGATAATCGTTCCACGAATAGATAAACGTAAGGACAAGCACATTCGCGATCATCGGTACGCTTAAAGGAACCATAAATTCATACCACAGCCTGAAGGTTGTCGCCCCGTCTATTCTCGCGCTTTCCAGCAGTTCATCAGGAATTGTGTCAAAGTAGTTTTTCAGCATCAGGAGCATCATGGGAGAATTAAACGCCACAAGCGGAAGAATCACGCCAAAATGCGAATCAAGAAGCCCCAGATTTTTAATAGTTGCAAAGAGCGGGCTTGTGACGGCCGCCACCGGAACTGCCAGACATGCCAATATCGCCCCATACAAAAATTTTGAACCGTGAAATTTCATCTTGGAAAAGGCAAAGGCTGCCAGCGCCGTGATCACCGTTACTGTAGCCGCGCTTACGACCGCAATAAACATACTGTTGAATATCACGCGGAAGTAATTGATCTTATCATAGGTAAGCACATATTTGTAATTGTCAAAGCCCTCGATGGTAAATGATTTCACAAGGGCAATGAGCAGCGGAAGTATCCATATTGCCGCGAAGATAAGCAATACGGCATAAGTAGGGACGACCCCTCTCCATTTTCTTCTCATTTCTTAATCCTCCTTTCCCAGTCTGATCTGAAGAAACGACATGATCATAGCGATAATCAGAATCGCCACTCCGATCGAAGCCGCGCCTCCGGCATCAAAATTGTTGAACGCCTTTTCATACAGATATGTGTTCATAACCGTCGTCGTCCGTCCGGGACCTCCGGCTGTTAAAAGCTTCACCAGATCGAACGTCTTAAGCGAACCTACGATGCCGAGGATCAGAAGGACATTTGTCGTTCCTTTCACCATGGGGAATGTAACTGAAAAAGTTGTTCTCCAGAAACCGGCTCCGTCGATCTTTGCGGCTTCATAAACATCATCCGGAAGACTCATCAATCCCGCGTAGTACGTGATCATAGAAAATCCCATCCACTGGAAAATATTTACCAGAATCACAGAGAACATCGCGATCTTTGGATCACCGAGCCAGCTCATGGCCAGCCCGTCCAAATTGATCGTGCGCAGGAACTGGTTCAGCGTTCCGTTCGTCGGATCCATGATGATCTTAAAGATCGCAGTGATAATCGAGGTTGCCATCGCGATCGGCATAAAGTAGACGGCTTTAAACACATTCGAGCCCGGAAGCTTCTGTTTGAGCAGAACCGCAAGAATAAAGCCAAGAAATGCCTGTACAAATACTGTTCCAAAGAAAAATACGATATTGTTTTTGACAGATGTCCAGAATACCGGGTCCTGCAGCATTTCCACATAGTTTTTCAGCCCTACAAGCCCGAATTCTGCCGACATTCCATCCCAGTCCGTGAAGCTGACGGCTATCGTATTTATAATGCAGTAATACACAAGCACGAACGACAGCACCATCAGAGGCAATATATACAAATATGCCATTACGTTATTTTTTTTGCCTAATTTATTCATCTCTCACACCTCCTGTACTGATTATAAAAAGAAGCGGTGTTAAAAAAGATGATAATTTTTTAGGATATACTCTAATTTTTTGTCAGGAATTCCGTAGGTGTCATTCCTTCCATTTCTTTGAATACTTTGAAAAAATAATTGTAATTCCGAAAGCCTGAGCGCTGTGCAATCTCCCGCATAGGGATATCCTTGCGCACAAGCAGGCTCTTCGCCTTGTTCACCCTGCACCGGTTCAGAAATTCTACAAAACGCATCCCCGTCTCTTTCTTGAACGATCTGCTTAGATAAGTGTAGCTTATCCCCGTAACCTCAGCGCATTTTTCCAGTGAAATGTCCTGCATGTAATTTTGTTCAATATATTGCGCCGCCTGCATGATCTGTGAAGAATATTTATGCTCCTGCGACTGCCTCATACGGTTTTTGCGGTTCAGCGTCTCAAGGATCTCGCTGCGGATCTCTGTATATTCCTCATGCTGTTTTATGCGCTCATACATTTCCTCGCACTCTGCTGCGTCAAGAACCGTATTTTTCTCCAGAAGCTCCAGTATACGGCTACAGTTCTTTATCACTTTCTGCCGTGCAAGCCTTTCCTTCCCCATCACATCCAGAACATCCCTGACTGTAAGTAGATATCCGTCCATTTGGTTTTTCAATTCATATTGAAGCTGATTCCAAAGGTTGTCCGGAATCTCTTTTTCACTATAATCCAGCTTTTGGGCGATCGCCTCAGACACAATGCGGTTTCCTCCAAGATACATCTTATCCTCCAGAAGCCCGTCCATGCGGCGCGCCTGTTCCAGAGCCTGTTCCAGTGTTCTCTGCACGTCCCCTACCACGATAGTTGCCGTTATATCCAACATTCTGACAATCTGATTCTGGATTCTGCGTACAAGATTTCCCGCAACATTCATCATCAGCAGTGTGCTCTTTTCCTCCGTGAAGGAGACAAGAGGTATGATATGCCCTTTTCCTGTCACATGGATCAGATACGGATAGCGGTCTCCCAACATCTGATTTAACATATCAATCACAGCGTTTACAATATCCCTGCGGTATTCCTTTTCATGAATCCCCTTTTTTAAACGATAATCAGGGCTAATGGCCACAGCGATGATATTGGCTGTTTTAAACTCAATGTATTTCCGGTCGATCAGCTTCGATATTCCTTCTGCTGAGAACTCCTTCTCATCATAGATACAGTATCCCCGCCTGTAATATACTTCTCCTCCGGCAGGCACGATCCGGTAACGCTCCCTGACCTGATCCAGAACATAAAGGAGCTGTTTTTCCGTAAGCTCATGCTTTAGCAGATAATTGCAGGCACCGTTTATCAGACTGCCCCTCACATAGTCAAAATCATCAAACCCGCTGATCGCGATAATAGGAAGATATTCATTGATAATATGTACGCTGCGCATCAGCTCCACCCCGTCTATCCCCGGCATCTGCATATCACACAGCATAATGTCAGCCGTATTTTGCCTCAGCCAGTCCAATGCCATCTTTCCATTCGGAAAGTCTCCGGCAACTTCATATATCTCACTGCCTTCCAAAAGCTTTTTTATTGTATTTCTGCTTGTCAGCTCATCGTCCACTATAAGTATCCTGATTCGGTTCATATGCTTTTCTCCACAACGGGCAGCCGGAAAACGCATTTTGTATACTGTCCCTGTACGCTTTCATACGCGATCCCGTAGTCCTCTCCAAGAAACAGTTTTATTCTTTCATTTACGTTTCTGACTCCGATTCCGTTAAAACCATGTTCTTTATCTTTTGCCTGTCCCAACAGCTCCATGATCTTTTTTTCATCCATGCCTTTTCCATTATCTTCGACAACAATATATAAAAGTCCGTCCCTGATCTCTGCGGTGATCTTTATGCAGCCCTGCTTTGTCAGTTCCTGACCCAGCCCGTGACATATGGCGTTTTCCACTATAGGCTGGAGGATGAAACGCGGGATCAGCAGATGTATTGTTTCTTCCGCTATACACTTTTCCACGCAAAAATCATAGTTCCCGCTATATTCCATTATGGTTATATAATTGTCCACATATTGCAGCTCGTCTGAAAGCGGGATCATATCCTTTTCCTGATGCATAGCGCTGTAAAGCAGGTGATTTAATGAGTTCACAAGAGGAATCAGATTATCGGCATGATGGATTCTGGCCATCCACACTACTTTGTTTAAGACATTTGATATAAAGTGAGGATTGATCTGTGCCTGAAGAAAGGCGATCTCATTAAGCCGTTTCTGCTTTTCCTCGTCTGCCACGCGGCCCATCAGTTCTTTGATACGCACTGCCATATAATTAAAGGTATGTCCCATCTCTCCTATCTCGTCGCTGCTCTTCACCTCGTATCTCACATCCATATCGCCGTCTGCCATTGCGGTCATCTTTTCTTTGAGCACAGTAATCTCGCCCGTCATTTTTGACACTGATACAATGCAGAGTATGACAGATGCCATAATGATCAGTCCTATGATTACTCCGGTCAGTACCACCGTTTTATTAATATCTCCAGTATAAGTGCCGGAAGGGATCCCCATGTAAAAGTCCCATCCCACATCGTGAGCGGAAAATGTATTCTCCACATAGCTCTCGTCTGCCTTTCCAAACTCCCCTTTTGTATTTGTGTTTGAAAATATTTCTGCACCCTGCCGGTTTATGACCTTAAAATAACTTCCTTGCGGAAGATTGACAGAAAATATCTGTTCAATGACCCCATAATCGAAATACAGTACTACAAATCCGTTGATGTCCCCTTCCCTGTCCACGATACCCCTCACCGCAGGCACAACATAATCACTGGAGACCGTTGATTTCAGGCCCTCCAGATGAATGGGATCGAGCATGACCATGGAATACCGCAGCTCTTCTTTATCGATTGCCGATATTTCTTGGTATAACTGCTCTTTGTCGAGAGTAATCTGGCCTGATGAAAAGATATGTTCCGTACCTGCCAGCACAGCAATTCCCGCTATATAATACTTATACCCGTACATACCTTTGATATATTCTTCAATCAGCCGGCTGTTATCAAGATAGTCCCTTGTCCACTGGCCGTTTTGCATAAGGATTCCGCTCTTGTCATTGAGTTCCTCCACCGGGCCGATAATGTTTTTGTCATTTGTGGCGATTAATGTCGCCATGTATTCCGTATCCGTCAGAAGATATTCAAACGCATTATATGCGTATTCCATCGTACTCTTTGAGACGTCGTTTAAATAGCGGTCTGACAGCTTTCTGCTATTTCCATACCAGATGAGCGTACTGATAAATCCGCTTATCAAAAGAATGAGCAGCATAGACGCCAGCAGCTTATCCCTGATCTTCATACTCTTTCCTCCCGATTATAATTATATCTTACCGTACTTCAATTTCTTGTGTAATTTTCTTCCTTTTACTATACATTTTTGCACTTTTTTGTTTTTCTCTGGAACAAAGAGTTCCGCTATGATACAAAAAGCCGTTACGCCCGATCATTTTTGGGCTAACGACTTTTTTACCTCATCTGCCTCTATTCTGTTCTAAGCGCTGTCACGGGATCGCTCTTCGCCGCCTTCCTCGACGGGATCAGACCGCCGATCAGGGTCAGCACCACGCTCAATAAGATCAAAATGACTGCCGGGAGAACCGGAAGAGACGCGCTCACGTCATTGGTTCCCGCCAGATAGTGGATCAGCGCGTTGCCCGGGATAAGGATGAGAAGGGATAACCCGATGCCGATCAATCCCGCGCACAGTCCGATGATGAATGTCTCCGCGTTAAACACCTGCGAGATATTTCCCTTGGACGCTCCGATGGCGCGCAGTATACCGATCTCCTTTTTCCGCTCAAGCACACTGATGTAAGTGATAACGCCGATCATAATGGAAGACACGATAAGGGAGATCGCCACAAACGCGATCAGCACATAGCTGATAATATCGATGATATCCGTCACGGACGACATGAGCGCACCGACCACATCCGTGTAAGTGATCACCTGTTCCTCCTTTCCCTCTTCCTCCATACGGGCATTATAGCTGTCCAGTATATTTACAACCTCTTCTTTACTCTCAAAGTCCTTCGGGTAGATGTCTATTCCGGCAGGCACGGCAAAATCCACATACCCCAGATCCTTTAAATTATTTTCATAGGTGGCATTTCCCGTGGCGTTCATGGACATCATAAGCTCCGCCAGCTCCTCTCCTGTCATGTTCATCTGAAATGCCTCTGCAAATGCGTCCGCATCGATGCTCATGGCGTTCTCAAGACTGCTGCCGATCTGCGACATCATATTTCCAATCGCCCTCTCCATGCCTGACGCAAGCTGTCCCATAACCTGCCCCATAGCAGAAGATATCTCCTGCTCTAACGTCTGGCCAAATGCGCTGCCGTAAGCTGATACCGCGCTCTGCATGTATCCTTCGACCGCGCCGGATATCTGCTGCTCAATGCTGTCCATGTTCACCACAGCCGCCAGTCCGTCCGAGAGCCGCCTCTGTCCGTCCTCTGTACCTAGGTAAGCAAGAAAATGCTCCGGTATCTTACTCGGATCGGGGCCGTTACCCGCAGCGGCATATGCCAGATACCCTGCTGCCAGTTCTTTGGCAAGCTTCTCCACCTGCTCCTGACTCACTGTGACGTTCTCTGTGATCCCACCGAAGATCCGGTTCGCATATTCCGCCAATATCTGCTGCGCCTCCGGTGTATTCAGGTAAGCCTCAAAAGAAGGATCAGCCGGATTGAGGGCGGCATAACCCGCGTACCCTTCCATCAAGGCGGATGCCATCTCCGTCAGCTCTTCCACTGTCACAGAGACCCCGTCCCCTGAATCAATGATCTCGCGGATATTATTTATAAGGACATTGCGCGCTTCTTCGGTGTTTAAATAAGCGGCGAACGCTTCTCCAAGTCCGGAGTAATCGGCCTCGGGATGTGCGGCAGCATACTCCTGATACCCTTCCAGCAGGCTTGACGCCAACCCTGCCAGTCCGTCAGGGGACACGGACACGTCCAGATTCCCCAGTATATCTGACAGGTTCATCTCCGGCATATCAGGAAGATTCATGGAAATGCTCCCAAGATCCAGTGCTCCCGACAGGTCAAGGGAGTTACCCGCAGAGCTGAACATGCCGGAAAAGTCCATCGCCCCGGCTGCTCCTGACAGTCCGGACAAAGCACTCTCATCAAAGGCAAAGGCCTGCTGCAGCTTCTCCTCGTCGATGGTAAATAAGGAATCCATATCAAATCCATCCTGATCACTGTCCTCACCGAAGGCTTCCCCCGTGAATACATTCACAGACGGATCGGCAAGCTGCTGCCGCACGATCTCCTTTTTCTCCGCCCGCTGCGCCACATGCTTTGTCAGTGAAGCCGGATAGCCGATCCCATGGGAAAGCGCGGAGCCGTTCGCATCCTCGGATGCCTGCACGATCCCCACGATGGTCAGCTCCTCTCCGTCTGCCACGAGCTTTTTCATATACTCCGCGTCGCCGGTCTTATCCTTCCACACGTGATACTGGCTGTCATACTCATAGTAATCCGCGCTGTCCACCAGACGGAAGGTAGTCCCAAGGATATCCTCGTAGGAATAATCCTCTGCTTTTTCCGGCGTTTCTATATTTTCTTCATTGATAAAATCCCGGATCATTTCCTCTAATTCAAGCTGGTCTCTTAATCCTAATGTATATAGGAGCTGATCGCTCATGCTTCCGCCTGAGGTAAGCACAAGCACACACTCGTCATAATTGTTGGGCCATCTTCCCGCTTTCACGTCGTACTGCCCTTCGTATAGCTCCGTTTTCTCCGGCATTTCATAGAACACGTCCGTGCTCATCATAGTGGACATCATACTGTTAGAGCCTGTTGACGAACCTAAACCCATCTCCTCAAAAGACGCGTCCGGGTGTACCTGATGGACCTCATCTTCATCCTCCCGGTAAATCTGAGGCACCACATTATAGGAATACTCAATGGCGTTCGTGTATTCTTCGATCCCGCTCTCCCCGCTGTCCAGATAGGATTTCAGCGATTCCAGATCATTGGAATCCAGAGTGGAGAACATATCCGTGACCATGTTAATCACATGAATATCCCCCTCTTTTTTCTCCTGCCCTTCTGTTCCGCCGCCTTCGCCGCCCGTCAGGATCGAGCTGAAATCAAATCCCGTGCTCTGAATCTGCAGGGGGTACTCAGCGAGGGTTTCTTTTTCGATGTCCTTGATATAATCGTTCACCCCTGTGGAGAGCGACAGGATCAGCGCAATGCCGATGATCCCGATGGAACCCGCGAAGGATGTGAGCAGTGTTCTTGCCTTTTTTGTCCTTAAGTTGTTAAAACTAAGCGACAATGCGGTCATAAAGGACATGGACGCCTTTCCCATATTTCTGTGCTCCGGTTCTTCTGTCTCCTCCGGCGCAAACTCATCGCTGTCCGAGCGGATCTTCCCGTCCTTTAAGTTCACGATGCGGGTGGCATACTCCTGCGCAAGTTCTGGATTGTGGGTGACCATCACCACAAGCCGGTCGCTTGCCACCTCCTTTAACAGCTCCATGACCTGTACGCTCGTCTCGCTGTCCAGAGCGCCCGTAGGTTCGTCCGCCAGCAGGATATCCGGGTCATTTACAAGAGCGCGGGCGATGGCCACCCTCTGCTTCTGTCCGCCGGAGAGCTGGTTCGGCCTTTTGTGGAGCTGGTCGCCCAGTCCCACCTGCTTAAGCGCCCGTTTCGCCCGTTTCCTGCGCTCAACCTTGCCGATCCCGGAGATAGTCAGGGCCAGCTCCACGTTCGCCAGAATCGTCTGATGGGGAATCAGATTATAACTCTGAAAAACAAATCCGATCGTGTGGTTCCTGTAGGAATCCCAGTCCCTGTCCTTATATTTCTTCGTGGAAATACCGTTGATGATCAGATCACCGCTGTCGTAGCGGTCCAGACCTCCGATGATATTAAGAAGCGTCGTCTTTCCTGAGCCGCTGGGGCCTAAGATAGCGACAAACTCATTGTCCCGCAGATTCAGGCTCACATTGTCAAGCGCTTTCTGCACTAAGCTTCCTGTACGATATTCCTTACAGATATTTCTGATCTGAAGCATTGATGTCTCTCCTTTTCATGCACCGCCTAAAGATTTTACTATTCTAACACATTCAAGAAGATTTCACCAGTAGGCAGGGAGAAGCAGTCCTGTACGACACACTTTCTTCACATATTCAGCTATTAATTTAGGAACTTCTTCTTGCAGAATCCGAAAACCGAATTGCTAAACACGTATTCGGAGAGGGTGAAGGGCTGCCGGGATTCCGCTGCAGAAGATAGAAAAACTAACAGGCTCCGGCTATGTCCGAAAAGCAAGGACTGCCGATGGACAACTTGCTTCGCTCAGACAATTCCATCGGCAGTCCTAAGGGACATACCCGGAGCCTTAAGTTTTACTACTCTTCTTCCGAAGTCACCCGGACAGCTCCTTCACCCGCTCCGAAAGGTTTTTCAAACATATAGTTTTCCAAAACTTTCCAGACATGAAGTTCCTGAATTAAACAGCCGGAGAGCAACAAGGCGCGGCTTGAAGACTTTCATCTGTTGAATAGTTCTTACGCCGCGCCGTGTTGCTTTCCAGATGTTTATTTACTAACTTTCGCCTTTGGTAACCGAGAAAACAGGCTCTATTTCGAGATACTTTCGGAGATGAGAATGATGTCGGGCAGGTGACTGCGAAAGGGATTAATAAAACTTAAGGTTCTGGATTCGTCCATTAGGACTTCCGGTGGAATTGTTTGAGGCGAAGCCGAGTTATCCACCGAAAGTCCTGCTTTTCGGGCGGATTCAGAACCTTTAGTTTTCTTTATCCCTGTAGCTCGGAACCAGACCGGCATCGTCCTCATCGCAGAATAGATATTCGTAATCGTTCCCTGTTTTCGTCTGTTTAAACAAGGGGACGTTAGTGAATTAAACGGCTGTTGAGCTGATTTTACAATTTCTTGAGGTATTTTTCTCATTTTCATGATAGAATAGTTTCATTGCGAATAGAAAGAAAACATAAGAGGTAACATCATGAAAGAAAAGCAATCACTTGGACACTTAAGCGCCCTGATGACGATCATTGTCTGGGGCACCACCTTTATCTCAACAAAAATACTCCTCAGGGCATTTGCGCCTGTGGAGATCTTATTTTTGCGTTTTGTCATTGGTTTTCTGCTGCTCTGGATCGTATCTCCGGGCAGACTAAAGGGGTTATCCCCTAGGCAGGAGCTTACCTTCGCGGCGGCGGGATTAAGCGGGATCTGCCTGTATTATCTTCTGGAAAATATTGCGCTGACCTACACTCTGGCTTCGAATGTGGGGGTGATCGTATCTGTTGTGCCTTTTTTTACTGCCATTGTATCCCGCTTTCTTCTAAAGGACGAAGAGAAGCTGCGTCCCTCTTTTTTCGTGGGATTTCTCTTTGCCATGGCGGGGATCTGTATGATCAGCTTCGGCGGCTCCAGCCTTCACCTTGACCCTATCGGGGATGTGCTGGCTCTTCTGGCGGCTGTGGTGTGGTCTTTCTACGCCGTATTTTCGAAAAAGATCAATGCCTACGGATACTCCACGGTTCAGACGACGCGCCACTGCTTTTTTTACGGGGTGCTTTTCATGATCCCCGCGCTCTTCCTGTTCGGCTTCTCTCCGGATCTGACAGCACTGAAAGACCCCTTACTGTTGGGAAATCTTCTCTTCCTTGCCCTTGGCGCCTCTGCTCTGTGCTATGTGACATGGAATTTCTCAGTAAAAATACTCGGCGCACTCAAGGCAAGCGTATACATTTATTTAGGCCCGGTGGTCACAGTGGCGGCCTCTGTCCTCATCCTGCACGAGAAGCTGACCGTAATGACCGTCATAGGGACGCTGCTTACCCTTGTTGGACTGTTCCTCTCGGAATTCCGCAGAAAAGAGTCTACCAGCCTCTAAAAAAGAACAGGCCTGCCCCCAGTCCTTTTCCGATGGCAACGCCTAAGATGAAGGCAGTCATATAGCGCACGATCCTCGCTCTTCTCATGAACACGGGAAACAGATTTAATATCTCGGCCAACGCCATGGACCAGCATCCCACGAAGATGCCCGCGAAGATGCCGAACACGGCAAGTATTCCCCCGCCCGCGGCATTTACAGCCATGTGGCCTGCCATGCCGTCCTTGAATACATACAGCAGGTTTCCCAGTATTCCGCCGAACGCCACACTGCTCTCATAGAGGAGTATCCGGTCTGCGGTGTGGGTGCGGTCCGCAAAGTCCGCCACCACGCCCAGCTCGACGATAAAGGAGAACAGTCCGCCCGCCACGGCGACTCCCGCGCTAAGACCGATGACTGCCAGAAGGCTCTGTTGTGCCGCTTCCGCCCACATCAAGCTCATCCCCCCTTCTTGACGCATCCTCGATCAGTGTGGTCTGGATGTCATTTTCATACAGGCGCATCTGCACCTCCATAGGCGTTGGATCAACGGTAAACCGCTTCTTTCCAAAATGATTAAAGAAGATCAGTATCCCTGCGGTCAGTCCGATAGAATAGGTGATCTCCAGTATGGTAAACCCGTCCGTCTCCTGTCCTGTCACAAGCTCGTACATCTGCCCGAAAAGTTTTGTCACATCCACGTCGTTATTAAACGCCATGATGGAAAATGCCGCACCGAAAAATGTGACCGCCACAACGAACGCAGTCTTTAAGATATGCCATGCAAGAGGCGGTGTCTTCTGCTCCTCGTATGTGACGATGATGTCCGTCTCCCCCATGTTCTGTATCTCAATATTCGGGTATTTTTCATGAATACAGGCAATGATCTTTAACACAGACACCACGCATCTGTGCTGCTCAGTCTTTTTCTTCCCTGCTTTTTTAAACTTTATGATCTTAAGCGTCTTGATCTTCGGGGGCACTGTCTTATCCGAACACTCCAAAGTAAGGATATCCCCAAGCGTCACGTCCGGCTTTGTCACTTCCACATCCCGGTCGCCCTTGATGTATAATGTCGTACTGTTAGAGGACATCACGCACCTCCTGTTCATCTTCCCACGGTTTTTCTCCGTACTGTGTTCCTTCGTATACGCAATCTGGCTGTGCCGCATCCTCCACAGTGGCAGCTCTTATGAGGAACCCTTCTCCCGCCTGCTCCTGCGGCGTACTCAGATAATAGAGTATCCCGATAACTATCGCTGCCAGAACAATCGCCAGAAGGCAGAACCATACTTTCTTCTGTCCGTCTTTCATCTCATCCACCGACCTTTCATTTTCCCGCGGCTGTTCCCTGACAGTTGAATACACAGCGCGCATCCGCCTGCCATTTCCCGTCCGCGTTATAATGTCTAGTCTCTCGTTTTTCCCACAGATTATTCATTGACTGAGCCTTCGGAGATTTTCCATGATCCGCTTCTCCATCCGGGAGACCTGAACCTGTGATATTCCCATAAGCTTTCCTACGTCAGACTGTGTGCGGTCGGCAAAATACCGCAGATAGATGAGTTTTCTCTCTTTGGCGTCCAGTGTCTCTAAAAGCTGCTTCAATACGAGGCGGTCAAGAATCTTATCCTCCTGTTTTTCTTTCTCCTCCAGCTTGTCCACCAGACGGATCTCACTTCCTTCTTTCTGGTGGATGGGACGGTAGAGGGATTCCACCTCGCCGCCCGCCTCCATAGCCTGTACCAGTTCTTCCTTCTCCACCCCCATCTCTTCCGAAAGCTCCTCCACTGTTGGTTCACGCCCCAGCGCGGCGGTCAGCTTTTCTCTTGCCTGAAGGCTTTTATAGGATAGTTCTTTTAAGGAGCGGCTCACCTTGAGCATACCGTCGTCCCGCAGGAAGCGCTTGATCTCCCCGGATATCATAGGTACTGCATAGGTAGAGAACCTGACGTCATAAGAAGTATCAAATTTGTCGATGGCTTTTAAAAGTCCGATACTTCCGATCTGAAAGAGATCCTCCGCCTCGCATCCGCGCCCGTAAAAGCGCTTTACGACACACCAGATCAGACCGACATTTTCTTCCACAAGCTGTTCTCTCGCTTCTTTATCCCCGTCGTGCGATCTCTGTATCAAAGCGATTGTGTGGTCCATATCTCCCTTCCTTTTCCGATTGCCTTTTTCATCCTCACCACCGTGCCTTTTCCCGGCTCGGACTCTACCTCCACACTGTCCATGAAGGCTTCCATAAAGGCAAATCCCATACCGGAGCGATCCTGCTCAGGCTTTGTGGTGTACATCGGCTGCATTGCTTCTTCTATATTCTCGATGCCCCGGCCCTGATCGCGCACTTCGACCATAAATATATTTTCTTCAATGCGGCAGCGGATATGCACTTTATGTATCTCGTTCTCATAGCCGTGGATGATGGCATTGGTCACTGCCTCTGACACAGCGGTCTTTACGTCCGCCACCTCTTCTACCGTGGGGTTAAGCTGTGTCAGGAAAGATGCGACCGCCACCCTTGCGAACCCTTCATTTGCCGATCTGCTGTCAAAACGGATCTCCATTTCATTTGTGTTTTTCATACCCTGTCCTCCTCATATATCTGCATGATCTTTGTCACTCCTGACAATGTCAGTATCTTCTTTATCCGCTCACTGGCGTGGACTGCCCAGACCTCTCCTCCGATCAGGCAGATCGTCTTATATCTTCCCATAATAACCCCTATTCCCGAACTGTCCATAAAGTCTGTCTTCTGAAAATCAAAGATCACATATTTGATGTGGTTCCTGTCAATGACCGCGTCCGCCTCCCTTTTGATCTCCTCCGCGTTGTGGTGATCCACCTCGCGGGGCAGATAGATGGTAAGACAGTTCTCCTGCACCTGATATTTCATGTTACTCCTCCTCGCATTTACACCTGATAAAAAAAGAAAAGAATATACAGACGTACACTCTTTTCTTTCGTAATTTTCCCCTATTTTTATAATTCTGTTCTTTTCCGTCCGTCCCCGGTCCTTCTCACTGGGCGCTTTCGGACGTATCCTCCTCGCCCGCGCTCTGCCCGATGGCGTCAAGAGCACTCTGTGCGTCTGCGGCAAACTCAGCGCCGCCGTAGCTGTCCACAACCTTCTGGTAGTAAACTGCGGCATTTTCATTGTCTCCGCTTCCCTGATACGCCTGCGCCAGATTGTAGACTGCCTGTCCGTTGTTATAACCCTCGTTCATGCGCACCACTTTATAAAAAGCGTCAATGGCCGTCTGGAAATCCTGTGCGGCAAGAGCCTCTGTACCTGTCTCAAAGTTACTGTCACACGCGTTCGGATAGATGTCTGCCGAGATCTGGTCGTAAATCGCCTGTGCGCTTTCACCCAGCGAATCCCTGCTCACGTTAACCAGAGTGTCCGCCATGGTCGCGTCGCTGTAATTTCCTGAATTATACTGGTCGGACACTGCCATCAGCGCCTCGTAGCTGTCACGGGTCGTCTGCGCCGCCCGCGCGTCCGCCTCCACGCTCTCACCTGTGGCCCGGTAGTTGTCCAACGTCCTCGTCTGTGCGCTCACCTGCGCTTCCAGAGAAGTGATCTTGTCGGTGTACTCCCTCATCTGGTCGTTCATCTGGTCGGAGCGCGCCTGATTGACCGCAGGCGCCACGAGAAACCAGATCAGCGCCGCGCCGATGGCTGCGCCGATGAAAATATTGGCAACCGCCAGATGGCTGCTTATCTCCTTTAACCGGGAATGTTTGGGTTGGATGATCGTCTCATTTCCGAGATTATATTCTACCGCGTCCTCTTTCTTCCTCTCGCTTCTGCGCCTGCCTCTCCCTCTGTGCTGCATCAGCTCATGGATATAGTGAAGCGTAGTCTCGTTTGTTGTATCCAGTTTCCTTGCCGTGCGCAGAATCTGTCTTGCATGGGAGTACTGCTCCGTATGTAGATAGACCAGCGCCAAAAGCTGGTATGCCTTTAAGAAATCAGGATGGGCGGAAATCACCTGCTTTAGCTGGATAACCGCCAGATCTTCCCCGTTCTGGCGGCAGTACGCCAGACATTGATTGAATTTCCTGATCGCCAGATTGATCGTCTCAAGCTCTTTGGCAGAGGACTGCACATTTTTGATATAATAATCCGCTATATTATCCCTTGGACGCAGGTTCTTACTTATGATCCACTCCACAAGAGCCTCCGGCACCTCTCCGATGCCGTAATAGACAAGACCAAGCAGATTCCTTGCCGCGATATTTTCCCTGTTAAACTGCAGACTCCTGCGCAGCGACGCTATCGCCCCGGACATATCCCGTATCTGCGCTTTCCGCAGTCCGTCGTTGTACCAGTAGTTCGACTGGTACACGATCTTCTTCGTATAGTCCATTTATATCCCCACTGTCTTTCTTTATTTCTTCTGATCCATTACCTGCTTCAAGAGATCCGTCATATCAGACAGATCTTCCTGATACACCGCGTCCTCGATCTCTTCCACCTCAAGGCTGGGTTTGAATTTTTTCAGTTCTTCTTCGTAATTCAGCATCTATATGACCTCCTGAACCAATTCCTTTATCTTCCCTGTCAGATACAGTGAGCCAAGGCAGTAGACACGCCGCCCTCCCTGATGCTCAAGCACAAAGCGAAACGCTTCCTCCACGGACTCTATCACTATGACAGGCTGCTCTGTATATTCCCTGAAGATTTCCGCCAGCGCCCGTGCGTCTGTTCCCCGGCCGCCGCTGATGTGCGTCACCACGAACAACCCGGCCTGAACCCTGCTGCACAGACAGCGGACCATCTGTCTGTAATCCTTATCCTGAACCGCAGAGAACAAAATGACATTTCCCCGCGCGTCCTGCGGAACACTCTGTGCGAACGCTTCGATCGCGCTCACATTATGCGCCCCGTCGATATATACATCCGGCAGGATCTCTTCCATGCGCCCCGCCCATCTCAATTCTTCCAGAGCCTCTCTCCAACTCTTCGGATGACCACTCTCTCCGAACAGATAGCGCATCACTTCCATTGCGAGCATGGCATTGTGCGGCTGATAAGCTCCGGTATTGTTCAATTTCCACGTGGTAGTTCCATAATAAGCACTGGAACAGGAAAATGCAATATGTTTGTCCTCGATTCCAAGAATTTCGAACGCATCTTTCCCGATTTTTTTACAGAAACTCCCCTGTTCTTTCGCGCTATTTTCGATCACACGGTCGCTCTCCTCCGCAGTCTGCGCATAAAGTACTGGCACACCCGGACGGATGATCCCCGCCTTTTCCCATGCGATCTTTTCTATCGTATCTCCTAGATACTCGGTGTGATCCAGACCGATGGATGTGATCGCGCACATAAGAGGCCGCTCAATGGCGCAGGTAGCGTCTTTCCTGCCTCCCAATCCTGTCTCAATAACCGCGTATTCCACTCCCGCATCTGCGAAAGCGCTTACTGCCATGCCGAACAAAAACTCGAAGAAAGTCGGATGGGCAAACCCCTCTGCTTCCATGCGGCGCACCGCCTCCATCGTCTTTTCAAATGTCCGTGTAAAATCATCGTCACTGATCTGTTCTCCATCGATGGCGATCCGCTCATTGAGCTTCACAAGATGCGGGGATGTAAAAAGCCCCGTCCGTTTTCCCTCCGAACGGAGCATGCTGTCAAGATACGCGCACACAGAGCCTTTCCCGTTGGTTCCCGCCACATGGAGCGCCTTTAAGCGCTCCTGCGGGTTCCCCAGATATTCTAAAAAGAGCTTTGTGTGACGCGCGTCATTCTTCTTAGTAAACTTCGGAATATCCAGTATATACTCTGCTGCTTCGCTGTATGTCATTCTTCTATCTCTTCTTCCTGTTTTACAAACGCCTGTCTTCCGTTCTCCGGCGCGTCTTCATCTGCCGGAAGCTCTGTCAGGGTGCCTCCGCTGTATTCATAGTACAGCGTCTCCCGGAAGATCGTATTGCTGGAACCGACTTGCGCCACCATGATTGTGTCGCCGTCTTTTAGCTGCGATTCCTTGAGATCCAGCCTCGTGTTATTCAAAAACGTCGTGCTCTGCTTCTCCCCGTTAATGTAGGCTTTGCTCTGCTTTGTAAAATTATCGCCGTAGATACTGTAAGTTCCGTCTGCCTGCTCCACCACCTCGGTGATCACCGCATCCTTCACGCCCATAACCATATGCCCCTCTGTGATCGGCTGTCCACTCTCCTCGTAGACATACTGTCCGCCGTACATGATATCGTACTGCAGAAGCTCCAGATCGGCAAGGTAATCTTTTGACTGACGGCGCTGCTGGTGGTAGTTGAACACGGTTCCCGTGTGGATGTCAAGCCGTTCGAACACATCCGCCATGATCTGATATGCGGCAATGTTCCCGTCCTTCTTCTCCAGACCGATATTGTCCCATATCACATAATTGGTATTATAGAGATACTTACTCTTTAAATCTCTGGCCTCCAGATTCATGGTCGGCAGGTGATCCCCGTAGAATACAAGCACTGTAGGCTCATTTCTGGACTCTACCGCCTCGATCAGATCGCCCGCGAATTTATCCATCTCATGAACCAGATTCACATAGTATTCCCACGCATTGCGCTCGCCCTCATCCTCAACTCCGCTGACGATGATCTCCGGGTTCTCCAGCACTTTCTCCGTGGGGTACTCCCCATGGCCTTCCACACTGACTGTAAATACAAAGTCCTGTCCCTCCGTAGTATCCATGGACTCCATGATGTTCGGCACAAGGATATCGTCCGTCGCCCAACCCTTGGGCGTTGTCTGGAGGATGTTCATAAACTCCTTGCTCGTATAGTGGTCAAATCCCATATTGTTGAACACCTGAGCACGGCTGTAGAAGTTCCCGCCGTTGTTGTGCAGCGCCTCAGCTCCGTAACCAAGCGTTTTCAGAGCGGACGCCGCGCTCTCCAGCGTCTTTGTCTTGGCATAAGTCTTGTACGGATATTCGCCCGGACCAAAGAAACGCATACTCATCCCGGTAAGCACCTCAAACTCTGTGTTCGCTGTTCCCGCTCCCACGGACGGCACTTTGAAATATCCGGTGGAATATTCATTGAACAGCCTTCTTAAATTGGGGATGGGATCTTCTGAGAAACGGAGCCACTCCACTTCCGTGGGGTCAAAAAAAGACTCGAGCTGCACGAATATAATATTCGGGAGTTCTTCCTCACTTCTTCCCGTCTCACTCTTTGTAAGCTGTCCGTCACCGCTGATGTTATCCATTGTCTTCTCACTGTATCCGCCCGGTTTGTTGATTCCCGTATTGAACAGGCTTGCGGAAAAACAGTATGGAAAACCATAGTCCTCATAGGCGAACGCGATGTTCCCAAAGTAGTTGGATATAACACGCTTGTCAATAGCCGCTTCAGTCAGCCACAGGCATGCCCCGAAGGAAACTGCCACGCCTCCCAGCGCGATAACCCTGTGCATTTTCCCCGTAAACTGCCCGCCTCTGCGCCACATGGATACGACCCAGAATACAAGCGCCACAACGCCGATGATGATCATGATAAGCTCAAAGGTGTTGAAATAATTTCCCGTCAGCTCCAGCGCGTCTGAGAGTACCTTTAAGTCCTGCGCGTTGAACGGCGTCACCCTTTTTGTCAGAAGATAGCCGTTGCAGATACCTAAAACCAGCCAGAATACACTGATCAATATCCGTGTGAACACCCTTCTGCGCACAAGATACACAAGAGTAAATGTCACAAATATCATGAACGAATTATACAGGAACACAAGGGGCGTTCCCACCATGTAATCCCACGCCTCAAAAAATGACAGGCGTGAGATCATCTCGATCAGAAAGTTGATCACACAGGCAAGGAGGTAGTGGAGCGGCAGAGACAGCCGGTTCATCCACTTATACACCGGCTGCATCTTCTTCGCGAACGGCCCGTTGCGCCGCGCCTCGAGGATTCTCTGCCTTCTTTCTTTTCTCTCCTTAAAATGCCTTATGATATCTTCTTTTTTCAGATTCCTGACCTTTGTAAAAAACCCTTTTATATCAGGCTTTTTTATACGGATCTTCTTCATTTCCCAAGTCCTTCCATTCGCTCCCTTACCTGTGAGAGCATCTGTCTATATTTCTCCAGTTTCTCCCTCTCCTCCTGTACTTTCGCCTCGGGCGCTTTGCTCACGAACTTCTCATTGGACAACATTCCCTCTGCGCGTTTGATCTCCTTGTTTAATCTCTCTTCCTCTTTTTTCAGTCTCTCAAGCTCCTGCTCAAAATCTACCAGATCCTCCAGCGGCAGATAGACGACCGCGTCCGGCACAACGACGGATACCGCATTGTCCGCGATGCCGTCCTTCGTCTTCTGTATGAGCACCTCGTTCGCCATCATAAGCGGCTGTGCGGACGTCTTCACCTCTTCCATGCCCGCGCTTACGCCTTCATCCTCGCAGATCACAAACACCTTCGTCTTACGGCTGTTCGGCACGTCCATCTCGGAGCGGATGTTGCGGATTCCCTTTGTGACAGCCTTTACATGCTCCATCACATTCTCATCTGCGGGGAAATTCCACTCCTCTTTGTATCCCGGCCACTCAGACATCATCAGAGACTCCTCCTCAGGCACAAGGGCGCTGTAGATTTCCTCCGTGATAAACGGCATGAACGGGTGGAGCAGCTTTAACGCCTGTCCGAGCACAGTCTTTAATACCCATAGTACACAGTTGGCCGCAGCCGGGTCTTCCTCCGCGTGGTAGATACGGTATTTCGCCAGCTCCACATACCAGTCGCAGAACTCATCCCATATGAAGTCATATACTTTCTGCACCGCGATGCCAAGCTCGAACTTGTCCATGTTCTCTGTCACGTCCTTCGCCAGTGTGTTCACCGCAGACAGTATCCAGCGGTCAACCGGCGTAAGAAGAGAAGCATCCGGCTTATCCACCACGTTCTCCTTCATATTCATGAGGATGAAACGTGACGCGTTCCATACTTTATTCGCGAAGTTACGGCTCGCCTCTACTCTTTCGTTGTAGAAGCGCATATCATTGCCCGGCGCGTTTCCGGTCACAAGCGTCAGACGCAGGGCGTCCGCTCCGTAGTTGTCGATAATCTCCAGCGGATCAATACCATTTCCAAGAGATTTACTCATCTTCCGTCCCTGCGAATCTCTCACAAGACCGTGGATGAGCACCGTGTGGAACGGTGATTTCCCTGTATGCTCATATCCTGAGAATACCATGCGGATAACCCAGAAGAAGATGATATCATATCCTGTCACGAGCACGTCCGTCGGATAGAAATAATCCAGATCCTCCGTCTTCTCCGGCCATCCAAGTGTGGAGAACGGCCACAGGGCAGAAGAGAACCATGTATCCAGTGTATCCTCATCCTGTGTGAAATGCGTACATCCACAGTGCGGACACTTCTTGGGCGCCTGTCTGTCAACGATGAACTCGCCGCACTCATCGCAGTAGTAAGCCGGGATGCGGTGTCCCCACCAGATCTGACGGGAGATGCACCAGTCCTTAATGTTCTCCAGCCAATGCAGGTAGATCTTGTCAAAACGCTCCGGTACAAATTTCAGTTCCCCGGTCTTAAGCGCGTTGATCGCCGGCTTCGCCAGCTCCTCCATCTTCACGAACCACTGCTGCTTGATCAGCGGCTCCACTGTCGTACCGCAGCGATCATGAGTACCGACCGCGTGGCTGTGAGGCTCCACCTTCACGAGATAACCCTGAGCCTCGAGATCCGCCACGATGGCTTTTCGCGCCTCGTAGCGCTCCATGCCTGCGTACTTGCCGCCCTGTTCATTGATGGTGGCGTCGTCGTTCATGATGTTGATCTCCGGCAGGTTATGGCGCTTGCCCACCTCGAAGTCATTCGGGTCGTGAGCGGGCGTGATCTTCACCGCGCCTGTACCGAACTCTTTATCTACATAGTAATCCGCCACGATGGGGATCTCTCTGTTTACCAGCGGCAGGATCACATTTTTCCCAACGATGTCCTTGTATCTCTCATCATCCGGGTGTACCGCGATGGCAGTATCGCCCAGCATCGTCTCCGGACGTGTGGTCGCGATCTCAAGGAAACGGTCTGTCCCCACGATGGGATACTTGATATGCCAGAAGTGTCCGTCCTGATCCTCGTGCTCCACCTCGGCGTCAGACAGGGATGTCTTACACTTCGGGCACCAGTTGATGATGCGGGAGCCTTTATAAATGTATCCCTTCTTATATAAATTGATAAATACTTCCTCGACCGCCTTGGAGCATCCCTCGTCCATGGTGAAGCGCTCTCTGTCCCAGTCACAGGAAACACCCAGCTTCTTGAGCTGTCCTTCGATCGTCCCGGCATATTCTTCCTTCCACTGCCATGTCCTCTCGAGGAATCCCTCGCGTCCCAGCTCTTTCTTGTCAATGCCTTCCTCTTTGAGCTGGTTCGTCACCTTGACCTCCGTGGAGATCGCCGCATGGTCCGTGCCCGGCACCCAGAGAGCGTTGTATCCTTCCATTCTCTTATAACGAATGAGGATATCCTGAAGCGTGTTGTCCAGAGCGTGTCCCATGTGTAACTTTCCCGTGATGTTCGGGGGCGGCATCACCGTCGTGAACGGCTTTCTGCTGCGGTCAACCTCAGCGTGGAAATACTTGTTCTCGCACCATTTCTCATACAGTTTTTCTTCGATCGCTTTCGGATCATATGTCTTTGCTAACTCTTTGCTCATCTTCTTCTCCTTGCTTCCCTCTCAAATGTGTGTCACTTTTCTCTTTTGATGCCGTGTTTCACTTTCGGCAGCACATTTTCATCTTGGCGGCATATTTCCATTTCGCACGAGTGCGCATCCTGCCCGGAGGACTTTTAATTTTTGTAGGCAAGTCCAAAGGACTTGTCTATAAAAATCGCCCCTTACATTCTAAAATGTAAAGGGCGAAAATTCCGCGGTACCACCTTGATTTATTTCTCTTAAGTCCTGTAACGTGGACCACTCCGGGATATCCTACCTGACGCTCTTGCTACCCACGGAACATTCTCCGTTTCTCCATTCATAGAACTGTATGAGCTATTGCACGTTCAGATATCCGGTTCCGAAGCTACCTTCCACCATCCTGTACCGAGACTGCCTCGCAGCCGGAGCACCAGTCTCATGCACAGTGCGATCCGGGCAGTCCTCTCTGACGGGAGCGATGATGTACTCCTCTTCTTCACTACCTTTTACGAATTTGTTAACTAAAAATTAACTATCACATACTATATCCGCAAGAGGCAGATTTGTCAAGATATTTAGAGAATCTTAAGATATCCCTCTTCTTTAAACGCTTCTTTTGTAACGCATCCTTCTAAGTGCGACCACAATGCCTGCTGCCGCCGCTGCCATAAGGACAACATACAGCAACACGTCGGAATGATCTCCTGTTTTCGGCAGGCCGCCTTGGTCCTCTGCTCTGAGTTCCGCAGGAATATCAGCGGCTGACATCGCCTGCTCGCTCATGACGATCACATAGTCCGAAGCATGAGTAAATGTAAAGGAAACATATCCATCTTCCACCACTTTGGACGAATCGATAAATACCATCTTATCATCCGTATACCAGAAGATATTTCCATACTGTCCTGTATATTCTTTTCCAGCATAGATGGTAAGCTCTGCGGCGAATCCAAACGGGCCTTCATGCACCAGCGAGATCTGTTTCGTCGGCCTGTCTCCCGCCAGCTTCTTTATCACCTCGTCAGGAATCACATTCACATCCTCTATCACTCTCAGGTCAACATTCTTCAACTGTGCAGCCGTGATATCCTTTCCGTTGATCGTCCATGTATATCCATCCATCTTCAAAACAATATTAACGTCTTTTCCCTTCGCAGCCTCGAGAACATCCGCAGAAACAACCGTATTAGAACCCATATTGACTATTATCTCAGATCCGCTCTGTGCGCTCCTGATCTCTTCAATGATCTTGTCCGTCTCCGTCCCTGTCGGATTACCCGAATTACTCGGGTCTGTCGGTTCGCTCGGATCTGTGGAACCGCCCGGATTGCTTGGGTCTGTCGGTTCGCTCGGATCTGTGGAACCGCCCGGATTACTCGGGTCTGTCGGCTCACTCGGATCTGGCGAACCACCCGGATTGCTTGGGTCTGTTGGCTCGCTCGGTTCTGTGGAACCGTCCGGATTGCTCGGCTCTGTTGGCTCGCTCGGATCTGTAGAACCGCCCGGATTACTTGGGTCTGTCGGTTCCTCCGTATCTTCCGGAACATAGGTATAAGACAATTCCAGCTCACTGAACGTCGCTCCATCCGTAAGCTCCAGACTTGCTATATCCACCGTGATCTTCAGCCACTCGCCCTCCTGTTCCGTAATCACGCCTGCCGGACTGTTAATGGCGGAAAGTCCCTCGTAGCCTCTGAGGTAAACCGTCAGGCTGCTCTGCGTCTGCGACGGGTCGGATATCCCAATATGTAGCCTGCCCTGATCTTCTTTCAACGTCACGGACACCGGCTGGTCTGCCTTGACATTCCCGATCTCTCCCGCTGCCCAGAACTGATATCCTGAAGCGCCTGAGGATGCATCTCTCACTGCCTGTACCGTACTGTTATTCGCAAGGATCTCAATGCCCGCTCCCTCCGCATATGCGGCAGTCTCCTCCGCGTTCATGCCCGGGAGAAGGACGTAAGCGTAGTCCTCTGCTCCTGCTGTCGTCCCGTCGCCGTGAGAAACCGCAAGGCTGAAGTAATTTCTTGTGGACTCCTCTGACCCTGCGTCTCCATCTTTCACTGAAGTATTGATATCCTTGAAGCTTCCCGTCTTTGTCTCTTTCAGTATATTCAGGTCTTCTCCGTCCGGGAAATAATATCCGATATTGTCCGCACTGTTGTTGCCCTCGATCCATGCGTACCTCGCGCCCGGCGCGCTGCTCTCTCCGAAGCCCGACTGCATTTCCTGCCCGTCAATGATCAGCGTATTGGAACCATTCTCGCTGATCTGCTTATTCTCAATGATCGTCTCCGTAAACTTAGTGATTCCCTGAATATCTGTCCCGAGGGCAACTACCTCGTCGTCAAACGCAAACCACGCTTTCTTCGCGGTAAGGTTCGTCTGATCTTCCGGATCACTTCCGCTCTGCGCCTCAAAATCCATCGCGATCGTCGCATACATCCCTTCAACGGTGGAACCGCCTACATAATCTTTACTGCTTGTATGCGCAAGTTCACTGGTGCCGTAGAGGACGCCTTCTGAATGATCTGTAGTAGTTCCCGGCAAGCGGTGCGCATCGATTGTATTCCAATAATTGTTGGAGAACTGCGCCTCGTCGCCATTGTATAAAAACAGCGCCCCGTCCGACATATGCCAGCCTTTTTTATTCTCGCCGTTTAGCCACTCAAAGTTACCTGTCCTGCTGGAATACATGCTGATCCCAAGGGTAAAATCTTCTCTGTGTACCGCAGCTTTATCCATACTGCCGAATATCTTCGTGTAGGGCGTTCCATCCGCCGCTGTTACAGATCCGTCCGCCACAAGCTGTTTCGCTGCGACCATAGAGGCCGAATCCATACCGCTGAAATACTCGTCTGACATCTCTGCTCCTGCCTGCAAATGCAGCTTTGCAAAGCTCAGTAGATCTCCCTTGATGTCCTCCGGTGCATTTTCCGCAAGCAGAACGATCGCGCTCAAAATGCCTCTCGCCGTTTCCAGCTCCGTGTGGCTCGGCCTTGCAACGCTTCTTCCGCTGACCATATCCATGACCACGCCGTTCGCGAAGATCGGGCGGTATCCGTCCCAGATCCACGAATACACAGTGCTGAGTTTCTCTGACGGAAGCTGCCATGCCGTGCCGTTAGACAGGAGTAGAATCTTCTCGATCCCCTTCAAAAGAGTTACTCCATATCCGCCCGTGTACGCGAGATTCGAGTGCTGGATACAGGAACCGTCCTTATAGAACCCATCCAGATTCCCCTCCTCGCCTGTCGCATATTCTGTCGCCGTACCAAGCGCGTTCACTGCCGCCGCGATCCCGTCCTGATCATTCCCGATGGCGCTCCGAAGGGCAGCCACAAGAGAGGTGTCCATCAGGTTCGCGCTGGTCATCTCCATCTTTCCATAGCCGGATATTTTCCATACATAAGTGGGATCTTCGTTAAAATGCTTCAGTGTCGCATAGTATTTATTGATCTCATCCTGTGAAAGATCCTCGTACATCAGGATCACTGTACTCGCCAAAGCCTGCGGGACGCCGATCTCCCAATCCCACCAGTTCCCGTAGAGTTTTTTCTCTACATCATAATTTTCATTATACCCATTCTTGTACAACCACTCTAATCCATAAAGTACATGCTCCTTCAGCTCTGTTCTTTCGTCCTCAGTGAGGCCGCAGTTCTCAGCCGCATACGCCGTTGCCATCGTCTGAAGCCGCGTATATGCTGTCGTAAAAGGCGATGAAAGCAGCGGATCAGAGCTGCCTTGAACAAAATTGATCGTAAGCTTCAAATCTGTCCAGAGCGTTGCCCCCATGCTTCCATCTCCCGGGAGTTCCGTCATGGCTTCCATCGCGTCTTTTGCGTCTTTTGCCAGCTTATCCATCATTGCCGCAAAGTCCTGATCGCCCTCGAGGCTTGTCCCATTTCCCGTGAGACGGTTCACCCACAGGGTACGCATAGACGCATACTGCTCTTTAAGTTCTTCACTGTCCACCTGTACCTTGCAGGAAACGGTATGAGCATCGTCCATCATGGCAGTGATCGTCGCCGCGCCGTATTTCAGGGCTGTGATCTTCCCGTTTTCATCAACGGATACTACTTCCGGATTGGATGATTCATATGTAATCTGAGATAGATCTACGTCATCCGCGGAGCATTTGACTTCCAGATCGTGCTCTTCATTCGGTTCCAGCACCAGATTCTCTTCCGTAAAAAATAGCCGGTAGTCCTTCCACAGTTCAATGTCGTCAATCCACACATCGCCTGTAAAATAGTCGAAGAACATGGAAATCAAAAGCTGCCCGTTGTCTGCCTTGACCGTCTGCTCTATATTCCGCAGAGGTACTTCATAGGTGATCCAGCCGCTCGTTGTTCCTGTCACCCGGCTTCCTTCCGGGTTGATCACGCTCGTACTGCCACCGGCAGTCCCCGCTTCCGCGCGCATGTAGAATCCGCCGGTTTTGCCGGAAGCCGGAACGACATTATCTGCCTTTACCTTTGCGCGCAGGATATAATTCGTATTTGCAAAGTCCATATCCTGAAGCTTCGTTCCCAGTGAAACGCTGACTCTTCCTGTATTGTCCGTACTTGGGTAATGTATGGACTGTGTTCCGGATGCAAAAGCTGCTGTGTCCAGAGAGAGCTTCGCATTCTGTGTCGTGAATGATGCCGCCTGCCAAAAGCCTGTCCAGTTCTTCGGAGCCGTCTTATTCTCCCAATAAGACGCAGCCGTTCCACTGACTGTCGTTGTCTCTTCCAGACCGTCTGACCAGATCCGCTCCTGTCCTGCCGGCGTCGGCGCATCCGGGTCTTCCACTGTGACCGTACATGACACTGTATGGCTGTCATCCAGCTTTGCCGTGATCACTGCCGTCCCGGCTTGATGCGCTGTGACCGTTCCGTTCGTATCCACAGACGCAACATCAGAAGCAGAGGATTCGTAAGTCAGACCTGACAGATCCATGTCCTGTGAATCCGACGTAACTTCCATCTTGTAAGTATCTCCTACATTCAGCCCAACATTCTGTGCAGCCACATGCAGGCTGTATTCCTGTATCACTCTGACAGAATCAATCCACACGTCGCCGCTGATATACTCAAACCACATCGTAAGCCACATCTGGTTGTCTGTACTCGCGACACCGCTTGTATTCAGCGGCACGATATAATCTGTCCAGCCGTCCTCCGTCGTTCCCGTCAGACGTTCTCCCTGAACATTCACACCAGAATCCTTTGTTTTTGCAGTGATCGAGAATCCATGGGTTGATTGGCCGGGATTGCCCGCCACATTCTCTAACTTTACTCTCACGTGTACCAGATAATTTTTTGTGAAATCAAGCGGAATCCTTGTAGTTCCCGGCATATCCACAGTAATACGCCCGTCATTATTCTCTGCTGAAAAATGGATCGACCTTGTATCCTCTCCATTCTCTCCTTCTTCAAATGAGAGGATTGGACTTCCATTTAAATTTGCCGTATACGGCTTACTTTCCCATACACTGCTCCAATTTCCCAAAACCTGACCATCTTGTCCCCAATACAACTTTGCACTTTCTGTTTCCGCCGCAGTAAGCTCTCCACTCATGTCATCCTCCCAGACAACTGTCCCGCCGTCAACAAGATCGCCCACTGTCTTGACGGATTCTTCCGCCCGGACAGGGACGGCATGGTTCATGCTGACAGCCCCGACTGCCAGCGCGCAGAACAAGGCGAGCCCCCTTCTCATCCTTTTCAAGATCATTACTATTCCTCCTTAACACCAAACTTTGTTAAGGTAATTTTAACAATCCAATCCACCCTCCTCAATAAGATTTCGTAGTCTTTTTATAACAATCTTGCTATCTTATTTTAATTTTTCTGCGAAATTTAATGTCAATTGTTTTATTTTTATGAAATTAAAATATAATTTTTGTGTATTTTGCACGATGCCAATCACTGTTATTATTTAGTCATCTCCCTTATCATCCTGACAATATCATACCCATAGTTATCTCCTGTCGCCCAACCTAGACCTTCCGGGTTCTCCTGCTGCCCCAACCACTCCACATAGGGCGCTGCCCCTTTCTTCACATACTCATAGCGGTCGTCCACACACTCCTGAGCGAGTGCATCCGATGTTGCATATGCCTTAAGGTGCTGGATCTGTGCGCGGATACCAGTGCGCACGTCGGGATACGAATTCCCCGGTACGCCGTTTCCCGTCGTGCCAAGTCCTGCGAAATTAAACTGCTCGATACTGGCATCCCCGCCGTACTGTAGAAACCCTGTTTCCTTCATAGTCTGTGCAAACGCCACCTCCGGACGGACACCCTCTGCCGAGGCTTCGTCATAGTACATCTGGCAGAATGTCTCAATGGAGTCCGCACCGCCCTTTGAGAGATCTTCGGAAGGATATTCTTTCCCATAGGACTGAAAATAATCCACCATCTCCTGCACTGTCACCGTACTCTCTCCCATAATAGGATACTGCCCGTCCGCAATGGTTTCCTCTGCTTCCTGCCCCTCCTCTGCCTCAGACGCCTTTCCCGGCGGCTGATCGGCCGCCCCGTCCTGCGCTTCTGTCGCATCCCCTGACTTCAAATCCTCCGACACAGCGGCGCTCTCCCCGTCCTTTGCACGGGGCGACAAGACTCCCGTTACACCCGCTATTGCAAGCGTCACCACAAGGAGCAGTGCAAGTCCCGCTTCCATATATAATTTGATCTTTCTACTCTGCCAGTCCATATCTTTCTCCTTATGTGGCATTATATTAACCGTTTCCCATATATATACCCTGTCATATTACTTGAAGAAAAAGAAAAATGCAATGAATCCGGGCATTATATTGTCATCTGTTTTAAAATATGTTACCCTCTCCAAACAAGATACAAACGGTATTATCACTGTATTGATAACAGAGATACAACGCAGCATTGGATAATTATTACGAAAGAAGGTATGCACGTGCATACTGTTGGAAAAATTGACCGCGATATCTATAGATGTATCACGGGCGATATCGTAACAGACGAAGTGGTGATCACGGATAATCAAATGCAACATATACTGCACAGACATCCTGAGGTCTATAAAGAAATTATCAATTACTTCTCAGATATCATCCAGAAACCAGATTTTATTATAGAAGATAAACATGAGAACACAGGTCTGGTTATAAAAAAGATAAAAACAAAAAAAGAATACGCTCAAATAGTATTAAGAATATGTACTTCTTATGATGATCCTAATTATAAAAATTCAATAATATCATGTTGGGAAATAAGTGAAAAGCGACTACAAAACTATCTGCGAAACAAAACTATTCTTTACAAAAAGGATTAGTTTCTATATAATTTAGGTACAATAAATGAGAAGTTATCCGAGGTGGTAAAATTCGTTGCAACCACACACCCTTCGGGTCAAAAGAGATGCAGGAGAGGCGACGCCTGCCGGATAACTTCTTATTTTTGTATTATTGTCAACAGCTTTCGAAGTTTTTCTGATTGCGGCGATAGACTCACGCCATACCGCCGCCTGTTACAATGTTCATTGGCCGAATAAAATCACGATCCTACAGCTCGATCAGCCATTCGTATCCGTCCGCCTTTTTTCTGCGCACAAGCATTCCCATCTCTGTCTCTATACAGTCGATTCCCGCGTTGTCGAATATCTTCCCCAGCTCTTCTTCGACTTTTCCAATCGCCTTATCCAGACCGCGCCTCTGCTTCTTTAGTTCTACGATCCGCCGTGTCAGGTTCTCTGTCTGTTTATGGATATTAAGTTCTTCATAAACAGTCTCTTTTTTCTCTTTTGATACCGCCCTGCTCATTGGTATCGTGATATCCGGGCCGTCCTGACCGCTGTTCTTAATCGCATGAAGAACGGGCGAGGGGTAGCAGTTTTTTGTCCTCTTAAAAATGCAGTTACAGCCGTATTCTGCCGTGATCAGCTTATACTGCTCTCTCAGCTTCACACAGCTTGTTGCATTTTCTGTGAAAATTTTTTATTTTTCTTTTCACATGTGATATAATGGGGCATAGCGGCGGGCGGATTCAAACTGAGCGCGTCGCTTCAAACGCTGCCCCACTGTGTGGGGATTTTACTCAAAAACGCAAATGAAAAGAAAGAGGATAAAATTATGAGTTCACAGAATCTTACTCTGCTGACCGATCTGTACGAACTGACCATGATGCAGGGTTATTTCGAAACACAGGAAAACGAGACTGTCATCTTTGACATGTTCTTCCGCGAGAATCCCAACAAGGGCGGGTATTCCATCATGGCGGGCCTCGAGCAGGTCATAGAGTATGTCAAGAACCTGAACTTTTCTTATGAGGATGTTGATTATCTGAGGGGCCTCGGCATTTTCAGCGAGGATTTTCTTCATTATCTGAGCGGATTTCATTTCAGCGGGGATATCTATGCCATCCCTGAGGGAAGCGTGATCTTTCCAAGAGAGCCTCTTATCAAGGTTATCGCACCCATCATGGAAGCGCAGCTTGTGGAGACCGCGATCCTGACGATCATCAACCACCAGTGCCTGATCGCCACCAAAGCCTCCCGCGTGGTACATGCCGCGCAGGGCAACGGCGTCATGGAGTTCGGACTTCGGCGCGCGCAGGGACCTGATGCGGGACTTTACGGCGCAAGGGCCGCGATGATCGGCGGGTGCGTGGGTACTTCCAACGTGCTGGCGGGAGAGCTGTTCGACGTCCCGGTACGCGGGACACATGCCCATAGCTGGATCATGAGCTTTAAAGACGAATATACGGCTTTCAAGGAGTACGCCCGGCTTTATCCTGACGCCTGCACTCTTCTCGTAGATACTTATGACACGTTAAAATCCGGTGTGCCAAATGCTATCCGTGTGTTTAAGGAGATGCGCGAAGCGGGCATCCACCCAAAAAGCTACGGCATCCGTCTGGACTCCGGAGACCTTGCATATCTGTCTAAAAAAGCGCGTAAGATGCTGGATGAGGCAGGATTTACAGACGCGGTTATCGCCGCTTCCAATGATCTGGATGAGTTTCTCATCAACGACTTGAAGATCCAAGGCGCTCAGATCACTTCGTGGGGCGTGGGAACGAATCTTATCACCTCCAAGGACTGCCCGTCCTTTGGCGGCGTCTACAAGCTGGCCGCTATCCAGAATGAGGACGGAGAGTTCGTACCGAAGATCAAGATTTCGGAAAATATCGAGAAGATCACCAACCCGGGCAATAAGACCATTTACCGCATCTATGATAAAGAGACCGGGAAAATGCGGGCGGATCTGATCTGTTTCGTGGACGAGGAGTACGACACCTCCAAGGATCTTCTTCTCTTCGATCCAAACGCCACATGGAAAAAGACCCATCTCGAGGGCGGCACATATACTATGAAAGAGATCCTGAAACCAATATTCATACGCGGAGAGTGTAAATACCAGTCTCCATCCGTAAAAGAGATCGCACAGTTCTGCCGTCAGGAGAAGGACACACTTTGGGATGAGACAAAGCGTCTCTTCAACCCGCACAAGGTCTATGTGGATCTTTCCAAGAGACTGTACGACACAAAGGCAGCTCTTTTGGATAATGTGAATATATAACAGAGGCTTGCAAAAGCCAAACACAACATCTTAAACAAGGAGTTTTATTATTATGAAGATTATCGTACTCGCAGGCGGCTTAAGCACAGAACGCGACGTCTCTCTCGCCTCCGCCGCTGGTATCTGTAAGACCCTGATTGAAAAGGGGCACGACGCATTCCTTCTGGATGTTTTCTTAGGTCTGGAGCATGCGCCGGAGAATTTAGAAGACGTGTTCACCCTCCCCGGACACGGTCTGGGGATCGCCGGGAACATCGGGACCGACGAGCCTGATCTGGATGCAGTCAGAGCTTCGCGCCCGGATCAATCCGACTGTTTCTTAGGGCCAAATGTCATCGAGCTTTGCCGCCTCGCGGACATTACATTCCTCGGACTTCACGGCGGCGAGGGGGAAAACGGCAAGCTGCAGGCAACTTTCGACCTACTTGGCATCCGCTACACAGGCCCCGATTCTCTGGGTTGTGCCGTGGCAATGGACAAAGGATTTACAAAACAGGTATTCCTCCAGTCCGGCATCGACACCCCCGCTGGGGCATGCCTGCACAAGAACGCCGCCGACCGTTCTCTCGCGTCGATGGGACTGTCTCTTCCTGTTGTTGTAAAACCCTGTTCCGGCGGCTCGAGCATCGGAGT
>ERZ1643251.1014-NODE-1014-length-34396-cov-9.908156_pt1 | contig 34396 bp, 32 predicted proteins | sample MGYA00579261_ERZ1643251 | MGnify/ENA primary metagenome ERZ1643251 (study PRJEB29033, sample SAMEA4952267) | chicken gut metagenome | biome: Broiler Chicken; feature: Gastrointestinal Tract; material: Caecum | place: Ireland | collected 2018 | study: Broiler... | reverse complement strand
TTAATCAGATTACAAGATAAAATGAGAACTTTATGTATTGAAGAATTTAATCAAGTTTATAGTTTAGATTCAACTTTAAAACAAAAACAAAAAGGTAGAAATAGAGATATTCATGTATCTGATATGGACAACTATATTGAAATGAAAAAACATATTGAAAAGAATACTGAAAATTTAAAACAAGCAAGTAAAAAATCTAATGAACTAAAAAATAATTCAAAAAATATAAAAGATAAAATTGATAAATTAAAAGTATCTAAATTAAATAAAGATAATTATATTTTATCAAAAGAAGATAAGGATTCTTTTATCGACTTTATCAATCAAGTAAATGATACAAGTAAAGAATATGATAAAATACAAACTCTATCTAATACACTAGTTAATGCACACGAACAATTAAAAGATAAAAATAACAAAATTAAAACTCTTAATGAGAATAATGAAGCACTTAATTTAAGAGTTAAAACTTTAAATAATACTATTAAAGAAAAAGATGATGAAATATCATTTTTAAAATCTAAAATGAATGACTTAAAAAATACACTAAATTATTGGAAAGATAAATTTGAAAAATTAATATCTTTCTTACATAGTAAACTTCATAGATGGTATGATAAAGACGATAAATATATTGAAGTTGTTAATGATATGTATGAAGATAATGTTTTAAATGATGAAGATATTGGAGATTTAGGCCTAGGTAAAGAAAATAATGATGATATTGAGCGATAAATGCAAAGAATAGATGAATTTTATGATATAATGTTTTTGAAAGGAAGAAAATATGGATAAATTAGATGTAATGTATGATCATTATAAAGATACATTTTCAATACAAAAAGAAAATGAAAAAAGTAGAAATAAATTATTTATAGTTCTATGCATTTGTATTTTAATATTAATGTTAATGATTATCTATCCTAATAATATTTATGAAAATATTCAAGAAATGTTTTTAGAAAAGTTAGGAATAAATATTAAATTTGAATTAAAAGTTATGGAATTATTTAATTGGTTTATTATACTTTACCTAACAATAAGATATTATCAAATTAATGCAAATATTGAAAAGAATTATAAGTATATACATAGCATAGAAGAAATGTTAGAAATAAAATATAAATTACCTATCTATAGAGAAGGAAAAAATTATCTAAATCAATATCCGAGATTTTTAACATTTTCTTATGTATTTTATAAGTATGTTTTTCCTATTTTATTTAGTCTATGTGTTATTGTGAAAATTATTTTTAATATAGTAAATAAATTAAGTTTTCCATTTTTGATAATATCAATTATAACAGCAGGTTGTTTAATATTTCTAAATATATCATATTTTATATTTAATTATCAATTAAGGAAAGGAGAAAAGAAAAATGGCAAGGCCTAAAGTATGTGTTAGTTTTGATTATGAGAACGATAAATATTCTAGAAATGCAATAAGATTATGGAATGAAAACAAATATATTGATTTTGACATTATAGATAAAACACCGAGTGAAATAGATACTTATAATATAAGTAGAATTAAAGCTGGACTAACTACAAAAATAAGTGAATCTAATATTTTGCTAGTTATAAGTGGAGACTATATTAATACTCCTCATAGGAATAGAAGGGAAATTGGATGTATTAATTGGCAAAACTGGGAATGCCAGAAAGCATTGGAACTAAACAAAAAAATAATATTAGTGAAATTGAAAAGTTCTAATGAAATTCCAGAAGAATTATTAGGTGAATCTAGAGAAGATGTAGTAGGTTTAGAACTAGATAAGATTAACAGAGCAATTTCAAATTTAATGGTTCATTAAGTATTAGTTCCACATTGTGGGACTTTTTAAATGATAAAATAAAAAAATATAAAATAATGTGTTATAATATAGGGTAATTAATTTGGTGGTGTTGTTATGCAAGAAAGTAAATATTTCTATAATGGCATACCTTTATCTAAATATTGTAAAGATAATAATATTAACATAAGTACTATACGAGCAAGAATATGGAAAAAGAAACAAAGTAAAAAATATAAAAATTATACAGAGCAAGAAATTGTGGATATTGTTATAGAGGCTTATGGTAGTGCTATTAAATACATGTATAAAGGAATAACTTTAAGGCAATATTGTTTAGATAATGGTATTAACATAGGAACTATTAATTCTAGAATAAATAATTTAAGAAAACAAAATGAAGAATTATCAAATGATGAATTGGTAATTTTAGCAATGGAAGAATTCGATAATAAGAATTTTAGATTTTTTTATAAAGGTGTACCTCTAAAGGAATATTGTGAAAGTCATCCTGAAATAAATTATAATACTATTAGAACATACATTAATAGAGAAAAAGAAAAAAATCCAGAATTATCTGATGAGAAACTAATTGAACAATATTTAGATAAAGAACACAAAGGAATTTATAAATATTATTATTTAGGAATACCACTAAAACAATATTGTGATGAAAATAATTTAAGTTATAGAAACCTAATTACATATATGAGCAGATATAGAAAAACTGATAATTTTAAAGGATTAAGTGATGATGAATTTGTTGAAGCAATTATGGATCAATATCAACCATTCGAGCCTAAATATCTATATAAAGGACTAACTTTAAGAGAATATTGTATTCAAAATGATTTGCAATATTATAGTGTAGTATCATTTGTAAAAAGAAGATTAGCAAAAGGTAGTACGAAGAGTGTTGATGATTTAATCGATGAAGGTATAAAAACAATAAATAGGTATGGAATAATTTACTATTATAAAGGCATACCTTTAAAAGATTATGCCGAGCAAAATGATTTAAATGCAAGTTCAATCCGTTGTGCTATTTTAAGGAAACAATTAAGAAGTAATAAACCACTTCAAGAAATTATTAATGAATGTGTTGAATCTTATCAAAAGTTTTCTATCAAATATTACTATAATGGAATACCACTTCTGACTTATTGTAATAATATTGGCTTAAATTATAATACAATAATTCAAAGATATTTATATGAATATGCAGATAAAACTGACATTGATATAGATGAAACAATAAAACAAATTGTAGATTATTATATAGAACATCCACCATTAAAAACTAAGTATTATTTCAATGACCAATCATTAACAAAATTTTGTGATGTAAATGGATATCCATATTTAGCAATTTGGAGAAGAATTAAGACACTAGAATCTAAAGATGATTTATTAAATAATGATCAAATTATAGCGTCAGCAATAAAAAAATATGAAGATAGATTAGAAATAAATAAAATTAGCGAGATATTTGATAAACTAAAAAGTAATAAAAAAAATGATATTAACGAAATAAAGAATATATGTACTTTCTTGAAAATTGATTTTGAAAACGTAAATGATTTAGTTAGTATGGACTTTTCATATAATCAAGCAATTAATATGATTTGGTATTTTTCTGATAAAAAGACTAGTAATGATTATAAAATGATTACTGATAAAAAAATAAAAGATATTTTTACTTTAATTGATAATTTAAAAAATTCTAAAAAGGATATTGAACAATTTGAATTGTATGATTTAATAGGAATATATAAAAGCGAATTATATGATTCAAGAAATGAAATATTATTAAGACAAAAAAAATATATTTATAAAACACTCCATTCATTATGCAATGGTTATGAAATTAAAGTTAATAATAGTAATTATGAAGATTTTGAAAGCGAAATTAAATATTATCTACTAATGGTAATAAATAGGACTAATTTAAACATTTATGGACAAATGATTAAATATATGGATCTAACTGTAAAAGGTTATTTTAGAACTTATCTAAAAAAATATAGGAAACAAAATAATAGTTTATCATTAGATGATGCTAAATACTCTAGTGATAAAGGTACAAGAAAAGAAAAATCAAGGATTGATTATATTTCTGATCCTAACAATCCATATGAAACAGCTGAAAACACTTCATTTAGTTCAGATATGATGAAAGTATTATCATCATTATCTCCTGAAGATTTATCTCTTATTATGTTAAAATATCAAGAAAATTATAGTGATGAAGATTTATCAAATCATTTCAATTTAACACTTGATGAAATAAAACAAAAAGAAATAGAAATCCTATCATTATTAAAAAATGATGATGGCGTTAAAGTATTAAGAAAAACAAGAAAAGATAATTAATAAATTTTATGAAAAAGCGCCTATGAAACTTTAGAAGCCTTAGGTCTTTTTAATTTTTATCAAAATAATTTATCAAATTAGTAAAACTCATGGTATAATATTTATAGAATTAAATTGTTTATTTATTTGTTGTGATGGTTTCGGACTATCTTAACTATCGCACCATTGGTAAATCTGTTCGAACTATTTGAACTTTTGATATGTTAACAAACTAGGATATGGTTGCTTCTTTATTAAAGAAAAAGATACAAGGTTTTAAAAATTTCTCAGGGGGAGGTAGCAAATGAATATTTATGGATTTGAACAAGAACTAGGAGCATCTTATGGAGCAAAAAGATTATGCGATAATGAAGATGTTTATGGTATTGGAATTATAAAAGTAGATGATGAAAAGAGTTATTTAATTCAATGTTTTTCAACAGATGATTTTACAGATGGAGCACCTGCACGAGCATATTATGTTGTTGTAAAAACAGATTCTATATTTCTTTTAGATAAGTTAGAAGATACCAGTTTTGATGAAAATAACCTAGATAATGGTTCTGTTAAAAAATTAAAGATGGAAGGGTTTAACTTGGGTCAAAGGATAATGTCTCCAATTGTAGAAGATTAGCACAATCAATAGAGAATTCAAAAAAATATTAGATTCTAAATAACTATATTACTAAGATCAGATTGATAGGAAACTCGAACTTTTGAATTTTTCGATAGTTCGAGTTTTAATATGCTTTAAAATTATGTTATACTTTTTATAGAAACTAAATTCATTTTGACAATATATTTAATAGAAGTTATTTAATGAAACATAGATATTGTAGAATTGTTATGTGTATTATATGAAATTGTAGATAATATTCGATATAGCGGATAGAAAAACAGTTTTAAAATTGATGAATAGGTGTGTTTAAATCGATAAATTGATAGTCATAAGGAGAGAAATTTAAGATGGAAGTAATAGACGAAAGAAAAAAATTAGAATTATTAAAAGAAGATATTTTAAGAAGGGAACAAGCAAGACAAAAATATTCTAGTGGTTATTATCGATTATCTTTGGTTTCTGTAGAAGAAAATATTAGCTTGTGTAAGAAAAGGTATTTTAATGATGATAAAGAAGATTATTTTTATACTGATTTAGAAGGAAATCTATTATTTGATGGTAGAAATTTTCAGTATGCCACTCCGTTTTATCATTCTCTAGCTTGTGTAAATGATCGAATAGATGGATGGTATTTAATGGATATTGAAAAAAAATAATTAGTTTCTCTACCTAAAGAGATATCTTTTGATAATATTAATGGATTCCGACAGGAAAATTTGGCTTTATTTGATAAGAAAAAGAGACATTGGGGTAGCTATTGTTATACTCCGGAAAGTGCAGAATTTCGAGAAGAGATTCCCTTTATTTGGGATAACTTAGAGTTTTCGCGGAATAATGGTTTTGTTTATACTGGGCTTGTCGATCGTAGTCCTATTTGTTTTGGTGCTGATAAGAGAAGAGTTTTTCAAATTAATGTGGTTAAACTTCCTATTGATAAAGCTTATGATTTGTCTTATTATCAGTATTTGATGGAGACTTATCGAGTAGCGATTAATCAGAATACCATTCGTTATATTACGGAAGAGTTAGAAGACTTATATAGTCAAGCTCAAGAAGAATGTTTAATTCAAGCTTATATTGGTAGTGCCTATTCGCTTAGTGATTATTATTTTGAGGAGCTAGATAAGAAAGAATATCAGCGAAATGATGGGGCTAAGGTTGAGTTAGGAGATCTTGGTGATTATCAAAAAGTATTAGCTAAAGTGGTTAAATAGTATGATAGTGTGAATTTTCGATAGAAGGGATAAAGGAAAAATTATAATGAATACTAATGAAGATAATATTTTAGAGGAAATTCGGAATTTAAGTGTATCGGAACGAAGAAAAATTTCTTATGAAGAACTAAAAGAAATGTTACCTAAGCTTTCTTGTGATGAGATTATCGAGATGTGTGGATTGATCGGATACCCAGTATTTACTAGACTTTGTATGGGAGAAATTGGTCATCAATTTGTTTTACTACAGGATGGAGCGGCTGCGATTATTGTGAATTCAGATGGACAAATTTTACTACAAAAACGCAGAGACAATGATGAGTGGGGATTACCTGGAGGTTGTCAGGAACTAGGAGAAAGTTTCTCAGAAGTAATTCTTCGAGAAGTAAAAGAAGAAACTAATCTTGAAGTTGATCATCTTCAATTGATTGATGTTGTCTCAGGAATGAGTAGAAAAAATGCTTATCCAAATGGGGATGTGGTGATTAACAATACTGTTTTATATTATATCGATCAATATCATGGGGAGTTGAAATGGGATGAAGAGTCAAAAGAACTTCGCTTCTTTGATTTAGAACAATTACCAGAAGAGGATAAACAAAACGATCCGGATTTAATTAAAGTGTATAAGAAATGGAGAGAAAACAATGAAACTAGAAGATAAAATTGCGTTTGTGACAGGAAGCACTAGAGGAATTGGTTATCAGATTGCTCGTTTGTTTTTACAAGAAGGAGCTAAAGTTATTATTTGTGGCAGTAGAGAAGAAACTGCTCAGCAAGCTGCTAGACAACTTGAAGAAGAGCTTTCTTTACCTGAGGATAGAATTTATCCCATCGCTTTAAATATGAAAAATAAAGAAGAAATTAGAAGTAGAGTAAAAGAAGTGATCGCTAAATGGGGAAGAATCGATATCTTAGTGAATAATGCAGGAATTACTTCTCAGAAAAATTTAGTGGATTCTACAGATGAAGAATTTCAAGAGATGTTTGATGTTAATTTCTTTGGCCCTGTTTGTCTAACTAGAGAAGTTGTTTCTTATATGAAGCAATATGGTGGTAGTATTATTAATACCAGTTCGATGGTTGGTGTTAATGGTGGGCGAGGACAGGCAGCTTATGCGACAAGTAAAGCGGCAATAAATGGTCTTACGAAGTCATTAGCCAAAGAACTTGGTGAGTATAAAATTCGTGTCAATGCCGTAGCACCTGGTGTTGTTGGAACTGAAATGGTAGAAGAACACGTTACTGCTGAAATGAAACAAATATTGATTGGTATGACACCGTTAAAACGAATGGCAATACCTAACGATCTTGCTCCTATCTATTTATATTTAGCGAGTGATGATTCTTCATTTACGACAGGAACGATTATTCAAGTAGATGGCGGTTTAATTATGTAAGGTGCGGAAAAATATTTCGCACTTTTTTCTTTGTTCTACATATAAAAATACTATGAAAAGAAAATTGAAGAAGAAAAAAGTTTCTATTATCATTCTAACGTATAATCAGCTTGCATTTACCAAAGACTGTATCGAAAGTATCCGGAAGTATACTAAACCGGGTAGTTATGAACTGATTGTGGTGGATAATGCTTCTACTGATGGAACGAGAGAATGGTTAATTGAACAACAAAAAAACAACACGGATATTCAAGTTGTGTTGAACGAAGAAAACCTTGGCTTTCCTAAAGGATGTAATATTGGGATTAGTCATAGTCAAAAATCTAATGATATTTTATTACTAAATAACGATACTATTGTTACTATCCATTGGTTAGACAATCTTGTTACTTGTTTAGAGAGTGATGAAACAATTGGGGCAGTAGGGGCAATATCTAATCATCAAGAAAACTTACAGGGATGCGATTTTGTTTATCAAACAACTGAAGAAATGCACCAAAAAGCTTGTCAAAATAATTGTTTAGATCCTACTCGTTGGGAAGATAAATTATTTTTAATTGGTTTTTGTTTATTGATTAAACGGGAAGTATTTGATCAACTTAAGAGTCTAGATGAAGAATATTCCCCAGGATATATTGAAGATAATGATTTGTCTCTTTCTATTATTCGTTTAGGATATCGCTTAGTTCTTTGTCACGATGTCTTTATTCATCATTATTTGGGTACTTGTTTTCGAAAAGACAATACTGAATTTCAAAAACTATTAGCGAAGAATCAATCTTATTTTTTTCATAAATGGGGTTTTTCTCCTTTTGCCTTTGATGCAGTAAAAATTGCTTCTTTAGAAGTGTTACCATCTAATCTTTATAAGATATTAGAATTTGATTGTGGAATAGGAACTACCTTTTTAAAACTCAAGTATCAACATCCTGATTTAGTGATTCATGGAATAGAAAAAGATCCTCATCAAGCTGTTTTTTCTTCTTTCTTTGGTACGGTCTATTCTTCTTTAGAAGAAGTAATAGATACCGATTATGATTGTATTTTTATTGGTAGAGAGTTAGAACGTGTCAGTGATCCTAGAAGTTTTCTTTCTACTCTTAAGTCTTATCTTAAGAAAGATGGGTATATCATTGGCGAGTTTCGTAATATTGCTTCGTTAACTTCTATTTTATCTCTTGCCGAAGGAAATTGGATTAATACGGATCAATTCAGTAATTATTTGACGATAACCAATATTTGGACTTTATTTCAAGAGTTATCCTATCAAAATGGTTTTGTCTTTTCTTGGTGTCGAAATTTGGAATCAAAAGAAGAAAAAGAATTAGCTGACTTTCTCTATCATCGAGATTATGATATTACTTATTATTCTTTTCGTTTTCAAAAATAGTAGAATAGGGTATAATTCTATTAGGTGGTAATATATGGTAGTGGAAAATGATTTTCACCCAATGTTAATGGATTCGATGTTAGAACAGCATAAGAAGATATTAATTGATTTTGTCAATAGTTTTTTAGCAACTTTCGATTGCCTGTCAAAAGATGAATTAATGGCAAGAATAAATAGATTAAACTATATTGGGTTTAGAAGAAAAGAAAATATAGATGAAAGCTGTGGGTATGCCGATGCAGAATTTAATAGCTCTACAAAAAAGATTATTATTTCTGATAAACATAAGAATTCGGATGCTAATATTATTAAATCGTTGTTGTATCATGAACTAATTCATGCTGCTTCATATCATAGTGAGAAAAATCTTGATTCTTGTTTTAATCAATACAATTTAAATAGAGTAGGGTTAAATAGAGAAATTGTTGAGTTTGATGCCAATTACGATGGACCTGGATTTGAGGAAGGAGAACTTCTTGAAGAAATAATGACTGAATACTATAATACACTTTTATTACAAAAGGAAGGAATTGATTTTCAAGGTACTTCTGTTATTCAAAATTATTGTTTTGCTCAAGATTATGTAGAGTATCATGGTACAGGCTATTATAATATTGCTGCTCTTGGCCAGATATATGATTTTTTATTTGGTAAAGAAATATTATACGCAAAATTTCATGATGGTAATGAATTTAGAAAAAAATTCAATGATCTATTTGATAATACCGATATATTTGCTGATAAGTTTAATGATGAAGGATTCAGGGTGCCAAGTTATTCAAAATTTGTCGCAGAGCGTGAGGTAATGGAAAGATATCGAACCGCTTGTAAAATGTTTGTGAAATTATTTGAGAAAAAAAATATAAACAGTATAAATAGTATTGTTGATTTGTTTCAGAATAAAGACTTTGATACTTTTTTGAATATGCTTGTAAAGACAAGAGGTAAATTTGATGAAACAACGGAAATAAATGGGAAATTATATTTATTGATTAAGGAATTTGAAGCTAATCTTGTATCTAGTTTGTTTGGCAATAAGATAGATGAAAAGGAGATAAAAACTTCGATATATTTGACTCTAGAAAAAATATATAGTGAAAACAACAATATTGATTTAGATAATATTCAATATTCTGTGTTTTATGATGGACGTTTTCATGGTATTTATTTAGTTGTTGGGGATGAGAAATATATCATTGATTTTAGAACTTTAAGTCAAGATATTGATTATGTGAAATTAAAAAATGTTTCAGAATGTGCCTTTTCTAAGGAAGATATAGAGCAGTGTTCTAAAGACTGTCATATGGATATATCTCATGCAAAAATTGCTAACATATTTAATCCGGTATCTATGAAAACATTTATAGAAAATGACGGTAAATTATATAATCATCATGGTGAAGAGATAGTTTTAGAAAGTTTGAAGAAGTATTCGACAGCTATTTCTGATAGTCAGTCACGTGCCAAATAAAAATTTAACCTTATATTATTAAAATTTGATATAATTCTATTAGGTGGTAACATGCATATTTCTTTAATTGAACAGTTTAAAATATTAGTATCTGGTTATTATGGGATAACGGAAATGGATGAGTATGATTTAAAAGTATATCTTTTAAAAGATATTGAGAATTATATTCGCGATTTTTTGAAAGCTAATCCGATAGAAAACTTTGATTATAAGAAGAATGCGGAAGATATATTAGATCGTGTTTCTTTAAAAAGAAAATTACAGGATAGTTTACTTGTTCTTCATTGGATTAATGCGCCGATTGAGATAGTGTTGTTGGTAAAGGCAAGATTAAAGAGCTTGTCTTAAATGATAGATGGGTAAAAGAAGTGGTTATAAACGTTTTTCCACTTCTTTTAGTTTGCTTTCGATTAGTTTTTTGTTTTCTAATAATCGCTTTTCTTGGGGCGATTTTTCTATGGCTTTATTTACGTATATGAGGGATTTCTGATATTGTTGTTGATAATATGTGCTGATAGAGAGTAAATCATATATAGTATGATCCCAGCTGAATGGTTCATTGATATATGTTTTTTGATGAGTGGTAATTTTTAAGGCGTTTAGACAGTCTTCTTCTACTTTAGGCCAATTTTGTTGTTGATATTCAAGTAGCGCACTTTCTACATAAGGATCTCTTAGATAAGGAGCTTCTTGAATCGCTTTTTGTAGCCACATTCTAGCTTCTTCTATTCTGTTTAGATGAGTGTAACACCTTGCGATAAAACGCATTGATGCTGAACGTTCATCTTTCCAAGTTGCTTTTTCTAAGCTAAGGTGTCTAATTAAGGTATCGATTGCTTGATTCCATTTTCCGTAATACATGTATTCTCGCCCTAAGTAATGCATATTTCTGTCGTCGGTTGGGTCTTCTTCAACAGATAATTCCAGTAATGGTAGATAAGAACTACGAGATTTTTTTGAGTCAGGATAATGGTTTAAAGTCATTGTCGGAATGATAATTTTGTTTTCTTGTTGTTTTCCAATATAAGAAAGTACTTCATGGACAGGGTGTGTCCATTTGTAATCATTTCTTGTGTGTATTTTTTCAATATAGAAGTTGACAATTGGCTTGTTGTTTTCGTCTAGGCTCCAATTGTAGTTATAAAGAGCGCGAGTAGTTTCTTTTTGCCAAGCTTTTTCTAATTCCTCTCTCCATCCTGGTACAAAGACTTCGTCTAAATCGGTACAGATACAGATATCGGCGTCTTTTGGTACCATTTCTAAAGATTGATTTCGTGCCTCGTCAAAGCGCCAAGGAGTAATCGTTTTGCTTTTGACGGTTACATGATGCTTCTTTAGCTTTTTTACTGTGTTATCATGAGAACCAGTATCTAGTACGTATATACCATCTGCTTCTTGCATAGAGTTTACCCATCTATCGACAAATTTTTCTTCATTTTTAGAAATCGCATAGACATATACTTTATATTTTCCCATATTATGGACCTCTTTCTATTAGTTTTGAGCATTTCTGATGATAGATATGGAAGCTGAATAAGTTCCATTTTTTACTAGATCAAATGGAATTACAGAACTGTTGATTAATCGGAAAGTACTGTTTGCTGCTGCTGTAAATACGGCATTTCCATTTACGGTAGCGGTAGCGTTTTGTGCTAGTGAATTGTGCGAAGATGACGAAGAAATTAATATTGCGGCTGGTGTTACTTGGTTAAGGGTAATAATGACTGGGGCAGATGTTGGGGTAGTGCTTGCTTTATGTCCACTGCTGTTTTTAACGTTAGCCCACCAATGGATGATGTATTGGCCGGCTTGTAAAATAGTAAATACGCCATTTACAGGATTATAGTTAACATTACTGCTTAAGTTTGTTGTTGTGAATAGGATTGGGTTACCGGTATTTACAGTACTAGTTGTTTCATCATGAGCCATTAAGGCTGCAGTAGTTATTGTTGGAGTAGCCCCTGTTGCACCCGTTGCTCCGCTTGGTCCGGTAGGTCCCGTTGGCCCGGTAGGTCCAGTTGGTCCGGTAGGTCCCGTCGGTCCAGTCAAACCTGTAGGTCCACTAGCACCAGTTGATGCGTATCGGAATTTCTTCTTAGACGTCAAGTAAAAAAATAGTTTAGAATGCTCTTGACAATTGAATAGTTATTCAATTATAATTTAGATGATTGAATAACTTTTCAACTGATAACATAAACTAAAAAGGAGGAACCAATATATGGCAAGAAATGAGTTTATTTGTGATTGTAATGTGATTCATCAAGAAGCAGTAGACAAAGTATTAGCAAAGTTACCTAATGAAGATACTTTTAATCGGCTAGCTGATTTATATAAATTAATTGGTGACACAACAAGATGTCGAATTCTATTTGCTCTTGATCAGGATGAAATGTGTGTTTGTGATTTAGCTAATGTTTTAAATATGACTAAGTCTTCCATATCTCATCAATTGGCTGTATTAAGGAGAAGTAGTATTGTTAAGTGCCGAAGAAATGGTAAGGAAGTTTACTATACTTTAGATGATGATCATATCGTAAAATTATTTGAAATTGGATTAGAACATATTAATCATAAAGGATAAGGAGGGATATTATGAAAAAATGTAAATTTAAAATAACTGGATTAGATTGTGCTGCTTGTGCGAGTCAATTAGAAGAGAAGTTACAGAAAATAGATGGTGTAGAGGATGTTAGTATTTCTTTTATGACAGAGAAATTTTCCTTTTCTTGTCAAGAAGATCGTAAAGAGGAGATTTTAAAGATAATAAAAAAGGTTATTCATAAGGAAGAACCTGATGTAGAAATCGAGGAAGTATAATGAATAAAAAAATGAAAAAGAAACTAGGATTAATTATTAGTGCGTCAATATTTTTTGTGATAGCTTTTTGTTGCCCACTAGATTGGATTATATTAAAAAATAGTTTATTTGTTGTTTCTTATTTATTGGTTGGCTTTGAAATTTTAAGAAAAGCTGCTCGTAATATTGTAAATGGTCATGTGTTTGATGAAAACTTTTTAATGACCGTTGCTACTCTTGGTGCTTTTGGAATTGGAGAGATAGAAGAAGCAGTAGCTGTTATGTTGTTTTATCAAGTTGGTGAATTTTTCCAGAGCTATGCTGTTGATAAGTCTAGAAAGTCCATTACTGCTTTGATGGATATTCGTCCAGATTACGCCAATGTGTATCGTAATAAGGAAATTCTTAAAGTGGATCCTGATGAAGTGAATGTAGGGGAAATTATTTTAATTAAGCCTGGTGAAAAGGTACCTTTGGATGGAAATGTAGTAGAAGGTGAAGGAATGCTTAATACTCTTGCGCTTACCGGAGAAGCCATGCCTAGACATGTTAAAAAGGATGATTCAGTATTCAGTGGATGTATCAGTATGGATGCTACATTAAAATTAAAGGTAGAAAAAGAATTTTCAGAGTCCACAGTGAGTAAAATTTTAGAATTGGTAGAAAATGCTAGTAGTAGGAAATCAAAATCAGAAAATTTTATCAGTAAGTTTGCGAAATTTTATACTCCAATTGTCGTTGGTATAGCGGTATTACTTGCTCTTCTTCCGCCTATGTTTTTGGGCTGGGATACATTTTCTACTTGGCTTTATCGTGCTTTATCTTTCTTAGTGGTTTCGTGCCCGTGTGCATTAGTGATTTCCATTCCTCTTTCTTTTTTTGGCGGAATTGGTGCTGCTGCTAAGCGAGGAATTTTGGTAAAGGGTAGTAATTATCTTGAGGCCTTATCGAAAACAGAGTTAGTTATTTGTGATAAAACAGGAACACTAACTGAAGGTGTATTCAAGGTTCAAGAGATTAATGGAGTAGGCTATTCTGATCAAGATGTCTTAAAGTATGCTGCTTACGCAGAGTATTATTCTCTTCATCCAATTTCTCTTTCTTTAAAGGAAGCTTACGGGAAGGAAATTGACGATAAGTTGATAGCTAAAAATAAAGAGTTGTCTGGAAAAGGCGTTTATTCTGTGGTAGGCGGGAAAAAAATTTTAGTTGGTAACGATAAGTTGATGGAAGAGTATCATATTTCTTATACAAAAAATCATAAAATGGGAACAATCATTTATGTCGCTATCGATTCTAAATTCGCAGGTTCTATTGTGATTAGTGATAAAATTAAAGAAGATGCTTATTTAACTATGGAACAGTTTAGAAAGAATCAAGTTCAAAAAGTTGTAATGTTGACAGGAGATAAAGAAAATATCAGTAAAAGTGTTGCTAAAAAATTAGGAATCGATGAATATCACGCTGAACTTTTACCTCAAGAAAAGGTGAAGTTAGTAGAAAAATATATGTCTGAAAAAAGTGCGGATGGGAAACTAGTATTTGTAGGAGACGGTATTAATGATGCACCAGTTCTAGCTTATGCAGATATTGGGATTTCGATGGGCGGTTTAGGAAGTGATGCTGCCATTGAAGCTTCTGATGTGGTGATTATGACAGATCAGCCTTCTTTAATTAGTGAGGCTATTCAAATTTCTCGTCAAACGATGCGAATCGTAAAGGAAAACATTATTTTTGCGATTACTGTTAAGATTGTTGTCTTACTTTTAAGTGCTTTTGGTTTAGCGACAATGTGGGCTGCAGTATTTGCTGATGTTGGCGTTTCCGTTATTGCGATTTTAAATGCTCTTCGTATTTTAAGAATAAAGAAGTAAGTTAGTTACATAGTAAAATGCAAGTTTTATAAGCCCAACTTTTTCTTTTTTTCTATTTATGGTATAATAAGCCCGCATTAGGTGAACTAGGTGGTGAATAAAATGAAGGTCACAGAAGAAGAATATCGAGAAGCTTTAGAAAAATGGAAGAAGGAAAATCCCGATAAAGAATATGGCGAAATTTCTCAAAGAGCTGTAGTAGAAGTAAATGGAAAACAAATTCATATTGGTAAGAGAATCTGTAGAATAAGATACAGTTTAGATAATTTGGATGAAGATACTCGTAAGTATTGGGAATCCAAAGGAGTGCTTAATAATAAACGGACTAGTGAACAGGAATACCGTGAGGCTTTAGAAATATGGAAAAAGGAAAATCCCGGCAAAGGATATAGAGATATCCCTTCTAAGGCTGTAGTTAAGGTGAATGGGAAAGAAATTAGAATTGGTGTAAGAATCAGTACGATGAGAGCTTGCGTAGATAAATTAGATGAAGATGTTCGTAGATATTGGGAATCCAAAGGGGTATTGGAATGGAAAAAAAGTAGAGTTACTGAAGAAGAATATCGGGAAGCACTAGAGATATGGAAGAGAGAAAATCCCAATAAAGAATATAGTGAAATTTCTCAAAAGACGATAGTAGAATTAAACGGAAAACGAATTAGGATTGGTATGAGAATAAGCACAATGAAAATTTGTATGGATCAGTTGGACGAAGATACTCGTAGGTATTGGGAAGCTAAGGGAGTGCTTGATAGTAAAAGAATTAGTGAAGAGGAGTACCGAGAAGCTTTGGAAATATGGAAAAAGAAAAACCCTGATAAAGAATATAGTGATATTCCTCTTAGAGAAGTAATAGAAGTAAATGGAAAATCAATCCAAATTGGTAGGCGAATCGATACCATGAAAGCTAATTTAGATCAATTGGATGAGGATGTTCGTAAATATTGGGAATTAAAAGGTGTACTAGAATCAAAAAGAAGTAGAGTTACTGAAGAAGAGTATCGAGAAGCTTTGGAAATATGGAAGAAGGAAAATCCAGATAAAGAATATAGAGATATCCCTTTTAAGGCTGCAGTTGTGGTAAATGGAAAAAAAATTAGGATTGGTGCGAGAATAAACACTATGAAACGTGATCCAAGTAAATTAGATGAAAATGTTCGTAACTACTGGGAATCAAAAGGTGTCCTAGCTGGTAAACGTTTAATGGCAACAGAAGAAGAATACCGTGAAGCTTTAGAAATATGGAAAAGAGAAAATCCTAATAAAGAATATAGAGAAATTTCTTATAAGACAGTGGTAGAAGTAAATGGAAAACGAATTCATATTGGTAAACGAATCGATAATATGAAACGTAATCTTGATAAATTTGATGAAGAGAGCCGTCGGTATTGGGAATCAAAAGGGGTGTTAGAGGGAAAAAAAGTTACTGAAGAAGAATATCGAGAAGCATTAGAAATATGGAAAAGAGAAAATCCAGATAAAGAATATAAAGATATTTCTCAAAAGACGGTAGTAGAAGTAAATGGAAAACAAATTAGAATTGGCGCTAGAATCAATACGATGAAACTTTATCTGGATCAGTTGAATGAAGATGTTCGCAAATATTGGGAATCAAAAGGAGTACTAGAACGGAAAAGAAGTAGCATTACTGAAGAAGAATACCGTGAGGCATTAGAAATATGGAAAAGACAAAATCCCGATAAAGAATATAGAGAAATTCCTTATAAGGCTACAGTTATGGTAAATGGGAAAAAAATTAGAATTGGTATAAGAATAAATACAATGAAAGCTCACATAAATCAATTAGATGAAGATGTTCGCAAGTACTGGGAATCTAAAGGAGTGTTAGATAGAAAAAAAGCTACTGAAGAAGAATATCGTGAAGCTTTAGAAATATGGAAAAGAGAAAACCCTGATAAAGAATATAAAGATATTTCTCAAAAGACGGTAGTAGAAGTAAACGGAAAACAAATTAGGATTGGTATGAGAATACGTAATATGAAAGCTAGTCCAGATAAGCTTCACGAAGATGCTTGTAAGCATCGGGAATTAAAGGGAGTGCTTAATGGTAAAAATGGTAAAAGAGTTAGTGAGCAGGAATACCGTGAAGCACTAGAGATGTGGAAAAAGGAAAATCCGGATAAAGAGTATTGGGAAATACCTGTTAGAACAGTGGTAGAAATTAATGGTCAAAAAATCAATATAGGTGCGAGAAGTAAAGATTTAAAAAGAGGAAAAATTAAGCTGGATTCTGATACTAAAAAATATTATGAAGAAAGAGGAATTTTTGATTCTAAAGAGAAATTGATAGAAAGAAAAAATACTCTTTCTACAATTGAAAAGTATACAAATTTGTTTCATGGCGATTCTTTTAAAGCAAGTCGTGTAGTTCGTTGTTTAACCGATTTAAGAGAAAGAAGAAGAAAAAGTAAAAGAAAAGAATTATCTGTTGAGGAAATATTAAAGAACTTTGATGTTGATTTTGAAACTTTGAAATTATATTTAGAGAGAACTAAAGATAAAGAAGTTAAAAATAATAGTAGACAAAAACAAACTCCACTTGTTTATCAGGGAAAAACGTTAAAAGCCTTTTGTTTAGAGAATGGTTATAATTATGAAGTAATTAGCCGTGCTATTAGGTTGCATGAATTTTGTGAACATGATTCTTTAGAACAGTTAATTAATCGTAGTTTAATTGATTATCTTCATCATGGACAAAAGAAACCTGCTACTTGGGTATATGAGAAGTATGGACATTTAGTGAAGCATATGTTATTAGAGTTAGGATTAGATAGTAATCGTATTTTACAAGATATGAGTAAACGGGTAATTACTTTAGAAGAAGCAATTCGTCATCAAGTTTTCTTACAAACTAGACAACACCGCGAAGATGATTGGTTAGAAGAGTTATATAATTATTTAATCGAAGAGATTAATGTGGATAAAGATAGTAAACAAACAGTAGATGATATTGTAGAGATGTATAAATTATTAGTTACGGAGTATCACTTAACTTCAGAAGAACAACAATTAATCTATACAGCTTTTGTTCGTTATTTGAAAACCATGAAAGAATATCAAATCTTAGATGTGGGATTAGAAACAGATGAGAATAAAAAACTAACTAAAATTAAGGATTATAGTTTAGAAGCAGAAGATATAGAAGAAAGTTATTTTGTCCCTTTAAAATTTGATCAAGGGGTACTTTTAGGAAAGAAAAGCGAATTATACCAAAGAAGACAATTACTTCGTCAATATATCATCGACTGGGACTATTATTCAGAACAGGAAAAACAAGAGACAGTTATCGATAACAATTTCACAGTAGATGAGATAAATTATATAAATACTACTAGAGAACAGATAAATAAAATGATTAAAAAAATTAGATAAAATAAAAAATAGAAGTATAATAGAAGAAAATAGAAAGGAGAACTTTAAATGAAAAAGATAGTTTTAAGAATAGATGGTATGACTTGTAGTGCTTGTTCTTCTGGATTAGAGAAGTATCTGTTAAAACAAAATGGTGTATTATCAGCTTCTGTTAACTTAGTACTTTCTTTGGCGACTATCGAATATGAAAATTTAGAAATAAAAGATTTGGAACGTTTTGTTAAGGAAGCGGGTTTTCAAAGTTTAGGAGAGTTTAAGGGAGTAGGCGATTTTGAAGTTAAGAAGGAAGATAAAAAAGTTTATATTCTGTTAGCGATTCTTCTACTAGTCATGATGTATCTTAGTATGGGTGAGATGTTAGGACTTCCCGTTATTCCTTTTCTTTCTTCTCCTATTGTTTTATCAACTATTTTACTTTTGATAAGTTTGATTTTTCTTTTCTTTGGAAGAGATGTTTTAAGAAGTGGTTTTTTGAATTTAATTCATAAAATGCCTAATATGGATACTCTTGTGTTGTTTAGTGTTTTCTTTAGTATGATTTATAGTATATATGGGTATGTGATGATTCTTTTAGGAGATACTATGTATTTACATCATTTGTATTTTGAATCTTCTTCAATGGTGATTTATTTTGTAAAACTAGGGCGCTATATTGAGTCATTTAGTAAAGATAAAACGAGAGGTGCGATTCAAAAATTAGTTCAAATTACGCCATCTCGAGCAACTTTAAAAGTAGATAACGGTGAAAAAGAAGTGACTATCGATGAAGTTTCTTCAGGAGATATTTTGATTGCTAAAGCAGGAGACAAAATCGCAGTTGATGGTGTTGTTGTTAGTGGCAAAACGTATGTTGATGAGAGTTTTATTACGGGAGAGAGTGTGCCTGTATTAAAGGTAGAAAACAAAAAAGTAATAGCTGGTTCTATTTGTTATGATGGCTATATTGAATATCGAGCGGAGAAAATTGGCCGTGACTCAACGATTTCTGAAATTGTAAAAATGGTAGTTGAAGCTACCAATACGAAAAGTAAAATCCAAAAATTGGCGGATAAAATCAGTGGCTATTTTGTGCCAATCATTGTTATTTTAGCGGTTTTTACTTTGGTGATTAATCTTTTACTTGGTTTATCTTTTGAAATTAGTTTTACTCGTTTTGTTACGGTACTAGTTGTTGCTTGTCCTTGTGCATTAGGTTTAGCTGTACCGTTAGTAGTCGTTGTTAGTAATGGCTTGTGTGCAAAAAGAGGTTTATTTTTAAAAAATGGTGCAGTATTAGAAAAAGCTAAGACAATCGATACTATTGTCTTTGATAAAACGGGTACCTTGACTTTAGGAAAGCTTAAGATTTTTGATTTTAAACATGATCCTAGTTTAACAAATAAAAAGTTTTTAAATATAGTTAGTAATTTAGAAAGCTATTCTACACATCCAATTAAGACGGCATTTACGGTAACAGAAAAATTAACGGTTCATGATTTTGAAAGTTTGTCTGGACTTGGCTTGACTGGTAGGATAGGAAAAGATGTTTATCATTTAGGTAATCATAAGTTGCTTACTTATTTGGAGGTGGATAATCATTATCTTTCAGAAGAAAATGTTTTCACTAAAGCAGGATGTAGTATTATTTATGTTGTTCGTAATAAAAAGTTAATTGGTATTATTGGGGTTAAAGATGTCGTGAGAGAAGAAACGAGGCGGGCGATTTATGAAGCTGGGCACCGAGGAATTGAAGTGGTAATGTTAACGGGAGATCACTTAGAAGTAGCTAGGCAAGTGGCTTCTGAACTTGGAATTAAACAGAACAATGTGAAAGCGGATATTATGCCGAAGGAAAAGGCAAACTATATTCAAGAGTTAGTTGCTCAAAATAAGAAAGTGATTATGGTAGGAGATGGTATTAATGATGCGCCTGCTTTGGTTCAGGCAACGATTGGAATTAGTATTAATCAGGCAACAGATATAGCAATGGATTCAGCAGATGTGATTTTAATGAACAATAATCTTGCTAATATTTTAGACTTTATCGATATTAGTAAGCGTTCTTATCAATTAATTAGGCAAAATTTATTTTGGGCTTTTTTCTATAATCTTTGTATGATTCCAATTGCTATGGGAGTACTTTCTGGTGTTGGTATTACGATGAATCCAATAATAGGCAGTTTAGCAATGACCCTTAGTAGTTTAACGGTAGTTATGAATTCTTTGCGCTTAGGAGGTGTAAAACGAAAATGGAAGTAAAATTTAAGATTGATGGTATGAAATGTGATGGGTGTAAGAGACGAGTGGAAAATTGTTTAAGTACCATTAAAGGAGTGGAATCTTATCAAGTTTTTTTAGAAACAGGAATGTTACTAGCCAAAGTAAAAAAAGAAAAACAAGTCTCTGAGATTATGTCTAAAATTAGTGCTTTAGATTTTTCGATTCGGGAAGTGGAGTAAATTCCATTTCTTTTTTGATGGAAGAAATTTTTATATGTAGCTGTTGGTCCCGTTGGTCCTGTTAAACCTGTAGCACCTGTTGACCCTGTAGGTCCCGTAGGTCCTGTTGGCCCAGTCAGACCCGTTGCTCCTGTAGGTCCCGTAGGTCCAGTAGGCCCTGTTTCACCAGTACATGGTCCCGTTGGTCCAGTAGGTCCTGTTGGCCCTATTAGAAAACAGCCAAAGGGTAGTCTTGGGAAACGATTTTCACAATCGTCTTTTTTCATTTTTTATCCTCCTTTCTAGTTTAATATATGAAGAATTTTTTTGTTGAATTAGAACTCTCGCCTAGTTTTAAAAATTTTATTACTTAATTTATAGCTTTTATGATGAAATTTCGAATAGTCAATAAAAAAAATGTCAATAAGGTGTGAAATAGATATTAGAAATTACTCTTTTGTGGTATACTAATTACTGTAAAAAGGAGGTATAAAATGAAAGAAGAATGGAGAGGTTTTAAAGAAGGAAAATGGACGACAGAAATCAATGTTCGTGACTTTATCCAACTTAACTATAGACCTTACCAAGATGATGAACAATTTTTAGTGGGTACTACCCCTAGAACTAAAACTGTTTGGGATAAATGTAGTGACTTATTAAAAGAAGAATTAAAAAAACATGTATTAGATATTGATACTGATCATATGTCAGGAATTAATGCCTATGAAGCGGGATATATCGATAAAGATAATGAGGTGATCGTTGGGCTTCAAACAGATGCCCCATTAAAGAGAATCGTTAATCCTTATGGTGGGATTAGAATGGTATATCAAGAGCTTGAGGCATACGGATATCAACTTAATCCAACGGTGGATAAATATTTTAATGAGTTTAGAAAGACACATAATCAAGGTGTTTTTGATGCTTATACTGATGAAATCAAGAAAGCAAGACATGTCGGGTTATTGACAGGATTACCTGATGCTTATGGACGTGGTCGTATTATTGGGGATTATCGACGTGTAGCTTTATACGGAATCGATTTCTTGATGGCAGAAAAGAAAAAGGATTTCGAACAATTACTTGGGCCAATGACGAATGAATTGATTCAGTTAAGAGAAGACGTTTCGATGCAGTATCGTGCTTTAGACGAAATTAAGAAGATGGCTGCTAAGTACGGTTATGATATTTCTAAACCTGCTCGTAATAGTAAGGAAGCTGTTCAATGGACATATTTTGGTTATTTAGCTGCTGTTAAAGAGAATAATGGTGCAGCCATGAGTTTAGGAAGAGTAGATGCTTTCTTAGATATCTATATTACTCGTGATATGGAAGAAGGTACTTTGGATGAGGTTGGCGCTCAAGAGTTGATTGACCAATTCATTATTAAACTTCGTTTAGTTCGCCATTTAAGAACTCCAGAATATGATGAATTATTCTCAGGAGATCCAACTTGGGTTACTTGTTCAATTGGTGGTATTACTGAAGATACTCATACTAGTATGGTAACGAAAACAAGTTATCGTATTTTACACACTTTGACAAATTTAGACCCAGCACCAGAGCCTAATATGACGGTGTTATGGAGCGAGAAGTTACCTGAGTCATTCAAGAAATATTGCGCAAAGATGAGTATCAATACCGATGCGATTCAATATGAGAATGATGATGTTATGCGCCCAATTTATGGTGATGATTACGCAATTGCTTGTTGTGTTTCAGCTATGCGCGAAGGAAAAGATATGCAGTTCTTTGGTGCTCGTTGTAACTTAGCTAAAGCGTTACTTTATTCGATGAATGGTGGCGTTGATGAAGTTAAAGGTGGCTTAATTGTACCTGGTTTTGAAAAGATGACAGACGAGGTATTAGATTATAATAAGGTAAAAGAGTCTTATTTCAGAATGCTTGAAAAAGTAGCTGAAATTTATGCGAATGCGATGAATATTATTCATTACATGCATGACAAATATGCTTATGAAGCTGGACAGATGGCTTTACATGATACGAATGTCAACCGCTTGATGGCATATGGTGTTGCTGGATTGTCGGTTGTTGCTGATAGTTTATCTGCAATCAAATATGCTAAAGTAAAACCTATTCGTAATGAAGAGGGGATTGCTGTTGATTTTGAAATCGAAGGAGATTTCCCTAAATATGGTAATGATGATGATCGTGTAGATTCTATCGCTGTTGAAGTATTGGAAAAATTCTATGCTGAATTAAAGAAACATCCATGTTATCGTGATGCTCATCCAACATTATCTGTTTTAACGATTACTTCAAATGTTGTTTATGGTTCTAAGACTGGATCTACTCCAGATGGTAGAAAAGCAGGAATTCCATTCGCACCTGGTGCTAATCCTATGCATGGTAGAGATGCTAGTGGAGCAATTGCTAGTTTGAATTCAGTTGCGAAAATTAACTATGGAGAATGTTGCCGTGATGGTATTAGTAATACTTTCTCTATCGTACCAACAACTTTAGGTCATACCAAAGAAGAACAAGTAGAAAATTTAGTTAGTTTATTAGATGGTTACTTTATCCAAGGTGCTCATCACTTAAATGTTAACGTGTTAAATCGTGAGACATTAATTGAAGCAATGGAAGATCCTGATAAATATCCATTACTAACGATCCGTGTATCTGGATACGCTGTTCGCTTTAATCGTTTAACAAGAAAACAACAAGAAGAAGTAATCGCTAGAACATTCCACGAGAAAATATAATGATTAAAGGTAGTGTTGATTCCTTAGAGACTTTCGGTTTAGTAGATGGTCCAGGAATTAGAACAGTTGTTTTCTTAAGTGGATGTAGATTACGTTGTAAGTATTGCCATAATCCCGAAATGTGGGTAAAAGGAAAAGAGAATTATACTCCAGAAGAGTTAGCTCGTAAAGTGTTACGAAATAAACCTTATTTTAAAAGAAATAGTGGTGGGGTAACTTTTTCTGGAGGGGAACCTCTTTTACAAAGTGAATTTGTGATCGAAGTATGTAAGCTTTTAAAAAAAGAAGACATTCATATTGCCCTAGATACAGCTGGCGTTGGAAATGGCGACTATGATGAGATTTTGTCGTATGTTGATTTAGTTTTGTTTGATATCAAACATGTAACCCCAGATGGTTATAAAGATTTGACTGGTCACGAAATTGATGACTCCTTTAAATTTATTGAAGCGATGAATAGAAGCGGAGTATCTGTTTGGATTAGGCAAGTGATCGTGCCTGGATTAATGGATAATGATGAGTATCTGAAAGGATTAAAAGAAACAATCAAAAAGATAAAGAATGTTCAAAAGATTGAATTTTTACCTTATCATAAACTAGGAGATGAAAAATATCAGAAGTTAGGTATTTTTAATCCTTATCAAGATAAGGAAGCGATGGACGCGACTTCTTGTCAACAGTTATATGAAAAATTTATGAGGATGGTTCATGAAGAACAGTAAAATTGATAATGTTTATGTTGAATATGGGTGGGATCCTGAGAGTGAAGAAAAATTCTTATCTACTATTTTGGTAGAGAAGAGTAGTGGGAATTTTTGCCTTTCTGTTCCTAATTACTATTTGAAATTGAGTCCCAAGAAGAAACTAAAATTTCAAGATAAGTTGTCTAAAAATTTAAAACAGTTAGAAGGTCAGGTAGAAAAAGACAAAATTATTGTTGATACTGAGGAAGGGCGTCGTAAGATAGAACAATATGAGCAAGAGAATCTTCGTTCTACTAATTCTTATGATTTTATTGTTTTTGCTGAAATGGTATTTCCCTTTATTTATCCTTCTCATGCGGGAGTATTTTCGTATCTTTTATCGGTTAATAGTTTGCTTCAAGGAACAAACCTTATTCAGCGAAATATAGATTTACCAAAATGTAAAACGTTTAATCGAATGAAATTGATTCTTAGCGCTTTTCTTCTTAGTTTGAATGTATCCTTTGGAATAAAAAACTTTTCGGCTAATATGGATGTTATGGCTGGGCAAGTACATTCTCTTCAACAAGATTTATTACTTGGTAGAGTCGAGAATCCTTTTTCTGATGGAAACGAGATGATAACTGATAAGGATGCGGCTGTTAATTTGTTGATGGGCGCATTTGATCTTAATCCTTTTATTGAAGAAGAGGATGTAAAAATAGCTTCTTCTTTAAAACAATATTTTTTAGATAATCCTTATTTGAATTATGAAAGAATTTATGATCGCTATCTTTCTTTAGATATTGTTGATCTTCCTATGAAGAGTGAAACAACGACGATAAAAACTACAGCTCAATATAATCCTACCGAAAATGAGGTTTATAATTATGTTGAAGAGGGCGGGAAATCTTCTGAAGATTATCGCGATCATTTAGAACATGAATTAGTTCATATGACAGGAAGTTTTGAGTGTTCTTTTTTAAATGAAGGAATGACTACTTTGCTCACCTCTGAATATATGAATGACTTTTCTTTAGAAGGAATGGCCTATTATGATCATGTGTTAATTACGAAGTGTCTTTGTGAAATGATTGGCTCTGATAAAATGTTAGAAGCATATTCTACCTGTCAGATGGATATAGTGAAAACAGAATTATTAAAACTTAATTCTGATGCTAGCTGTTATGAAGAACTTATCGCAGTTATGAATGATTATCATCAAGCTTTAATGAAAGAAAATGTTGATTATGTTGCTTCGTCTAAGTCAAAGTTTATTCAAGCTCTTCTGCCTTATCTAGAAAATATTCCTGAGGAGAATCTTGCTCGTATTGGTGAATATTTTCAACTACTAAATACTTTTGATTATGATGCTGTTCCTAGGTTTGCCTATTATAACCATGAGGGTTTGGCTAAGGAAGAGTTAAAATCGAAATAAAGATATCGCTTTGTGATATCTTTTTCTTTGGTTTCTTTATGAAAGTATGATAAACTACTGATGAAGGTGATGGAAGTGAAATTAGCTGATTCATGGAAAGACTATGAAATTATTGACAGTTCTTTAGGGATGAAGTTAGAAAGATGGGATGATATTTATCTTTTAAGACCTGATCCTCAAGTAATTTGGGATAGGGGAGATTTACTTAAGCGTTATCCCAATATTCATGCTTGTTACTATCGTAGTAATAAGGGTGGTGGCCATTGGGAAAATTTAAGAAAAACCAAAGAGGCTTGGAATATTCATTATAAGAATTTAACCTTTCATATTAAACAGATGGGATTCAAACATACAGGTTTATTTCCTGAACAAGCAGTTAACTGGGATTTTATGATGGAGAAGATTAAGAATGCTGCTCGTCCAATTAAAGTGCTCAATCTTTTTGCTTATACAGGTGGAGCAAGTGTTGCTTGTCTTTCGGCAGGGGCCAGTGTGGTTCATGTGGATTCTTCTAGAGGAATGATTGAATGGGCAAAGGAGAATGTAAAATTATCTGGTTTAGAAGATCGTCCGATTCGTTTTATTGTCGATGATGTTGTCAAATTTGTAAAACGAGAAATTAGACGAGGTAATCATTACGATGTGATTATTATGGATCCACCTAGTTATGGTAGAGGGGCAAATGGCGAAGTTTGGGATATCGAGAAGGATTTGGATCCATTAATTTCTCTATGTACAGACTTACTTAGTGAACACCCATTATTCTTTTTGATTAATTCTTATACAGCTGGTTTTTCTAAGGAAGTATTAGCCAATTTGTATAAAGTTCACTTTACTCGTTTTTCTGGTACGATTGAAACTGAGGAAATTGGCCTACCGATTAAAGAGGGTAATTTAGTATTGCCGTGTGGCATTTACGGGAGATATATTTTTGATGAATAAGTTAGAAGTTTTATATGAAGATAATCATGTGATCGTTGTGGTTAAGCCATGTAATGTGCTCAGTCAGGCTGATGCGACTGGAGATATGGATATGCTTACTTTAATTAAAGCGTATTTAAAAGAAAAATACCAAAAACCTGGTAATGTTTATTTAGGATTAGTTCATCGTTTAGATCGACCAGTTGGGGGGATTATGGTTTTTGCAAAGACGTCAAAGGCAGCAGCTAGATTATCTAAGCAAGTTCAAAAACATGAGCTTGAGAAACAATATTATGCGATTATTTGTGGAAAAATGAATGATAAAAAGGGCGAATTTTGCGATTATTTAAAGAAATTACCTAATGGAAATACGATTGTAGTTTCTTCTGATGATCCTGAAGGAAAGGAAGCAAAGTTGTTTTATCAAGTCGTTAAAGAAAAGGGTAGTTATTCATTGGTTCGTATTCAATTATTGACTGGACGTCATCATCAAATTCGTGTACAATTTGCTTCTCGTAGCTATCCTTTACTAGGAGATCGACGCTATGGCGGAGATCCTGCAGAACAACTTTCTCTTTATAGTTATCATTTAGCCTTTTTTCATCCAATTAGTAAAGAAAAACTTGTTTTTGAAAAAGAGCCGTGTGGAAAAGTATGGCAGTCAATCTTTTCTGATAGGGATTAGAAAAAATTCTTTGATTGACATTGGTTTACATTTTTTGTAAACTTTTTCTTTTGTTTAGGTTTTCTATTTTAAAAGTTTTAAAAAGAATTGCATTTATTGTTTTTTTTTGCTATCATGTAAATAGAATAAAATAAGGGAGATGGATTTATATGAATATTTTAGCGATTGACCTAGGCGCTTGGTTTACAAGTGTATCTGGGATACTTATAACTTGTGGAGTTGTTTTATTAATTATTGCATTGGTATTATTTATAGTAGGTAGTAAGAAGGCAAAGAAAAATGGTAACCAGCCAGCAGCAACTACTGAAGGGAATGCAGCACCAGCAGCTACTAACGTTGAAGCTACTGCTACAGAACAACCAGCTGATGTTAATGCGAACATGAATACAGTTACTCCTGCAGGAGTAGAAGCTAATCAATCTGCTACTGTATCACCTGAATTAGTGATCAATAGTGATGAGGTTTCTGCTGTACCTAGTGCAGAGGCTAATTCTGTTGTTCCTGAAACAGTAACTGTTGATCCTAGTGTTACTGCTGAAGTACCAGTTATGCCTATACCAGAACCTGTTGTATCAACAACCGAGATTAATCCTGTACCTACTATTTCTAATGAAGAATCTTTAGAAATGCCTGATGCAACTAATTTAGATAAAACAATGGTTTCCGTTTATGGCGGAGCTAATCCAGCAGATGCAATTGCTAGTGTTACCGTTGATGAGCATAAACCTATTTATGGTGGTAATGATCCATTAGAAGCTACTCAAAATTTGCCAAAAATGGATGAACATCATGAACCTTATGGTGGTGCTATGGACGAAGCTAAAATTGCTGAAGCAGCTAGTCAAACAGTTTCTCCAGTTTCAGAGGTACAAGCAATTCCAATGCCAGAAGTTCAACCTATACCAGCCGTTAATACGGTTAGTGAAGAAGTAAAACCAATTGCTGTTGAAACACCAAGTGCACAACCTGCTGCAACACCAGTTGAAATTCCAACACCTGCTGCTCAACCAACAACAGCTCCAGAACAAGTAGAAGAATTATAAGATGTGAAATCACATCTTTTTTCTTGTAAAAATTTGTGTGATAAGTAATCAATTTAGTAATAGAAAAAGCACCAGATTTGGTTAATAGTTAAAATCTGATGCTTTTTATTATTCCTATTGTTATCTTTATTTGATTGGCTCAATTACTTGTTTTCCACCCATATAAGGTTGAAGTGCTTTTGGTATTTTGATACTACCGTCTTTTTGAACATTATTTTCTAAGAAAGCAATAAGACCACGAGGTGTAGCTAAAACAGTATTATTTAACGTATGAACGAGATAAGTGCCTTTTTCTCCTTTAGTTCTGATTCCTAATCGTCTTGCTTGAGCATCTCCTAAGGTTGAACAACTTCCTACTTCAAAGTATTTTTGCTGACGAGGACTCCATGCTTCAACGTCGCATGATTTTACTTTTAAATCGGCAAGATCGCCACTACAACATTCTAATGTACGAACGGGGATGTCTAAACTTCTAAAGAATTCAACGGTATAAGACCACATTTTATTATACCAGTCCATACTTTCTTCCGGTTTACATAAAACAACCATTTCTTGTTTTTCGAATTGATGAACACGATAAATTCCACGTTCTTCGATACCATGAGCACCAACTTCTTTTCTAAAACATGGTGAGTAGCTAGTTAAGGTAATTGGTAGTGTGCTTTCATCGACGATTTGTCCTTTAAATTTTCCAATCATGGAATGTTCGCTAGTTCCAATTAAGAAGAGGTCTTCATTTTCGATCTTATACATCATTGCTTCCATTTCTTCGAAGCTCATTACACCATTAACGACATCTCCTCTAATCATGAATGGTGGAATACAATAAGTGAATCCTTTGTCAATCATGAAATCTCTTGCATAGCTAATCATCGCTGAATGAATTCTTGCAGCATCTCCCATTAGATAATAGAAGCCATTACCACTAGTTCTTCCCGCACTTTCTTTATCTAGACCATTAATCTTAGCAAGTATATCGGCATGATAAGGAACTTCAAAATCAGGAACAACGGGTTCACCGAATTTTTCTATTTCTACATTTTCACTATCATCTTTTCCAATCGGAACGCTTTCATCGATAATTTGTGGGATTACCATGAGTTTCTCTTTTAATTTAGTATTATATTCTGCTTCTTCTTGTTCAAGAGTAGTTAAACGTTCATTAATTTCTACTACTCTTTTCTTTAAGCTTTCTGCTTCTTCTTTCTTTTTTTCCCTCATATAAGCACCAATTTGACTAGAAGCATTGTTTTTTTCACTACGTAAATTATCGCCTTCTAATTTTAAAGCACATACTTTATCATAGAGGTCTACTACTTCATCTACCAAGGGTAATTTTTTATCTTGATATTTCTTTTTTATATTCTCTTTTACTAATTCTTTATTTTCTTTAATAAATTTGATATCTAACATGTTATATCATCCTTTCTTTTACTAGTGTTAATTTCTTTAGTGGCTCGCTATATTTTTGCGTAAACCATTCTTTTTTTTCTTCTGGTAATTCATTAAGTCTTTCTGGATTATAATTATCTGACATATCTGCTGTTTTTAGTTCGATTGCCAAAAGATTTTTACTTTCGATAATGGTATCGATTTCTTGGTAGTAGTAGTTTAGCTTCTCTTGTTTGGATAAAAAACGAGTAGGTGGTGGTGTTTTGGTTACTAGTTGCAGGGCTTCGATAATCTCTTCTGGTATTCCAATATCTCGTAAATCGTCGAAAGTGACGTCTAATTCAGGAAAATCTGGTGTTTTGATATCTTCTACGACATCATGTAGTAGGCCAGCTATTTTTCCTTCTAAGGTAGTCATTTTTTCCGAAACACGGTAAAGATGTCCTAAATACGGTTTTCCGGCTTTGTCTTTCTTTTCGGCAAACAACAAATCGACGAGTGTTTTTGCTTTTAGATATAAGTTATCCATGTTTTTAATTTCTTCTAAGTTTTCTATTCCGATATAAAATGCTAAACGATTCATGTTCTCCTCCAATGAAAAAAAGAATGGTTCCAAGGAGTGCATAAAATACACGGTACCATCCTTTTTTTTGCTTACTTGTGATAACGGCTGTCAACCGGGATTGATTAGATCCACGAAGAAAGTAGATTAAATAGGTCCTTTTCTTAGTTTTCACCAACCACTAAGTCTCTATAAAAATTTCCCTATTATTGTCTTTCTTTTTGTATTTACATGTTTATTATATCCAAATCTTTTTCTTTTATCAAGCCATTTATGGATATTTGAATAGATCGTTGTTTGGATATTGCTTTTGTTTTGGTTGGTTGATTAGAAAAAGATTAAATTGCTTCGATGATCAATTTAATAGCGGTTCTTTCTTCGCCGTCGATCGTAATATCGGTGAAGGCAGGGATACATACTAAGTTTTTACCACTAGGAGCAACGAATCCTCTAGCGATAGCGATAGCTTTAATCGCTTGATTTAGGGCTCCAGCTCCTACGGCTTGTATTTCTACAGTACCTTTCTCTCGGAATACATTGGCTAAGGCTCCAGCTACACTATTGGGATTGGATTTAGATGAAACTTTAAGTGTTTCCATATTCATTTTATCATTCCTTTCTACAATTTATCATATGAAGCGAGTTTTATAGTTATCCCAATTTTTCTTTATTTTCTTGTTTATACTCGTTTATCCTTTTACATTTTTTATCATTTTACCCATATTTTTCCCATATTTTGGTAGTAGAATGAATAGTGAAAGGAGAGATGGATATCGAAGTAAAAGTTATTGGTTCCAATTGTAGTAATGGAATGAAATTAAAAAAAGAATTAAGAAGAGCAATTGACCATTCAGACTTAGAAATTAATCTAACAGAATTAAATGATCCTAAAGATAAGAAGAAATATCAGATTGAGAATATTCCTGCTTTAGTGATTAATGATGTGTTAGTTAGTCAAGGAAAAGTACTTTCCGAACGAGAAATTTCTAGAATTTTTGTCAGAAGTTGTTTAGAAGTATAATGTAGTACCGCAAGACGTGTTTATATATAGATTAGTAAGGATAACTTGAGAAAAAGAGTTATCCTTTCTTGTTTTTTAAGTAGGAGTTTGTTAAACTAATTGATGATAAAGGAGGTTATCGTATGATTACGATTAATGAACAAAGTAGTATTCGGTTAGAGTTAGATAAGATTATTTATTTTGATCCTTTTCATCTTTCGGATTCTAAACATGATGCGGATGTGATTTTTATTACGCATGCTCATTATGATCATTTCAGTATTGAGGATATTCTTAAGGTGAAAAAGGAAGAGTCTATTATCGTTTGTCCTAAAGATTGTTTGGAAGAGGTAGGTAGAGTTTTTTCTTCTGATCAGATTATTGGAGTCACTCCACAGGATGAAATTACGGTAGCGGGGTATTCGGTATCTGTTGTACCTGCTTATAATTTGGATAAACCTTTTCATCCTGCGCTCAATCATTGGGTAGGGTACTTATTTCATGATGGTGATGTTACTTATTATGTAATGGGAGATACGGACGGATTACCTTTTATGGAGGAGTTTAAAGTAGATTATTTATTTATCCCAATTGGAGGCAAATTTACCATGGATGTAAGTGAAGCGGTTTCTTTAGTGAATAAGATGAAGCCTAAAGTAGTAATTCCCATCCATTATGGGACAATTATTGGTGAGGTTGGCTTTGGAGAAGAATTTCAAAGAAATGTTTCTGACGATATAGAATGTCAGTTGCTTCTTTTTCAAACAAGTAGTTAAAATGTCGAATTTTGTCAATTGGACCGTAAAGCTTTTTCTGCCTTTGACATTTTGTGTTATAGTAAAATAGGTGAGAATATATGGCAGATGATTTTAAGGAATTGATCGATGTTTTAGATGAAAATGGGCAACTTGTGGGAAAACAAGAAACCAAAAAAGAATTGTATCAGGATGGAAATTGGCATCGTTCTGTTCATATTTGGATCATGAATGATAAACAAGAACTACTAGTTCAAAAAAGAAACCCTCATAAGAAAACATTTCCTAATTTGTGGGCTATCTCTACAGCTGGTCATGTTCTAGCGGGAGAAAGTAGTCTTCAAGCTGGGATTAGAGAGTTAAAAGAAGAACTTAATTTAGATGTACAAGAACAAGAATTAGAATACTTATTTACGATAAAAAGAAGCCAACAGGAACGTGAGTATCAGATTAATGTGTTTGATGATGTTTATCTTCTTCATCGTAATTTAGATGTCGATCATACTAAATTACAGGTAGAGGAACTTACAGATATTAAGTTTGTATATTATGAGTATTTAGAATCTATTTTTAAAAATGGAGATCATGACTATGTTCCGTATACGGAGGAACATCAGAAATTATTCCATCTTTTGAATAATCGCTATCAATTAGAAATTATATAAAAAAGGCAGTTTTTTCCAAATTGTCTTTTTTTGTTTGGAAAAGCTATTTTGGAGTGTATAATAGGGGTATAGTTTGTCTTAAGAGGAGGTTTTAGGGTGCTTAATATGGATTATGTTTTGGAGTCTTATTCTTTTTTACAGTTGATTGATGAATTATTAGAGGATTTTTCACGGTATTATTTGCGACAAAGAAAAATTTTTCATCCTGATTTGGCACCTTATTATTCTCTTTCTTTGGAACAACTTCTCTTGTATATATCGATCTTATTTAGTAATAATTATGATATGTTTGATTCTTATTTACCTAAAGAATTGAAACAGGATGTTGTAGGGTGTGCTAAACTATCTCGTCCGGTTGGTCATTTTTCTTTTGAAAATGGTAACTTATATAATTATGGAAATGGATTGACGATTTATAAGATTCCGCAAAAATATCGGAATGATGCTTCGTTTTTGATTAGGCAGATTCGTAATTATTTAGCGCACTCTGATTATACGATAAAGAATGGAAAGATTAGTATGAGGGGTGGTATTGTTGATCTGGATTGTGATATTTTTTGGTTGTATTCTGCTGTGAATATTTTATTTTTCTCGGCTAATTCTTGTCGAAAAAGTGGTTATTCTGATACGCTAAAGGGGTTTATTCAATTAGATAAGGATCCAAAAAATATTGATCAATTAAAGAAAGCCTTGAGTAGTGGAGGTGGATGTCGTATCCGTTTAACTTTAAATCGTGATGCGGAAGAACAACAAGTTTCTATGGGAGATATTATGGCTTTCTTCCATGAGTTTGTGAAAAAGTTTTCGCCGAATAATTATTTTTTGCTTCATTCACAAGTTCAAACAGATAAGCAACAATTGTTGATGGATTATCGTGAATTTATTTGTGCTAAGTGTCAAGAACTATATCCGTATTTTTCATACCAGTTTGAGCCTCTTGGTGCTGATTTAGTTCAAGAGTTAACGCTTCGTGAGCGAGATTATTTCTTTCAAAAGTTATCTTTTTCTGATCAAATTAGTGTTCTTTCTAATCTTGATTCTATATCAGAACATGATATAGGGCGAAATACGCTTGCCTTTAAGTATTTGATGGAGCTTCTTATTCAAATTGAAAGTGCAGAGGATAAATATCAATTGGCTGATCGGATGCTTGAACTTCATCCTACTTTTCCACTTTATTTAGGAATATGTCGTCAATTTAATGAAAAAGCAAAGATTAATTTGTTGTTTAATTATGTCAGAGAGAATGATTATGAACGATTTAGTCGCTGTTTACCTCTTTCAGAATTGATTGCTAAAAGTAATTTTTTTCAATATAAACAACAAGTGGGTATTCGCTTAAGTGAAGTGTCAAAGAAGATTTATGATGGTGGCGAACAAGCTAGAAATAAGTGGGAGAAGATTGAGGAACTACTAATTCAAGAGTTGAATTATTCTGAACCGAGTTCGATACAAGCCCATTATTTGGTGCCTAGAAATATTCGTAATGCGGTAGTTCATGGAATGATTTTTTATCCTAAAATTACGGATACCGAACATATTACTTTTCAAGTTTTTGATCATCGAGCTAAATGGTATGAGCTTTCCATTTCTACTTTAGAGTTTAATCGAATTATGGATCAAGCCTTTAGTCAGTTGTTTATGGAACAGGATATGGTTAACAATCATTGTGATGAAGTTAAAAAATTAAAAAAACGTAAGGAATAGAGGTTTCTTTTTCATCAATTTTCATCAATGAAATTTTTGTTTGATGGGTTGAATTAAAAAGTAAGTTCCCGATAGTAGAAAAATTAAAACTTTTAAAAAT
>ERZ1643251.1013-NODE-1013-length-34404-cov-115.264666_pt1 | contig 34404 bp, 26 predicted proteins | sample MGYA00579261_ERZ1643251 | MGnify/ENA primary metagenome ERZ1643251 (study PRJEB29033, sample SAMEA4952267) | chicken gut metagenome | biome: Broiler Chicken; feature: Gastrointestinal Tract; material: Caecum | place: Ireland | collected 2018 | study: Broiler... | reverse complement strand
GGTTGATACTGTTTTTGTCATGTGAGTCACCTCTGACTGAGAGTTTACTCACTTAACCGGGTGTCCACTATTGCTGGGTAAGATCAAATCCACTTACCGTTCAACACGACTACTTTATAAAGTTTTTTTTTTATCTCTTCCTCCTTTTGAAAGACATTAACATTGAAAAAATGATGTGATAGTCAAAATTTTGACAGTTGCATCCTGTATGTTTTGATATAAATGGACTGACTGATGTAATGCAGACAATGATGGATGCGTGATTTCTGTGAGGTAATCCCTTTGTAATCATAACGCAGAGGGGTGTTAATTGTATTTTTATTGACCAGTAATAACATCACATTTCACTAAATTATGGAGGTTTCCTATATGTATAAACTGGATGTGGCCGAAGCAAAAACAATTGTTGGTGGTGAAGAGAAATGTTGGGTATCTACTTACTCTAATGATGGAAAAGGCAATTGTGTAAAAAAAGTAGTTTGTCACAGTGTAGATAAGTATGGAAATCCTGCAGGTTCTGAATATATTAAATCTACCTATTCTGAATCCTGTCCGGTGACGGGGCAACCTGTAACCTATCCAAAACCTTGAGAATAAGGTAATACTTAATATGAGGCAGCTTTTTCTGCCTCATATTACTTCATGCGGGCAACGTTAAAAATTGGTTGTGTCGCATTAACAGCAGTAGGTTGACCTTGGTCCAAAATCAGTGCGGTGCTAAATCAGAAAATTTCATCTTTCCGAATGACTTCGGATAAGTTCAGACGGAGTCATGTCATTTAATGACATTTTCTCATGATCGTATTCTCGTTCTCAGTTGTCGGGTTTGTCCTGTGCATCTTCCAGTGAATGTTCATACTTTCATCAGCAGACTGCCGTTAAATGATTCAATAAACGGATTAATCGAGAATACAGACGACAAGTAAGAGTCTTTCACTGCTTATTTTTACAGTTGGTTTCTTGCTCTCGTGCCAGATGCCAGTCAAATTTATAAGTAAGGGAAAATTCGGTTAACTTTTTGATTTGTAATGTTAAAATAACATCATTATCCGTCATGGCCTGATCTGACTGGAGTGCTTATAGCGCTTCTCAAATTCAAAGGGTTGGAATATGTGTCATTCTTTTTTTGAAGTATATGCTGGAATGGCGCAGAACTTCTAAAACTCACATGAAAGACACCATGATACTCTGAGTTGAAGCCTTCATGCGACAGAACCCTTTCTGGATTCTTCTATGCAGAGAATTCGCACTCAAGAGTAGCATTCATCATGCATCCCCTTTTTTATAAATTAAGATAAATACAATGTATTTATATAATCTATCTGTTTTATTGGTTAATGGTTGTGTTTATAACTGCCATATTATTCAATAACTCATTGTAAATTACATATTGAGAAAAAAAACAAAAAAAAACAAAATGTTTTTTTGTTGTGAAGCAATGGCAAAATAAATATCTATTTTATTTATATCAATTGCTTTAATAACTGCGTATAAATGAAATTTATAGTGTTTTAATCTATTTTTAAAATATATTTTGATATAAAATTCTGTTTGTTTGCATGTTTGTGATGACTTACTCTTTATTTCGGGAGGGGTTGTGTGGATTTAGGTTTTGAATAGAATGTGCATCACATCAGGTATGTGTTTTCTTCTGATACATAAAAAGGTATGCGAGGTAGAATGTTTCATGGTTCCACCGTAAGCAGGAAGAGGTTAAATGCATTTCTGGGGCGAAAAAAATCGTACGATGTTTCATGGTGCCAACATTATTTTTTGTATTTCGACTATGTCATTTGTTTCTGATAATCCAACTGGATCCACCATTTGCATAGTATAAAGTTAGAAGTGGTTATTTGAAGTGAATTTGATAAATTATACCATGTAAACAGAACGATTTTAAAACAATATTCTTATCATAAAGTTAATTAGAATATTAACTCTGAAAGTGGGGCATTGAGTATAAATTAAATATATTACATCTGTCATTAAAAAACGATGATGTGATAAGTAATACCAAAGGTGTAACTCTCTCTATTCATTGCATTCAGTACGTAAAATAATGGTCAATATGATTAGTGACTTTGAAAAAAAAACCAAAACAATTACAATCACAAATTTAAAGATAAAAAATCATTTAATTATCTACACAAGTAACTGTGAATTAAAAATAGAAATTAATGGGAAGGTGACTCGTTATAAACAAAACTCATTTGTATCTATTGAGAAAGGGGTGAGCATAAATTGCACCATCAAAAAAATAGATGCAACAAAAATGCCATGCGAGTATATTGTTATAGATAGAGACCTGCTTATAGCTATTAAAGATGTTTGCTTTTGTTTAAATATGATAAACCTGGATATCAAATCTTTTTGTTTACCGACAGAGAATAAAATCATAGGTTTTAACAGTAATGCAACAGCAGTACAACTGTTCAGAGAAATTAATACGAGTAATGATGTAAAAAATAACGCATTAAAATTAACCACTTTTATTGCCAGTTCTGAAAAATCAACTTTATTAATCCAGTCTGTACTATCATCAGGGGTAATTAAGTTCTCAGATAAATTAATAAAAATATTTGAACAAGATTTGTCAAAACGCTGGCGCTTAGGAAATGTAGCGGAAATATTTAATGTAAGCGAAATTTCCATAAGGAAGAGACTGGATGCGGAGCAAACAACATTTTATCAAATTTTACTTGAAAGAAGAATGAATAAAGCTCTTCAGTTATTGCTTGATAATGAATTGCAGGTTGATATGATTGCAAAAAAAATTGGAATATCCAGTACATCATATTTCATTAAAACATTTAAGAAGCATTTTGGGGTTACACCAAAGAGTTTTTTAATGTATTTCAGATGAATTTAAAATGTTTTTATTCTGCAATTGTTTTCACATGAAATAACAAAGCGTATTGATATAATTATTTTTCCAACTAAAACTAAATGGATGTTTATTTAAATGAAAACGGGGGAGTCTCTGGGCGAGGGGAGCGACGTTGTTTACTTAAATGTAATCAATTTTTTATTTGTTATATACAATTTCTTTTAAGTAAAAGAACACCTCCTGAGGAGGTGGCTTTTCAGAATGCCCCCTATAAGGCTGAGGAATCCCCGGAAAAGAAGACAGGCATAGAGTTTTGTGATCTACTGATTGCGCTAACAAATTCAATGAGATCACCTCTATGCCTGCCCGTAAAGTATGCCAGACTTTTTTCCGTAATGCTTTAGCTTCCACGCATCAGTATCGACAAAATGCCATTATTGATTCCGCTGCTGCTTTAGTCGGGGGCGCATCTCTTTCTCTTACCAGCATTGGCCGGCATTTACCCGGCCCTGCTCGCGTGAAAGATAAAATAAAACGCGTTGACCGTCTGCTGGGTAATACACGACTTCATAATGATATCCCTCTGATATTCAAAAATATTACTTCTATGATGACAAATAAACTGTCGTGGTGTGTTATCGCTGTTGACTGGAGCGGTTACCCTTTTCAGGAATACCATGTCCTTCGGGCCAGCCTCCTCTGCGACGGTCGCGCTATCCCCCTGACTCGTGTTGTTATTGTTACTGATGCCGGTTTTCAAAGTGCATGGTTTCGTCATATCAAATCACTGGGATGGGATTTTATTGGCCGTATCAGGGGGGTAGTGAAGTTCAGGCTGGATAGTGACAAAGATAAGTGGCTGGGCATAAAAATGTGCAGGGGGAGTTCAGAGGCAAAATACCTGGGGACGGGAGGCCCGGAAAAAACGCTCGCGGTGTGAAGGACATTTTTATCTTTATAAACATTCACCTAAAGGCAGAAAAAGCGGGCGAGCCAGAGGGAGGCCGGGCTCACCAACAACGGAAAAAGAACAAAAAGCCGCAGGCAGAGAACCATGGTTAATATTCAGCAATACAGCTGAGTTTAATGCAAAAAAAATCATGAAGCTGTACAGCCGAAGAATGCAGATAGAGCAAAACTTTCGGGATGAAAAGAGTGAACGCTTTGGTTTTGGCCTTCGGGCGAGCAGAAGTCGGAGGGGAGAGCGTTTTCTGGTATTAAGTCTACTGGTTACACTGGCCAGTATCGTATTCTGGCTACTTGGGTATCATTCTGAAAATAAAGGATTTCATTTAAAGTATCAGGCCAATAGTCTCAAAACCCGAAGAGTATTGTCTTTTCTGACGCTGGCTGAAAATGTCCAGAGGTTTAACCCTTTATCAGAAAGAGCCCCGACATTTCTTGCCTCTGTGGTGTGTCCATATGGCTATGTAGGGAGAGTGGAGTTTAAAGTAAAAATCAGTTTTATATCGCATATCTGTAAAACAAAGACTTTGAGTGTTTACAATAACAGTTTGAATAGTGGTACAACTCATAAACATCTGTAAAACCCATGCCATTTTTTCTTTCGATAAAATCGACGAGTAGAATAACAATGGCATGGATAAAACCATTTTGTAAGTGTTATAAAATAAACAAACAGCAAGAATCAAATATTAAACAAATGTGATATCAGGATGACATACCTCCATCGATTATAAATGATTGTGCTGTTATATACGAACTTTTCTGGCTTAATAAAAATTCAACAAGATTAGCCACATCCTGTTGCTCCCCTAATCGGCGAAGAAGAATTTTTTCTTTAAGAATATTTAATTTTTCTTTGGGTATATCTTCTACCATTTCGCTTTTTATGAGACCTGGTAGAATGCAATTTACTCGAATATCAAATCGTCCAACCTCATGAGCCAGCGATTTAGTTAAACCATGCAGTGCAGATTTACTGGCAGAATAAATTGTTTGTCCTGGATTTCCCATTATAGCGCTAACAGAAGACATAAAGATTATACTACCACCGCCATTATACATCATTGAAGGAAGCAAATATTTGTGCCAGCGGAAAACAGAAACAAGATTAGTATCTAAAACCGCCATCCAGTCATCTGATGTTTGGTTTATATGAATAGAATCCTTAGTTATACCTGCATTATGGACAATTCCAAAAGGAGCCCCATAAGTATTAATTAATTTTTCACACAGCGTCTTAATATCATTCTCTGAGTTATTATCGCAGACATAACCTTTCACAAGAAAACGCGAATTAGCGCATAATTCTTTGGTTTGTTTTATACTATCAGGACATCTGCCTGTAAAAACGACATTGGTTGAATCACTGAGGGTCTGTACAATTTTTCTTCCAATACCCCGACTGGCGCCTGTAACTAAAACCCAATTAATATTCATATATTAGAGGCTCTTTCAATACGATTACAAACATCTTCAATGTTATTAAAATGCACCAAATCTTCCGGCTTCAAAGAAACTTGATATTCTTTTTTAACCATAACAACAAGCTCTACTAAATCGAGGCTATCCAGAGATAACTGACTAAAACTGGTATTATAGGTAATATCATCAATGGCAATACCTTTTGCATCAGATATCGTCTTTTGCAATTTAGATAAAATATCTTTTTTCATCAGAGACATACATGCTCCACACGGTTTAACTTTAATATAATTTCACTTTTCATAACATATCCATCACATAAAATACGCGCAGTGACACAAATTATTCCGCCTTCATCTCTTCCTCCTGAAATCCACTCGTAATCGCAATATGCCATTATCTTTTTGTTTTGCCAATGAGATGGTGTTGCTAGTAAAAATGCAGAATCAAACGATAATTTTTGATGTGTTTGATAAACACGATACACCTCAAAAACATTAGGGAGATGATACGGATTTGCAACATGCTCGTTGATACAAAATTGACACTTTAAATAATTTAATGCCTTATAAAACAGGAAACAGTCCCAAAACAACATACCTGACGGAAAAATAGAACAATAAGAATCAAAGAAATTTTGTAACTCAATATAGTCTACTCTGTCACCCGAAAAATTCATCTCCCTGTCAGTATGAGTTGACATCTCTGTACTACAAAACTTACATGTAACGAGTTCATCATTTTCAGCGTTTCCCTCAATAAACGAAAAGTTAACAGTCTTATTATGGATAATTTTATAATCACAATCGTATTTTAAAGGTTGTTTAAACGCTATAGAAAAATCATAAACACATTTTTTATCACCTTTTGAATGTTCTTTGTTAAGAATTAACGATTTCAGATCATGCCCAACTCGCATTCCATGTACTATAGGGGCATGCCCTCCATCATCAGGGTAAAAATGTATTGGGTTAAAGTCGCCAACTAGTTTACCCCATTCAACAGCATCCTTTAAAAAATATTTATAATATATCAACTGTATTTCTCCAGCATTAAGGCAGCATTGGCACCACCAAAACCAAAGCTTAAATTAAGAGCGTGATTAATAAAAGATTTCCTGTGATCGCCTGCAACATAATCAAGATCACATTCAGGATCTGGATTAGTGAGATTAAGCGTTGCTGGTATTATATTCGCATTCATTGCCTGTAAACAGACTATAGTCTCAAATGCACCAGCCGCAGAGATTAAATGCCCACTATATGATTTAGTACTAGAAATTGGGATACTATAAGCATGTTTTCCGAGAGCAAGTTTTAATGCATTTGTCTCATTTAAGTCATTAAGCCTAGTGGATGTGCCGTGAGCATTAATATAATCTAACTCACTATAAGTAATTCCCGCCTGCGACACACACTCTTTGATTGTCATGCTTCTGGCGTAACAATCAACTGCTGGATTTGTAAGATCATAGGCGTCAGAAAAGTTAGTATAGCTTTTGATCTCCCCTAGAATTTTAGCATTGCGAGCGAGTGCTGAATCTAACTCTTCAATACAGACAACAGCAGCCCCTTCTGAAAGGACAAACCCACTTCTATCCTTACTAAAAGGACAACTTGCTTTTTGAATGTTTGTCTTTTCTTTAGATAATGCCCCAAGAACATCAATACTCCATTGAGAAAAATCGCTACGTAAAGATTCTCCTGCCCCGGCAAGCATCATTTTAGCTTTACCATTCTTAATAATCTCATAAGCATCACCTATCGCAATAGTTCCAGTAGCACACGCTGCACTTACAGTATTTTGATATCCACGTAAATTCCATAATTGACTGCATGCGGCAGAGCTAATGTTAATCATGTTAAAAAAACAAGTGAACGGTGAAGCTAATTCAGATGAAAGCCATTCATCACTGGAACTGAAGCATTCATCGAATCCCCCCCATCCAGTACCTAAAATCACTCCACATTCTATAGGAGCATATATATCAGTAGGAAGTTGACTGCCAAATGCCATTGACACAGCCTCTTGTGCTGCTTTTAGCGTCAGACGTGTATATTTTGGCAAACGGCGTCTTAGTGCAAGCGGAGTAAATGATATATCTGGTTCATTTTCTACTATACCAAAAAAATTTGTATTAATGTTGTTATTGTGTTTATTAAAGTATTTGAAACCCATTCTTTTATTTAAAATTGCATCCCAATGCATTAATGCATTCTCACCAAGCGGCGTAACAGCACCATAACCTGTGATCACAACTCTTTTATGTATACTGCTTTGTTTCAATTTCATTTCATTCCTCATTTAAACCTTGAGCTAAAATAAATTTAAGGTTGGCATAATAATAATCACATACTGACTGTAAAAATTCGTTTTTAGTAATATAATATTTTTCCTGGGTAGCCAGGTAGCTTTTAAGACTAATACACCCCGCCTCATACATGCTTCTGTTTATAGCCATCTCATGTTTTTGATTCTTTAGTTTATCATTTATACTCTCAATATTTTTCGAAATAGCATTTATTTCAGCATTGAAATCTCTTAATTCATTAATCGATCTGTTTACAATGTTAACAAAATCAATCTCATATTGTTCTTTTTTTACCCTGGAGATTTCTATCTTCTTGTTTTTTTTAAACCAAGAAAAAAAAGGGAATGCTATTTCTGACCTGACAGTATTTAATGGATTGTTTAACACCTCTGAAAGCAATGATGAACTGCTATTCAATATAAAATTCAGACTAAAAGTGGGTAACATCTCTTTCCAGACAGAATAAGTGTTATACGACTGACTTTTCAAGGTTGCCGCCGCAGATTGTACATCGGGCCTAAAAAGCAGGCTACTAATATCAGAATCATTATTGATCTCGATCGGTTTGTATTCAACTAATTTGGATTCAAAAAAAACATTATTAAGATCTTTGCGATTTAATAATACGACAAGAGCATTTTTACTCAGCTCTTTTTGTTTCTCCAGAGAGTATATAGAGCTTTGGATATCAGACATAGTTTCATTAACTGTAAGAACATCTAATTCACTCTTCACACCTGCCTTAAACTCACTCATGACAAGGCATTTCGTTGCAGAAATTATTTGTTTTCTCTTATAATAGTTTTCTAATTGGCTATTAATCAGAGATATTTCCCAGTAGTATTTAGCTGCAGTTGCGGCGATTGTTAACATACTTGCTTGATAGTCATATGCAGTTGCAATCATTTCCCACTGTCGTTGATCATTCACGTCTGAAAGCTTACCCCATAAATCAATTTCATAATTTATGTTTATACCAGAGCTAAATATTCTTGACTGAAGTTCTCTTCGCTTAACTCCTCTGGTTTCTGAAAGATCTATTTGGGATGATAAATCAGGTAATAAAGCAAGTTTTTCCTGTTCATACAGTATCTCGGCTTCTTTTAATCGTAAAGAAGCTTTAATTAAATCGTTATTATTTAAGAAAACATTATTGATTAATCTGGATAGTTGCTTATCGTCAAAAACTCTTAATTTAGAAAGGATAACTAATTCAGGATTTTTTTTTACTGTAGTGGACACACTATCAGCTAAACTTAAAATGGTACTGTTATTTTGCGTAGGCTTAACATGTGAACATCCGCAAATTATAAACACAGATAAAATTAAAGCTTTTATTTTCATTGTTTAACGAGAGCCAGAGATGGATGGATACGAGATGCTTTAATTGCAGGGAAAACTCCAGCACATAAACCAATCAAAATAGAAAAAAAACATGATAAGAAAATGATTGTTCCTGATGTAACCATTCTGACTGAGTCGTAAAGATAAGGAATAACATACTGCGTACCCAGTGAAATACATATAGCTATTCCTGCACCAATAATGCATATTAATGTAGTCTCAAGAATAAACTGCAACATAATATCTTTCGATCTCGCCCCAACAGCTTTTCTGATGCCAATTTCATAAATACGTTCATTTACTGATGAGAGCATCACATTCATAAGGCCAATGCCACCTACAATTAGAGAAATCGATGCAATCAACGTAATTAATAATGATAAAGAATCTGATGTTTCACGTAAAGTTTTTGACAGAGACTGATCGCTCCATATAGTAAAGTCTTTTCCTCCGTGTTTTTGCGTAAGTACATCCGCTGTATATTTTAAGTTCTTTTCATGATTCTCTTCAGTTATAAAAGAAATATAAATAGAATCAGGCTGACGATACCCTGTTACTCTAGAAATATAAGAACTATACGGCAACCATAGTTTAAATTGATTATTGTTATTTTTTATACCTGGAAGTTTAGCTACTCCAATAATTTTAAATGGAATGCTTGATATGTATATATATTTACCAATTGCGGAACCATTTGTAGAAAACAGTTCGCGTTCCATATCGATATCAATAATTGCAATCGGAAGAGAATCATCAACATCATTTTTTAAGAATAACCTTCCGTTTAACAATGAAATGCCTCTGACTGAGAAAAAATCAGGATAAACTGCTGTGACTTCAGCTGGTAATTTTTTATTGCCATACGATACATAATCGGAGCCATGGACAACCGGTGTAGCCTGAGCAATCCATGGAAGTCTTTTTAGACTTTCAACATCAGTTAAACTTAGTTTTTTATGTATGTTTTTACTATATTCCCCCTGATTATTCAGATTTTTTATTTCAACAATGCTTTTCCCTAAGTTCGATATATTTTCTAAAACCTGTTGTTTAGAACCTTCGCCTATCGATGCACAAATGATAACTGATGATATGCCTATTATGATACCAATCATGGTCAGAAAACTTCGCAGAAGATTTGATGACAATGAACGCAAAGATATTTTAAGTAAATTTTTAGTAAAAACATCATTGTTTTTTTTTGAATAATGCGGTAGAGAAAAATCTTTTTGGTTATGTACTTCATCTGCCGGTGTGTTTTTCTTATCGTAAATTATCACACCTTTTTCTAGCTTAATAAGTCTTGTCGCAACATTTTTAGCAATGTTTATATCATGCGTTACCATAACAATGGTTTTCCCTGAACTATTTAGTTCTCGCAATATTTTTATAAGTTCACTGCTATTAATCTCGTCAAGAGCACCTGTTGGTTCATCTGCAATGATGATTTCAGCATCATTAATTAAAGCCCGGGCTATGCTGACGCGTTGTTGCTGTCCACCAGACAACTGAGATGGGTACCAATGTAATTTATCATTAATATCCAACAATGAAGTTATTTTATCTACTCTTTCTTTAACCTCCTCATAATCACGATCCGAATATAAAGTCGGTATAATGATATTCTCAAAAACTGTTAAATTGGACATCAGATGATATCGTTGAAATATGAACCCGATATGTTTACCACGAACAGAAGAAAGCTGATCTGATGAAAGGGATTTTATATCATAACCCTGAATGTTTACTATACCACTCTGTGGTATATCCAAACATCCTATAATATTTAACAAAGAGCTTTTCCCTGCACCAGATTGCCCCACTATTACAACAAACTCCCCTTTATTAATCGACAATGAAAAGTCTGTTAATACTTTATGTGGAGTATTGTCTGTTTTGTAATGATAATCTATTTTAGATAATTTAATAACAGGATCAAACTTCATTATTATAACCTGACTTAAGTAAAATAGTATCGCCTTCTTTGAGGCCATTTGTAACCTCTATAAATTGTTCATTGCGTACACCTGTATGAATCAACAAATCAATCACCTTTCCATCCTTTATTTTTTTGACCAAATATTTATCGTCACTTACTTTTTTAATTAACGCCTCAACAGGTATGCGTAATACATTTTTCTTCTCGTAATTTTTTATAAATACCTCGGTTGTCATTCCTATTTTTAAATTTCTGCGATTGTTATTGACAAAAAACATAGCCGTGTAATAGCTGGGTTGTTGATTAACATTATTATATTGAGTGGTATTTTCCTCCTCAAGAAAAGCTTTGGGGGCTTGCTGAATTATACCCATAGTACTTTCATATTGAACTTTGGGATTAGAGGAAACATAAAACCGTAGAGGTTGTCCAGTTTTAATATTTTGAATATCCATTTCAGAAATATTAACTTCAACTTTCATTCTATCGATGTCTGCTATAACTAAAATGGTTGGAGCAGACTGAGATGAAACTACAGTTTGCCCTTCGCTGGCAATTACACCTATCACCTCACCATCAGCAGGTGCGATAATTTTAGTATACCCGAGATTTGCCTTTGCTGTCTCGACAGCCATTTTTGCCTGGGTTATTTGAGCCTCATTAGCACTCACCTGTTCTTTCTGTGATTCATACTTGGCCATAGCATTATCATAATCTAATGGGATCCCTGCCCCATCTCGTTTCAATTTCTTCTGTCTTAGAAGCTCTCTGTGGTATTGTTTTAGAAGCGCTTCAGCAGATTTCTTTGTTGCTATGGCTCCTTCTAGTTGAGCCCGGGCATTTAACAGCTCAGCTTGCTGCAGGGATGGATCGATTTCAGCCAGTAATTGCCCATTTTTTACTTTTTCACCTTCTTTAACATATATTTTCTTTAACTGACCATTAACTTGTGTACCGATCAATATGGTTTTGGATGGTTTAAGTATACCTGTAACAAAAGTTTCTTTTATAATATCACCTCTTGTTACAATATCATGCGGTGCTAACATTGAATTTTCAGTGGGAGATGTTTTAAAAAAAAACATCGAAAATAATATAACAACCACAATTGAAAAATATGTTATACACTTACCTGAAAATAATCTTTTTTTCATGACGTAACAGTAATCAAAGTTTAATTATATTATTAAACTCACGAATAATTTTTTCACTGTGAGAAATCACCAACAATGTTTTTCCCTTTCGCATGCATATTTTTTTGATTGCTTTTATCGTAATCATTGCCATTTCATCATCCAGATTTGCTGTCGGTTCGTCCAGAACAACAAGTTGACGATTACTATATAATGCGCGAGCAATAAGCAACCTCTGCAACTGTCCTGAAGATAATGATGTATTATTATGATTAATTAGACTATATATACCACCAGGCATCTTTTCGATAACATCCAATAAGTGAAGTTCAGATAAAATGAATCTAACTTCTTCTTTTCTTTCATCCGTTTGTGCCATATCAAATAGAGATACATTATCTATAACACTTGCCTTAAAAATAATATCATCCGGACTCTGATAGTACACAAATTCATTAAGAAAAGATTCATCAACTTTTTGGTTATTAAACAAAATATCACCAGAAGTTGGTGTTATTGTACCTGCGACTATCTTTGAAAGTGTACTTTTCCCCACGCCAGATGGACCGATCAGAACAGAATGACTGCCTGGTGTGAAAATTAAATTCATGCAATTTATAATATTGTTTGTTCCGTTGTATGAAAAACAGATATCGCGTAACGTTAACTCTCCATTTTTTACTGGTCCAGAATTATATTCATTATTTTTTCTTACCGGATTATGTCTAATTATCGTTCTGGCCCGTTCCTCAATAAGATTAACTTTATACTTTCCAATGACGGCCTGAAATATATTTGTCACACAAGTGCTAAAAATAACTTTAATAAAGGAATAAGAAAAAAACTCTCCAAAAGAAATACTTTTCTCATATAATAATGGCAAGGAAACAAAAACAAATAAAAGAGTTTCTAAAGTTCCTGTCATTCTGTAAAGACTGCTTTTAGTCTCTTCCCAAATATTTTGTTTTTGAATAACACTGTATAATTCATGGCTTAACTCACTAAATTTCAACAATCTTTGTCTGCCAATCCCGGTAGATTTTACAGTTTTAATGCCCTGTAAAGTTTCCATAAGGAAATCATTATAGTCTGATTGTTTATTTTGTATTTCTTGCGTGTAATACTTGTCTTTCTGTAATGATAATGTACTAATTATCCCCATTACAGTCACTGCTATGCACGAAATAGCCGTAAGAAGAGGGGATATATATATCATCAACGCCAACGATATCGTGCAAATAATCCATTCACCGCGTAATATATTATCAAGATAAATTTTTTGTGATAAAGAGTCCACCCACGCGCTGAAACGACTGAACATATGCCCTACGGTTCGTCTTTCATAAAAACGCACGGGATGAGACATCATGTTTTGAAATGCTAACAAACTTTCTTTTTTAATAAATTTCTTGACTATTTTTTCATTGTATGTTTTTACTGCCATACCAAAAAGCGCCGCCAATAAAAACGACAGAAAGTACAAAAGGTATGGAAATTCTTTCGAATGTTCATCTCCGAATACATTATTCATAGCCTTATTTACCATTAAAGGCATAATAAACCCCGTTAAGGATATGATTAATGTTAAAGATAATAATGTATATATCCCTTTAATCTTACTTGTACCTTTAGTATTCAGAAAGGACATATAATCAAATATGTTATGCTTGTATTTTTGTTTCTCTTTATGTGGTTCAACCTCATCAACAATCAAAGCATACCCAGAAATATGTTCCATTAAAGAACGATAATGAAGAATTTGCATTCCAATAGCTGGATTCATCACGCATACATATTTACCTTTTTTATATGCCAGATATACAAAATGATTATCGTCATAGTGTATTATGGCTGGAAGAGATAATTCTTCAATTTCACCGGGATGAAATTTTACTGGAACACAGTTTAATCCAAATTTTTCAGCAATCACCATCAAATCATAAAGTGTTGAGCCATTTTTCATTACAGGGTATAGCTCTCTTAGTTCCTCCATTGAAATTTTTTTACCATGCGACTCGGCAAGCATGGCGATACATGCCAGTCCACACTCATTAATCTCTTCTTGAAGTATTTGTTTTGGAATGATTATACTCATCTTACAAATTCTAAAAAAATAAAAAACCATTATGCCAGAGTATCCATTGTTCAGGGTGTTCCCTGATAGATTCCTCTATTATTGCAGGGGCTTTGACAGCAATCTGTTCAGGTTCAACGGGAGAATAAATATTTATTTTCAAGCCGTTATCATAATATATATAAAAAAACAACACACAGGCAGACATAATCTTCGACAGTCTTAAAATACCATCATGAAGTTTTGCTGGTCTGTCAAATAACTTACATTCAATCTTATGTTTACCTAACGTGCTGACCATTGAGGTGTATGTCGGCGGAATATCCGGAAATATTATTAAATTTTGTTTCCCTTCTGTCACGTCATTAATAACAGCAGATAATTGTCTCGAAAACGCAATATTATCCTGATGAATAGAACAAAAATATAATTTAGCATTTTCGTTTGTACGACATAGTTCTCTGAACTTCTCCGCTCCTGATGAAACAATGATTGTTGAAATTTTGGGGGCCACCAGTGAAGCAACAATAGCGGCTAAGGTATCGGAAACGATATGCAATGGTGCCAGTATCACGGTTCGTCCTTGCTGCCTTAATCCTGAAACAATATAGTTAAGCTGCTCTGCACATTGCTGAATTTCTTCCAAAATTTTCTCATTACGTCCCCATATTGCTGCGTCCTCAAGAATAACTCTTTGGAGCTGTGTCCATGAGAGACTGTACTCTGGCTTTCTTCCTGTAAGACACCGGAAATTTTCTTCAGCAATATTTATCTTTTTTTTATTGCCACAGTGAAGAATCCCTGTGTTGCAACCATATCTTAACATCCCTGTTAATTTTTTTTCATAACACTTACGAATAAAAGCATGAAATATTTTCATGCTATATTTAGTATACCAATCTTTTGCTACGGAATATAAGTTAGCGGCAGAATAAAAATAAAGCATCGCTTTTATGATTTTCTGATGCATCAGTTACCATCAATCAATATTTTTACAAGATTAACAAAGGCCGTGACACTTTCTTTTTTCTCTATTATATGTTTCCCACCAACGATATAAACAGGCGTCGCAGGTATATCATAAAAATCACTTATCATCGCCATTCTTTTTAATTTGCGTTCAACTTCCTCTCCCTCGGAAATTTTATGGTATTCAGTCACACTAATACCATTTTCTTCTAACCATTGATTTAATACCTTATTGTTGCTTAAATCCTTTTTCTGATTGATAACGGCATTATATAATGAGGTTCTGAATCTCTCTTCCTCGCCCATTACTTGTAACGTGGCAAATATCCTGGCCATTTTCTGGAGTGGGCCGCTAAAAGTGACATGAATTACTTCATAGTTTACATCAGATGGAAGCATTTTAATTAACTGCTTCTCATCTGCATCTGTTGAGGCACAATATTTACATCCATACGATATAACTTTTATAACGCTTTTTTTATCTTTAATTGGTGCATTCGTTAACTGGTCATCACGAAAAGTCATTTCAATAGATTTGTTTTCTATTTGCGGTTGTAAAAAAGTTTTAAAAACAAAAATATGATAAAAACCCACTGTTAACAGGATGGATGTAATTATTATTGCTGCAATTTTTATACTCTTCACTCGGCAAGTCCTTACATTAACTATTGCTTGCAATTATTCACAATTGTTTGTAAAAAAACATAGCTACCGCCCTCCCTTAATATGAAAAGGGTTGATATTTATGTTTACTTCTCTATTTAAACAGACTGTAAACAAATGATTCGATAAAAAAATAACGCTTTGGGAATTTTGCATTCAAGTTATTACTTGAACTCACCAACATTTTTTATGGTATTCATCGTGAAATATTATTTATTTGTGATGATTAATACTTTACAAATAAAAACAGATGTTTTTAATAAACTAAAATACACAAACTTAAGTTTTTATTTTTCATGTCAACTGAAATCTAATTCTACTGTTTTGTTCATTCATTTCGACATATGTGTAAAATCACTCATGTACAATAATTATAATGTTCAATATCAGAGTACCGACAAAGTCCAGGTTGCATTGTTAACAACCCGTTGCAGATAACCATTTCTCCGTAATTTCCCGCACTTCATTCTGCTTTGTGAACCGATAAAATCGATTATCTCTGTACGTATTTCCTGTAAAAACGCTCAATGACAGCATTCTGCGTCGGCTTACCCGGGTGGATAAACGCCAGTTTTACTGCGTGTCTTTCTGCCCATCCAGCCAGCACCAGAGAGATAAATTCCGGACCATTATCACTGCACTGCATGACCGGGATCCTGTCGGGTACACGAATCACCCACCGAGTTGGCAGATTCAGATCGATTTCAGGCGACAACGCCTCATGGTTAAAGTCATCAAAATGAGTCCAAATGGCGTTATCAGATGAGTGACCAGTTTACGCTTACAGGCTGGTTTTAAAACTTTTTTCGATAACGTCTTTCAGCGTCCGGTTTCCCGGCTCAGATCAGCAAACATCTGTTTGATACGGCGCTTCTCGTCCTCAGGATCCCTGATTTTTTATATCAGAAGCTTCCATGCCGTCATATCCGGGATGCTCCATCTCCTCCTTCTGCGGTTCATAGCGATGATCTGATGCTCAGTAAAACAGGTTTTACGCATGGCAAACTCTTATGTTGGCAGATGATTATGCCGGAGATGCGCTTAATGTGAATGGCCCGATTATTCGGGATCTTACAGAAATCATTCAATACCGCACTATCGAAAATCAATCAACCAATCCTGCCTGCGACGTCCTGCGGTTTTATTTGTCTCGGGCAAGAAACCTGCTGTAAAGAAATGATAAGGTAACATCATGGGTAATATTTGGCTTCCCTTCACAATGCGTTTCCTTCCGCTCCTGAGTACAACGTATGAACGCCTTTGATGACAGGTTGTCAACAACTGGTGTGTTATTTATACTTTTCTTAAAAAGAATTCAGGATATTCTGTATAAAATCAATGCAATACATGGACATTGATTTTCTTAAAGAGTGTCTTTTAATTGAAGTTACTGGCGGGAGGGACAAACGATTTTCATGGTCTCGTGCTGTCCGCCATGCCTGGCGGCAACCCAAATGCAGATTTCTTTTTTGGTGGCGTATTGTGGCTGAACCTACCATAGGTTATACCTAAAAACCAAAAATAAACCCACAGCAAAAGGGCGCGCATTTATTCTTTTCTGCTTCCGGTCAACTTTCTTCGACCCACGGTAATTGAAAGTGAAAAGTCATACTCACACCTGTATCTTTAATTTTTATATATTCTGAAAGTGCTAATTTTGCAGCGAGATCAGTATAATGACAGGGATATAATGCATCTGATGCAAGTAACTTTAAATATTATTCTGTTCCGGATAATACGGTATCCGAAGCATTAAGCAGATGAAAGCCAACAGTTGCTATGGCGAGCCTGTTCTCTCCGGTGACAGGCTCTGGCGTGTTCAATAATATATTGCATATTCCGGAGTGAGAACAACCGGTAACTATCACTAACCCGTTAACGGCAGAAATCATCCGTGCCCTGTCATCTGATATATACCCAGCTTGTGGTCACCTGTTTTAACCCGTTGATAAAGGCATTTTATATGCGTCTGGTTACCGCAGGTAAGTCCCAAAAAGTGGCACTGGTTGTCTGTATGCCTAAGCGGCTGACCATCCTGAAGGCACTGCCCGGAAAAGACGAGAGATGGAATGAGCCATACCATCCTGTAGTTCCATCATTTTACCGGCCAGGGCCGATACGGTGTTATGAGTCAAATGCAATGTAAGCTTTTATCAAATTATTCACTGCTCCTGAGTACGCCAAACGCAACATGAATTAGTTACGCATTATTGCTCCAGTTATAAATGTTGGTGGCTTTCCTGCAGTAAAAAGGCGGGCATAAAATTGCTTTCCCGTACAGCCCTGAAAACCGTTGTCATCGCTGACATATAAAGAGATTGGCGCAAAAGTGCGTTCCCTGTTTTGGATAATCGGGGCGTCCCCTGACACTACTTCCGGATTCATTAGGGTGGGGCTCTCCCCCGGCACAGTCAACTGCCTGACGGGCCTTTATAAAAGGCCCGGGATGAATGCCAAAGGACAACAATAAATCAAACATACCGGTTGCTTACGTTGCGCCGGTTGATCCTGCGGGTTTATCGCCCTGCAGACCGCGTTTTTCCGCTGCCGGTTGCTTCCCGGCAAAGGCACGCCCTGCCGGGGACTGCCCGTCAGCCAGTTACGTGCGGGATCCGCGGGGGAAACTGTTTCAGCATGGCCACGGCCTCTGATCCTGGCATCGCAAACTGTACCCGGTGCCGGGCCGCCACATCCAGCGCAAACACCTTCGTGTACACTTCCGTTGAGCTGAGTGATTTGTGTCCCATCAGGCTCTGCAGTACCTTCAGCGGGATCCCTGCGTAAAGCATGTGCATGGCGTAACTGTGGCGGAACGTGTGGGGGGAGATCGGCACCGAGAACGTCACGCCGTCCGCCGCGGCGGCGTCCACCGCCTCATTGATCCACGTTCTGACGGTCCGGTCGGTGATCTCCCACAGGTGCGCTTTTTCCGTCCTGCCGGTACGTTTGTTACGCCGCTCCAGGGGGATCTTCAGCGTGGCCACCATGGTCTGCAGCTGGCTGACATACCAGGCGTCCGAAAGCGGGACCAGCCGGTGAGTCTGCTGACCGGCTGGCCGCCGCCCTGCCTGCCGGGCCGCTTTCTCTGCCCGTTGCTTGAGTGTCGCCAGCTGCACAAACGGATACGGCGGAGCGAGCGAAAAATCGCTCCTTGTCAGCGCCAGGGCTTCGTTGATCCGGGCCCCTGTGTTCCACAGGGTCGCCAGCAGCATCTTGCGGCGCAAATCAGGAACATAGTGGAGTAGCGCACTCACCTCCGGCGCAAGCAGATATTTCGGCAGTTCGTCCTGAGCGGCAGCCATTTGCCGGAGCGCGAGCGCGGCAGGATAGTCGATCGCCCCGGGCAGTGGTGGGGACGACACCGGCGTGCAGACCGCAGGTAACGGTAACGGATCAGTCATACAGTCTCCCCGACGTCAGACAAAATGACGGTATTCCGCCCGGTGGTTTCAGTATCAGTATAAAAAGCCATCGTCTTCTCCGTGTGGATCACCGGCTGCGCGGTGGAAAACGTCTGCCCCCATATTTATTTGAATAGCAGAGATAATTCATCACATATCATTATATGACGGGGGCTTTTCCCTTTAAAAATACGTCGCATCATGGGTGTAAAATCCTCCGGCTCCCAGCCATACGGCCACGAATAATAAACGCCCTCCTTCACCACGTAATCCTTTCCCTGTGGGCCAGCGGCTGTATGCCGGACTTCGGCCCTGAGCGCCTCACCAGGCAAACCGGACTGCCCGAGATAGCGACGCAGACGCTTTCCTGGCATCCGGTGAGCAGTTTTTACCGTCGTGGCCTCACTTATCTCCTGAGAAATGGTGATCAGTTGTTCCCCGTATTTCCGCATGGTTTTCAGCGCCGATGCCATATCGTCCATAGAATTATCCCCTGTGTTCATTCCGTACCGGCCTGTTTGCCGGTGGTTCTGATTTCATCGGGTGACGACGTCCATCCCGCGAACCAGTCGCCCGGATCTTCGCCGTTCAGCAGTTGCTGCAGCCAGCGTGCTGAGGTGCGACGTCCGGCATTCTGAAAATACACAGGATGGTGCTGGCCCATGACGCTCCAGAAATCAAAATTCGCATCATCCGGCGTCCAGCTGAAGGCATTGAGCGCCAGCGCGGCGCAGTCGGTTTTGAGAAATGTCAGGAACGCCTTCAGGTTTGCATGGCCCGTTTTCCCCATGCCGGCAGCCAGCTTAAACTGTTCAGTGACCACACCCTGCGCAATGTTTCGGGGAGCTTCCGGCGAATAACGCAGGCAGAGCAGGGTACCGTCGTGGCGTCCCCCTCCGATGCGGATCAGTTCAAACACCAGGTTGTTATCCGGCTGGCCATCCGGCATAAAAAAGTCCTGGTAATTGCTGCCGATGCGCTGTACCGGGAACGGACTTCCCTCGCCGGTCAGCAGCCATTCCTCACTGGCGCTGAATTTGCCGGCGATGTCATCTGCCAGGGGAAACGGCAGTTCAAGCTGCCCTTCTGTCAGATCCATCAGGGTTCCGGTCGTGACTCCCAGCAGGCGGGCAACGTGAACACAGTGTCGCGTATACGTTAATTGTTCCCGCCCTAACTCCGGGAACAGGCCATCGGCCGTCACCCGGTCCAGCAGCTGCAGCAGGCGTGCGCCGGTTTCGCGCTGCCAGCGTTCACGCCGGGAGAGTACCGGTACGTCGTTTTCCGGTGTGACAGGCCGGTAGTAGTCCTGGAGCGCAAAACGGATCTCTCCCTCGAGCGTGCGCTCATTTTTCATCGATGACTGCAGGATCAGCTCATACAGCCCGTCGTCGACGTTTCTCGCCTGGATTTTTGCCATTGCATTCATATTCCCGCCATTTATCTGCCTGCATCCTGATATGAAAACATTTCTCAGTCAATATCCTGAAAAAAACAAATGATAAAACAGGCCATCAAAAAGCACATTACACAAATAAAGAATCATGAAGCCTGCAAAATGACTCAAATAATAAAAAAACCAGATGCTGCTTGAGATGAATAATCACAACGGTAAATTACTGGATGGTGTTTTTTCCTGGATCCGAATTTCTGCTTATTTTTAATTTTCCGGAATTATGGTGCGGCGAAGAAATAAGCAAAGCACCCATTTTCGGTGGTGAGCAGGCGGTCACCGGGAAGTGGAGTGGTACAACATATAGTGTTTAACGCTGCAGATGGCAATACTACATCTTGTGATGTGAGACCGCAGCGCGCCGGAGGGGGAGAGAAGATCCGTGACTGCCTTTTTTCGGATCCTCCTTAAAAGGACAGGCCGGTACAGGACGTCAATACAAATATTCTGATGCAAAAAATAGCGGATGCATCATAAGATCATTGTAAATCATTCTTTCTTAGTTATGCTTTAAAAAGCAGGAATGTGATGAGTTATTTCGAGAAGGTAATCAATGATGCCAGATCAGCAGCAAACCCCTGATGTTAAAAAAAACGTCACACTGACAGTGCGTAACGTTCCTTCTGATGTGGATGCAATGATTACGATGCAGGCCAGGATCGCCGGAAAATCGAAAAGTGATTTCCTCAACGCGTTTCTCACCCTGTCATTCGGCGATCTGCTGGGTAATTTCATACGAACCAGTGAACTGGTGATGCTGATGGATAAGGAGATAGCCCGTTTTGCCGGCAGAGAACTGACGGCTCAGTGGTTCGAAAGCGAACTGACGCCGGCGTATAACCGGATCTACTGTCGTCTTCTTAACCTGGAGAATGAGGAGGACATCAAAAAAATGATGATGTCGAATATACCTTACCTGGAACAACGAACACGCCAGATCCGTTACAGCCACATTCCGTTCCTGCCCCGGGGGATCTCCCTCACGCTGGCGATGTTCTGTGAGGCGGCCGGACGGGATAAGCAAACCATTGCCGGGTTTTATGATGAACTGTGGTTTGTGGTGGATAAGGAACAGTTCTACAGGGAAATCAATGAACTGCGGATGGCAAAAAAACTGGAATCTTTGCCGGAGCACTGAAACGAAAAAAGCCACTGCATCTTCGGATGTATCGTTCCGGTGAACTCTATTACCGGTATGGTAAAAAAGCCTCCATGGTTGTCAGAGAGCTTGGGGATCCGTCCCCAAAACAGCGGGGCTGCCGGGGGCGGACTTATGAAGATACCGGCGACTTACCCAGAGATTTAAAGCCAGGAGAACGTTATTCACGTGCGCAGAAAAAAGCTGCTGCTGAGCATTATCTCACGCACGGTGGATGCCTGTCGTTCGCCCCGGGTCATTCGCTCAGGCACAAACAAATGCATCAGGATCCCTGTTAATGTTAAAACAGTGAACATGAAGTTACTCACCGATCTCCTTCACGGTAATACGCAGTTGTTATCAGAAGTCATACCGGATACCCAGAATTCCTTCCGCATCCGTCTTAAAGTAACCATCAAAACTGCTGTTTACTTTTGCCTGTACTGACAGTTTCTCTGTCAGCTTCCCGGTAATACCAAACGAAACGGTATAGCGGTCAGCCTTCTCTGCATCATAGTGACGGGCTTTCCAGTCATCACGCAGGGTCGTTCCGGGCATCTCGTTCAGCGTGATATTCCGCCAGATACCTGCCTTCAGCGTCATATTTCCGGATACTTTTTCTGCCTCAATCCCGGCTTTCAGCCACAAGGCATCGCCATCATGAAGCTCCACGCTCCGCCCCCGCCCCTGCAGACGATTTCCGTCCACCCGGGCACCGTTCAGTGAAACGGCCGGCTTTATCGTCATATCAAGGGGCGCCGCATGTATCTTCCACCCGCCACGGATCCCCGCTGTCAGGATATGACTTTTCGCCCGGCCGGACAGGTCACTCAGCTCTCCCTGAATGGTATAGTCTTCAGACAGCTCCCGGTATCCGGCCATACCGTCCACAAACAGACCACTGGCAAACGATTTGCCCGCCAGAATATGCACGCCCCACAGACTGAAATCATCCCGGTAGTCATTAGTGCTGCTATGCCCCCGCCAGAACTCAGCTCCCACGCCCCACCAGGCATTGCCGGCAGCAGACTGACGGAGCCCTACATTCAGTCCGCTCTGGTTCAGGCTGAAGTTGTCATATCCACCATGACTGTACCCTGTCATGGCCCATGCACCACCGTCTGCATCGCTGTTGTCCACCACCTGTGTCCAGCGGTCTGCACTGTCGCTGAGAATGAACTCACGGGCGGCAAACATGGCACGCGTTTTCTTCAGAAGCGAGGCGTGATCCTCTCCCTTAAACAGCGTACTGCCATTCACTGTCGTGCCCGTACTCTCTGTCGGAGAATCAGGGACAGGCGTCACACCGCCGCTGTTATTCCCTTCAGGCACAACACCATCTGCCTTAGTGCTCCCTGCATTACCTGTATCTGTCACATCATCACTGACATCTGTTGCCGTTGATACCTGAGATTCTGTTGTTCCGGCATTGCTTTTCAGTTGCCAGTAAACTCTGCCATCTTTCTCCTGCACCTGCGTGTCCGGGGTATAAACAGTAAAGCCCCGGATCAGGCGGGCAAAAGAGAAATACCCGTGAGAAGTTCCGCCAGGAGCAGAAGCCAGAGTCAGATCGTCTTTCAGTGTGATGGTCTGGTCAAACACAGAGGACAGGTCCAGTGTGTTATTTCCGCCCGTTGCCTTATTCAGGATATCAATCCGGTCACTGGTGTTGTCGGTTGTGCTGACGCCCATATCAATGTGCATGCTGCTGGCATGCAGGGTGTTTACCGTCAGCGTTTTTGGTGACCAGTTTTCTGTCACCAGGGAGAGTGTCCCGCCCTGGCTTCTGAACGAATCCAGCGTGGAGCTTTTCGTCATATTCCAGTGACTTCTGCACGACAGCTCCACATGCGAGCCGGCATGACCGCTAATATCACCATTAAAGGTTGCATTCATGATATCCAGCGTCGTCTTCCCGTTCAGGACCGCACTGCCATTAAACACGCTACGGTCTGCATCCCTCACCGCCTCTGATGTGCCTTCTTCGAGCGTAAAGGCCGTACCGTTACCGTCATTTTTGTCAATAAAGACCCGGCTGTCGCCCAGTGTGACCGTCGAATCTGTTGCTTCAAGCGTGGTGTTCAGCGTGGCATTGCGGCCGAGACCAAAATCGGTGTTCTTCAGTGACAGTGCGCCAAAGGTAAAACTGCGGTTCTCCCAGTCCTCCTGGCTGAATGACGTGGGCTGAGTCAGAACCGAATGGTCTCCACTGGCAGCCAGTTTGTCAGCCACAGACTGAGTATTGTATGCATGGATAACCGGGTGCCCCTGCAGCGTCAGACGCCCGTTTTGCTGGGTGAACGTCCCGGTCATATCAGCTGAACCATCCATAACAAACGTACCGGCACTCTCCGGGTTAAAACTGATATTCCCGGTTAATTTACCATGGAAAATATATTGTGTATTTTTTCTGGCCTCTTTGTTCGCATCCTCAAGAGTATTAAAATAATCAGCACCTCTGAACATATCCGGCCACAATTTTTCCCCGGGCGAAGGAGACCACGCTGTACTCATGGTATTTAATATAAAGAATTCAGTCTGCTGTGTTTCGTCATTAAAGTATTCATAAACCCGGCCTAAAATTCTTGGTGTATCTTTCCCGGTCCATTTAATGGGATCATGCATCACCAGAGAAATTGTTGCATTTTTGTTACTGCTGTTGTGGATTTGTGCGCCATAATCTGCCGCGTTTATTTCGTGAAAGGCAATATCATTACCGTTAACATCCAGAATCCCCCCTCTGTATCCCCAGGTGATATTATCCGGATTTACCTGCCGGTCATCAGTCAGCACCACCGTCGGTCGTCCGCTGGCAATGTTCACATTACTGAACGCCTGCACCTTCCCGTTACTGTCCGCCTGCTGTTTCAGAACAACTTTTCCGTCCCCGACCTTCAGCCCACCTTCATTGACACCTGAGCCCTGCACAATCAGAGTGCCCGCACCGATTTTATGCAGGTTATCCCCCTTCACGCCGTTAACCTGCCAGTTTACGGAAACCTCCCTGTCCACGATAATTCCGGCGCCAGTCCAGGTACTGCCGTTTGACGTTGTCACCGTATAGTCATTGCGGAAAGTCAGGGAGCCTGCGCCCTGTGAAACATTATTCTGCAGATCAACCCGGCCATCCTCTCCCAGGAATATCAGGTTCTTCCCTGCATTCAGGTTCGTCCCCACCTGACCGTGCATGTCATATGTGGTACCTCCCTGTGTCAGCGTACCGGTTCCGGTGCTGCTGTTGAATGACCACACCAGCGAGTTGCCAGCCGAAGAGTCGAATATAACGGGAGCATCGTTATCTTCAGATATTGTTTGCTCAAGAAAATCCAGCGGAATAACAGCCCACCGGTTGTTGACACCCTGCTCCCCGGACCAGGTAGACAGTACCCCCACAATCACCCATTTTTGCTGCCATGAATCATAGGCAAATAAGGGAGAACCACTGTCCCCTGGTGCACCATAGCTGGACAAAGGGCCATTGACCGGGTTAGAAAGATCCCCGGGGTTGCTTGCAATAATATTGCCAGACGAAGACGGCGCACCGACAGTACCACCTGTCAGATAACTGTAGGCACCTGATATCTGGGTCAGGTTACCACTTTTATCCTTGATATATTGCCTGCCGCTTCCCACACGATAAAACGCAGTGTAACGATCTGTATTAGCGTAGGCATTTGTCTTTTGCCCTTCCTCAGTAACAGACGCAGGTATAACTTCGGTAACCAGCTTATCAAGCCTTGGTGCATGAAAATCCTGAGAGCCATGTTCATTGCGGTCCACAATATTGTAACGGTTTTCCCCGTCACCAAAACTGACGTTCTGATAACCACCGTTATGTTTCACGCTGGCAACATATTGTGGATTAATCAGCGTTGTCACCCCACTCCCTGAGTTCACAGGGCTGAAATCTGGCATGGCGGCTTTATCCAGCGTACCAACCAACTCTCCCTGTTTATTATAAATGGCAATATCTGTTGCCCCCGGTCGGAACGCGCCTTTATTTTCAGCAAAATCACGAAATATCTGATAATCAATTTCTGCACTGACTATTGAGGCACCTGCCGGACCGGAAAGCAACAGTGGCGATAATAACAATGCAGCGGCTTTCAGATGTGTTTTCCCGGTAACCCGACAGGTGCATTTCCTGGCAAACTCAGATACGGCAATAAAGCCCCGGGCCACAGCACTGTAGCGAAGAGAATAAATTCTGTTCATTTCTAAATAACTCTGAAAAAAATTAAATCACCAAACGGATAATCACCGTCATCCCTGCCCGCCAGTCTTCCTGTCCGGTCACCGGCTTGCTGAAAAGCGGGATTGTCACCTGCCCTCTTCTGCTGCCGGTGACCAGACAAAACAGGTAATCCCACTTTTGCTTGCTGGTCTGCCACCGTTAACGCCGCAGTCTCCTTTAGTGGAGACTGCGGAAGGTGCAGGAAAATGAACAATACCCGTTCACTGGCACCGGACACTGTCTCATTTGTTCTTCTGTTTTAAGCGTGACTGAATAATGTCGTCATGACCCCAAACAGTGCAGATTAAAAATAATCGTGTAGCCAGCTGAGTATGGCCCGGTTAGTGGCGGAAGAATGCCTGATATTAAAGGCATGAGCCCCCCCGGGGATTTCGATAAAGCGGGCATATTTTAACAGATTACAGGACGTACAGGCCGCACTGACCGGGATCCCCGTATCCTTTTCCCCGTGCAGGATCAACGCCGGAACCGTAATGGATTTGACTTTATGTGTGATGTCATCTCTTTTGAGCATTGCATCCATGGCATGGCTGATACTCTCATGAGAATGGGACATCCAGATTTTCTGCCAGAACTCATGATCCGGACAATGCTCACCAATAATCACGGGCAGCAACCGGTTCACAAGCTCCTCTCTTATGCCAGTATCATGCCAGTGATCCCTGAGATAGAGATAGTTCTTTACGGTTTCCTCGTTATCTCTGGCAACCTGGGAGCCCATTAAAATCAAACCATTTACTCTGCCCGGATATTTCAGGCATATTCTCAGTGCAATGTATCCCCCCATGGACATACCCGCGATCACAAATTTCCGGATGTTTAAATGATCGGCGACTTTGATGACATCACCAGCGATATCATACAAACTGAACGGGCCACGGTGATCTTTGCTGCCACCAAATCCGCGGATATCAATACAAATGACACGGTATTTTTCTTTAAGCACGGAGATCTGTTTTTCAAACATCCGGCTGTCCATAAAGAATCCATGAAGAAACAGGAGTGGCGGGTATCCACGTCCGGTGTCCGGGCCCATGTCAGTAAAATAAACAGAATCAATATATGCCATATATTATTCACACGACTTCATATAAAACAGAACAGTTTTCCTGCCGGGACATTCCCGGGAAACAGAAGTTGTCACAGTGGTACACTCTGCGGATATAACGTAAAGGAGGATATTATTTATAATAAATAATATTTAAACCATTCTGTTTCCACAGCAGATATTTCATCAAAATATTCTCCTGAATATGTATCATAGTGTCTGGCGTTATTGACAAAATATAACTTCTTATCTTCATGCATGACTGAATTATACAATTCAATGCCCTGCTCTTTCGGATTTACCGTATCTTTTTCCGCCACCACAATTAATGACGGACAGGTCACCTGTGCTGCATACTGAACGGGCTTATAGTCCAACATCTCCTTAACGGTAAGAAAGGGGATTTTAATATCCATGTCGGGATACTGCGTTCTGTTCTCTTCAAAAAATTTTTTTGACTCGTTATCGTTAAGGACGCGGGTAATACTGACAAACTTCTCTCTGCCGGATGCTTTTTTTACCGCATCCAGCTTCTCCAGCGTCGATATAAACTCTTTTTTTTCTTCACTGCTCATATGATGGGTGATATTTTTTTCACCGTCTGCAAACGCCAGCTGGCTGACAATGCATTTTACCCCACCACCTTTAACTGCAGCGCCAAATACGTGTCCCCCGCCTAACGAGGTTCCCCACAGCCCCACTCTTTCTTTATCAATAAAAGGCTGCTCTTTTGCCCAGTTAATGACAGTCACAATATCATCAATTTGCATTTCGGGGATTAAACGTCCCCGTTCGCCATCACTGTCTCCAAAGCCACGATAGTCAAATGTGATGGTCACAAAGCCCGCCTGCGTAAAGACCTCTGCAAATTTCGGTAATAAGATTTCCCTGATCCCACAGAATCCATGACATAAAATGATAGCGGGTCTTTTCTTCCCGCCAGACGGTGAGCGGGTCGTCAGTGTAATACCCTCAGAAATTTTATGCGTTGAAATGATCATTATTCCTCCTCCTTCATCACAATTCATCTGTGCAGGTCAAAACAGTCACTCACCGGAATCTTAAAAAAACCGGGTGCCGCTTTATATCATGATGGCAGTTTATTTTTTGCTCATATGCGGCTCGTCCCAGCGGATTAAAGAGAATTAACGCAGGCTCAGCGCGTGTTCTGACCCGCAGTCCACAGCATTCCGCCAGAATTCACCCACATATTACACTGACGGTAACCGTATTTTATCCGCCCCGACTCCGGTTACTCTTTCAGGTCCAGTTCACCATCAAGAATAAGGTCGCCGTTTTCTTCACTCATCACCAGACCATCAAGATATTCTGGTTCGAATTTCCAGTTTTTCATATAGCTGGCAATAAAGCTAAGGCAATGATTATGTGTAAAAATAACGGTGTTTTTATTTTTTGCGGCTAATTTTTTCAACGTATCAAAAATTGTCACGTCGCATACAGATAACTCCGGAAGCACCGTCACCGCTTTGCCTGAGAAATATTTTGCTGTCTGTACGGTTCGTGTCGTGTCTGTCGAATAAACCTCATAATCTGACACACGAGCATTAAACATCTCGCCGTTATTTACGGCCTGTTCTGCCCCCAGCAGAGTAATGCCATCAGCATCAGAAAGGCACAGGTTATCTGAACGGTCACATCGTTCACCGTGTCTGAAAAGAAATATTCGTGTTTTATGATCATTTTTTCCGGAAACGGAAGATAAAGCCACAACATCCGGTGTTTTTACAACGTGAGTCACCGTGAGAGCAAGAATTAACAAAAAAATAAAAAAAATGACTCTTTTGTAAGAATACATCATATTGTATCCGGCCATCAGACTGTCCTTTCAGGAATACATGTATAATGAGATCTTGATTGTTTATCACCACTACGTGAATATACGTAATGAATTTATTGTGCTTAAATCTGAATACTAAAACTGTAATTCTGAACCGAAATACACACCACGTGCCATTCACGTTAACCTGAGTCTGTACCCTGTCGGTGAATAGACCTTCACGGGTAACAGAAAATTATCACCGCCTGCTTTTCCGGTTCCCCGGACTCTGCCTTTTAATCTTTCTCCGGTTTCGGATAATGAAAATGGCGTTGCACGGGGCATGGCGAATTTATCCAGCGTCCGGGGATGCTCCCGGCATTAATGCTACTGGTTAATTATTTTACTTCAGAAGTAAATATCCTCTTTCTTTTATTCTATGCCAGAAGATAACTGATGAATATTATTATTACCAGCAACAGCAGTGCGATTATTTCCACCGGCGAATACCGCAGCACACGATCAGAGCGTCGCAGGCCTTTTCTTGCACAACAGGATCCTGCAATATCTTCCGGCCTTAATTTAAAATATCGTAGAAAATAATTTCCACGCCTGTTTTTTGTCTAATCATAAGATATTTACTCCCCCCATCCTTACTGTCAGCGTGATCCACGCTCCGGCAGGGAGACTGACAGTGACATAACCGGTCTGAGTTGTGTGATATGTTAAGGCATGTGAAGGGAGCAGAACAGGGCCCGCCACGGTCAGTTAACACCTTCAGCATGCTGCCGGCAACACCAGAGCACGGGATACATGACTTGGCCGGGTCTTAATCACAGGAAACCCCTTTGCGAAATACTGTCAGTGTCTGAGGTCTGCCAAAGTAATATCCCTGAAAATAATATATTCCCAGGGCCTGCAAACATTTCGCCTGCGCCTGCGTTTCCACCCCCTCTGCTACCGTACGGACTCCGATTTTTTCTGCCAGAGAGATCACACACTCTACAATATGCCGGGATGTATCCTCCCACAGGACGTCCCTTATGAAGGTTTTGTCCACCTTTATATAACTGACCGGAAAATACTTCAGGTATGACAGCGTGGAATATCCGGAACCAAAGTCATCCAGCGCAAACTCCACGCCGGCATCACTGAGCTGGCAGAGGATCCGCTCTGTTCTGTGGGTGATACAGAAGGGGCGTTGTTCCGTCAGTTCCAGCACCAGCCGTATCCGGTTTTCACCGGCCAGTGCCAGACACATCTGTGTGAAATCACGATCTGCCAGCAACGCCGGTGTCACATTCACAGCCAGCCGGAAACGTTTCAGCCGTGCCGTTCCCAGGCACGCAAGTCCGCTCACAACCTGACGCACCAGTTGCTGTGTCATGGCCGGTAACAGCCCGCAGGTTTCAACCTGTTCAATAAAATACGCCGGCGGAATGATATCCCCGGTGGTCGTATGCCAGCGAACCAGCAATTCTCCCCCGGATACGCTCAGGTCTGATGCGCTGACCACCGGCTGAATATAAGGCACAAACTGCCCGTTATTCAGTGCCTGCAGAACGCTGTCAGCGGTTACAGCATTACATTTCATTCGGGTTCTTCTCTGTTGTGTGGATTTCCTTGTCCGCTCCTGACAGGATCGACAGACGGAAATCGGACGCAACCAGTGCCATTACCTGTCTGTCAGTCCGTACTCCCTGACTGATAACATAATCCTGATCCCTCATACGGATGTCCTTGCCGGTCACCAGGCTTAACCATCATCATGACGGCAGTCAGTTGCAGCGTGTATGGCTGGCGGCCTGCTCCCTGTGTTGTGACACGCTTTCCCCTGAACCGGGAAAAAGAGAGCTGCCCGATACAATTTTTCTTCCTGTCTCACGTACCGGGACAGCGGCGCGAAAGGGTGCGCCTAAGTGTCACTACACAACTATGGTAAAAGGGGGCCTGGTGCTACTGAAGATCGTAAACGGCGTTAAATCAGGCCTTCTTCTGGAGGCACACTTCCGGAACGATCGTATCTTTTATTGTGTAAAGAAAAAAACCGTTGCTCCTGCTCTTGTTCGTACATCTGACGTATTCACAGCCCGTATCTGTTCAGACAGTCTTCTCTGCCGTCCCCATTTCAGGGCATCGTCTGTTATCGGTTTATTAAACTGATTCTCCCGTCATCAGGTACTTCAACTATCAGATATGTATGAGTAAAAAAAACATACCGGCAACGTAATTATTTTTTTAAATTTATATTTTTATCAACACGCCGTAAAAACATACAGAAAATCATCTGACATCCGGTGTGACGCAATGTCTGATTAAACATAATCACACACTGGAGTATCATTAACGGCAAATTAATTCTTCCTTCTCTGGTTTAAACAGAATGACAGAAATTGCCCTGTACCTTCTGACTTCTGATATATCCTCTTTTTTAAGGAAGAACTGTTCCCCCTTCGGCGTAAAATTACATTATCCCCGTAAAAACAGGTAAGTCCCTTTACCAATTAGACCCATTCCCGGGCCTTTGGATGCAGTGCATACTTAATCGCAGATATATTCTCCATTCTCAACAGGCTCAGACCCTGGACTGTTGCCTCAAAACCGGCAGGTGCTTCCATTTTCGCTGTTCTTTCGTCCGAAAAGCACCTTACCAGGTGGCATCCGGTACGATAATCACCACATCCTCATACTGTTGTCCGGTACTCAGTGCCACCTTTTAACCTTCACTGTTCAGCGTGCTCTCCGCGCTCCCTTACTTAAATCGGTGTACACCGGAGCGCTGATGTCTGGCAGCCACTCCCCGTGTAGAAACCACCACATCCGCACCAGACAGAGTTTGCTGAAAAATAGCATCAGGGATCACATATTCACCCTAAAACAGAAAAATATCAGCAATATATTCCCCTGCCACGCCTGATTTCACTTACTGATATCTGACAAACACAATCTTTAGCACGATAATCCATCGTCACTCGTGAAATAAACAGACCTATCCAAAATATACGACCTGACGCAATGCCAGAACAGCTGCTGCAGATACCATATTTCTTCATTGTTGAGCAAAATACATAATAACCCCGCACTGCATCAATAACTTTATTACCAGGTATTGAAAACAGATCACTACTATTCCTCGCTGATTTCCAGTAGGACCGACCGGGATTAACGATATATTTTTAACACAAAAAGTCCGGTGTCATGCGTTCATTAAAAGCAAGGTAATGTTATCTCCTTTTCTTTTCCGGGTAGTGATAAAACACATCATCATTCATGATGAATGAAAACAGCCTTATCAACACAACCTTTTTTATTTTATTCAGAACTAACAACCACACAACCCCCTGAAAAAAGATTAAGTCATCAAAAAACAAACCGCACCTCAGATAAATTATCTTTAAATCACTTTTTTTACAGGTTAAAACACCATAAAAACATAATGATATAGTTATTCAAAAAGGATCAAAAAGAAAAAACAGGTCTTTATTTTGTTTTTATTGCGTGAAAAGTAAATAAATTGGTAATTTTTTATTTTTTTTTTAGAAAAATAAAAATCAACACATTATATTGAGAAGTTTTATCAGTAAGTCAGTTGTTAACCAGTAAAACAGATAGGTGATATTAATACATTGTATTAACAATCTGCTGACAAGTCAGGGCTGCGAGCCAGAACGCTGAATGAATGCGATCTGTACAAACCAGGGTATGTCCCATGTGTGGGGAGTTTCTGCATGGCGAAACCGCGCTGAAACCGTCCCCCTGATGCACAGGGATCTGAAGGGCACCGGGGCCAGCAGCCTGACGCTGCTCCAGACGTCGCATTCATTTATGACGCGATAGCACCTCTTTTACTTTCCCAATAAGGGGGCCCGCCACGCCGGGCACTTAACCTGTACTGATCTCTCAACGCCTACGGGAAGCCGGACATCCTGAACGGGGATATGCGGAAGTACGTTAGTGCCGGGGAAAATTGTCAGCGCCAGTGATATAAGACGGTAATGGGGATGCGGACGATTTCCTGGACTGCTTTATTATGCCAGCCCGCATTGTTGGCGGTACATTTTGGGGCTGACGGCACCCAGCGATAATTTTATACGCCGCTCGTTATACCATCTGATGTAAGCATCCACTTGCTGCATGAACTTTTCTGGCGTGATGCCCGACCATTTACGCCCATAATACATTTCCGTTTTCAGTCTGCCGAAAAAGCCTTCGCATGCGGCATTATCAGGTGAACATCCTTTACGGGACATTGAGCGAATAAGACCTGCTGCATTCACTCTTTCCAGCCAGCCTGGCCAGCGATAATGCCCACCTCTGTCACTGTGTATCACCGGTCGTTCGCCAGCATTTAACGTTTCGACAGCGTTATCCAGCATAGTGTTGACCAGTTCAGCATCGGGGCGTGTACTGAGAGACCAGCTCACAACTTTTCCATCGAAGCAGTCCACCACCGGTGATAGCCAGACCTTTCCTGCAGGAAGCTGGAACTCCGTGATATCTGTCAGCCATTTCTGATTAGGTTGCTCCGCCTTAAAATCTCTGGCAATAAGGTTATCCGGAGCCGGTCCGATTTCTCCGCAATATGAGCTGTAGCGGCGACGACGGTTACGGCTGACGACAAGCTGTTCCTCCACCATAAGTCTGCGTACAACCTTTTCTGATAGCCGAACCCCCTCATGCCTGAGCATCGCATGCAGGCGACGATAGCCATAACACTGGTAATTACTGTTAAAGATATCTGTCAGCATCGTACGTATCGTGGCGTATTTATCACCGGCTTTCGGTGCAGCCCGGTGATAAAAATAACTGCTACGGGCAAGGCCCAGAACATGCAGTAATTCTGTCAGGGGATATGTTTGTCTCAGGGCATCAGCGATCTTTGTTTTTTCTCTGTTGTTGAGGTGACTGATACTGATGCCCGGGTCTTTTTTTATGATTTCCTCCGCTTTTTTCAGAATATCCAGCTCCATCTGCCGGTGGCGTATTTCCTGATTCAGTCGGGCGACTTCCTCCCGCAACGCATCGCGTTCTGCCTCCAGGGAAGGTTCATTATGTTTACGCATAGTCTGGTAAGCACTGTTGCCGATAATTTCATCTTTCCATTTATACAATACCGCACGACTGACACCAATACGCCTGGCGATTTCACTGGCTGATACTTGTCGTGTACAGAGTGCCATGACAGCCTGACGTTTGACTTCTGGTTCAAAGGGCGCAACCGGGTTGACCTTACTGGTAAATATACGTCGTCTGTCGGGATAACGTTCATTAACCCAGCGAGCGAGCACATCAGTGCAGGGATAACCCAGGGCTCTGCTGGTAAACGCCAGGCAGCAGCCGTGGTTAAGATAATGTTCAACGGCAACCTGTTTTTGCTCATCGGAGTAACGGTGCTTATGACGAATGGATTCTTTTGCGCCACCACCTGCTTCCCATGAGCGGATCCAACGCCGCAGATTTCTTTTCGAAGGGTAGCCCAGTTCGCGTACGACGGGAGCCAGCTTCTTACCATATTTGAAATAAAGCTCAATGGCGCGGATTTTTTCTTCTTCAGTAAACATGTTTTATCTCCTGAGAGTCCAGGAAATCGTCCGCATCCCCATAACGGTCAAACATCGTGGCGTTGACATTTCGATATCACTTCGGGTTGGGGAATCATCGACCCACTCGTTTCCGCCCCAGAT
>ERZ1643251.1011-NODE-1011-length-34531-cov-9.781384_pt1 | contig 34531 bp, 36 predicted proteins | sample MGYA00579261_ERZ1643251 | MGnify/ENA primary metagenome ERZ1643251 (study PRJEB29033, sample SAMEA4952267) | chicken gut metagenome | biome: Broiler Chicken; feature: Gastrointestinal Tract; material: Caecum | place: Ireland | collected 2018 | study: Broiler... | reverse complement strand
GAGCACAAAACTCCGGGATGGCTTTTACTATGTGCTGCTAGGTTTGACGCTTACAATGTAATCCCAGATATGGGCGATAAATCAGTGTCCTACTTCGAAAAGCTGTATAGAAATGACGAGCTTCCCCATCGGGCGAAGCTCGTCTACATCTATCTTTATGACCGCCGTGATGTCGTGGGCAAAGCCTGGCCCAGTGTAAAACGGATTGCCAAGGATCTCAGTATCTCCGAAAAGACCGCCCGGAGAGCCATCCAAGACCTTGAGAAAGCAGGTCTTATCCGCAAGGAATATGCGTACCGGAAAAACGGTTCTCACACCAGTAACCGCTATTACTTGCTCTGATTTTTCTTTCTTCATCCAACCAAGGGGGTAGTCTGCCCAAATGGTGGCAGTAGCCCCCTGTCAATTTGATACCCCAACTAAAATACCAGTTTAAGAGCATCTACAGCAGGAAGGAAAGATATAAAATGATACAGTTTTGATTTTCTTCTTAAACAACCTATCTGGTAAAATGGAAGTTTAACTCAAATCGTCAGGATCTCCTTTTCATTTTAATGTATCAGTGCTGTTGAAGAAGATGACTAAATAAGTTGTTGAAGTAGATACATTTTGAGCATTATCATCATTTACGACTCGTTGTCCTATGTTATCGTTATCAATCGGGATCTATAATTCTCACAATTTTGAATTTAGAACGGCGAAGTCAGATTTTTGATAAGTTCAATATAGAAAACATCAGCTATAGGATTGTCGCAATGAAATTCGGGACATTCCTGTATTTCAAGGACTGCTGGGTTGTTAAACATTGATAATGAGTCAGAAATAATATCGATAGCAAATGCATTCATTCCAATTATACCTGCAATTCTTTCCACCCAAGTGAAGAATTCCTTATTAATCAGGTGTGTTATCGTAAAGTCATTCTCGTTTGCTGTATTACTAATATTAATTTGACAGCCATGGGGGAGAATAGTAATAGGTTGAACATTCTGCTGAGCTAATGATAACAGAAAATCCATATGGTATTTATGTAAATCAGTGGCTCCGTATTTTTGGGTTGCTAGTTTAGACACTGTACTACACCCGTCGCCTATCACATATTTTCTTCTCTTCTCGATTGCCAAATTAAGCATACCGAAGCAGTAGTACAAGCGATATACTTTTCCTACAATATGCTTCTCCAAAATTATTTTGTCATATTTTTTTGAAACATATTCAAGAACCGTCAATAATTCTGTCTCTGTATATATTTGAGGAAAAACATCAATTGATTCGGCACGATCATCTGGCTTAATGCACAACGGATATCCAATTTTTTTGGCCATATTAAAGGCGACTTCTTTGTCCTTTGGAGAAAGAACACATTGCGCGGGCACATTAATCATATGACTACGAAGCAAAAATGAGGATAAGCTTTTTGACTTAGTAATTTGGATACTTACCGGGTCTTCGTTAAAGCAGTTTTCACTAATAATGTTGTATACATAACCATTTTTAAACTTTACACACATTCCAGAATCTGAGATTCTATCCAATACGAAAGTTTTATTAAGACTTAACGCAGCTTTAATTACGCTTACAATACGATAGCCGTACGACTCGCTATACGGGAATATGGAATTTATTGAATTGGAGTAATCCGATGTATATAAATTTTGCTCAAACTGCTCCAGAATCGTAATAATTGTTTTAGGATATAATTCAGCAGGGATAATAATTTTTTTCTGTAATAAGATTTCAAATGTCTTTTCTGTAAAATTTAGTCTATCTAATATCTCCCTAATTTTTGTAAAATTAAGCTCATTGTCCGAAAGCGCTAAAATTAAATCTGTGCTAGTTATATTTATTGCTTCTGATCCAGATATTTGAAAATAGAAGATATCCTTGAAGCGATAATGAAGCGGATTTATAAAATACGCAGACTTCTCACCTCTATAACTATGTTCCTGTTCCACCATAATGTTTCAGCCCCCAATACCAAACCATAGATGCCAACTTTAAAAAAACTATACTCAAGCATGGTAACAAGAATACCGCCCAGATAGTTATTTCTTGAAAAATAATCATGCTTGGAACAAATGCTATAAAGGCAACAGGAAAAATGAAGGTGAAGATAATTTGGATCACTTTGGGATAAATATTAATGGGATACTGTGCAAATTCTTGAATTTCGTTTACGAAATTTGCTACATCCGCATGGGCAATGGTAAAAAAAGAAACAGTGCTCAGGATCAAAGATATGCTTGCGTATATTAAGCAAGCCGATAGCCAAATCACAGGCACTAGCAAAACAAACCATGTAGAAATATCCAAGGAAAGCCACGCATAGACAAACAAAATGGCACCAGATAGTAAATCACCCCAGGAGTCATCGTCAAAGCCATCCATCATAATCTGGAAGATGGGTGAAATTGGGCGAAGCAAAAATCGATCAAGTTCTCCAGTCTGGATGTAGTAGGGCAGTGTGATGGTATTGATAAAGAAACAGGCCCAAAGAGAAAAACCAATTTGATTGAGACTAAATAAAAATAGGATTTGCTCCAATGTCCATCCATTGATGGAATCCATGTAATCAAAAATATAAAAAAGCATAAGGCAACCAGAAAAGAATGTAAGAAGTTTCGAAATAATTCCAAACAAGAAATCTTTATCATATACTTCCAGTTCATTCAGATTCATTTTGAAGTAACTGCAAAATAACAACCATTGTCGTTTAATTTGTTCAAGTTTCATTTATATAATCAACCTCCTTGAATCATAATGCTCTTCTGCATCTTCTTGGAAAGTAGTAGGTACACAACCAATAGTAGAATAATTGAAACCCACAAAATAATAAATTGTTCCGGAACGGACTCTATTTTTTTCCCTAGTATAAAAGAAATAGGAATAAAGTATATGGAGTAAAACGGTAGCACTTGAATAAAACTTAGTAGTGCATTAGGATAAAAACTTAACGGAAGAAGTTCACCGGCAAAAAATGCAACAATCGCATTTTTGAACTGCCCAACCCCCCACAAATTGGTTGTGTAGTAGCTTACAACACCTATACAAAGCTCTAGTAAAAAAATAAATAGAAATGCACTAGCAAACCAAAGAAATGCTAACAATAAATCGTATGTTATAATCCCTCGAATATCCGCAAAAGCACTCATAATTGCTATCAAAGGGATGGCACAAAAGCAAAAGTTATACAACAACAGTGCCACGGAGTGTGTCAGAAGGTGAATCTCCACGCAAACAGGTTTCAGAAGCCAGGAATAAATGCTGCCCCGTTTAATCATATTTCCATAGGCTCCGCTGATATGGAATGGATAGAGCATCCGAAGTATCCGCAGTAAAATGATATAGATAATCATTTCTTCCCTGGTGAATCCGTTAATTGAATTTTCTGCTCCGTATAAAGCTAACCACAAATATACATACACCAGTGATGTAAAAATATTTGTACACAGTTTAAGAATTGTGGCTGCACGGTATGTGAGCTTTGCTTTGAATGATATATAAATATTGAATAATCCAAAAAAGAAGTGTCGGCTTAGTACTTGTCTCATCGCTTAATTCACTTTCAAGTATTCTTTAATTATATCTGTAAAGTTTCTCTCCTCGATTTGCACATCTGTTATTGTTGCTTGTCTCAATGCTTCGAAGATAACATATTGCATATCCTCACACTTTACATTTTCGCAAACGATTTTGTGTGGTTCATATATAGCTTCAATGCTTTGTTCCCAGAAAATCGGAGAAACCTCGGCTTCCTTGGTTGTGAATACAATCCGTTTCATCTCGTTATGTATCTTTAAAAGTGTCTCTGTTTTTTCTTTGATTAAAATTTGACCTGCTTGTAGCACGATAATTTGATCGCAGATTTTACACATTTCCTCGAGATCGTGAGTAGTTAAAATCACTGTGGTATCTCCACGTTCCTTTATGGCTTTGAGGAAATGAACGATTGCATCCTTATTGATAACATCAAGTCCAATGGTAGGCTCATCCAAAAAAACAACTTTAGGATTGTGGATAAAAGCAGCCAGCATTTCGCATTGCATTCGTTCTCCGAGACTGAGGGTGCGAACAGGTCGACTGAGTATTTCTCTCATATTGAATATTTCGCAAAACATTTCAATGTTAGCTTTGAATGATAGGTCATCGATACAATATATTCTTTTTAGCAAGTCCAGCGAATCCATCGTTGACAAATCCCAGTTCAACTGAGTTCTTTGGCCAAACACAACGCCTATTTCTTGATTATTTTTTACCCGTTCTGTAAAGGGATTTCTCCCCAAGACACGCACGACTCCATCAGAGGGGTAGAGTATGCCCGTCATCAGTTTTACAAGTGTTGATTTACCTGCACCATTGTGCCCGATGAGTCCAACAAATTCACCCTGACGGATTTTTAAGGAAACACGATCTAATGCCCGAACCTCTTGATACTGCTTTCTAGAGAAAAAACGTTTTATCAATGTTTCTTCACTTCTTTTACGAACCTGAAATATTTTTGACAAGTTTTCTGCCTCAATGACCCATGTATCCATCATTATTTCTTCTAACCTCGATTCTTATAAGTTCGCCAGAATTGATTACGGCACATATAACGAAATCATGCAATGTTTTTTTGTAGAATTGACATGTTTTTGTGAAGTCAAGATTATGCTTACTTTCCTTGTACACCATTTTCCCGAGGATTCTAGTGCGATCTATCACATCAAAAGATTTAGCATTATCGCCACACAATGTGATAGTATTTCCACGAATTTCTATAATGCGATGCAAAACCATTTGGTAGTTGTAGTCATAGAAGAGGAGTACATCCCCCAAACGAGGCATTTCTCCAATGGGTTCAACAACTACTTTTTCCCCATCAAACACGGTTGGTTCCATGCTTGTACCGGAAACTTTGATGCTTAATTGTTTTTGACTTAAAATTATTTCCCTTATGAGACTAAATTTTGCAAAAAGAATATCTGTCAGAAAATGTACACCCTGCTCCATACTATTTATTTTCCTCGTAGTATTTCAAAAAATATATAAATAGGTCGTTAAAATTTGCACAATTTCCCTGATCTATGGATTTATGTCTATACCATTCAGTATATGCACACCCACCTCCGCATAAATATTTATATTTGCACTCCTTACACCGCGGAATCTGGGTTGTTGATCTACGTTTAAACGAAAAAATCGCTTGTTGATCAAGACAACTGTTATCGTTTTCTATTTCACCGATTTTGAATGGTTTTTCGTTAATGCCCCACCAGCAAGAATAGATACCTCCGTCGTTTGAAATAACAAACTGCTCCGAAACGCCGCAGAAAAACGGCCGAATCTGGGGCATTTCCCCTTTCAAAATACTCGTCAAATAGTCAATCCCATGGAAATCAAGTATAAATAAATTTCTGATTTCCTTTCTCGCATTACTTATATGGGTCAACACCAGTTTAAAGATTTCTTCCTCTGTGTCTAAAGCAAGATATTCTGAGCAGCCAGACTTGGTTACTGGATAGATATATGGTTGAAAGTTCGGACTAATCCAGTTTTGTTGAAGAATAAATTCTCCTAAGTCAGATAAAACATATACATTGTTTCGGTCAACATTAACTCTGAGGGAAACAAAAGTACCCATTTCGAGCAGTTTTGAGATACCTTCAGTAATTTTCAAAAATCCGTTGATTTTGGCACAGGGAACCCGCCGTAGATTATGCACTTCCTCTGTTCCATCTAGAGTTACTTGCACATTATCAAGTTTCCATTTTCTAATATGGTCCAAATAATCAATTATATTTAGCCCATTTGTCACCATAGAAAAAGATGAAGCCATCGGCAAGGCCCTAACTTGTTTAATCAGTTCGTCTAAATATGTCAGATTGTGGGCCATTAGCGGTTCTCCCCCCAAAATATTAACTGACACTCTAGTGAATTGCTTTTCTTTCCGCATTTTTTGAATAAAATGTACAAGTTGAGAGACATCTATTTTCCCGGTATTAGGCGAAATCATTTGCTCATAGCAATAACAGCATTTCATGTTGCATACGAAATCAGTAATCACCGTAATATATAGTGTTTCCTTTTGACATTTGGCTAATTTTTTATCAATTGCATTACTATTTCTCTGATATTCCTCGCTATACTGAAATACAGGCGAATACTCATCAATTTTATATTTGCTTATCTCATTTTTTAGGAAGTCAATGACATAATAAGTATCATTAACTTCATATATCCCTTGAAACTGGTTATAATATAAAACATTCATCAAAAAAACCTTCCTCGTAAAGTGTATTAATCATTTGATAAAGGGCTTTTTCCGCATGTAGGCAGTAGGTGTCGAAAAACGATGCATTTATTTCCATGTTTGTAACCGGGCATCCACCTCCACACAACCCAATGTATTTGCAGGTGTTACACTTGTTGTTGTCTTTGATACTATATTGTCTCCATTGAGCACATTTCCGATCATACAGTACACCCTTCAAAAAGCTACCAATGGCGTATGATCTGTTCCCTGCGATCTCAGTGCAAGGATATATTTCGCCATCTACATAGTAACAAAATCGCCCCGGATATACCGCTTCGCACCCCCTTAAGTGTGGAAACACAAATTCGTTAGATTTCCAATGCTTATAGATGTCACCTAAAATGTTCAGCTCACTTCCCGAAATCATCTCATCCGAAATGAGTGTACTATGAAGACAATTTTTGAAGATCCTAGAGTAGTATGTTTCTAACGGCAATGCACATGGATAGTGCTCTTGCTGCGGCTGCGTACGAGATTGAATTCTCCCAAATACAAGGTGCACATGCTTATTTCCCAAAATACCCTCATACTTAAGGAATGAAAGTAGTTCGTCTATCTTATCAACATTTCTTTCCTCCAGCAGAAGGTTGATTTGTATTCTTATTTCAGGCAGTAAATTAAGGAGTAGTTTAATGTTATTGATTATCAAATCAAATGTTGGGGCGCTCTGACTGCCTCGTATTTCTTCATGCAAACTTCGATAACCATTTAATGTCACAATAAATGACGAAATTTGGCCCGAATATTCACAGATAATATCTTTATATGTGTGAATTGTGGTACCGTTTGTTACAATTTGAAGTTTTGGAAGTCCCATTTGCCGCGCATGTTCCAGAGCATATCGTATGGTCTCTTTATTCTTTTTTAATAAGGGTTCTCCTCCAAATAGAATAATTTCTCCACAATCAGAGCCACCATTTATTTGTTCAATCATTTTGTAAATCTGATCAATATTATCTGTAGATAGACTTCGATGTATCTGGCCTAATGATCCTACTTCCCTCTCGAAGCAATATGGACAAGATTGATTGCACTCGTCAGTAATAAATATAACATGGCTCGGCAACAGGTTTCCTCTATTTCCAAAGCAATGAAATGACTTGTTGAGTAAAAATTCATCATTTTCTACGAGGAAAAAACCAGCTATTAACGATTCTTTTTTCTCTAGCAAATCCAAGTCATTATTCATCCAGTGCTCTCCATCCTGCCTTGAGAGCAGTATGAAGTTGAAAGTTAATAGGTTCACCAGCAATAAATGATCACTCAGTTTTTGCTCATGTACATATTGCGTTTTTTTTAACATACAAGGTTTTCTCCTCTCTATTTAGAAATTGGCATAAGGCTTTCACCTTATGCCAATCCGCCTTTAGCACATTTTAGACTGTCCTGGTTTACTCTGTACACTATGTATGCACACAGAAACATCAGAAATCCGAGCAAGATCTGCCTCGCTCAGGTCTATCCCGGAGAGTAACTTCTTTTCCGCTGTCATACAACTCGCCGGAATGGTGTTAATATGCCATTAAGACATATTATCCACGTTTGGATCTTTCTGCTTATTGTACATACACACAGAAACATCAGAGAGCTGAACAAGTTCCTCCTCACTCAGGTCAACCCAAGAGAGTTGCTTCTTTTCTTCCGTCATATATCTCACCTCCTAAATATATTTATTGCACAGGGAGAAATATCCCCGGTACAATCATCCCAAACGCCCAAATTCAAACCGCACATTGAGTGCTTCAATCCTTTGCCCGTTGCGATCTTAACAATAGGCCAGAATGCTATTGGGGGTAAGTAAAACCATATCGCTCAATGATCACTAACCAATTCTGACACTTGCTCAACGCATACGGCGGTTTCTAACAGTCACTCCAAAACACGGCGCAAGTCCAGCAGACCTACACTTAGATCTGCTGAAAAACCATTGGTTTCAAAGGTTTTTTGGGGGGGCAAAAGGGATGCGTGAGCACCGGCTTTACCATTTGCCATTGACACAGAACAGTTTGGAGTATTCCTACCGCTGACCTCCACAGAATGCAGGGTTCAAGCATCGCGTTCATCGATGAATTTTTCTTGATATTACTATAAAATTCAGAAAAACACCATGCCGTAATTGGAAAAATATTTTCCAATTACGGCATGGTGTTTTTGTTATGTTTAAAATAAGATGTAATCAACTTGTCATGGAAGGAGGTGCTTATATGAAACAGAAATACCAGAAGATGGTATGTGGTGTCCTCATTGCATTAGCACTTATGGTCAGCGCAGTCCCCACCACAGATTGCTCTGAAGACGAGATAGCCCCGCTGTGTATTTTGGAAGAGATTTATGTGTCACAGTGAAATCTCTTCACCAAATTCATCAGCAAAGAAGCGTTGATATGGTTGTGCTAACTCAGCAGTCCACATGATAGCCGCTAAATAGTACGCTTTCTTAGCCCACTGCTTTGCAGAGTTTAGATCATTTGCATGACCACGTTTCAATTGACTCCACGAAAGATTGAACATTAGACCAGGAAGTGCAGCGCATCGGCCTGTTTCTGTACAAAGCCGAATTCCTAAGCGACTAATTTCGATGGATTCATTGTACTTTTCCATCAGGCCCAAATACTTAGAGAGGTTGTAGAGCACCATAGGCTGTGTCCGAAGTGCTTCTTCTGGATCGGAAACACGATTCTCGTAATAGTTCTTCAATCCATACAGTAACTCTACGGCCTCTTCCTTTTTATTTGCTTGAAAGCTAGAAATGGCTATGTTATTTATGAGGATAATTTCTTCATAAGATAACACCTTAGGAAAGTGATTCTGCTCATATCTCGGGCAGGTTAGGCGAAGTGCTTCTTCAAAAGCTGTTGTTCGCTCGGGCTGCGGATATTTTTCCGATCCCGTCAATACCTGATAAAGGATCATAAACTGTTTGTCAATAGGTGTCGGATTTATGACGATTTGTTTGTACCCATCCAACAGTTCCCTGGCCCTTCCCATTTGTTTTAAAATAACTGCTTGTCGCAGTTGAAATTTTAGTTCATGTTTATGGAACTCCTTTGCATCCACATAGGCATCCAATGCGGTATTGGAATACCCCAAGCGCTGAAGAAGCATTTCAAAATGCTCTTTGCTGGGCATCCGCTCACCGTTCTCGATACGAGAGAGCGTAGGAACTGAACAAATGCCATCAGCAAGGTCTTCTTGTGTGTATCCCATTTCCTCTCGCCTACTTTTGATGATGGAACCAAATTTAAATATGGGCATAAACACACCTTCTTTCTATTCTCGTAAAAACTAACAGTAGTCTAAATAATGAAATCAAAATTTACTCTACGCTAATATAGCACAAAGCATCATTTTATACAACCCATTTAAAAGAAGATTCGCAACAAATTAGCCTTGTTCTGCTTCGCTCCGGCTGAATTCGAGTAAATCTCGCAATATATTGGTTGCAAAACATCGCTGATTGGCAGTCATTTCATTCAATATCTTACTAACATCGGAATACCTATGTTCCCATGTTTTTCCAGTCAGTAGATAATCGGCACTGATATCTAACGCAGAAGAAATTCGATTAAGTGTATCCGAACTTACACAGGTTTTTCCCCGCTCGGCCTTATTGTATTGCTGGTAGGTAATTCCTGCTTTCTCGGCGGTTTGTTCCTGGGTTAATCCTAATTCTTTGCGCCGTTCTGCTATGCGTATTCCCATGTCAAATGCTAGGCTTGGGTTACCTTTAGGCATATAGTCAACTCCCCAGTTGTATTTGCCATTTTTTATATTTCATATTTTAGATAAAGTTTATCAATTATAAGCGTAAAATATATTCGTTTAGTATCATCTTTAAGCGATACATCAGAGCCTTATATATCTTAGAAGCAAAGGGAAGTATATTTATCTATTCTAGAATACACCATATTCAATAACACACTCGGAATGGCATACACAGATAATGAAGTTATGGTAGTTATCTGAAAAATCTGCTTGGAAAACTATGTGCATTCTGTCGCTCTTTACATTTGCGAATACTTAGGAGCTACACTAAAAGATCCTTTCGATCTTAAATCGTTAGATCCGCAGATGATACGAGAACTGATTGATCTCAACAAATCACTTTCACAGGAAGATTTATCGGCGCTGATAAATTTTGCTGAGTGTTTGACCACAAGATAACAAGGATGCAACCGCATGAATTCTGCCTGTGTAAAAAAGTAAATTGTTTTAGACCGTACAGTGTTTTTACCATATACTCACAAATACCCAGAGGGAAACCGACCAATCTCCGTCAAAAATGCTTTGGTGGGGACCGATATGGCGAGCTATCTCTAAACTATATTTCAGTTGTGTGTAACTACTCTTGCTACAACAGATAAATGACCGTAGAAAAAGGATTCATAAACTCGAATTGTGGTTATCAGTTTTAGTAAGCAAAGCCCAAGATATAGTGGATGTGTCCGTTTTATTGGATAAACACGAATATATAATAGCATCAAGAGGTGGTGCTATTATGGGGAAGAAAAAGGAATTAAGTTTCAGCAGATTCATCAAGCGGTTCTCCACGGAGAAAGCCTGTGCCGACTATCTGTATCAGATAAAGTGGCCCGAGGGGTATGTCTGCCCCAAGTGTGGTTGCCGGCAGCATTATCCCGTGCAGCGCTATGGCCGCTATCAGTGCAAGCATTGCCGTCACCAGACTACGCTGACTGCCAATACCGTCATGCACCGCACCCATCTGCCCCTGACCAAGTGGTTCTGGGCAATCTATCTGGCTGTCTGCGACAAGCGCGGTATCTCTGCCCTTGCTCTGTCCGGTAAGCTTGAGGTTCGCTGCGAAACCGCCTGGTATATGCTCCGCCGGATCCGGGGAGCCATGGAAATGCGGGATCGGCAGTATTACCTCGAGGGCATCGTGGAATTCGATGACTCCTATTTTGGAGCCAAGATCAAGGGCAAAGAAGGTCGCGGAGCAGGAAATCAGCCGGTATTTGTTGCAGTTTCCAAGGATGAGAAGGGCCATCCGGTCTGCCTAAAGATGCACACCGCTGATAACATCCAGCGTCCGTCTGTTGGCAACTTTGTGCGTGAAAATATTAAACCGGGCAGCATAGTGCAAACAGACGGCTTCAGAAGCTACCGCCAGCCTCTTGCGCAGGGTGGATATATCCACGAGTATCAGAATTTCAGTGCTGATGGAGAACTGCTGAAATGGCTGCACAGTATCATAGGTAACGCCAAGACATTTATTAACGGCACCTACCACGGAACCAGCACCAAGCATCTGCAGATGTATCTGAGCGAATTTTGCTATAGATTCAATCGCAGAGCTTTTCGTGGCGCGATCTTCGACCGTCTATTGGTCGCTGTCGCTCGATAACTATATTTTGTGGTCTGCTTATTAAAGCCGATAACCACAACTCGAATTAATTTCACTCTTGACATTATCGAACATCCGTTTTATAATATCTTCACCAATCCAATCGGTATATTGGTGTCCGAAGGAGTTCCTTATGAGAGGTGATAATATCCACTACTTGTCTCGAGAACAGCTTGAACAGATCGCAGATGGAGTTATCCATCAGTACAAAGCCGCAGTGGTGCCGGAGCAGCACCTCTGCTACAATGTTGATCCCACGGAGTTAGCCTCGCTCCTTGGATATACCGTCGACTACCAATACCTGACGAAAGACGGTTCGGTACTCGGCAAAACCGCATCCGGCAGAATGTGGATCACCGTTTTTGATTCCGACAAGACGGAAATGCTCTACGAGCTGGATGACCGGACAATTCTCATTGAGAAGCGGCTTCTTTTCAGCCCCAGAAATGTCGGCCGCAAGAACTTCACCATCGCCCATGAGCTGGCACATCAGATCATCAACCGCAACTTACCGGAGCAGTACGGAGTGGAGTGCAGAGTATTCTGTGACTACCGCAGATCCGTGAAGCCCCGGAAGAAAGTGGTGGATTGGCATGAGTGGCAGGCAGATGCCTTGGCTGCCTCTCTGCTTCTCCCCAAAGACGCGGTCACAGATGCCATGTTTATGTTCGGCCTTGGCGAAAAGCTGAAGGTACTGAGCCGGAAATACTCTCAGTACAAATACGAATGCTTCTGTAATATGGCAGATTACCTGCAAGTATCCCGGACAGCCCTTGCCTACCGAATGGAGCGACTTGGCTTGCTGGAGCGAAATCTGCTTGTAGAGGAAGCTCTGAAACGGAAAGGAGTTGCCTGATATGACACCTGTTGTCCCTACACCTGAACCCATGAAAGTCGCTGTCCGCTGCGATGACTGCAAGCGGATCGTCGCATATAAGATCGCCAAAGGAAGTGGCCGTTTGCAGCTCAAGTGTCCGAAGTGCGGCTGTGAGATCCACATCGACCTCTCCCTGCGCCGTGCAAAGTATCCGATCTACTTCCGAACAGCTACCGTCCCATTATCCATCCCCGTGAGATAATTCCATACCGCCATCCAGATTTCAGTGTCTCCGGAAGGGCGCCTGCGGATCTCCGCTGGTCAGACTCCTATGCCGGGCGTGAACAGATAGAGTATAGGCATACTCTTTCCATTCGCGCCCGGCTATTTGTTTAATTATTTTTAGTTGTGCGTGTACTCGGTACACTCGGCATATTGACAAATTCACTCCGATGTGTTAAGATGGGTGCATCTCAAGAAATAGAAGGTGTAGCAATGTATAACTATAGCCGTAAGGAGCTGGAAGAAATCATCAGCGCTGAAGTCCTTGTGCCGTCTGAGGTCGCTGCATTGCTGGGTGTCTCAAAAGCAAGTGTTTCCAACATGATCGCAAGAGGTACATTAGTCCCCATCAAGACCAGTATGGGAAGCAGCCTTTTTCTGCGGTCAGAGATTGAGGACTATAAGAACAAACGAGCTCACAAGAATGTCCTCGTGCCTGCTACGATCATTGGCGGCGGTGTAAGTGCTTGTGACCGTTATGTCCAGGAGAACTACACCAGCGAAGTGGTTGATAAGGCAATTGGTATCTTCATCTACTTTTTTGACGAGGACGCAATAGAGGATCGCTTTTATTCTCCAAGCCAGGTGCCAAAGCAGAACAGGCTGACCGCAGTCGATGTACCGCATCTTGTCGTTAGATTCAGCGACTCCAGAGAAGATTACTTTGCCTCATACAATTGCGGATACGGCGGCACCGGTCCCTCTCATACTTATCGCTTGCTGACAGATGTATTTGGAGTCGCTCCGGATATCGCAAATGCGGTGTACCACTCTCGTATCCTGAAGCTCTACAAAGAGGACGAATGGAAGATTGCCATGCAGGTAGATCGTGACTATGGCGACATCCAGTCCATTCAGGAGGAACACCAGTTTTTTGCTTCCCGGTACTATATGTACAACGGCAATCTTGTCGTCTGTAAATCCCGTGTTGGTGATATGTGGATGCGCCATAAAATCTCCGAGCAGACAAAACTGGAAGATTGTCTTTACGATTACTTCGGCTTCCTCCGCAATCCCTCCAGCATTTGCCTATACTCCAGAGAAAAAGCCATTGAAACAGGCCACTATGACGCATCCTTTACCGGCTCTGTCATCGCCTATCAGATCATTGTCAAAGATGATAGCGGTCGTGAGGTGTGGCTTGACTATGAGATCGACGAGGATATGCCATTAGCAAAACAATCCACACTAATGTCTCTGCTCCACAGCTTGGATATCCGGCTGGAGTCTGATGACATCGCAAACTACCCTCCGTTCATAAAGACACTTTTGACGAAAAATATCAAACTAGAAACCTACCTCGAATTAAGAAAGTGAGTTGCCATGGATAAGCCTAAACCCCAAAATCCAAGAGGAATGATCACTTGCCCGGTTTGCGGAAAAGAAAGGGTCTATGTATATGACGCAAAGGGCTGTGTATCAGCACACTGTGCGAAATGTAAGCGCACGATCATGTGGGATTATACGAATCTTATCGCATATCCCGTTCAAAACTGTCCAAGTAATAATATCAACTGCTGACTGACTACCAAGGGGCATCCGCTGTAAAGAGGATTAGCTACCACACTGCCGGGGCGACACACGGGTACCACCATACCTGTGTATCCGTCCCGGCATTTTCTGTTTTTTCAAAGCAAAAAGTGACCCGCAGCATTATAGCACCACAGGTAAGGGATATTTTGTCAAAAGGGTGACACAAACCAACATAAATTTTATATCTCTGTCTACATAATGACGCTGGGGAAACCCCTCAGTATTTGCCAAAACTGAGGAACATTTATCAGATGGAGGTGCATGGTTAAATAGATCCATATTCACGGCTGTACCAGCACTTTCTCTGTACCTAATTCAATTAAAGGAAGTGATTGGAGTGCTATTGATAGAATCTATTTTTGAGCCGAACAACATGAAATCGGACCATGTGAAATGTCCAGCCTGCAAACGAGGTCGCTTATGCGATAAGCCCATTGGAGAAAAAGCTATGGCAATAGCAGTCCAGGGCGATTCCCCCCGGAAAAGGAGCCACGGTGTAATCCTGAAATGCCCCAAATGCTCCAAGCAATTTCTAATCAGTCTCACAAAAGAATAATCGATTATGTTTCGTACATAGTTCAACCGCCGGACACGCTGACACCAATCAGTAAAGCAAGCCGGAAAAGAGCCTGCATCCACCCTAGAGAGAGGTGAGAACGAGGACTTTCGAGTTAGGGCATGACAAACAGCTATCAGGCTGTGTTTGTCATGCCCTTTTTGCATTTCAATCCGCCTGACAGCGGAAAGGATGCTCATGAAAACTCGCTGGCTCTGCTATATCGCCCGGTATCCGTGATCTCCGAAATTTGGCCAACCCACCCAAATTTCAATTCAAAGGAGATCACAATAATGAAAAACACCTATTTGGTTCGTGTAATGACCGGTCCTATGGCTGGTACGCTCAAGACCGCTTCCATGGAGGAATGGGTAGCCATCCTCCGTAAAAACAAGGGGCTGCCGCCTGAGTCCAGACGGTACTTCATCATCGACTGCATCATCGAAGATGAGGAACTGGACCGTATGTACATAGAGGTCGACCGGGAAGCATACGACGAATGGCACCGGGATAACCAGGCAGCTTATCGAAACCGGCTCATCAAGAACCTGTTCCTCCACCTGTCTCTGGACGCAGTGGTGGACAATGCGGAAGGAGTCACCCTTCACGATACCATTCCCTCCGGCTACAGCCTGGAAGAACACGCGTCCTCAAACATGAATATGGAACGTCTTCGTTGCCAGCTTAAGGAATGGAAACCCTGGGCGAATGAACTGCTGGATGCCCTCCTTTCCGGAACTTACCGGGAATGCACCCATGAACTTGCACAAAAGTATGGTATGACAGACCGTGCAATGCAGTACAACAAGCAGCAGTTTATACAAAAATTAAGAATCTTTCTGAAAGAGCTTCGTTTTTGACCCCCATTTTGTGCGATAGGGGGGTGAGAGGAACACTCACACCCCCCTGCGAAAGAGGTTCCACTCGTGAACCTTGAAAATTTCATAGAAAACACTGCCGGGAAAACTGCCATTCCTCACCGCAAGGGCAGTCGGCGGTAGGAGCGCCATGACTCCGCACCCGCGGACGAGCGATCAATCCTATACCGCCCCGCGCTTATGCCAAGCGTGGTCGACTGCAAGGATGGCTGAATGATGATACTTCTGTTTAAGCGGCAGCTCACCGGGAGGTGGGATGATACTGGTGTGGGCTGGAAACGGACGCCCACTGCTGGTTCATATGAAGCTCTGTTGGCACCAGGGCTGTCGGCGGTGTTGCCTCTGCCGGGGCTATTAACGGTATATACCACTCAAGACAATTCTGTCGGCGGTGGAAACACTGTGCAGGAGGGCAACCTCCTGCATAGCATTCTGCTGTCGACCTTACAACACACAGGAGGTCAATCATTATGTTTGAGATCACATATAAAGAAAACGAATTTATGAATCATCCCCAGGCTACCGAGGGTGCCATATACGATTTTACTTTTGAAAACCGCTACGATATCTTCCACCGGTCCAGAGGAAAGTTGTTCGAATATATCGCCCTGGACCGAACCACAGGAAAGACATCCTTGGTGCTGGAACGGAAAACTCCCATGGATGCATCTGAATATCCTGATATCACCCCTGAGATCATTTACTCCATCAAGTACACTGGCGACCCGCGGTATAAAGGAGCAAGCTCATATTCCTCCATGGATCTCATGGACATCATCTTCAAAGTCCTTATGCCGAAGCATGGCTACTCCTTCCGGGAGCAGCAGTATGAAATGGCTCTTTCTATCTTCTATGGACTGAACTACAGGAAAGTCACCCTCTGCGAAGCGGAGGTCGGCACCGGCAAGACCATGGCTTACCTGGTTGCTGGCTTCCTCGCCAAGCTCTTCGATAAGTCCTACAGCTTCATGGGCTACCCAGTGACCATCACAACTTCCAGTATCGAGCTTCAAAAGTCCATCATGGAAAAGGAGCTTCCCGCTCTTTCAAAAATGCTCATGGACTTCGGCCTCATCGAGCAGCCCCTGACTGCGGTGCTAAGAAAGGGCAAAGACCATTACTTCTGCCCCCGGCGGTATCGGGAATATCTCCATTCCATTTCTTTGTTCCCTCTGAAGTACAGCGAAGTCACCGACCGGGTGAAGTCCCTGAATCTCATGAACGGAACCTTGGATCTTGACCCCATCCCTCTGAATCCTTACATCAAAGCGAGGATCTGTGTCAAAGGCTCCTGCCATAACTGCCCCTGCGCCGAGCAGTGCGAATATGCCCGATTCCTGGAAACTGCATCCAAGCCCTACAACTTTGACTTCCAGATTACCAACCACAACCTGTTCCTGACCGCCCAGAAGTCCAGAGCCGACCATACCACCAATGGTGGCCTGCTGCCCTGTAACTTCTGCATCATCGACGAGGCCCACAAGCTGATCGATACCGCATCCGATGTGTTCACCGCTTCCCTCAACTTCTCTGAGGTGGAGGATTACATCAAAGCGGTCAAACACAACGGCGGCGATGACTTCAAACGCCGCGCCGAATACTTCCATCTTCTGAAGGAAGCGGAACGGCTAAACCGCAAGCTTATATCCATGTTCTCCATGTACAAGTTCAAGTCCTGTGAGGATGTGTGCCATGTGAAAATCGAGATCACCGAGCAGATGGACAAGACCATCCAGAAGCTGATTGCCGTGCTTCGGAAGATCGGCAACTGGTCTGCTCCCAAGGGCGCTACCGGTGCCAACACCGCCCAAAGCCTGGTGGAAAAGCTCTCAGCTTATCTTCTTCCAGAGGAAAACGAGGACGATATGGACGCCAAGGACAGCAAGGATAATAAGAAAAACATCGTGTGGATCAGCTACGACAAGTCCACCGATACCAAGACCCTCTGCTGTATGCCTACCGAGATGAAGGACTCCCTGAGAAGCTCTCTCTGGACTTCTATCAACACCCATTTTGCCCTCACCTCTGGCACTATGAAGGACGATACCGGCTTTTCTTTCTTCAAAGACGAGCTGGGCATCACCAGATGCTTGGATCAGTACAGCGTGTCCGAGTTCTCCTGCGAATCTCCCTTCGACTATCATAACCACACCCGGCTGTACATCTCCGAAAATACTCCCATCCCGGATATGCGAGATCCTGAGTACATCCCGGCGGTGGCAGGAGAAGTGGTCAAGCTGGTTAAGGCGACCCACGGACACACTGCCGTCCTCTTTACATCCTACAAGGCTCTGAATGCGGTCTTTGACATGGTCAAGGACGAGCTGAAAGAGTATCCCCTCATCAAGATGAGCCGAAGTAATAAGACCGCCATCACCCAGTTCAAGAACAGCGGAAACGGTGTTCTCTTTGCTTCCGGCTCCATGTGGGAAGGTGTTGACTGCGCCGGAGATATTCTCTCTTCCGTGATCATCGTCCGGCTTCCTTTCCCTCTGCGGTCTCAGACCATGGAATTCAAGAAGATGAGCTGTAAGAACACCAAGGAGTTCGTGCAGAAGTACGCGGTTCCTCAGATGATCATCAAGCTCCGTCAGGGCGCAGGCCGTCTCATTCGTAACGAAACCGATACCGGTGTCCTTGCCATTTTGGATGCCAGAGCAGCCAAGGGCGGTGTCTACCGTACCCGTGTCCTGAACACCCTTGAGAAGTATCCGCTGGTATCTTCCATCTCTGATGTCGCATCGTTCATTGACTCCGTAAAGGACGAATCCTACAAGAAGGAGGTGCCGTGTGGATGAGCTCACAAGAAGAATTTGACCGTAACCGAAAATACTACCTTGCAGTCCAGTATCTGCTGAAGCTTCTGGAGTGCGGAACCATTGACCGCAACCAGCTCAGAAAAGCAAACCGCTACTTTGCGGACAAATTCGAAGCAACCATGCGGATCTTCGTTTGAGCCAGGAAATCACCATGGGCAGTCTCTTCGACGGCATCGGTGGCTTTCCTTTGGCGGCTGTACACTGCGGAGTCAAACCTGTATGGGCAAGTGAGATTGAAACCTTCCCCATAGAGGTAACGAAAGAACGCTTCCCCGACATGATCCATGTCGGGGATATCACTAAGTTAAACGGCGCGGAGCTGCCACCTGTGGATATCATCTGCGGAGGCAGCCCCTGCCAGGATCTTTCCGTTGCAGGCACCAGAGCTGGCTTGTCCGGCTCCAGATCCGGCCTGTTTATGGAGCAAACCCGAATTACAAAGGAGATGAGAAATGCCGATATACTTCGTGGACGATCAGGTATCTTTGTTCGACCCAGATTCATGTGCTGGGAAAACGTCCCCGGTGCATTCTCCAGCGGGGAGCCGAAAGGCGAGGACTTCCGAATCGTTCTCGAAGAGATCGTCCGAATTAAGTTCGATTCCGTATATGTACCTCGACCTTTCCGAGGACGCTGGGAACCTGCTGGGGGAATCGTATTGGGAGATTCGTTCTCCCTGGCGTGGCGATGCCTCGATGCTCAATACTGGGGTGTCCCCCAGAGAAGAAAGAGAATCTTCCTTGTGGCAGATTTTGGAGGAACAACCGCACTCTCGCTACTATTTGACCAGGAAAGCCTGCCTGGGTATACTCCGCCGGAGTGCGGAGCGTGGCAAGGACTTGCCCCCGCAGCTCAAGGAAGCACTTGAAATCCAAGCTGGCATACGATCATCAGATGCCATATTCTTGCCCGATGATGAATCCGAAGCATCGGACAGTCCAATCGGATTCGATGGCTACAACGGTGATCTGACTGGCGAAGTCTCCTCTACACTGGGTACCAACTGCGGTATGTCCAGCGGGAGGAACGGTGTGATCCAGCCTTTCGCTGTTGGCATCGACAGCAAGCACGCCTGTGCCACCGGCGATGTGGCACTGACACTCAGTACAACCTGCGGATCCTCTACCGGCCGCAACGGAGTGTTTCTCCCCATGGCATTCGCCCAGAACCAGCGGGATGAAGTAAGGGATCTGCACGATGTAGCAGGTGCCTTGGCAGCACAGCCCGGAATGAAACAGCAAACCTACATCACTGTCCCTCCTGGACCACAGGAGGACGGTGATCCACCAATCCTCTGTCTCAATGACCAGGGTGGGCAGTTTATGCATCTGACCGAGAATGTCTCCGGCACCCTCCGGGCAGAGGAACACGGTCACCAGCCGATTCTGCTGGAATCCAATCAGAACCATGCTACCATCCGCACCGATGGGATCTCCACGACACTGTCGGCGGCGATGGGCATGGGCGGCGGCAATGTTCCCATGGTAGTCCCCACCGTGTACGAAAACCACGGCATCGACTCCCGCTACAAAGGGCCACTGGAAGTAGCACCTACCATGTCTGCCCGGTACGGTACTGGCGGCAACAATGTCCCCTTAGTCGGACAGCCACCCCACACCTTCTGCATCGTCGGCAACATCATCGACCGTCAGCCGGAAAACGGCGGCAACGGACTCGGATGCCAGGAGGATGTAGCATATACCCTGACAGCTACCGACCGCCATGCGGTATTCAGCCGCCAGCGGGTGGATGTGTTCCAGGAGAACGATGTGGTCAGCACCGAAAGCGCACGGCAACACAAAGATGCCACCGACTTGGTAGTACAGCCTTATCAGCAGACCGTGGGCACCCTGGGATTCAGCGACCACCATGGGATCAATAACCAGTATGTGGGCGAGGACAAATGCGTGATCGAAGGTGCAAACCTGATCCGCCGCCTGACTCCCTTGGAAGCAGAACGGCTCCAGGGCTTCCCGGATTTCTGGACAGATATCCCGGATGCCTCCGACTCCGCCCGGTACAAAGCACTGGGCAACAGCGTTGCCATTCCCTGCGTCGATTATGTTGTCAATGGAATGGCGACCATAATAAGAATAATTCCTGGCTTGGATAAGGAAATAAGCAGCCTGATTATCAACTAGGATTTATTCATTGTGGCTCATTTGCACAGTTCCTGAACCGCTTTCTCGTTGGTAATTCCGGGATAGCTATTCAAGAAATGTGTGGGATAATAGCATTGGCAAACCAGGAAAGGAGGTAAGAACATGGCGGTAGCACAACGAATCGAAGCAATGAGCAACCCCCACATGGGTAAGAAGTTAAAGACCTGTGCCTACTGCCGTGTCTCTTCCAACTCCGCTGATCAGCTCAACTCGTATGCCACCCAGGTACGGCACTACACGAAAGCTATCCAAGCCCGTGCCGATTGGGAGTTCGTGGACATCTTCGCTGATGAGGGTATCACAGGTACAAGAGCTGATAAGCGAACCGAATTCCAGAAGATGATTCGGCTGTGCCAGCATAAGCGGATCGACCTGATCATCACCAAGTCCGTCTCTCGATTCGCCAGAAATGCCCCCGAATGTCTGGAATATGCCCGTGCTCTCCGCAGGCAGGGCATCGGCATCATCTTCGAGGAAAACTGCATCAACACTCTCCGCATGAGCGATGAGCTGATGCTCTCCACCTTCAGTGCCATCGCACAGGAAGAATCCATGGCGATCTCCCAACGGCTGAAACACATGAACCGTGAACGGATGAAGCGCGGCGAGTATGTAGCAGGAACTGCCCCTTATGGCTACCGCTACCAGGACAAGCAGCTCGTCATCTTCGAGCCTGAAGCAGAAACCGTCCGCTGGATATTCGATTCCTACCTCTCTGGCTGGTCTCTGGCTGAAATCGTCCGTGACCTCCGCCAGCGGCACATCCCCAAGCGGAACGGAGATGACAAATGGCATACCCTGACCGTCCAGTACATCCTCACCAACGAGAAGTACATGGGCGACACCCTCTTCCAGAAAACATTCAAGACTGATACTCTCCCGTTCACCAAGCACAAGAACAACGGCGAGCTTGACCAATACTATGCATCCGAAAGCCACGAAGCAATCATCAGCCGAGAGGACTTTCTGGCTGTAGCCGCTCTCATGGCAGAAAAATCTGAATACTACGGCAGACAACGCCCCACCACCCCATACCCGCTGACGAAGAAACTCCGCTGCAGCAGGTGTGGGGCTTTTTATATCCGCAGGACTGGCAAGGACTACACCATCTGGTCTTGCCACAACCATGTAAGAAGCAAGGAACTCTGCGACTCCAAGCGGTACAGCGAAACTCAGATCTACGGAGCATTCATGAGAATGTTCAACAAGCTCTACTACAACAGCAAGTCCATCCTTAGAAACACCTTGTACCAGCTCGACTTCGTAATGACCTACAAAAAGAAGAACAACCAGCAGGCTGTAGAGTTGAACCAAAGCATTGTCCAGCTACTGGAGAAGAAGCACATGATCGAACAGCTTCGCAGCAAGGGTTACCTCCCCGACAATCTGTTCCTCAGTCAGTGCCGTGACATCGATAAGCAACTCCAAGCCCTGCGAACAGAAAAGGAAATCCTCTTTGATACCCAGCTCGAAGCTACCTATGGAGAGGTAAAGCGGCTGGCAACCATCGTAGAGGACTATGGTCAGGAGATGACCTTCTTCGATGAGGACATCTTCGATGCCATCATCAAAAGCATAACCATCACCCCTGACGGGATCATAGAGTTCACGCTGATGGGTGATCTTCACTTCTCAGAAAGGCTGTAAACACTATGAAAAAGAAACGAGCCCTCCCATTCGGATACACCATCGAAAACGGCAGGCGAATCATCGACTCCACTGAAGCGGCAACCATACAGCAGATATTCACTGAGTATCAGAATGGAGCCACCATGTCGGAGCTGGCCGCCATGATGACTCGACTCCAGATCCCATACTGCGAGAAGCGGGTGGACTGGAACAAGAACATCATCGCCAGAATACTCGCCAACCCCCGGTATGCAGGTGCCGATGGATTCGACCCCATCATCGATATGGACGTGTTCAAAGAGGTCAACATCTCCAAATCAGACCGCACCAAACGAGCCATTGTCGAGGATAACAGTGCCATCGGCATCATCCGAGCCAGAATCCTCTGTGGTGAGTGTGAAGCACGGATGGTTCGCTTCTATGAAAAACGGAATCGGATTCCAGTCTACTGGCGGTGCGACTGCCCAGACTGCCGGTCCCGCATCACTCTAGCTGACGAGATCCTTGAAAGCAGAATCGTCGACCGAATGAATCTCATAATCGAGAACCCCCATCTGCTGGAAGATGCAGATGCCTATACCATGGATGCCCAGGAAGCCCAACAGCGTTCAAAAGTAACTGCTGAACTGAGTCGGATGTGCGACACCGGCCACTACACCGACGAACAGCTTCTGACCATCATCCTGGAAAATGCCCAAAAGCGATATGAACTCTGCCCCGAAAACCAAGGCAGTACCCTCACAGCGGTATGCCTCGCCTACGGCGATGCGGAGCCATCTGAGGAACTGGACACAGAGCTGTTCCTCAAAACTGTAAGCAACATCCTGCTGAACCCAGATGGAAGCATCCAGCTCCGACTGATCAGCGGCAGGACCATCTAAAGAGGTGACCCAAATGCAAGTGACTACCATCCCTAAGAAAACGGTATCGGTGATACCACCCCCGGCACAGAAAGGCCCTGACCGAAGCAAATATGATCAGCTCCGAGTAGCTCCCTACTGCCGAGTCTCTACTGACTCTGAGGAACAGCTCACCAGCTACACCATGCAGAAGCGGGTGTACACTGAGATGATCATGGGCAAACCTGAATGGCAGCTCGTAGACATCTATGCCGACGAGGGCATCTCAGGCACAAGAGCCGATAAGCGTGACGAGTTCCAGAGAATGATCCGGGATTGCAGGCGGGGTAAGATCGACTACATCATCACCAAGTCCGTCTCCCGCTTCGCCAGAAATACCGCAGAGTGCATCGAGTTCGTCCGTCAGCTCAAGCTGATGGGGATCGGAGTCATCTTTGAGGAACAGAACATCGATACCCTCAAATGTGACAGTGAACTACTGATGACTATCCATGCAGGCTTCGCCCAAGCTGAAAGCGAAAGCATGAGTCGGAACATCACATGGAGCTACCGCAAGCGGTTCGAAAACGGCGATGTCATCTTCAACTACAAAAAGATCCTTGGCTACTGCAAAGGAGAAGATGGACAGCCCCAGATCGTCCCTGAAGAAGCGGAGATCGTGCGTAGCATCTTCGATATGTTCCTGTCAGGTATGACACTGCGGGAAATTGCCGACTACCTGAAAGCCGAGGGCATTAAAACCAAAGCTGGAGGTGACACCTGGTCAATCGCCACAATCCAGAACATCCTTAAAAACGAGAAATACTGCGGCGATGCCATCACTCAGAAAACCGTTACCATCGACTGCATCTCCAAGACCCGCAAGAAAAATACTGGTGAAGCCCCCATGTACTACATTCGGGATAACCATGCCGCTATCATCGACCGAAAGACCTTCAATAAGGCACAGGCTGAGATGGCACGGAGAAATAGTAAACGAAGCCCCTCCGACAAGTCCTCGGTCACTGGGCAAGGCCGTCACTCCCGCTATGCACTCTCCGATGTTATGCACTGCGGCGAGTGCGGTACGAAATACCGCAGAACCATCTGGTGTGTCAAAGGCGAGAAAATCCCTGTCTGGCGGTGCTGCAACCGGCTTGATCACGGAAAGCAGTTCTGCAAGGAATCGCCAACCATCAAGGAGAGCGACCTCCACGAAGCCATCGTCAGAGCCATGAGCAAATTCACAGGCGATGACTACGATAGCTTCCATGCGATCATGCTTGGATCTATCGCTGATGCCATCGGCATGAACGAGGACAGCGACGAAGCCGACCTGCTGGTACGGCGGCTGAATATGCTCAACCAAGAAATGATGGCACTGGTAGACATGACCCTGAAAGCGGAACTCTCCGTCGAGGAAAATGAGCAGAAATTCAAGGAAATCTCCGACGAGATCGCCCAGCTTACCGAGCGGCTGGAAGCGGTACGGCAGGCAGGCAAAACCGATGATCAGCGGCTGGAACAGGCGGCTGAACTGGAAAGAGCCATAGAAAGCCTCAGAAACTGCGGCTGTGAATACAACGACAATGCAGTCCGCCAGATGATTGAGTGCATCAAGGTCTATCCCGATGGCAAGCTCGACATCATCTTCAACGGTGGCTACACCATCGTCGAACATATCAACCTCAAGTAACCGTACATCAAACAGCTATCAATCGGCTCCCAATCCACCGTTGTCTCCTTGCGGTGCGGGAGCCGAATCCAATAGGGGGTGAGAAGGACCAGCCAACTGAATAACGACTGGCAACACTTGCCCCATCCTTTTCCACTTCCGTGGTCTGTCCAACAGACCGCGTAACATCTCATTACAGAAAGGATCGTCGTTATGATCAGAAAAGGCACCTTTATTATTGCTATGAACCTCATCAACGAACACAATGCCCAGCTCCGCCGGATGATTGATCTGGCGAACACCATCGGCTCCAATCTGCTGCTCATCAGCACGGAAAGCTTCTACCACGATGCCATCAGTCTTGTGTTCAAGGAGTCCTTCCAGGACACCGACAAGCTGCTGGACTGGTGGCTGTATGAGTCCTATGATCAGGAACTCTATCTGGGTGAGCAGAAGTTCGATGCCTCCGATCCCGGCAACTTCTACGATTTCCTGGTGAAGTACCGCCAGGACTGGAAAGAGCAGCGGCAGTGCAACGTGCCTCCCCAGAAGCCTGTCCAGATTTCCAAAGACTGCTTCCGCAAGGCGATTGCCCTGGTCAGGAAGGAGCAGAACAGCCTCCAGACTGTGGCAGATGCCGCCCGTCAGTGCAGCTCCATCTTCAATGTTCACGGAAACACCAGCAAATACCTGGATGCCCTCATTCTTCTGCTGCAGGATCTGTTCGGAGATGCCAAGGGTCTGCTCCGCTGGTACATCACCAAGCCGGTAGATCACAAGGTATTCATCGGGGATACCATGTACGACCTGAATGACCCCGGCGCCCTGTATGACTTCATGCTCACCCATGCCGCTGAACTGAAAGGAGCCACTGTATGAGTCAAAAGTTAGGCTTCAGCCGGATCAGCCGGATGGAAGAATCTTCTGTGCTGACTGAGTTCGTCGACCGGATGATTCGAATTACGGATGAACTGGTGGATCAGATCAAGACCGGCCAGCTCGATGGAGAATTCCACTTCCATCAGGATTCTGTACAGGCATCCGCAGCGGGAGAAACCGTCAGTCTGGATCTCCTGTGTGAGATGCTGTATGAGCGGCCGGAGATCGCAGGTGTAGAACTCTGCGGCGATGAGGTGTATGTATCCGTCGCCCCGGATTACGCTGTATACGAAAACAACACCAACTACCATGTCCTGAATCAGGAGCAGGTCGATGTGATCTACGCCCTGCATACACTCTGGCTCCATGGTGTGGGCGGCGAACAGGCCGACTTCTCCGACTGCCTGCTCAAAGACATCAACCTCTCCAGCCGCAATCTGAACCGCGCGGTGTTCGCAGGTGCAAAGCTCGTGGACTGCTTGATGTATGATGCAAAGCTGAACACCTCCATCTTCGACGGTGCTAAGATCCAGAACTGCCAGCTCATCAATGCCCAGGCAGAGCATTGCAGCTTCCGTAATGCCTTTATCGTCATGACGGATATGGACACGGCCAATACGAAACACAGCAACTTCACCGGTGTAACCATCAGCAAATACTCCGTACCGAAAGATGAACCCTTTACCCTTGCTGACGATAGCCGGGGTTTCTCAATGACTATGTGAGAAAGAAGGAAAAACAATGCTCTATGTAATGTCTGATATCCACGGCCACCTCCAGCGGTTTGAGTCCATCATGGAGCAGATCAAGCTGGGCGAAGGCGACCATCTATTTGTGCTGGGCGATGTAATTGACCGTCACCCTGACGGCATCCAGATTCTTCTGACCCTGCTCCGAATGCCCAATGTCACCGTGCTCCTGGGAGAGCATGAGCTGATGATGTGCCGTGCGGTCTACAAACCCGCCACGGATGCCGCAAAAACCCTGTGGTTCAATAACGGCGGCAAACTCACCTATGAAGCATGGAAAAACCTGACCTTACTGGAGCAGGTGGAAATCATCTACAAGCTCCAGAGATGTCCTCTGAACACACAGATCGAGATTGGCGGCAAGACCTATCTGCTGGCTCACGGTTCCCCCATGGAACTGTTCAATCCTGACACCTCTAAATTCAGCACTCCGCAGATGCATACGGTCTGGGCACATATCGGTCCGGAAGATAAGATGCCCAAGGGCAAAATGGTGATCTTCGGTCACACTCCCACCTTTATCTATCAACCCAATGTCCCCATGGCAGTCTGGGTCGGCAGACAGAAGATCGCCATCGACTGCGGCTCTGGCTTGGAGTATGGCGGCAGACTTGCCTGCCTGCGGCTGGATGACATGAAGGTCTTCTACTCCAAGGAGAAGGGATAAGCCATGGCCTACAGTAAAGTATCCATCCCTACAGAAGTCTACCACTTCACCCAAAAGCAAAATCTGGAACAGATCCTCTCAGATCGGCGCATCCGCCGCTTCGGTGATACCGAATGCTGGTTCTGCCGCTCCCCGGAAGATATGCTCCGCTATATGGAAATGACCGTCATGAATGAGGGTAAGAAGTACATCGCACCCGACCGCACCGTGAAACGGTATCCCAAGTTCGAACCTGAGAACTATGTCATGCTCCGCATCGTCCCTGCCAAATGGGAAGATAAATGGTACCAATGGAACCAAGAGCTTCCCGCCAATGCTTCCCCGGAAGCATTGCAGCAGGCAAAGGAATTCTCTGAGCTGAAGCTGGGCTACCGCGGCGACCTCCGCTTCTCCCAGGTGGAGGTATTCGAAATGACCGAAGTGATGGGGATCGCACCCACCCAGGAGCAGGACACCACCTTTCCAAATCTCACAATGTAAATCAGCCCGGTGGATGGCAGGCGCAAACCTGCCGCACACCGGGCTTTCGCTATCTATAACAGAAGAAGGAGAATGCATATGAATCATACCACTGAGAATCTCGTCCGTGAAAGAGGCCCTGTCCGTGTGGCTTGGGTATGCCTTGGTGAAGGATACAACGGAGATTATGACCCCAAGAACCCCGAAGATGAAATGCTTCTGAGGTTTGATGTAGCGGTAAGGAATGAGGATATTGGTGACTTCGTGACCACCGAAAGCCGCTGTACCTGCTTCGCGGCGAAAGCACCCATCAAGGATAAAGAAGCAGCTCTGGATGTGCTCCTGGACCACTTCCATCACGCTTACACCAGTCAGCCCCGGCACTGCATGAGTTCCCTGGCAGACAGACTCTCCTACATCTCTGCCGGTACATATCAGGATCTTGTACTGGATACCAGTCAGGATACGAACAGCTTCTCCCTCGAATAACAGGAGGTTCAATGAGCGTAACGGTCAAAGACTTCCTGCGGCACAATCCCAACGCAATGCTGGATCTGATGACACCCAAAGGTCTCATCCAACTCACCCCGGATCGTGGGCAGTGGCTCTTGACCAAGAACGGCGCCAATGCACGGATAAAGGTCACCGGCACCCAGGAAGTGGTGGTCGGCTCTGATCTCCTTAGTCAGATCGTGTACAAGATCGTACCGTACAGAAACCGCCGTAATCAGATATTCCTGCTCACAAACACTCCGGCAGCGGCAGCGAAAAGCTCATTCCGGCCCCACATTGAATACGAGCAAATGACTTTTGACTTATACCATAGGAGGAAATAATGAACTTCTTTGAAAAAGAAATGCGCCAGATGTTTGATGACAACGACATCTTCCACGATGCCAAGTTCGTCGGCAAAACCATGCTGGCGAAACTGGATGAAGATCTGCGGATCAAGCTCCAGTTCATTGCAAGCCATATCAGCAGTCAGTACGACACCGTACAGATGACCATCATCAACCGGACCGAGGGTGTGGTGGACAAGCAGAACTTCAAGTTCAGCGATATCATCGGCAAATGCATCCGCCCCGGCAGAGAGCCGCTGGATTACCATATGTGGGAGTACAATAACAAGCCCGAATGGTACACGCCCATCAGCCGGGCCGACAAGGCACGCATCGCTGACACCGTGCTGGACTATGCCGCCATGTACCTGGACCAGTCTATGACCGGTCCCACCATGTAAAAGAATGGTACCGCTCCTAAGGGCAATCTTAGGAGCGGTACATTTCATATGGGATTTTTCCATGAGTGTTCAGTGCTGGCATTAACACATATCTTCAATCAAAGAATTGTTGTTCAATCAGCTCTGCTTCCTCATCATCCATATATTCTAACAAATTCAGAATTTTTACTTTAAAGCCTTCTTTTTCATCACCTTCTGTAATCTGCGACATGTATCCGTAGCAGCAAGCCAGTTCATACGGATATTCCATACCTTCCTCAAGATCAGTAATCAGCGATCGCAGGAGGGCATCTGCTTGTTCAGTTTTATCGGTCAAAATATATAGTTGCGCTTCGCTTAATGTGAAATGAACGCGGTCAATGTACCCCACCACCATCTTTTTCAGTGTTTCATAATACTCGATTGCTCTCAAGTCCTGAAAGCCAGCATATATTTCTGCGAAGTTCTCAACAATGATAGCTTTCAATTCCAGGTTAGACTCACATTGCTTGTATGCTGACCACGCTTGCTTATTCACTTCAAGTGCGCTATCCAAATCACACTTCATTAGTGTACTGGCATAGTTGCCATAGAATACAGCCAAATCCAGATATCCAATCGCACATTGTGGAATCAATTCAGCCATTTCATCATAGGCTTGGCAGGCTTGTTCGAGATCGCCATTTTCATCATGTAACAAGCCTTTCATATTAAGTCCTTTAATATAGCGGATATCTTTCTTGCCAAAGTTATATTCGTAGATTTCAAGTGCAAGACTTATATAATGGATAGCCTCTTCTGAACACCCAGTCAAGTTCATGCACTCGCTATACTCTAAATATAAATCGGCAGTATCCGGATGCATGTTGCTAAAATGACGTTCTCTGAAATCCTTCACTATATCAAAATATGAAGCGGCCTCCGGATACCGATCTAGTGCGCTCAGAATGTTTCCCTTGTATGCATAAAGCATGATATGGTCACTATTCTCCAGATCGATTTCCCCATTTTCTTCGATTGCAGCGTCGATATATTGAAGTGCAGTCTCCGTCTCGCCCATATCCAAATAAATGGTGGCGAGACTAGATAATGCTGAACTAAGCTCATACGGGATGGGGTTTTCTTTGGCATTCTCTTCCGTTAAGGCCATTTGCGCATATTCTAACGCTTCCGGCAGCTTTGAATCCTGCTGATAAGTATTGGCAATACTGTGGTAAACCGCTGAATAATTACTATGATTCTCTTTACTTTTCCCCCCAAGCTTTGTATCCAACACATGGATCGCGGACAAATACTGCTGTCTGGCTTCTTCCGTATGCCAAAGGCGTGTTTCAGCATCGCCATATGCTTTATGGTCGCGGAACACAGCTTCCCAACGCTCATTCTCATAATCTACTGTTAGTGCGCGCTGTGCCAATCTCTGAGCTAGTCCAGCATTGCCCGACTCCATTGAAATGTAACATAGCCGCATCAGGAAGTCGATATCATCTTCACTGTTTAGGTGCTGCTCCATTATATCATATACAGCCCAGCAGAAGGGAATCAGGTAGAACTTTTTGTATTCTGTTCCCCATGATTCTCCGGTGTCCATTTCGTCCACAAAATTGCGTATTAGTGGCTTTGTCTGGCTATATAGCATATCAATGGACTGAAAGCGAACCGCGGTAGCAATAACGGAATGCATCCAATACACCAATCTGCCGTTCTTTCGAGAGCTTTCCAGCATGCCAACTTGATATAGCTTATTCAGAAGGCTTAACTGCATGCAATCGAACCAGCGTTTTGCTTGATCAACGGTATAAGGCATGTTAGGAAGAACGGAGGAATATACCAAGAGTTTTCGTTCTTCCTCAGTGTAGGAGAGCAATTGGAATAGCTTGCAGAACTGTGTAATAACCGTTTCTTCTTTCTGAAGCTTCTCATGTACACTGCTTACGCGTTCTTCACTTAGGCGGAACCCCAACATAACCAGTTTTTGATAGAGTTCCAACAAAGACCAATCGTTGTAATATGCAATTTTTGCTAAGAACTCAATGGTAACCGTGTGATTTGAGGTAAGCGCAAGAATCTCATCCAGCCACCGCTCTTGAGGATTGTCCACCGGACAGTGCCAATAAAAGAGCTGCTTCTGTTCGTCCGCTGTTAATTCCGGAAGGGGCCAATGAACCAACGCTGGCAACTCTCGAACACGAGATGTAACGATTAATCGACAAGGGAGGGACAACTGACATAGATAAGGATCATCCACTTTCTCCACATCATCAATAACAACTAAAAGTCTTTCCCGTTTTCTCTCACACATTTTCTGGAACTGTATCCAGTCCATCTCATCAGAGAATGCATCATGAATTGAATCCAGCAGACCACTAGGATTATATTTAATCCAGGCGATTTCAGAAATCCCTGTTTCTTCACAGGGCACGGACTGAATTGTGCTGATTAGTTCTTTTACCAACTCTGTTTTACCAACACCACCAATAGACCACACTAGGATCGACTGTTTTTCTAGGAGCCGATTCATCAAATCCTGTACCAATGTAGGTCTTTTGATGTATTTACTGCACTGATCGATCATTCGTGGCGTAATAAAGGACGGATACTCACTTTGCACTGCGGAATTATTAACTATTGAAGATTCCCACTGCCGACTCATTTCACCAATCTTGTCAACCGTCCATTTTACATCCGATTGCATTTTCTGAGTAAGGTATAGCTGATACATCCCCCGGAAATCTGGCTCCGACCATAGCAGCGAATCCATATTCTCAAGGAAGTCCGATGCTACCGCTTCCATTGGAAACGTATCGGGATCACACGCCTCAATGCTTGTACATAGCTCGTATATCAATTTTTTGAGCGAATCAAAAGGATTCGCTGCTTGTGCAATTCTGATCAAGAACTGCTTATCCTGAAGTGTATCTTCGAACGTCTTCGAAAACTCTTCAGGGACATCATGAAGGAGAATTGCGTCTCGGACTGCGGTAACCAATCCGTTTTTCATCGTTTCCTCTGCGGATAACGGACTGATACCAATTCCTTTCACAGCCCCTTCAGCTATGCTGCCTACTAACTGAGCTTGGTCATTATCGCCTCCGTGCTGAACCACAAGAGTCTGTATTATTGTATTGGTAATTGCAGCAATCGACTCACGCGGATCAAATTTCAGAGATGCTGTTCTTCTCACCGTATATTCACCCCTATCGAGAATTGCTTTTCCTAACTTAATTATACTACAAAAGTTCTCGTTAACTGTATTCCATCTAAATAATAGTAGTGATATATCATTAGCCTGATAGCTACGAAATTATGCTCCGCCATCCGAGGGTGTCATCCAATGTAGTCTAAAACTTGACAAATATCGGATAAACATTTACATGAGTATTCACTTCGCATGTTATATAGATCTTGATGCCCATTGGAGATAAGCAAACAATCAAAGTTCATCGCTACTGCTACTTCATAATCGTGCAATGTATCTCCAATTACTAACACTCGGTTGGGATCTGCCCTCGAAATGCTGATCCAGCGCCTTGCGAGATCGATTTTTCCGCATGCATAGACATTAGTTTGAGATACAATTGCATCAAAGTATGGATAGATGTGATAGTTAGACATCTGTTGTTCAATCGCCTTATAGCTAGATGCAGATAAAATTATCTGTTTTATTGAAGTGCCGTTAATTCTCCTGAGAACAGCTTCAGCATTTGGCATAAGGTCGATGTTGTTCTTTTGTGCTGCATAAGCAACTTGGTAGTCAGAAACTAGTTTCTCGTAGTCTTGACCATACACATTAAATCCAGCGTCCCTGTAAAAATCAATTATGGGAAACTTAAAAATATGTCTATAATATTCTTTTGTCAGCATAGGTAGTCCTCGTTGACACAAGAGATTATTAATTATCGCTATATTGGCATCTAAGTCATCTACCAGCGTTCCATTCCAATCCCATAGTATATAATCATATCTAGCCATTACAATAAGACCTCCTTTGCATAACTGCTTATTAAAAGTATATCATTTTCTCTTGACTAATTCAACATGTTGTACCCTGGTTCATTGACATCCTCGACATGCAGTGCTATAATAACATTAACAATAACATTGTTGACAGGGAGGTCGCTTTATGTATGATGTAGAAGCATTGCTGAAGCAGGCAACAGACGAAACGCATAATCTTACAATAGGAGAAGTCTTTCTAGTAAAGGACTTATTTAAAGGCTACGAATGGAATAGAATACAACGAAAAAACCGTCTGCTGCTTGGAACGCTTTTCCTTAGCCACGTAACGAGCGGGAAGTGTCAAGATGTCGAAGCAATTGATAAAACTCCCTCCAATCAGCAAAAATATAGAAAGAGATAATAATCAATGCGGATACTTTCATGGAATGTAAACGGCTTCAGATCCTGCATCAAAAAAGGTTTTTGGGATTTCTTTGAAAAAAGTACGGCTGATATCTTTTGCATTCAGGAAATAAAAATGACTGAGGAACAGTTTGAATGGTCATTGCCAGGGTATACCCTGTACTGGCATCCTGCTGAAAAAAAAGGCTATGCCGGAACAGTCATTATCGCCCGAAACAAAGCACTAAATATTACATACGGATTGAATGGTCATTTTACCCAAGAAGGAAGGGTTATTACACTCGAATATGATGATTTCTATATCATTAATTGCTATGCTCCTCATTCACAAAGAGATCTCAATCATTTGGTGTACAAAGGTGAGTTTAATGCTTCCTTGATTAGTCATATTCAAAAGTTACAACAAACCAAACCTGTAATTATTTGCGGAGATTTAAATGTTGCACATCAAGATCTGGATCTAGCAAATCCAAAAGCTAATATTGGTAATGCTGGCTTCACCGAACTAGAACGCAAAGACTTTGGTCGTTTGTTAGCACTGAATCTAATTGATAGCTATAGATATAAGCATCCTGAGCAAACCGGTGCTTACACATGGTGGTCATATAGGAAGGGTGTACGTGAAAGGAACATTGGATGGCGAATCGATTATATCCTATTGTCTCACACCCTTTCCCATAATTTATTGTGTGCAACTACATTTCCTGATGTATTCGGAAGTGATCATTGTCCCATTGGCATAGATATTGATTTGTAAACGGAGGTTTTTCTAATGATATTAACAGGAAAAGAAATCGAAAAAAGACTGGGAAATGATATTATCATACAGCCTTATGATCCGCTGCAACTTAACCCGAATAGTTATAATTTGAGATTGCACAATGAGCTGCTTGTTTACACTGATGATACACTAGATGCCGCAGAGAAGAACAAGACTGTCACACTGAAGATTCCCGATGAGGGATTAGTTCTCGAACCCGGCCAGTTGTATCTCGCTCGTACGGTGGAGTATACCGAAACCAGAGGTCTGGTACCTATGCTTCTGGGACGTTCCTCGATAGGCCGACTCGGAATTAGTGTTCATTTAACCTCTGGATTTGGCGATATCGGTTTCTGCGGATATTGGACACTCCAACTTACATGTGTAAAAAAGGTTAGAATATATCCTAACATGAAAATTTGTCAGATTTTCTATCACGATGTTTTGGGAGAATACGAGAACTACTCTAGCACAAAGTATCAAGGAAGTCATGAAATTGTATCAAGTCAGCTGTATCAGGAACTCAATTAAGGTAAGCGTCAAACCTAGCAGCACATAGTAAAAGCCATCCCGGAGTTTTGTGCTCT
>ERZ1643251.1010-NODE-1010-length-34535-cov-14.574942_pt1 | contig 34535 bp, 27 predicted proteins | sample MGYA00579261_ERZ1643251 | MGnify/ENA primary metagenome ERZ1643251 (study PRJEB29033, sample SAMEA4952267) | chicken gut metagenome | biome: Broiler Chicken; feature: Gastrointestinal Tract; material: Caecum | place: Ireland | collected 2018 | study: Broiler... | reverse complement strand
CCCTACAGGGGTTTGTTATAGCGCGGAGGTTGCGGTTTCCCGGTTGGCCGCGGGCCTCATCCCAACTCTAAAAACTCTAAACTCTCCACTCTAAACTCTGAACTCTAAAAAAGGCCACCCCATGTTGTCCGTCATGGGGTGGCCTTGGGTTTGCGGGCGGGTCGGGGGCGCCTGCCCGCGGGAATGTTGAAGCGTCAGGCCGCGGCCTGCAGTTCGAGGCCGAACCATTCGCAGATGGCCTCGTAATACAGCCCGGCCGCGCGGGCGCAGCCGTCCTCGTCGCCCAGCAGGTCGACATCGGCGCTGTTGGTCAAAAAGCACTGCTCGGACAGCACCGCCGGGCACTGGGCGTATTCCAGCACGCCGAAGGTGGGGTCGTCGTACACCGTCTCGTCGATGGATTCGACCAGCACCTTGTTGTCGTCATCGTCGTAATATATGTAGCGCACGCCGTTTGTGCCGCGCAGGCGCTGGCCCAGCGCGCTGAAGCGTTCGGTCAGCAGGCCCGCAAAGCGCAGGCTTTCCTCGTGCTGGTTGCGGCCGGGCGGGATGGCGTAGCACTCATAGCCCGAAGCGCCGTACACCGTGTCCGAATTGCCGTGGATGGACAGCAGCAGCGCCGCGCCCTGTGCCGCCGCGCGCTTGGCGCGCTCGCTGGGCATGATGCGCTCGACCTCGGGGTTCTGGCTCTCGTCCTCGCTGATGGTCAAAAACGGGCGCAGGCGGCCGTCCTGCTCCAGCAGCGCGTACAGTTCGTTGGCGGTGCGCCAGGTCATCTCATGTTCGCCGAAGCCGGGGCCCTCGCTGCCGCGGTCGACGCCGCCGTGGCCGGGGTCGATCGCGACGACCGGGCGGGCGTCCGGCGTGGGGGTGGGGGCTGCGGCGGGCGCGGGGGCTTCGCGCGCGGGTTCTTCCGGGGCGCGCGGCAGGCCGTTGAGCAGCAGGGCCGCGGCGGCCAGCACCAGCGCCAGCACCACCATGACGCCCAGGCCGCGCCCCCAGCGCTGGCGGCGGCGGTGGCGGCGCATGGCGTACCAGTCCTGCCCGGGGCGGCGCGGCGGCGCGCCACGCCGGGGCGGCGGGGCCGGGCGGCGCGGCGGCGGGGCTGAACGGCGGGGCGGCGCGCTGCGCCGGTGTGTCTGGCTGCGGTGGTATGGAATCCGGCTCTGCGGCGGATATTGGGACAATGCGGTTCACCTGCCTCTTTGGGCGTTTGGGCACGAAAGAGAGGCTCCCCTCTTTCTGCGCGAGTTTGGTTGGGGGTGCATTTGCTTGATTGGATACACCCCAGTATAGGCGCGAATTGTGTCGGAGTTGTTTCTGCCCGGCCGCGCGGCGGGCATTTTTCGCCAAAATTGGCAGGCGTTAACGGGCATTTTGCCGAATTTGCGGTTTTTGTGTCGGTTTTTGTGCCCCGGGGCGGCCGGTTTGTGTTTTCCCCTCACCCTATAAGACGCCGCAAACGGGCAAAATGTTACAGAAATTTTCCCTTTTCAGCAAAAATGCCACTGCAAAGACGGCAAAACCGGTCATTTTGTTGGTTTTATTTCCAAATATTGACAATACATCCAAAACGATGTATACTATCCACAAGAAGTTGCGCAGAAGGCGCGCTTCCCCCACCCGGTGTTGCGTCCGCCTTGGCGCGCGCCGTCCACCATCCTTCTAATGAAAAGGGACTGATAACATGAAATCGACAGGTATTATCCGCAACGTTGATCCGCTGGGCCGCCTTGTGCTGCCCAAAGACCTGCGCAACCAGTTTGGCATCACGCCGCAGACCCCGCTGGAAATTTTGACCGAGGGCGACTGCATCACGCTGCGCAAGTACCGCCCGGCCGGCTGCTGCGATTTCTGCGGCGAAGTGGCCGAGGACGCCGTGGAGTTCCGCGGCAAGCACATCTGCGGCGCCTGCCGCCGCGCGCTGGCCGAGCTGTAAGCCCGGGCAGCAAAACGCCCCGCAGGCTGCCCTGCGGGGCGCGGCGCACGGCTTTTACAGCACCTGCTGCCGCACGGTCTCCTCGCTGTTTTTGACAAGGTTCATCAGGCTGGTGGCGTGGCGCGGGTATTCCTGCGCGAGCGTCTCGGTGGTCATGGCGAACACGGCCGGGTCGGGGGCGGGGCCGCCCTCGTCCTCCCCGGCCAGCACGGCGGCCAGGCGGCCTTTTTCGGCGGCCATGGCCGCTTCGGCCGCATGGGGCCAGCGCGCCGGGCTGATGCGGAACAGGCTGGCCACATTTTTGGGCGCGGCCTGGTACAGCTGGCGGAACATGGCGTAGACCGCCAGCATCAGATAATCGCTGACCGCCGTGACCACCCGCTTGTCGCGGCAGTGGGCGAGCTTGTCATACAAAATTTCCAGCGAATTGGCGATGAGTTTTTTGTACATGGTGGGCAGCACGCTGCCGCGCCACGCGCTGCCCGCGGTGGCGCTGTCCTCCGGCAGGTCTTCGACCGTGATGGTCTGGCCGCTGCGCTCGGCGCTGCGGCCGAGCAGATAGTCGCAGGAGACGCCGTAGTAATCGGCCACCTGCACCACAAACTCGAGCCCGCATTCCCGGATGCCTTTTTCGTAATGGGAAAGCTGGGCCTGGCTGATGCCCAGGTCCGCCGCCGCTTTCTTTTGGGTGATGCCGCGCTCCTTGCGCAGCAGGGTGATGATGCGGTTGAATTCCATCGCCATTGATCTTGCCGTCCTTCACACGTTCGGTCCGCCCGGCCGGGCGCGACCCATTACATAGTGTTGATTATATCTGCAAAAAAACGCTTTGTAAAGACCAATTCCGACGGTTTTTTCGCCCTGTTTTGCATCATTTTGCCCGCCGCCGCCCCCTGCAACAAGATATGGCAGCGCAGCCGGGGCAAGGCTTGCAAATATTGTGCCCCAAAATTTACCGGTGGTACGGCAAAGCCAAAATTGTAACCAAATTGTCATGTATTTTTGCCGGGTACGGCGGCCGCGCCCGGCGCAAGGAGGATGTCCATTGCAGTATTTCAAGCTCCACCTGATCCGCCACGGCCTGACCCGGGGCAACCTGGAAGGCCGCTACATCGGCGGCGGCACCGACCTGCCGCTGTGCAGCGAAGGCCGCGCCCAGCTGCAGGCCCTGACCGAACAGTTCGCCTACCCGGCGGCCGGGCTGGTGTTCACCTCGCCGCTGCTGCGCGCCGTGCAGACGGCCGAGATCCTGTACCCGGGCGTGCGCACCATCGAACTGCAGGACCTGCGCGAGATGAACTTCGGCGTGTTTGAGGGCCGTACGATGGCCGAGCTGGCCAAAGACCCGGCGTTTGCGGCCTGGATGGACCCGGCGAGCGAGACGGTGCCCGCAGGGGCCGAGAGCCGCGCCGCCTTTGCCGCGCGCACGGGCGGCCTGCTGATGAAGCTGTTTGAGTTCATGATCAAGAGCCATATACAGGAGGCCGCCTGCATCACGCACGGCGGGGTCATCATGAACATGCTGGCCCGCCACGCCCTGCCCCAGCGCCGCCCCGAGGACTGGATGACCGACCCGGGCTGCGGGTACAGCCTGCGGCTGGACACCGCGATGTGGATGCGCGACCACCTGGCCGAAGCCTACGACATAGCGCCGCACGGCTATCTGGACGGTGTGGAGGAAGAAGGGTAATTTTGCCGCGACGCGAGACCCCAGGGGAGGGCCATGGCCCTCCCCTACGGCCAACGGCAGGCCCGCCGCCAACCGGGAAACTACAGCCTGCGCGTTATAACAAACCCATGAACCCATGTAGGATATAAGACATAAGAAACCGCGCCGTTTCCCCGGTGCACAAAACCGCCGCCCCTGCTGGCAGGGGCGGCGGTTTTCTTGTGCCATGCTTTAGCTTTATTCCGCGGCGGGTTCTTCCGCGGGCGGGGTTTCCCCACCTTCGGCCGGGGGCTCTTCTCCCCCGCTTTCCGCAGGCGGGGCCTCCTCGCCTTCGGCCGGGGGCACCAGCGCGTCGTAGGCAGCCTGGGCTTCAGCCACGGCGGTGTCGGCGGCTGCCTTGCGCTCCGCGGCGGCCGTGTCGTCGGCGGGGTCCTCGGTTTCGGCGGCGTCGGCGACAGCCTGCTCGGCTTCCGCCTGTTCGGCCAGGGCGGCCAGCAGGGCGTTTTCGGCGTCCTGCACCTGCTGGGCGGCCGCCGCGGCCTCGTCGGACACAGCGCTGTCCAGCAGCGGCATACGCTCGGGCAGCGTCTGCGCCGCGCCCTCGGCGTCGGTGACGGTCACGCTCTGGCCGTAATGGCCGCCATAGACAGCCAGGAAAGTCTTGCCCGGGTTGACGTCCAGCGTCGCGCCGTCCACGGTGGTCAGGGCCAGCGGCGCGGCCGCGTCGCCCTTGGTCCAGCGGATCTCCTGCCACGCGCCGTCGGTCAGGTAGAGGCCGGTCCCGCCGGAAAGATCATACTGGCGGGTGTAGCCGTCGTCCTTGACGCCGCTGGAGGCGTAGAGCACAAACACATTTTTGAAGGACACGCGCGCGCCGTTGTCGGCGTCGGTCGTGGCGGAGCCGTCGGCGTTGTTCTTCTCATACAGGCCGGTTTCGGCGTTGTAGAACAGCTGCTCGGTGGTGTAGACCGAGAAAGCGATCGAGATTTCGGTGGCGTTGAAGGTCTCGGGCGCTTTGCGCTGCGCAAAGTGGAACAGGGGCATATTGGTCCCGGCCGTGTCGGTTTCGTACATCGCAAGCCCGGCGTTGATGAGGTCGCTGCTTGTATACCAGCAGTTTTCCTCGCGGTAGCCGCCGGCGTAGCGGTCGGCGTCAAACTGGAAGGCCGCCGTGCCGGTGTGCAGGCCGTCGACATCCTGGTACGCGAGCAGGTTGAGCAGGTTGGAGGCGTAGCCGTTTTTACCGATGTGCACCGGCACCGCGTTGAGCGGCAGCGTGAACTGCAGCCCCAGATCACGCGCAGCGCCGACAGGGCCGATCTTACCCAGGCCGTCCGCTTTGGCAAACACGGCCACCATCGCCGGGTCATAGCCTTCGGACACGCCCTCGATCACAAGGTCGGCGGCGGACAGGCCCCAGTAGGGGGCCGCGCCCTCGCCGCTGCGCAGCGCAACGGCCACGGGGCGGCGGTTGGTGTAATCTTCGCCGGTCTCTTCGCCGGTCAGCGGGTTGGTGGTGACAGCCGGGGTCGGGATGGGTTCCGGCGTGGGCGGCGGGGTGGGGGCGGCGGTCGGCGCAGGCGACGCCGCGGGCGCGGTGCCCGCGCCGGGCAGGCTGCAGCCCGCCAGCAGCGCCGCCGCCAGCAGCGCCGCGGCAAGGCGGATGCGTAGTTTCATGGCATACCTCAAAAAAGCGAACCGGATAAAGGCAAGGCGCACGGCGCGCCCGTGGGGCAGCGGCTGTGCGCCTTGCAGAAGATCATTGCGTCAAACCGGGCGCGCCGTCACACGTCGGCGTTCGGGGCCTCGGCCTCGGCGGTGGCGGCGTCGCTGGCAGCCAGGTCGTGGTCGGCCAGCAGGCCGGTCTCATAGTTGATGGCCTCGTCCACATCCACCACGGCGACATAGCTCTTGCCCAGGTTGATCTCGAGCGGGATGTCGCTGCACTTGCCGTCCTCGGTCAGGTAGTACAGGCGCAGGGCTTCCAGCGGGGTGCCCTTCTGCCAGTAGATGCGCTCGGTCTTGCCGCCGTAGCTGTAGTAGCCGATACCGCCGTTGCCGTAGTCGACATACTGCAGGTCCTTGGCCTCGTGGCCGGGGTAGACATGGATATCGGTGAACAGCACGACGACGTTGGGGAAGGTCAGCGTCACACCGTTGCCTTCATCGACAGTGTCGCGCCAGGAGCCGTCGTTGGAATAGTACTGCTGCATCTTGTAGCTGTTGGCGGCCGCGTCGTACAGCATGCGGGTCTTATAGCTGGAGGAGTGGGTGATCTCGACATACTCGCCGTCGGTGACGACCGGGCCGTAGTTTTCCAGCGTGTAGGCGCTGTCCAGGCTGTTGGACAGGTCGCGCACCGGGTTCTCCTGGCGGTAATCGACAAAGTTGAAGAAGGTGGAGTTGTAGTCGCGGTTCATATCGACGTTCTCATCGTCGATATATTTCTGGATATTTTCGCCGCTGGTGTACATCGTGTGCTCGATGGGCAGGCCGGAGTTGTAGGTCTCGCCGAGCCAGTTGGCGCGGTTGTAGTCACGGTAGCCATAGGCGCCGTCGTTGTTGTTGAGCGTGCCGTAGTCATAGTCGCGGGCATACTGCTCCATGACGATACTCTGGCCTTCGTGGATATACAACCCCTGCCAGGGCAGGATGAGCTGGAAGAACTGGTCGCGGCCGGAGCGCACGGGGCCGATCTCCTGGATGTCATGGTAGTCGTTATACACAGCCATGAAGCGGGTGATGCCGCCTTCGACCTTGATCTCGAACAGCATCTGCGCCGCCGAAAGGCCGCGCTGCGGGCGCGCGCGCGTGATGTTGTTGACCATCACGGCGGTGATGCGCTGGCCGGCCGGATAGTCGGCGTCGCGGGCCTCGCCGGTCAGGGCGTTGGCCTCGTAGGGCGGCAGGGTCGGGGTCGGGACCGGGGTGGGTTCCGCCTGGGTCGGAGCATCCGGCGAGGAGGGCTGGATGCCCTCGTCTTTGGCGCAGGACGCCAGCATCACGCCCGCCGTCAGCACAGACAGCACGCAGAGCAGAAAACGCTTCATAGCTTAATCCTCTTTTCCTGTTTTGGTGGGGATGGGAAAATGCGCCGCACGCACGCTGAACGCGCAGGCGGGCGCCCACTTTTTTTATTCTACCTGCTTTTGCCGTTTTTGTAAAGCCGCCCGGCAATTTTTTACAACCCCCGCGCCCAAACCCCGGCGAAAACCACAGAAAAGCCTTGTATGCAGCGGGCAGATTTGTTACAATAGTAAGGTCAACGTTTTCTGCCCCGGCGGGCAGCTTCCACTGCAAAGGAGAGAATGATCGCTATGTCCTTATTTTCCAATATGATGGGCTTTGGCCGCCCCGGCCCCGGCGTTCGGCCGGACGAACCGCGCAAGAAAGGCATGTTGCGCCTGCTGGAGATTTTGAGCCGCGATATGTGGAGCTTTTTCCGGGCCGGCTTCCTGGCGCTGGTCAGCTTTATCCCGTTTATGGTGCTGGTCATGCTGGCCATCGACACCCGCGCGCTGATTTTTGTGCTGGCGGCGGGGCTGATCGGCGGGCCGCTGGCGATGCCGCAGATCGTCGGCCTGGCCGACACGGTGCTGCGCAGCCTGCGCGATGAGCCGGGCTACTGGTGGGTGACGTACCGCCGCGCCTGGAAGCGCAACCTGAAAGCCTGCTTGGTACCTGGGATTTTGTGCGGGCTGCTGCTGGCGATGCAGGTGTTCCTGTTCTTTATCCTGCTGGAAACGGGCACGTCTTCGCCGTCCTGGGTCGCCACCATCGTCGGCTTTTTCATCACGCTGGGGCTGACGTTCTACATCGTGCCGCAGCTGGCGCTGGTGGACCTGCCGCTGCTGGGCATTTTGAAAAACTCGCTGCTGCTGTTCATCGCCTACTTCCCGCGCACGCTGGGCTCCATGCTGGTGATGGGCGGCTACTGGGCGCTCTACCTGCTGTTTTATCCGCTCTCGCCGCTGGTGCTGGTCGTGACCAACTTCTGGCTGCCGGTCAGCATCACGCTGCTGATCCTGTATATCCCGCTGGACAAGAGCTTCCACATTGAGGAGAACATCAAGAAGATCCGCGAAGACCAGATGCGCGGCGGCGACGCCGCGCAGGAGGACGCCGCGGAGTAACCCGAAACCGGACAAAACAGCCAAAATCCCCCGGCCTGTACACAGGCCGGGGGATTTTCTGCGTGGCGTTGGTTGCAGGCGGGATGCTTTTGTCTTGTTTTTACGAATAAATTTTATATTTCGGGCAAACCGGGGGATTGCGGCGGCGCAGGGCCCTGCGGGACGATGCAAGCATCGTCCCCTACACAGGTATGTGGTATCATGGGGTTTGCAGTTTCCCATTCGGCCGCAATATGGATTCCGGTTTGTAGGGGAGGGCCATGGCCCTCCCGCAGGTGTTCGCGGCGGCGCAGGGGTCCGGCGGGATGAGGGCATCCCGCCCTACGGTCGTTCTGTATGTACCGCACCACCCGGGAAATTCACACGTTTCCGGCGCGAGAAACCTGTGTAGGGGCGGATTCCATATCCGCCCGGGGTGTGAACCGGGCCGATATGGAATCGGCCCCCGCACGGAAACCATAACCGGCGCTCTCCGGCAAACAGCAAGCCCTCCGGCCCGTACAGGCCGGAGGGCTTGCGTTTCATGAAACGGTATAAAACGCCGTGCGGCTGCCCCAAAAAGCGGCGTTTGCGCTTACAGGCACCACAGCGGGCGGGAGGCGTCCTCCGCGGCGGCGAAGGGGCCGGGCAGGACGCGCAGGCCGCGGTGCTCGCCGAGGTAGTCCTCGTCGAAGGTGATCGTGCTGCCGTCGGGGTTCTCGAAGCGCTCCTCCGGCTCAAAGGCGCAGCCGAGGGTATCGCTGTCCACCATGTCGGCGGCAAAATCGCCAAGGTACTGGTACAGGTCGGTCACAAGCACCGGGCGGCCGTCGCGCTCCTCGAGCTCGACCTTGACCGTGTGCTCGCTGTCGACGAGCGGCTTGTCCTCATGCTTCCAGGCACGCGCGCCGTTGAAGTAGGCGTTGCCGTGGCACCAGACCGGCAGCTTGTGGTCGTGCGCAGGCGCGAGACCGGCCATATCCGGGGTGTCGTTGTCCATGTCGAACATCGCGATCCACTCGTCGTAGGTCGGGTAGTCGTCCATGACATGGGTGCCGACTTCGCGGTTCTCCTCGTCCGCGCCCTCCGAGCTGTCGCGCAGGGCGACGAAGGGCTTGGCGGGCCACTTCTGCACAAAGATGTTGTTGTAGAAGCGGTCGTCGCCGTGCAGGATGGTCATGAAGCCCATGACCTCGGTGCGGTGCGCGATGTGGTAGGGGGTGTAGCGGGTGGTGGTGCCGCCGCCGACGCTGGTCAGCGCGCCGCAGATCAGGTTGTGCACCATCGCCACGCCCTCGGTGGCCAGGCGCAGCGTCGCATCGGAGAGCAGGATGTTGTTGTCGATCAGCGTCGGGCCATGGCCGACTTCGACAAAGATATCCTGGCTCATCATGCCGCCCTTGAGCTGCTTGGCGAACTCCGGCTTCTGGTTGTCGTGCAGCAGGTTCTGGGTGATGCGGGTGCCCTGGGCCTCCCAGTCACACCAGATGCCCATGGTGCAGTGGTGGATGTGGTTGCGGCGGAAGGTGACGTCGATGGCGGCGTGCATCTTGATGCCCGCGATCTCGGCGCCGCCGAGCTCCATCATGTTGTTGATGTGGTGGATGTGGTTGTCCTCGATGAGCGAGAACACGCCGCCCATGCGGCCGATGATGCCGCCCTGCTCGCAGTGGTGGATGTTGCAGCGGCGGATGATGTGGCTGCCGACCTTCTCCTTCAGCCAGCCGTGGTACTGGCCGCGGCAGACGGCGTCGCGCTCCATCTGCGTGGGGCTCTTGACATGCTTGAAGGTAAAGTAGTGGTCGTTGTCCGGGTCGCAGTATTTGCCGACCGAGATGCCTGCGCACTTGCTGTTGGAGATCTCGCAATCCTCAATGATCCAACCCTTGGACCAGTGGGGGCCGATCATGCCGTCCTGATAGGCGGCGGGCGGGGCCCAGGTGGTGGCGGCCTTCTCGATGCGGAAGCCGCTGACCGTGATGTAGCCGATGCCGGTCTGCTGCGGCATGAAGCATTCGCGGCGGACGTTGATCTCGACCTTCTCGGCGTTGGGGTCCTTGCCCTGGAAGTTCGCATAGATCACGGTCTCGCCGCCGTCCTGCTCGGCGTACCACTTGTAGACGGAGGCTTCCGGCTCCCAGGAGCACTCGTACACTTCGCCCTTTGCGCACTCTTCGACGCTGGCGGCCTCGTACAGCATTTTATCGTTGAGATAGACCGCGCCGGTGTGCTTGCTGCGCCCGGCAAAATACCAGTCGCCGTAGACATAGGTCGTGTAGGGGTTGTAGGAACCGAACACACCGTTGGGGATGCGGCAGACCCAGACGTTACCCTGGTAGGGCTGCCAGTTCTTGACTTCCTCGGCGCCGGTGATGACGGCGCCCAGCGGTTCGACGCTGCGGTAGGTGATGCGGGCATCCTCGGTACCGGCATGGTGCGGGTCGACGTATTCGCGGTACACGCCGGGGGCGACGAGAACTTCGTCGCCGGGCTGCGCCACGCAGGCCGCCTGCTGGATGCGCTTGAACGGCCGCTCTTTGCTGCCGTCGCCGGTGCGGGGCGCTTTGGCGTCTACATAATACTGCATCTGGTGTTCCTCCTTGTGAGGGCCGCGGGGGCCGCGGTCTTGTTTTGTTGTTTTTCGTACCCCATCCTACAGGATTTTTCCGCCTGCGTCAAGACGCAAAAATGCCCCGATGCGCGGCACCGGGGACATGGTTTTTTGTGCAGTTTTTTGCGGGGCGGCCGCCGCCTTATTTGGCGTACTCGGTCGCGCGGCTTTCGCGGATAACGCTGACTTTGATCTGGCCGGGGTAGTCGAGCTCGTCCTCGATCTTTTTGGCGATGCTGCGCGCAAGCAGGATAACCTGATCGTCGCCGATCTTCTCCGGCTGGACCAGGATGCGCACCTCGCGCCCGGCCTGCACGGCGTAAGCGCTGTCGACGCCGTCAAAGCCGTTGCACAGGCTTTCCAGCGTTTCCAGGCGCTTGATGTAGCTCTCCATATTTTCGCGGCGGGCGCCGGGGCGGGCCGCACTGATGGCGTCGGCCGCCATGATGATGAAGGCCAGCGTGCTCTTGGGCTCGATGTCGCCGTGGTGGGCCTCGATGGCGTGGATGACGGCGGGGTTCTCGCGGTATTTCTTGCAGATGTCAACGCCGATCTGCACATGGCTGCCCTCGATCTCGTGGTCGAGTGCCTTGCCGATGTCATGCAGCAGGCCCGCGCGGCGCGCCTGCTGGACGTTGACGCCCAGCTCCCCGGCCATGAGCCCGGCCAGCCAGGCGACTTCCAGGCTGTGGGCCAGCACGTTCTGGCCGTAGGAGGTGCGGTACTTCAGCCGCCCGATCAGCTTGACGAGATCGGGGTGCAGGCTGTGGATGCCCAGGTCCATGACGGCTTTTTCGCCCTCGCGCTTCATCTGCAGCTCAAGCTCGCGGCGGCACTTGTCCACCGTTTCCTCGATGCGGGCGGGGTGGATGCGGCCGTCCGCGATCAGGCGCTCCAGCGCCAGGCGGGCGATCTCGCGGCGGGTCTGGTCAAAGCTCGAGAGCGTGATGGCCTCGGGCGTGTCGTCAATGATGAGGTCGCAGCCAGTGGCGGTCTCCAGCGCGCGGATGTTGCGGCCTTCGCGGCCGATGATGCGGCCCTTCATCTCATCCGAGGGCAGCGGCACGACGCTGACGGTGGCTTCGCTGGTGGCGTCGGCCGCGCAGCGGGCGATGGCCTGGCCGATCACCTCGCGGGCGATCGTGTCGCATTCATCCTTCATGTTGGCCTGGTAGGCGGCCACGCGCATGGCTTTTTCGTGGGTCAGCTCGTCGTCGATCTGCTTGAGCAGCACGGCGCGGGCGTCCTCCTGCGACATGGCGGCGATGGCTTCGAGCTTTTCGACCTGGCGCAGCTTGAGCTGTTCCAGCTCGTCCAGGCGGGCTTCAACGAGCTCCGCGCGTTTTTTGAGGTCCTCCTCCTTGCGCTCCATGGTGGCGGTGCGCTTGTCCAGCGCCTCCTCCTTCTGGTCCATGCGGCGCTCCTGGCGGCTGATCTCGGAACGGCGGTCCTTGATCTCCTTGTCGGCCTCCGCTTTCAGGCGGAAGGCTTCGTCCTTGGCTTCAACGATGGTCTCTTTGCGTTTTTGTTCGGCTGATTTGATCGCGTCGTTGACGATCCGCTTGGCTTCCTCCTCCGCAGAGCCGAGCTTGGCTTCGGCTGTGCGCTTGCGGTAGGCCGCGCCCAGATAAAAGCACAGCGCCCCCACAACGGCGGCAACGACGACGACCACCAGCACCGTGACGATGATGGCGGGATCGAGCATGTTTGTCAACTCCTCAAACTAAAATAGCATCTGAGGCGCTGCCGGGTGGGGGCGTTCGATTATTCGATACTTCGTATGTTTTGGTTTTCCGCCGCACAAAGCGGCGCGCGGCATACCAAAGACCCGCGCCTTTGCACGCATGCGGCGGCACAGCAAAGCACCCGCGCACAGCGGGCCTGCCGGGATAAAACCAAAGAAACAGCGCGCGCGGCGCAGCCGCGCACGAGAAACCAAATAAAACGGGCGCCCGCCCTGGCGGCGGCCCCCCGGCAAAGCGAAGGCGCGCAGACCGCGCGGCCCCTTTGCCGCTTGTATACTATTTATAGTTTATCTATATTTTTGTTGCTTGTCAAGAAAATGTTCGCCCGCCGCCCCGCCGCCGCACAGCCAGAGAAAAAGCCGCCGCGGGCGGCGGGCCTGCGGCGGCAAACAGAGCTTTGCTTTTCCGGGGTTTGCGGGCGTTAAGACAAAAACGGGGTGGTGACGGCGGCAATGCCGGCTTCGCCCCAAACGCCGCGGCGCGAACCGGCGGGGCGGGGCAGGCGGCGGATGCCGCGCACGGTGGCGGCGCCGCCCTCCAGGCAGGCGACGGCGGCCGCAATGGCGGCGACGACCTCCGCCGGGACGCCGGTTTCCACAACGGGGGCCCGGGGCGCGGGGGCCGGGGCGGCCTTGGCGGCCGCGGCGGGGGCATGCCGCTCTTCCGGCACGGACGCCGCGGGCTGCGGGGCGTTCATCTTGCTTTCAAGCAGCGCGATCAGTGCGACGGCCACCGCCATCCCGACGACCAGGATCAGCAGGCCGACCGAATCATTCATCGCCAGCAGTTGGAACTCCATGGGTACATCCTCCTTAACGAAGTCAGCCGGGCCACACCGCCCAGCCTGTTTTTCATTTAGATGTATTATACCACAAAGCGCCCGCGTTGGGTAGAGGGGCGGGAGAGTTTTTTGTGCGGCGGAGACGCGGGGGAGGAGGGGGAAAAATTAGGAATGAGGAATTAGAAATTCGGAATTGGGGTGGGGCGGTTGGCGGCGTGCGTGAACGCCCCAATTTATATCAATCCCTGTAGGGGCCGATTCCATATCGGCCCGGCCCGCGGCAGCGCGGGGGTCCCGCGGGCGGATATGGAATCCGCCCCTACGGCCAACGGTAGAGCACACAACCACCCGGGAAACCTGCATTCCCCGCGTTGTTGCAACCTCTGTAGGGGACGATGCTCGCATCGTCCCGGGGTGCTTGCGGGCGGCGCAGGGTTTGCGGGAGGGCCATGGCCCTCCCCTACAAACCGCGGCAAACGTTCGGCCAAACGGGAGGGCGGCGGCCATCCGGGCGGACGTAGGGCGGGATGCCCTCATCCCGCCGGACCTTACGGCGGCGCAGAGGTCCCGCAGGCGGATATGGAATCCGCCCCTACAACCGGCGGTAAGGCACACGACCAACCGGGAAACCACGGCTCTTGCATGATTGCAAACCTGTGTAGGGGACGATGCTTGCATCGTCCCGGGGGCCTTGTGGCGGCGCGGGGTCCCGCGGGCGGGATGAATCCCGCCCCTACGAATAAATTTTATGCTTTGGGCCAACCCGAAAGACCGCGGCAAACGTTCACCCAAACGGGAAACCTGCAAACGCCCGCCCCGGTCATTTTCGCCTTACCGCCGCAGGCGGCGTTCGCGCAGCGGCGGTTCGCCCTTGGTCTCGCCGGTGGCGGCGAAGCCGAAACTTTCGTAAAACCGCACGGCCTTTTCGTTGCCGTCCAGCACCCACAGCGAGACGCGGTCCAGCCCGCGCGCGGCCAGGGCGGCCAGCGCGGCGCGCAGCAGCGCCGTGCCCACGCCGCGGCGCTGGTATGCCTTGAGCACATACAGGCCGATGATCTCCCCTTCCGCCGCGCCGGGGCCGGCCCGCCAGGGGCCGAAGCCGCAGAACCCGGCCGGTTCGCCGCCGCAGAAGGCGAGCAGCATATCCCGGCAGCCCTCCTGCGCAAAGCGGGCGGCGCTTTTTTCCGGCGAGAGGCTTTGCAGCATGGCGGCGGGCAGCAGGCCGGGGTAGGTTTCCCGCCAGGCCTGGCAATGCAGCGCGCCGAGCGCCCCGGCATCGCCCGGCTTGGCCGCGCGCAAATCGAACGCCTGCGGCGGCAGCGCGCGGACCGCAGCGGTCAGGGCGGCCAGGTCAGCTGCGTCGGGGTGGGTGCGCGCCATGTCGAAGTTGGCGAGCATCTGTGTGCGGCGCTCCCCTTCCGGCATGGCGGCGTAGCGGGCGCGCACGGCGTCCGGCATGCGGCCCTGGCACATGAAGCGGCCCACGGCGGCGGCGGAAGGCGGCAGCAGCGCCGCCACCCGGCCAAGGATCGCGTCAAAGTAAGCCGGGTCCGCCCCGAAGCCCGCCGTGCCGAACAGAAAGACCTCGTGCCCGGCCAGCTGCGGCAGGAAGGCGGCCAGCGCCTCATCGCAGCCGCCCTTGTCGGTCCAGAAGCCGATATACAGCCGCCCGGCCGCCAGCGCGGCGGCGTCCGGCGGGCCGAAGTACAGGCATTCCCCCGCAGGCAGCGCGGCGCGGACAGCTTCGGCCAGCCGGCGCGTGTTGCCGGTGCGGCTGCTGAAAACAATGGCGTAGGACATAGGTTTTCCCTCCCTGCTTTTCGCAACATTTTTTTGCAGTATAACACCCGCCGCCCGCCGGGTCAAGCGGAGCGGCGCGCGGCAAAGCCGCCCGCGGCTTTTGGCGCGCGGGTGGCTTGGGGGTCGGTTTTTGGTTTTTCAGAACGTGAGGTTGCCGAACTCGGACAGGCGCAGGCCCTCGTTGTGGGTCTCGGCCCAGTTGACGCTCCACGGGCTGCCGAACAAAAGCAGGCGGTTGCCCTTGAGATCCTCGACCGGGCGGGTGTCGCTGGTAATATCGAGATGCTTGGGGTCGAGCTCGTCCGCCGGGTTCAGAATCCAGCGGATATATTCATACGGCAGGTTCTGCAGGCGGATGTCGACGTTGTACTCGTTTTTCAGGCGGTACTCGAGCACTTCGAGCTGCAGCACGCCGACCACGCCGACGATGACCTCCTCCATGCCCGCGCCAAGGTCGCGGAAGATCTGGATCGCGCCTTCCTGGGCGATCTGCTCCATGCCCTTGACGAACTGCTTGCGCTTCATGGTGTCGACCTGGGTGACGCGGGCGAAATGCTCGGGCGCAAAGGTCGGGATGCCCGCGAACTGCACGGGCGGTTTGCCGGTGCACAGCGTATCCCCGATCGAGAAGATGCCGGGGTCGAACAGGCCGATGATGTCGCCCGCATAGGCTTCGGCCACGATGGCGCGGTCGTCGGCCATCAGGCTGGTGCCGGTGGCGAGCTTGATGTTCTTGCCCTCCTGCACATGGAACGCCTCCATGCCGCGCTCGAACTTGCCCGAGCAGATGCGCAGGAACGCGATGCGGTCCCGATGGTTCTTGTTCATGTTGGCCTGGATCTTGAAGATAAAGCCGCTGAAACGCTCGCCGCACGGGTCGACAAGTTCGCCGCTCCCGGCGTCGGGGCGCGGCAGCGGGGTCGGGGTCAGGCGCAGGAACTCCTTCAAAAACGGTTCCACGCCGAAGTTGGTCAGCGCCGAGCCGAAGAACACCGGCGAAAGCTCGCCGCGGTGCACGGCGTCGAGGTCGAATTCCTCGGCCGCGCCGTCCAGCAGCTCGATGTCGTCGGCCAGGCGCTGGTGGTTTTCGGCCCCGATCAGTTCGTCCATGGCCGGGTCGCCGAGTTCGGCGGCGATCTCGTCCACCATCTTGACGCCGTTGGCGCGGCCGTCGCCCTCAAAGGCCAGCACGCGGCGGCTGCCGCGGTCGAACACGCCCTTGAAGCCCTTGCCGCAGCCGATGGGCCAGTTCATCGGGTAGGTTTTGATGCCGAGGATCTCCTCGATGTTCTCCATCAGCTCGAACGGGTCGCGCGCTTCGCGGTCCATCTTGTTGATGAAGGTGAAGATCGGGATATGGCGCAGCGTGCAGACCTTGAACAGCTTGATGGTCTGCGCCTCGACACCCTTGGCCGCGTCGATGACCATGACGGCCGAATCGGCCGCCATCAGCGTGCGGTAGGTGTCCTCGGAAAAGTCCTGGTGGCCAGGGGTGTCCAGGATGTTGATGCACTTGCCCTGATAGTGGAACTGCAGAACGGACGAAGTCACGCTGATGCCGCGCTGTTTTTCAATGTCCATCCAGTCGGACACGGCGTGCTTGGCGCTCTGTTTGCCTTTGACCGAACCGGCGGTCTGGATGGCGCCCCCGTACAGCAGCAGTTTTTCGGTCAGGGTGGTCTTGCCGGCGTCCGGGTGCGAGATGATCGCAAACGTGCGGCGGCTTTCTATTTCTTCACGCATGGTCGGCATGGGGTCTCTCCTTACTTTACTGTCTCTGTTTCGTATGGTTTTGGTTTTTCACTCTGCACGCATCCCGTGCCGTTCCGCAATTTAAGGCTGCAAAACCGTTTCAGTCCCCTCTTTATTTAAACTGGGCAGAATTTCAGACATACCTGTTTAGTATACATGGTTTGCGGGCGCTTGGCAAGTGGCGGCGTTTACTTTTTGCCCGCTGCATGGTAGAATAGGGTTTTGCAGGGGCGGGCCCGTTTGCCCGCCCGGCAGAACCTTGCTGAAGGGGGCATCCGCATGCAACTGCAGTACACAATGACCCGCCGGGACCTGCGGGACCAGTTTGCGGCGCTGGGGCGCACCCGCGGCAGCCTGGGCGCGCGGTATGTGGCGACCAACCGCCTAATGATGGCGCTGGTGTTTGCGGCAGCGCTGGGCGTATCCGGCTGGCGCACGGTACAGCGGGCAGGCGGCCTAAACGCCGTGGCTGCAGCCACGCTGGCGGTTTTGACCCTGCTGCTGGCCGTATTCCTGGCCGCCTACTGGGCGCTGGCCCCGCGCCTGTTCGCTTCGGTCCAGCTGCTGGCGCTGCGCGCGGCGCTGGACAGCCTGACCGCCGCGCCTTACACACTGCAACTGGCGGACGGGCAGCTGCATTACCAGGGGCCCAGCCTCAACGCCGGGCGTGGGGCGCTCGACTGCGCCGTGACCGGGCTGCGCGCCGTGCGCCGGGACAAAGCGGGGCTGGTCGTCATTTTTGCCGACGGTTCCGGTGCGCTTGTGCCCAACCGCGCCTTTTCCGGTGCGCAGGAGCTGCACAGCTGGCTGCAGGCGCTGCAGCCGCAGCAGGGGCCGGTCGGTCCGTCTGGCGCGGCGCAGCCCGCCCCGGCGGACGGCTTTGTGCCGGATGGTGCGGATGGCGGGGTGCTGGCCTGCACGCTGGATGCGGAAACGACCCGGCGGCTTTTATGGGAACTGAACGCCGCCCTGCTGAAAACGCCCGTCTACTGGCGGCGGTTGTGGTGGGCGCCGTTGCTTTTGGCCGCCGGGGGCGCGCTGCTGGTTGCGCAAGGCGTGTGGTGGCTGCTGCCAGTGCTGGCGGTCATTGTTGTGTGGGCCGTGCGGCGCAATGCGCGCAGCACAGCGGCGCGGCTGGCCGGGCACAGCGTGATCCGCTTCGGCCCCGACGCCATGCAGGTCGAGACAGGCGCGGGCGGCCGGTTTGAAGTGCCCTACCGCGGGCTGACCGGGCCGTACCGGACCGCGCACGGCATCTTTTTGTACGACCCCGCCGCCAATGTGGCGCGCGTTTTCCCCCGCGCCGCCCTGACGCCGGAAAGCGAAGCCGCCCTGTGGGCGCTGCTGTGCCGGAAGACGGGGCGGGAAGTTTGACGCGCCCCCGCCCGCTTTATCCCCGCTTGATGGCCAGGCAGGGCAGCGGGGCGGTGTCGGCCCAGTTGGCGAATTCGCACACAAGGGCGGTGTACTGTGTAAGCGGCAGACTCCTAAAAAAGTCCAGCGCGGCCTGTTTTTCGCCGCTGCCAATGACGCTGCCGCTGTAGAGCACCGCGGCCAGCACGCCGCCGGGGCGCAGCGCCGTGCAGGCGGCGCGCAGCGCGGGCAGCGTGGTGGCCGTGCCGGAGTGCACCGCATGGTCCGCCCCGGGCAGCCAGCCAAAGTTGAACAGCACGCAGTCGGCCGTGCCGGGCTCCACAAGCGTGAGCAGGTTTTCATGCCCGCAGAGCACCGCGCGCCCCACGCCGCCAAACCCGGCGGCGGCCAGGCGGCGGTTGGTGGCTTCGACGGCGGCGGGCTGGATATCCAGCCCCAGCACGCGGCCGTTTTCCCCGGCCAGCCCGCACAGAAACAGCGTGTCGTGGCCGTTGCCGCAGGTGGCGTCCACATACAGCCCGCCGGGGCGCAGCCGCGCGGCGAGCAGCTCGTGGCAGAGCGTGACAGCGCTTAAGTCCGGCACGCGCCGCCGCACCCAGCGCCCGCCCGCCGCGGGCACAAAGCCGAACTTTTGCAGCAGCGCGCAGGCGGCGGCGTCCTGCGCGGGCGGGGCCGGGGCCCAAAAGCAGCTGGCCGCGCCGCGGTCAAACCCGCCGCGGCCGCGCAGCAGTTCTTTCAGAAAATAGCTGCCGTAGCCGCGCCGCCGCCAGGCCGGGTCAATGCTGAAAACTTCCAGCGTGTCCCCCGCCCAGCGTGCGCGGCCGATACAGGTATTTTCCTTCCACAAAAAGACCTCCGGCCCCTGTGCGCGCAGTTCCATCGCCGCCGCCCCTTTCGTTTTTTGTTCATGATACGCGGCGGGGCGCGCGGCTGTCAAGGGGCGGCGGGCGCAGGTTTCACATTTGTTTCACCCGCGCGAAAAACCAATTTCACAATTTGCGGGTATACTAAAGCCAGTCCAAAAGGAAAAGGGGCCGCGCCCCGCCCGGCGGACCATTTCAAAAGGAGTGCAGAATGATGAGTGAATACGATTACTCGGGCCTGTACAAGCAGGACCCGAACGGGACCGGCCAGGGCGCGCAGCAGCCGTCCGCCCCGCAGGCCCCGCAGGAAAACACATACCCCAACGTGGGCAGCAGCGGCATGAACACCGCCAACACCGCCCGCACCGATTATACCGCGGACGGCCAGCCGTCCGGCAGCGCCGCGGGCGAGCAGCCCGCGGGCAGCAGCTTCCACAGTTATTCTTCCGCCAGCGGCCCGGCCGCCGGCGGGCCCGGCAGCCCGAACGGCCCGCAGGGGCCCGTGGGCGGGCCGGCCCCGCAGCCCGGCCCCGCGCCGCACCGCGCCCGCAAACAGGGCGGCGGCAAAAAGATCGCGCTGCGCATCGTGGCCGGTGTCGGCGTGGTCGTGCTGGGCTTTGGCGGCGGGTTGCTGGGCACCATGGCGGGCAACGCGCTGGGGCTGGGCCATGACCAGGTCGTGATCCAGCAGGTACAGCGCGACGAGAGCGCCCAGACCAACCAGGGCAGCGCCGACGGCAGCGAGATGACCCTTGTGGACATCGCGGCCAAGGTATCGCCCAGCGTGGTCGCCATCACGACCGAGCAGATGGTCAGCACCAACGTCTGGTTCGGCAGCTATATCCAGAGCGGCGCGGGCTCCGGCGTGATCCTGAGCGAGGACGGCCGCATTTTGACCTGCGCCCATGTTGTGGACGGCGCAACCTCCATCACGGTGCAGCTGTCTGACGACACCGAGTACCCCGCCACCGTGATCGGCTCCGATTCTTCGTCCGACGTGGCGGTGCTCAAGATCGACGCCACCGGCCTGACCCCGGCCACGATCGGCGACAGCAACGCGCTGGCCGTGGGCGAGACGGTCGTGGCTGTCGGCAACCCGATGGGCACCCTGAGCGGCAGCGTGACCGACGGCATCGTCAGCGCGGTGGACCGTTCGGTCGAGGTGGAAGGCAACGCGATGAGCCTGATCCAGACCGACGCGGCCATCAGCCCGGGCAACTCCGGCGGCGGCCTGTTCAACGGCCTGGGCGAGCTGATCGGCCTGGTCAACGCCAGCGGCTCCACCACCACGAGCAGCGGCGCCGTGTCCCAGAATCTGGGCTTTGCAATCCCCATCAACGAGGTCATGAACGTTGTCAATGAGCTGATCGAGAAGGGGTATGTCGCCCGCCCGGCGCTGGGCGTCACGGTCCTGTCCATCAACGAGAGCAACGCGATGCAGTACGGCGTGGACACCTACGGCGTCTATATCATCCAGATCACGCCGGGCAGCGGCGCGGAAAAGGCCGGGCTGCAGCTGGGCGACCGCGTGGTGGCCGTGGACAACAACTCGGTCAACGCAACGACCGACCTGACCGGCTACCTGCAGGGCAAGAACGTCGGCGACACGGTCAGCCTGCAGATTGAGCGCGACGGCAAGATGGCCAATTACGACGTCGTGCTGGGCGAAGGCGCCACCGGCCCCACTGCCACGACCGACGAGGACGCACAGCAGAACCCGTTCGGGCGTTAAGACCGCATACCGCATAAAAATTGACAAAAGACCTCCCGCACCGGGCGATATCCCCGGGGCGGGAGGTCTTTCTTTGCGTGTTGCGGGTGTTTGCGGCGGCGCGGGGCCGGGCCGATAGGGAATCGGCCCCTACAGGGGGTTTGCGATACCATCGGGGCCATGCTTTCCCGGGCGGCTCAAAAACCGTGCTTTTCGATCAGCTTGCGGCCCATGAGAACGCCCATGACCGAGGCCATCATCAGCCCGCGGGTCCAGCCGGAGGAATCGCCGAGGCAGTGCAGGCCGCGGACGTTGGTCTCGAGGTCGGCATCCATGCGGACTTTGTTGGAGTAAAACTTGAGTTCGGGCGAATAGAGCAGCGTTTCCGGCGCGGCAAAACCCGGCACGACATGGTCGACCATCTTGATGAACTCGATGATATTGACCATGGCGCGGTAGGGCATGGCGGCCGTGATGTCGCCCGCGACGGCGTCTTTCAGCGTGGGGCGCACGTTGGCGCGGGCCAGCTCCTGCGGCCAGGTGCGCTTGCCGCTCAGGATATCGCCGTAGCGCTGCACCATGATGCGCCCCGCGCCGAGCATGTTGGTCAGCTCGCCGACCTTCTGCGCGTAGGCGATGGGCTGGTTGAACGGCTCGGTAAAATTGTGGCTGACCAGGATCGCCAGGTTGGTGTTGGGGCTTTTGAGGTCCTTGTAGCTGTGGCCGTTGACAACGGCGAGGTCATTGTCGTAGTTTTCCTGCGCGACAAAGCCGCCGGGGTTCTGGCAGAAGGTGCGGACCTTGTTTTTCCAGGGGGCGGGGTAGCCGATCAGCTTGCCTTCGTACAGAACGCTGTTGATCGTCTCCATGATCTCGTTGCGGCATTCGACCCGCACGCCGATGTCAACGGTGCCGGGGCGGTGGGCGATGTGGTGCTCGGCGCAGATCTTTTCAAGCCAGTCTGCCCCGCGGCGGCCGGTGGCGATGACAACCCGGCGCGCCGTGACCTCGCGCCTGTCCGCATCGGCCCGGCCGGTGCGGCGCGCAATGACGCCGCGGCAGGCATCGCCCTCCAGCAGGATGTTGTCGCATTCGGTCTCGAACCACATCTCCACGCCCGCGTTTTGCAGATAGCGCTGGATGTTGAGGTAAAGCTGCTGGGCGCGTTCGGTGCCCAGGTGGCGGATCGGACAGTCGACAAGCTGCAGGCCCGCCTGGATGCTGCGCTTGCGGATCTCCTTGATCTCGGCGCCTTCGTACACGCCTTCCACATGCGGGTCGGCGCCGAATTCCAGGTAGATTTTATCGGTATAGTCGATGAGGTCCTGGGCAAACTCTTCGCCGATGAGCTCGGGCAGCTCGCCGCCGACCTCCCGCGAGAGCGAGAGTTTGCCGTCCGAAAATGCGCCCGCGCCGGAAAAGCCGGTCGTGATCGCACAGGTGGGCTTGCAGTTGACGCAGTGGCCGGTCTCGGCTTTGGGGCAGTGGCGGCGTTCGACCGGCTTGCCTTTTTCGATCAGCAGAATTTTCAGCTCCTGCGGGCGGGCGCTTTTGCGCAGCAGTTCAAGCGCGGTGAAGATGCCGGCCGGACCGGCGCCGACGATGATCAGGTCGTACGCGTAGCTCATGGGGTGTGAAAACTCCTTTACTGGGCCTGGGCCGCCGCGGCGGCCTTTTCGGCAAACAGGGGCTCCAGAATGTTTTTGCGGCAGCGGGCGCGGAAGGCCAGGCAGAGCGCAAAGGCCACCATCTCGGCCACCGGGAAGGCGAGCCAGATCAGGTCCAGCCGCCCGGCAAAGCTGAGCAGCCAGGCCACCGGCAGCAGCACGACCAGCTGGCGGATGATGGACACCCACAGCGCCAGCACGCCGTGGCCGAGCGCCTGGAAGTAGGACGAAGAGATGACGTTGACGCCCGCAAGCAAAAACGAGAACGAGATGATGCGCAGCGCCACCGTGCCGATGGACAGCATGTCCGCGCTGGCGTTGAAGATGCCGAGCAGCACGCCGGGCAAAAGCTGCGCGATGAGGAAGCCGACGACCATGATGCCGACGGCGTAGCCGGTCGCGAGCCGCAGCGTGCCGGTGATGCGGTCCGGCTTGCGCGCGCCGTAGTTGTAGCTGACGATGGGCACCATGCCGTTGTTGAGGCCGAACACCGGCATGAACACAAAGCTCTGCAGCTTGAAGTAGACGCCGAACACGGCCACCGCCGTGCTGGAGAAGCCGATGAGGATGGCGTTCATGCCGAAGGTCATGACGCTGCCGATGGCGTTCATGCCGATGGAGGGCAGACCGACGGTGTAGATGCGGCGGATGGTGCGGCCGGACGGGCGGAAGCCGCGCAGCCGCAGGGTGACGTCATGGTTGCTGAAGGCGTTGAGCAAAAAGGCCGTGCCCGCGCCCGCAAACTGGCCGATGACGGTGGCGATGGCCGCGCCCGCGGCCTCCATGCGCGGCACGCCGAACAGCCCGAAGATGAACACCGGGTCCAGCACGATGTTGGTCAGCGCGCCGACCATCTGGGTGATCATCGCATAGGTGCTGTGGCCGCTGGCGACAAGGACTTTTTCCATCATGCACTGCAGGCAGCAGCCGATGCTGAACACCGTGCAGATGGTCAGGTACTCGGCGCCGTAGCGGGCGATGAGCGGGTCGGAAGTTTGTGAAGTGATGAAGGCTTCGGCCCCGAACAGGCCGAAGAGCAAAAAGCCCAGCGCGCTGCACACGGCCAGGAACAACCCGTTCATGGCGGCGCGCTCGGCTTCTTCGCGGTTGCCTTCGCCCAGAGATTTGGACAGGTGGGCGTTGACGCCCACGGCCGTGCCCACCGCAAACGCGATGAGCAGGTTCTGGATCGGGAAGGCAAGGCTGACGGCGGACAGCGCCGCCTCGTTGACATAGGAGACAAAGATGCTGTCCACCACATTGTACAGCGCCTGCACCAGCATCGAGATCATCATCGGGATCGCCAGTGAAAGCAGCAGGGGGTTCAGCGGTTCGGTGCCCATGCGGGCCGCAGCGGACGGTTTGCTCATGCTTTGATTGATTCCTCCATTGCCCGCGCCGCCTGCACGATCAGCTGGGCGCAGGCTTCGCGGCCCAGGGCGGCATTCAGGCACAGGTCATAGTTTTTCGCTTCGCCCCAGCGGTTTTCGGTGTAGTAGTTGTAGTAGGACGAACGGGCGCGGTCGTGCTTGGCCAGCGTCGTCTCCCACAAACGGTCGGTCATGTCCTTGGCGCCGGGGCGGGCCTTGGCGTTGTGGATGCGCAGCTCCAGCGGGGCGTAGACAAAGGTGCGCAGCACGTTGGGGCGGTCGCGCAGCACATAGTCGCCGCAGCGGCCCAGCACCACGCAGCTTTCGCGCGCGGCCACTTCCTTAATAACGTTGGACTGCAGGATGTAGACCTGGTCGGCCAGCGGCATCGTGTTGCCCATCATGTACAGGCTGTAGATCAGGCTGCCGCTGCGCTGGTTTTCGCTGGCGGCGATGGCCTCCTCGGTCAGGCCGCTCTTTTTGGCTGCCAGCGTGATGAGTTCCTTGTTGTAGAGTTTGACGCCCAAAAGTTCTGCCACGCGCTGGGCGATCTCACTGCCGCCGGATGCGTATTCGCGCGCCATCGTGATCACCAAAGGTTCCATAGTTGCCACCTCGTCTTTCATGATTGTGTCGGGGCGTATCCGGCACATCAAAAGTACCGGGATTTTTCGGATACACCCCGGGGCCGCACGGCCCCCACTTTAATTTTAGTATACCGTAGCGGGGGCAAAAAGGCAAGGGGCCGCCGGGCGGTTTCCCGCCGGTTTTTCGCTTGCCGCGGCGGGCGGCAGGCGGTATAATGGGGGCAAATGTTCCCCGCCTGCCGGGGCGTATCCAGATCAACAGGGAGGTTTTTTCCATGCCGCTGCGCCTTGCCGTTTTGTCCACGAGCCGCATTGTCGCCGAATTTCTCACCCATGCCCCCGCCTGGCCGGAGCTTGCGCTGACCGCGCTGTGCTGCCGCCCCGAAAGCGCCGAAAAAGGGCGCGCGCTGGCCGAAAAGGCAGGCATCCCGCGCCTGTACACAAGCGAGGAGGCGCTGTACGCCGCGGGCGGTTTCGACGCCGTTTACATCGGCACCGCCAACCACCTGCACACCGCGGCCGCGCGCCGGGCGCTGGCGGCCGGGTACCATGTCATCCTGGAAAAACCGTTCACGCCCACGGCGGCCGAGGCGCGGGCGCTGTTCGCACTGGCCGGCGAAAAAGGCGTCGTGCTGTTTGAGGCGATCACAACGCCCTACCTGCCCACCTACCGGTTTTTGCAGGCCGAACGGCCAAAGATTGGCGCGGTGCGCGGCGCGCTGGCCAACTTTTCCGCCCGCAGCGCGCGGTATGACGACTACCTGCGCGGGGTGTGGAACACGACGTTTGACCCGGCCTGTTTCGGCGGGGCGCTGTACGACATGAACGTGTACAACCTGCACTTCTTCTGCGGCCTGCTGGGCGCGCCGCAGCGCGCCGAATACCGCCCCACTCTCGGGGGCAACGGCATCGACACGGCCGGGACCGTGTTGCTGCAATACCCCGGGTTCTGCGCCGCCGCGCTGGCCGCCAAGGACAGCGGCGCGCCGCAGTTCGCCATGCTGCAGGGCGTTGGCGGCTGCCTGGTTTTGCAGGGCGGCGCCAACGGCGTGGAACAGGTGTACAGCGTGGTGAACGGCGTGCGCACCGACGGGCCGAAGCTCGCGCGCCACCGCATGGCCTATGAATTTGCCGAGTTCGCGCGCATCGTGGCCGAGCACGACACGGCCGCCGAAGCCGCCGCACGCCGCCGCACGCTGGCCGTGATGGACCTGCTGGAACCGCTGCGGCCGTATTAAAATGGGGAAATCGCAAGCGCCCCGCCGCCCGGTACACACCGGGCGGCGGGGCGCTGTCTGCGGTTACGGTTTCATGGCTTCGGGGTTGATGGGCTGTTCGCCCTGCAGGCATTCAAGGTGCAGATGGCTGGGGTCGCGGCTTTCGCTGGGGATGGGCCCCAGCGTGCCGAGGATATCCCCGCGCGCGACGGTATCCCCCGCGGCGACGGCGATGTTTTGCAAACCGCAGTAGCGCCAGCGCACGCCGTTTTCGTCCGCGGCCACCGTGACGACGCCGCCCCACAGCGCGTCCTGCTCCACCGCTTCGACCGTACCGCCCTGCACGGCCTGCACGCCGCTGCCCTGCTCGCAGGCATAGTCCGCGCCGTTGTGGGTGCGCCAGTCGCCAAGGGTCTCGCTGTAGACAAGCTCGCTGCCGCTGAAGGCGCGCAGCGGTTCAGCGTCTGCCGGCCAGGTAGAAGAACCGCCCGGCGAGGCAGCCGAACCGGAGGACCCGCCAGCCGCGCCGGAGCCAGCGGACGGCTGCGGCGGCGCAGAGGACGGCTGCGAGGACGGCGACGGCGACGCTGAGGGCGCCGAGGTGGGCGCAGGCGTTGCGAGGGGCACGTCCTCGGCCGGGTTGGTGACGATGGTGTCGGGCTGGTTCCATGCGCTCTCCTCCTCCAGTGCTTTCTGGCGCGCCCCGGCCAGTTCGGTGACGCTGTGCACGACCTTGCTGACGGCCAGCACCCCGGTGACGGTCGCGACCAGCACGAGCGCCAGGCAGAGCAGGTAGAGCCCTTTTTCCTTAAAAAATGCTTTCAAAGCTGTTCATCCTCCCCCGTTTGCAGGTTAGTCGTTACGCATAGTGTGGCGCACGGGGGCGGGATTTATGCAAGGCGGGGGCAATTGTTTTGCCGCCCCGCCTTGCAGGGTCCAGGGGTTGGATTTGGATGGAGTGCAGCCTGTGCGCGGGGCGGGTTCCCCATCCGCCCGGTTCGCGGCGGCGCGAACGCCCGCCCTACGGAGCCGGGGAAACACGGCGGCCACCCGGGAAAATGCAATTTCCGCGGCCATTGCAAACCAATGTAGGGGACGATGCTCGCACTGCGCCCGCAGGCGCGTTTCGGAGGCCAACCGGACCGCAGGTCCGGCTCTTAGGCCGGAGATCGTCCCGGGGTGTTCGCGGCGGCGTGGGGTTCGGGAGGGGCATGCCCCTCCCCTACATGGCATCCGGGCACGACCGGCCAAATGGGCTTGCCGCGGCCGCCCGGGCGAACGTAGGGCGGGATGCCCTCATCCCGCCGCACCCTGCGGCAGGGCAGGGTTCCGCGGGCGGGATAAATCCCGCCCCTACGGGCAAATTTTGTGTTTCAGGCAAACCGGGCGGCCACAATGTTTGCCCCGGTTTGCAGGGGAGGGCCACGGCCCTCCCGCAGAGGTCCGCGGCACGGCAGGCCGGGCCGATATGGAATCGGCCCCTACATGGGGTGTTTGCGGCGGCGCGGGGTTCCCGGGACGATGCGAGCATCGTCCCCTACATACCTTTGCAATTATGCAAGGTCCGCGTTTTCCCGCCAGACTCGGACATCGTCGACGGTCGTAGGGGCGGATTCCATATCCGCCCGGTTTACGGCGGCGCGGGGTTCCGCGGGCGGGATAAATCCCGCCCCTACGAATAAATTTTACATCTTGGAGCAACCAAGACGCCCCCTCATTCCTCATTCCTAATTTCTCATTTCCACTCCCCTTCTCCCCTCGCCAGCTTCGCCACCGTATCGGGCGGCAGGCTTTGCAGGGTCAGGGTCAGGCCGTCGCGGGCGCTGGCGGTGGCGTAGAGCTGGGCGGCGGGGCTGTAGGCGGTCTCGCCCGCGGCGGGCAGGCGGGCGGACCAGTCGATGGCCTGCCAGTCCCCGAACGCCTCGTCCAGCCCGGCCAGCGCGAGATACCCGTCCAGCAGCCCCGACGTTACCGCTTCGCCCAGCGGCAGCGCCGCGTCGTACAGGCTGACATACACCGGCACGCCCTGCGGCGTCCAGGCCATGTCAAAATTCGTGTTTTCGTCCCACAGGCGCAGGCGGGCCAAGCCGCCGGGCGCGGTGTAGCACTCGGCCGTGACCGTGCCGTCCCAGCCGTCCGCGACAGCCTGCCAGCAACCCTCCGCCAGCAGCCCGGCCGCCCGCAGGTCCTGCGCGATCTGTGCGGCCTGCTGCGCGGCGGCGGACCATGCGTTTTCCGCCGCCGCGCTTTCCCCGGCCAGCGCCGCCCGCACAGTGTCCGGCGGCAGCGTTTGCTGCGCGGTCTGCGTCCAGCCGCCGGACAGATCGAGCGGGGAGAGCTCCACGCCGAACACATGCGCGGCCGCGTACAGCAGGCAGGCGGTCTCGTCGGCCCGGCCTTCGGCCGAGAGCAGCCCGGCGAGCGCCGGGTCGTCCGCCGGCAGCGGCTGCGGGCGGGCGGTGAGCGCACGGTCCCACACAGCGAACACCGCAAACGGCAGCGCCAGGCACAGCGCCGCGCCCGCAGCGGCCGCCGCAAACCACGCTTTAGCTTTCATCGTTCGTCCCCTCCTTTGCGGTTTGGACGGCCTCTTGCGGCCCGCCCGCCAGCGGCAGGCGCACGGTGACGGTGGTGCCGCGGCCGGGCGCGCTGTCCAGCGCAAGCGCCGCGCCGTGGCAGGCCGCAATGCGGCTGCACAGCGCCAGCCCCAGGCCGCTGCCGCCGCCCGCCCGCGCGCGGGATTTATCGACCATATAAAACGGCTCGGTCACGCGGGGCAGGTCTTCGGGCGGGATGCCGCAGCCGGTGTCCGCCACCGTAAAGACAGCCTGGCCCTCCTCGGCCCGGCAGGCCACCCGCACGCCCGCGCCGGGCACGCCGCGGCAGGCACGGCAGGCGTTGGCGACAAGATTGCGCAGCAGGTCCTCCCACAAAATACGGTCCACGCAGACCGTGCACCCGCCGGGCGCGAACACAACCGGCGCGGCGGCGTCCCCCGCCCCGGGCCCCGCCAGCGCCCGCTGCACGGCGGCAAACAGCGCGCGGTCGCTGACCGGCGCTTTGGCAATGCTGCCCTCGCCCGCCTCAAGGCCCAGCAGTTCGAGCAGCTTGGCGCACAGCGCTTCCAGCCGCCGCGTTTCGCGGTAGATGTACCCGGCCGCGTCCTGCACGGCGGCGGGCGTCTGCGGGCCGGTGCGCAGCAGCCCGGCGTAGCCCATCATGCTGGTCATGGGGGTCTTGAGCTCGTGGGTGAACGCGGCGACAAAGTCCCGCTCGCGCTGCAAAGCCGCGTGCAGGTCCTGTATCCGGCGCTGCACGGCTTCGGCCATCGCGTCAAAGCTGGCGCTCAACGCGCCGATCTCGTCGCCGGTGACGATGCCGGTGCGCTCGCCGTATTCCCCGGCGGCGATGCGCCCGCTGGCCGCCTGCAGGCGGGCGAGCGGGGCCGTCAGCCGCCTGCTGAGCCGCCCGGCCGCCGCGCCGCCCAGCACCAGCGTGAGCGCCGCAGCCGCCGCCCACCCCAGCAGCAGCGCCCGGCGCGCGGCATACACCGCGCCGAGATCATACGCGCCAAGCAGCACGGCGTCCCGCCCGGGCACGGCCAGCGGCTGGGCCAGCAACAGCCAGCTTTCGCCCCCGCCGCGCCAGACCGTGGCCTGTGCGGCCCCGCCCGCGGCGGCCTGCTGCTGCACCGCGCGCGGCAGCGCCGTGGGCAGTGTGGAAAACAGCGCCGTACCGTCCGCAAACAGCGCCAGCTGCGCGCCGGGCGCGGCCTGCGCCGCATAGGTCTGCAGCGCCGCGGCCAGCTGGTCGTTGCCGTAGGGCTGCGCGCCATAGGCGGCGCCGGTTTCGTACTGGGCGTACACCGCCTGCTCCACGCCGTAGCGGTCGCGGCTGTGCTGTGCCAGCGCGGCCGTGCGGGCGCTGGCCAGCCCGGCGGAAAAGCTGGCGGCGGTCATGGCCAGGCCCACCGCGCACAGGGCGGCAGCCAGCAGCGCAAGGAACGCCAGCGTGATCTTGTGGTAAAACCTCATAGCGGCCTCCTTACCGGGCCAGGCCGGGCCAGTTTGTAAAATAGGTACAGTCGTCCGCACCGGCCAGCGCGCTCTCGACCGGCAGCAGGGCGTAGATGTCCTCAATGTCGCTGGTCGCATACGGTACGCCGTCCTTGCCCAGCATGGTGGCGGGCGTTTCGCGGTAGGCGGCATGGCAGAAAAGCCGGCCGTTCCACTCGTCATAGAGATAGATCGGGTCGGTGCCGCGGGCGCTGACATACTGGTACAGCTTAACCTCCTGCGCCGCGCCGCCGGTCCTGGGCGCCAGGAAGAGGCGCTCGACGCCCTCGCTGCTGCCCCAGGGCAATTCAAAGCTCTGCACGGCATACCAGTTTTCGAGCTCCCGGCACTGCCAGTCCACATGCGTGCCCTCGGCGGCCGCGGGCAGGCCGGTGACGGCGGCCAGCGTTTCGCCGCTGTCCGGGTCGAGCACCTCCAGCGTGCCGTTCATTGTGTCGGCGCGCAAAAGGCTGCGGGCACCGCCGCCCGCGGCGGTCAGGTAGCAACCGCCGCTGCTCAGCCCCTGGGGCGAGGCGGGTCCCCAGCTGTTTTCGTGGTGGACACCGTCGCTCCACGCGCCGGTGTCCACGTCCAGGCGGCGCACCTGTACGCCTTTATCGCGGACGTCCGCCGTGCCCTCCCCCTCAAGCTCGTACTCAAACAGGTAGAGGCCGCGGCCGCTGACAAAGACCGGGGTGTCGACATTTGGCGCCAGCTCGGTACATGCGCCGCTGCGGCGGTCGACCGCATAGAGGGCGCGGGTGTCGTCGCCGGAATCGGCCGGGTCGTTTGTCAGCCGCACGGTCACATAGAGGCTGCGGTCGTCGGCCGCCCACATCTGCAAAGTGCCCGCTTCGCTGTCTTCCAGCGCGGGGAATTCGACCAGACGGCGGCGGCCGCTGCCATCGGCGCGGCAGACGTCGATGTGCGCGACGGGCGCGCCTTCATGCTCCGCCTGCCAGGCGGCCAGTTCGGCGTCGGCTGCGGCGTCGCCGCTGTTGAGCAGGCCGCCGGACGAATAGCAGAAGAACACTTCGCCGCCGTCGGCCGCGATCTGCCCCACCCCCATCGTGATGCGCCGCCAGGCTTCGCAGCCCGGCGAATCATGCGCGCAGCCGGGCAGCGAGCACAGCGGCTGCACGGCGGCGGCCGCATAGTCATAGGCCGCCGCGACGGCGTAGGCGTTGTCCTGCTCTGACCAGCCCACCATGTAGCAGCGCCCGGCGTCGTATTCGTCCAGCCAGCGCAGGCTGCCCGCCGGGGCCCCGGCCGTTTCCGGCGCCGCCGTGGGGGCGGCCGCCGTCTCCCCCGTGCCCGCGGTGGCCCCGTTCGCGCCCGCCGCGCCGCACCCGGCCAGCGCCGCCGCCAGCAGCGCCGCCACCGGCCACACGATTCGTTTATTCATCTGGATGCACCTCGTTTCCGTCGTTTTGTTTCGGATGCCCCCATCCTACCCCGCGGATGCGTCCGAATCGTGTCCGGCGGCCGGGAGAGCGGGGAGAAATTAGGAATGAGGAATGAGGAATTGGGCGGTGGGTATTTTCCGGGCGGCCGCAATGTTTGTCCCGGTTTGTAGGGGAGGGCCATGGCCCTCCCGCGGGGGTCCGCGGCAGGGTAGGCCGGGCCGATATGGAATCGGCCCCTACATGGGGTGTTTGCGGCGGCGCAGGGTTTGCGGGAGGGGCATGCCCCTCCCCTACATGCCGTCCGGGAACGACCGGCCAAATGGGATTGCCACGGCCGACCGGGCGAACGTAGGGCGGGATGCCCTCATCCCGCCGCACCCTGCGGCGGCGCGGGGTTCCGCGGGCGGGATAAATCCCGCCCCTACGGGCAAATTTTGTGTTTCAGACAAACCGAGCGGCTGCGATGTTTGCCCCGGTTTGCAGGGGAGGGGCATGCCCCTCCCCTACATGCCGTCCGGGAACGACCGGCCAAACGGGATTGCCGCGGCCGCCCGGGCGAACGTAGGGCGGGATGCCCTCGTCCCGCCAGGCCCCGCGGCGGCGTGAATGTTCCCGGTTTTGAATCGTCAACGGTGCGGCGGGCGTGAACGCCCGCCCTACGGACCCAGGGAAACACGGCGGCCACCCGGGAAAATACAATCCCCGCGGTGCACCGTAGGGGCGGATTCCATATCCGCCCGGTTTGCGGCGGCGCGGGGTTCCGCGGGCGGGATAAATCCCGCCCCTACGGGCAAATTTTACGTTTTGGGCCACCAAAACGCCCCCGACAGCACGCCCCCCTAATTCCTCATTTCTCATTTCCTCACTCCCCGTTTTCCTCCCCCCGCAGCGCATACCCCACGCCGTGCACGGTGCGGATCTTGTCCGCCCAGCCGAGCTTGCGGCGCAGGCGCTGGATGTGGGTGTCCAGCGTGCGGGTGGTTTCGGCGGCGTCCTCGTCGCCCCAGACCGCCTCGTACAGGTAGCTGCGGTAGAGCACATGCCCGCGGTTGCGCAAAAGGATCAGCAGCAGTTCGTACTCCCGGGGCGTCAGCGCCACCGGCGCGCCGCCGCGGCGCACCTCGCAGGCGGCGGTGTCCACCGTCACGTCCCAGGCGTGCAGCGCCAGCGCGCCGCGCCCGGCGCGGCGCAGCACGCTTTCTACACGGGCCACAAGCTCCGCCGGGTCGAACGGCTTGACGATGTAATCATCCGCGCCCATGTGCAGGCCCTTGACCTTGTCGGCCGTTGTGCCTTTGGCGGTGATAAAGACAACCGGCATCCCGCCCGGCCGCAGCCAGCGCAGCAGGTCGTAGCCGTCGACGCCGGGCATCATGATATCCAGCAGCACAAGGTCGAACGCCTCGCGCTCCAGCAGGTCGGCGGCCGCGGCGCCGTCGGTCACGGCCACACAGTCGTACCCCGCCCCGGCCAGCGTGCGGCGGATCAGCTCGGCAATAGCCGCCTCGTCGTCCACGATCAGGATCGGTTTCATACAAACGCCTCCTTCTTGCTTCTATTATACAGGATAGCCGCAAATGCGTCCGGTTTGTTTCCGCGGGCGCAAAAACGAAAGGTTCCGGTAAATTTTTGCGCAAGCCCCTGTCATTTTTTTACAGTAAACCGGCCCGCCTGCGTTGAAGGCCGCGGCGTTTTTGGGGTGCGACCGCCCGCCTTCGACGGTCCTTCGTCTGTTTTTTTTCAAATCGAAATTTAACGGCGGTTTTACCGCAGCATGGACGACACCGCGCGGCCGGATGGTTTATGATACATGGCAGACGCGGCCGGTAAAACGCGGCCGCGCATGTGACAAGGGGGAAAAGTTCATATATGGCAGAGATCGTTCTCAAAGACGTATGCAAGGTGTTTGAAAAGAACCAGTATGCGGTCAAAGATTTCTCGCTGCACATCCGGGACGGCGAATTCATCGTCTTCGTCGGGCCGTCCGGCTGCGGCAAATCCACCACCCTGCGCATGATCGCCGGGCTGGAGGACATCAGCAGCGGCGAGCTGTGGATCGACGACGAGCTGAGCAACTACACCGAGCCCGGCCAGCGCGACCTTTCGATGGTGTTCCAGAGCTACGCGCTGTACCCGCAGATGTCGGTGTACGACAACATGGCGTTTTCGCTGTCCGTGCGCAAGGTGCCCAAGGACGAGATCCGCCAGCGCGTGACCCAGGCGGCCGAGATGCTGGGCATCACAAGCCTGCTGGACCGCCGCCCGGCGGCGCTTTCCGGCGGGCAGAAGCAGCGCGTGGCCATCGGCAGCGCCATCATGCGCAAGCCGCGCGCCTTTTTGATGGATGAGCCGCTGTCCAACCTGGACGCCAAGCTGCGCACCCACATGCGGGTGGAGCTGGCCGAGCTGCACCACAAGCTGGGCACCACCTTCATCTATGTCACCCACGACCAGGTCGAGGCGATGACGCTGGCCGACCGCATCGTGGTGATGAAAGCGGGCATCGTCCAGCAGGTGGCCGCGCCCGAAGAACTGTACAACCGCCCGGCCAACCTGTTCGTGGCCGGTTTCATCGGCTCGCCCGCCATGAACTTCATGCCCGGCACGGTCCGCAAAGCGGACGGCTGCGCCGAGTTTGTGACCAACGCGGGCCAGGTGTTTACGCTGACCAACCGCCAGGCCGACGTGCTGCTGCCCGCCTATGCGGGCAAGGCCGTCACGCTGGGCATCCGCCCGGAGGACCTGACCGCGCGCCCCGCCCGCCCGGGCGGGCATTACGCCAGCATGAGCGGCAGGGTCACGGCCTGCGAGGGGCTGGGGCACTACGCCATCCTGCACCTGCTGAACGGCGACGGCGAGTTTGCCGCCCGCGTGGAACCGGCCGACGCCGCCGAGCCGGACACCGAAAAGACCCTCTGCCTGGATATGGCCGCCGCGCATTTCTTTGACGGCGAGACCGGGGAAAACATCTTCTTTCAGTGGAGGAATGACGCATGAAATCATTTGCGGAAAAACTGCGCGGGGTCAGCCCTTACGCCTACCTGATCCCCTGCTTCGCCGTGTTTGCGGTGTTTTTGTTCTATCCGTTTGTCAAGACCATCTACCTGAGCATGTTTTTGACCGACAAGCTCGGCAACGCCAAAATTTTTGTCGGGGCTGAAAACTACATCGACCTGCTGACCTCCGAAAGTTTTTACAACAGCATCGTCGTCACGCTGTTCTTTGTGGTCATCGTCGTGTTCGGCAGCATGCTGCTAGGGCTTGTGGCGGCGGTGCTGTGCAGCAAGACCTTCCCCGGCATCCGCGCGTTCAGCACCTCCTATGCGCTGCCGATGGCCATCGCCTCCAGCGGCGCGGCCATGATCTTCAAGGTTATTTTGAACCCCACGATCGGCCTGTTCAACAAGATCACCGGCCTGGAAATCAACTGGATCAGCGACCCGCGCTACGCGCTGATCTGCGTGGCGGTGCTGACCGCCTGGCTCAACAGCGGCATCAACTTTTTGTATTTCTCCGCCGGGCTTGGCAACATTGACGAATCCATCTACGAGCGCGCCTCGGTGGACGGCGCGAACAGCGTGCAGAAGTTTTTCCGCCTGACGCTGCCGGGTTTGAGCCCCATCATGTTCTACACGCTCGTCGTCAACATCATCCAGGCGTTCCAGTCCTTCGGCCAGGTCAAGATTTTGACCCAGGGCGGCCCGGGCGAATCCACCAACCTGATCGTCTACTCGATCTACCGCGACGCGTTTTTCAACTATAAATTCGGCAGCGCCGCCGCCCAGTCGGTCATCCTGTTCCTGATCATCATGGCGCTGACGCTGGTCATGTTCAAGATCGAAAAGAAGGGAGTCAAATACTGATGGATACCACCGC
>ERZ1643251.1009-NODE-1009-length-34555-cov-5.529333_pt1 | contig 34555 bp, 28 predicted proteins | sample MGYA00579261_ERZ1643251 | MGnify/ENA primary metagenome ERZ1643251 (study PRJEB29033, sample SAMEA4952267) | chicken gut metagenome | biome: Broiler Chicken; feature: Gastrointestinal Tract; material: Caecum | place: Ireland | collected 2018 | study: Broiler... | reverse complement strand
CTGCCCCAAAAAGTGCCTGAAGATGGTCCCCGGCTACACCACGCCGGATACCACCCGGCACAGCGATACCTATACCCGCACCACGCCGCTGCCCAAACCGACGCCCCGGCCTGCCGCCAAACCGGCGGGAACCGCGGCCAAGCCGGCTGCGTCTGCGGCAAAACCTGCCGGGAACGGACTGCAGGCCGCCGCACCGACGGCCAAGCCCGAAGCATGATTCCCCTACCCGCACAACCACAAAACCGGGAGCCCCCGGAGCGCATCGCGCTCCGGGGGCTCCTTCTCGTGCACAGAGTTACGGAGGACCGGCGGCAGGGCCGGGCGCCCGGTAGGTGCCCCGGATGGTATCGATCACCGCCTGCAGCAGTGCCAGCTTCTGCTGTGCGGGGCAAGACAGCCCGTCGATGGTGCAGAGCACCCAATCGGCGTGGGCTTCCGCTATCCGGCAGGCCAGTTCCCGTTGACCTGTCCCGGTTTGGGGCAACACAACGCTTATTTCCATGGGAACAGTGACTTTCAGACGGACCACCTCCCGTTTTTTCTCATCTGCTGGATTGTATGGTGCGGTGCCTGTCTCCTATGTTATGGACAGCGGCGTCTTTTGTCGGCAACGCCGCATACAATGCCATAGGAAGGGGGAATGTCCCATGGCCGCAAACCAGGATGCCGTTGCCATCTATTCCCGCAAGTCTCGTTTTACCGGCAAGGGCGAAAGCATCGGCAATCAGGTGGAGCTGTGCCGGGCCTATATCCGCACCGCTTTCGGGGATGCCTGTGCCGACGGGGCCAGCGTATTTGAGGACGAGGGTTTTTCCGGCGGCAATCTGAACCGCCCGGGTTTCCGGCGTATGATGCAGGCTGCCCGCGAACACCGGTTCCGGGCGGTGGTGGTTTACCGTCTGGACCGGATCAGCCGCAACATCAGTGATTTTTCCGCCCTGATTCAGGAACTGGGGCGTCTGGGCATCGACTTTGTCTCCATCCGGGAAAGCTTCGACACCTCCAGCCCCATGGGCCGGGCCATGATGTACATCGCTTCGGTGTTCAGCCAGCTGGAGCGGGAAACCATCGCCGAGCGCATCCGGGACAATATGCATGAGCTGGCCAAGACCGGGCGCTGGTTGGGCGGGACCACACCCACCGGGTATGCCTCGCAGGCAGTCCGGACGGTCACGGTGGACGGCAAAAGCCGGCGGACCTGCAAACTCCGGCTCCTGCCCGCGGAGGCCGATCTCGTCTGCGAAATCTATGACCTGTACCGTCAGACCGACTCCCTCGCCGGGACCGAGGCGGAACTGCTGCGCCGACATCGCAAGACCAAAAACGGACGCAACTTTACCCGGTTTTCCATCAAGGGAATTCTGCAGAACCCGGTCTACCTCATCGCCGATCGGGATGCCTACCGCTATTTTATGGAAAAGCAGGCGGATCTGTTCTCTGCCCCGGAGGAGTTTGACGGTGTCCGGGGCATGCTGGCCTACAACCGCACCGACCAGGAGAAAGGTCGGGCCACCGTTTACCGTCCCATCAGCGAGTGGATCGTCTCGGTGGGGCAGCATCCGGGCCTGATTCCGGCCGGGACCTGGATCCCCATCCAAGAATCCCTGCAACGCAACAAGGCCAAGGGATACCGCAAGCCCCGCCGTAACGAGGCCCTGCTCACCGGGTTGCTCTGGTGTGCGTGCGGCAGCCGGATGTACCCCAAACTCTCCGGGCGGGTCACGGCGGAGGGGAAATCCGTTTACACCTACGTCTGCAAAATGAAGGAGCGCAGCCGGCGCAGCCTGTGCAACCGGCATAATGCAGACGGCAACCGGCTGGATGCGGCGGTGGTGGCGCAGGTCGCGCACCTGAAAGAGGCGGAGGATCACCTTCTTTCCTGCCTGGAAAAGGGGAAAGGCGTGTATGCAGGCCGTCGCAGGGAATCTGACAGGCGTCTGGAGGAGCTGCGACGGCAGCAAACCGCCCTCCGGCGAAAACTCGAAGCCCTGGTGGATTCGCTGGCCGATCTGACCGGCAGTACCGCCGCTCTCCCTGTGAAAGAGCGCATCGAAACATTGCAGGCCCGGGAGGAAGCGCTGCAGTGCCGCATCCGGGAAGGGGAGGACGGTGGGCAAACCCTGGATGAGGCGGAATTCGACCGACTGCGGCGGGAACTTGCCTTCTTCCGGAAGAGCATAGACGGGATGACGGTGCCCCGGAAGCGGGCCGCGCTGGGGGCATTGGTGTACCGGGTGGTCTGGAACGGCCATGGTGCCCGGGTGGTGTTACAGGGAACCACGGACGGGGAAGAGGCCGCCGAAACGCCGTGGGGGGAGGATAGCAAATGAGCTGCGGATGGAACTGCGCCGCACCCGACGAGAGGGGGCGCAGACCTCCCTGCAGGAGCCGCTGGAGGGGAGCGACGGACAACTGACACTGGCCGACACCCTGCCGGACCCGACGGTGATGGAGGACGACTGTGAGCAGCGGGCGGATGCCGCACGTCTGCGCCGAATGGTGGAAGCCCTGCCTCCCCGGGAGTGCAGATTGCTGACCTTACGCTACGGGTTGGGGGGACGCCCGCCGCAGACCCAACAGGAAGTGGCGCAGCAGTTGGGCATCAGCCGCAGCTATGTATCGCGAATCGAGAAACGGGCGCTGGACCGGTTGCAAAAAGCCTGGCGGGGAACCCCTCCCCGATGAAAGAGTCATGCGTCCAAAGTCCATGCCAAAAAAGGAAACATCTGGAATAGGATATGGAATTATGTTTACAACTGTTACAGTAAACATCAAAAAACAGATCGGGGCAAAAGGCTTCAAAAAGGTGTATAAAACATGCGATAAAACGATAAAATATACGAATGTGACAGGGGTGTGACGAAACTGTGAAAAAATATGAAAAAATTATTAAATAACAAAGGAAGGCCATAAAATTTGTGCAAAAAATATTGACATTTGAATCAAAAGCGGATACTATCTAAGTATCTTACAGCGAGGGAGAGTAGAGTGTCTTGCATCTGACAAAAAGTGAACAGCAGATCATGGAGATCTTTTGGCAGGCAGATCACCCGATGGCCCAGACCGAGGTGGTCTCTACCTGTGTGGATCGCAAATGGAAAGAGCGTTCCATTTTTTCCATGCTCAACAGCCTGATGGATAAAGGGGTTTTGCAGGAAGTCGGCTTTGTGCGCAGCGGTAAAACTTACGCGCGTACCTTTGAACCGGCGGTGTCCCATGCCGAATACCTGGCGGATGTGGTGGCGGAACAGCTGCCGGCTGATCAGGTCCCCGAATTGCTATCGTTTTTGCTGAAAAAGGTGGACGTTACCCCGGGGATCCAAAAGGAACTCCGTGCCGCCGTGCGGGAGAGCGTACAATGAAACCTCACCAAAAAAAGCAGTACATCGCCTGATGCGATGTGCTGCTTTTTGCTATCTATACATTTATAATAGGTATATACGCAGGCGAGGACGGACAACCCGCAGAACAATCAGCGGATCAGACCGCTTTCCGCAATGGCGGCCACCGCCTGGCGGATCTGCTCCACCGGCATGGTCAGGGCAAAGCGGACGTAACCTTCGCCACTGGGACCAAAGCTGGACCCCGGCGTGCAGATGACGCTGGCTTTGTCGATGAGCTGCAGGCAAAAATCCATGCTGCTGGCATATCCTTCGGGGATGGGGGCCCAGACAAACATGCTGCCGTGGCTGTCCGGCACGTTCCAGCCGATGCTGCGCAGACCGCCGCACAGGGCATCACGGCGGCGCTGGTATTCGGCACACTGGCGCTGTACACCGTCCAGGGGGCCGGTCATGGCCGCAATGGCAGCTTTCTGGATGGGCAGGAACATGCCAAAGTCAATCTGGGTGCGCAGTTTTTTGCAGGCTGCCACCACGTCGGGACGTCCGACCAGGAAACTGATGCGGGCACCAGTAACGTTGAAGCTTTTGCTCAGGCTGAAAAACTCTACGGCACAGTCTTCGGCACCCGGGGTGTTGAAAACGCTGCCGCCATGGGCGCCGTCAAAAATGATGTCGCTGTAGGCGTTGTCATGCACCAACAGAATATCGTATTTGCGACAAAAATCTACAATTTCGGCGTACAGTTCCGGCGTGCCGATGCTGCCCACCGGGTTGGCCGGAAGGCTGACCAGCATGAACTTGGCTGCCCGGGCAATCTCCTCGGGAATGGCATGTACGTCGGGCAGAAAATGGTTCTCTTTGGTCAGGCGGTAATACCATGGCTTGGCGCCACCCAGCAGAGAACCTGTCATAAAGACCGGGTAGCAGGGGTCGGGCAGCAGCACCAGGTCACCGTCGTTGCACAGGGCCAGGCCCAGGTGGCCGATGCCGTCCTGGCTGCCGGAAAAGCTCATGACCTTGTCCGGTGTGATGCTGTCCACCTGGAAGCGGCGCTTGTAATAGTCGCAGACGGCCTGCAGCAATTCGGGCAGATCCCGCAGACTGTATTTCCAGTTTTCATCGTCCTGCGCGGCGTTGATGAGCGCCTGCTTGATGTGCGGCGCCGGGGCAAAATCCGGCGTGCCCACGCTGAGATTGTACAGGTGACGGCCCTGTGCCTCCAAGGCAACCTTTTTGTCGTTGAGCGCGGCAAAGATTTCGGGACCGAATAACTCCAACCGATGAGAAAATTCCATGCCAAAAACCTCGTTTCCAAAATGGGAATAAATTCTATTATACGCCCGTGTCAGGTAGCTTGCAAGCCCTGTCGGATCGTGCTATGATGAAAAGAAAACAAGCAAGCGGATGGAAAAGACCATGGAAAAACAAAACAGGCGGGCATTGGCCTACCTTTTAATCGGTATTTCGGCAGCCGGCAGAGCATTGCTGGCAATGCCGGACAATACCCAGATACAGGAACTTTCCCTTACGGTGCTGGCCGTGGTGGGGTATCTGCTGGTCTGCCGGCGGGCGGTGATGCCTCTGGTGTGCGGTGCGCTGCAGCTGGTACTGGAACTGGTTCTGTGCGGCAGCCAGAGCGGCGGCATCTGGCAATGGCTGCTGCCTGCTCTGCGGGCGGCGGATCTCTGGCTGTTGCTGGCCACCGCCGTGCTCATGCTTCGGCAGGCAGGCCAGCCCGCCAGGTCCATGCCGCTGGCGGCGACCGTGCCGTTGGCTGTGTACAGTGTGGCGCACTTTCTCCCTTCGTTGGCTACGGTGGCTTCGCTGGCTTTTGTGGTGTTCAGCGTGGTATTGTTGTGGTATGCCGTGCTGATGCTGCGGGCCTACAACGCGGCCCGCAACGGAGCGTGAGCCGTGGCCGGGACAAAATAAAAGGAAAACCCGCAGGAGGAAAAGACGAGTGATTTCAAAACGCAATGCAGCAGGGGCTTCTTTGCTGGGACAGACCGCGGTCATCTTAGGGCTGGTGTTTCTGTTTGTCTGCGGCGCCCTTTATACCCGCCACCAGTCCGGCAGCGTGACGGGGAATACCGTGGTCGTGTGGCTGGTGGTCACGGTGCTGTTCGGTGCGGCTGTGGCAGGATGGTGGTGGCTGCGCCCCGTGCGTACGCTGCAGGCAATCCGACAATGGCTGTGGCGGCGCAGATGGCTGTGGCTGCTTCTGGTTCTGTCGGTGCTGCTGCGCATTCCCGCCTGGGGCACGCCGCCCCAGGATGACGGCCTGGAATACTATACCGACCTGTTCAATGCCTGCAGCAACATCCGTTTTGACCCTTCCTATCTGTTTGAAAATTTCCGCCTGGCCAATCACCCCACCTGGGGGATGGCCATGCTGGCGGCCATTCCGGAATTTTTCATGCGGGGGAACTACAACAGCTTCTGGGTGTTTCATACCCTGGTGGCGCTTGTGGCGGTGGCAGCTGCCTACGACCTGCTGGAACGGGACAGCGGCAGCCGTGTGACGGCATTTCTGGGCGGTCTGGCGGTGGGCAGCACGCCGATTTTCCTCGGCCTTACCCCCCATATCAGTGTGGAGTCGGCACTGGGGGCGTTCTTTCTCTGCCTGGTCTGGGCCTATGCCCGACAGCAGTGGGTGCTGCTGGTCTTTACCTGTGCGCTGACTGCCTTCAGCAAGGAGCTGGGCATTGTGCTGGTGGCCGGCTTTGCCTGCGGTGTATGCCTGACGGAGCTGCTGCGGCAGCGGGAGCCGGGGTTCTGGAAGCGGGTTCTGGCCGTGCTGCGCCAGAGGGGGGCACAGATACTGCTGGCAACCTGCCTGGTGATGGCGGCTTTTCTTCTGTGGTATCTGCTCAATCCCCAGTGGAGTTGGGCCACCCGCGCGTTGGAGGACTCCAACGGCATGCTGCAGTTTGAGTTCGACCCTTCGTATATTGTAGAAAAGATTCAGGAATATATCTGTACCAACTTTGACTGGGTACTGCTGGTACTGTGCGCAGTCTGTCTGGTGGTGCGCCGGCGGGGGAACTATCCGCCGCTGCCGGCCTACCTGGGCGGGATTGTGGTGGCCATCGTGTTTTTCCAGATTGTCTCGGTGCTGGCGGTGACCTATACCATCACCCGGTACAACCTGGCGCCGGAACTGGCCCTTTGCTTGCTGACGGTGGATGTGATTGTGCTGACCCTGCAGGGCAGGGGACGGGGCGTGTTGCTGACCTGCCTGGCGGTGTTGTTGACGGTACAGGGATATCTGACGGTGGACCCGTTGATGAAGGCGGTCTATCCCGAAATTGATACGGGGGCCATTTCGATGGTGCGGGTGAAGACCGACGACCATGCGCGCCATATGAGCCATTATGTGATTTACAACAACCAGTACAGCTACCTGTACAAGGGACTGCGGAAAATTTTCCAGACCTATTCCCCCGAGGACCATGACATCATTGTGCTGGGACGGGATGGCTTCATTTATATGCAGGGCTACCTGTGGGATATGGATCGCCAGGACTTTGCGGTGCAGACAGACGGAAACATCATGCCCATCTCCAGCTATGAGACGGGCAGCAGCCTGCCCAAAGCCTTGGTGGCAGGAGAGCTCAAGGCGCACGCCATCATTCTGTATTCGCCCACCTATGTGGAACAGACCCCCACACCCGAAGCGGCCCGCGCCATGATTCCGGACTGTTATACCAATGTGCAGCAGTGGGAACTCAGCTGTGGCCCGGCTGGCAAAATTTTGTATTTTACTGCCGATCTGGCATCGGTCAATCCATCGTAAAAACCAACAAGGGGCAGGACCGTCGGGTCCTGCCCCTTGTTGGTTTTTGTAAAAGCGATGCCTGCCGCCCCTGACAGTGGGTAATACAGTAATCGACAAAGTGTGCAAAATATAAAAATATAACGAGATAACAAGAAAGATAAAGGTCGGGTCTTTCCGGAAAAGGTTGGATTCCGGCGGACTTTGCTTGAATTGAAGGGTCAAATGTGCTATATTGTATAATAACTAAGTATGTAGTTTGTGGGGGATGGGAAATTCCGCGACCCGATCCCTGCGCAATACCATGATGCTACTGTTACCATGTAATGGCAGGTACGAAAATATGACAGAGGCCGAGGTAACACTTCGGCTTCATGTGAGGAGGATTTCCGGATGAAAGTTGTGATTTTGGCAGGCGGTCTCGGCACCAGAATCAGCGAGGAAAGCGTCTACAAACCCAAGCCGATGATTGAAATCGGCGGCATGCCCATTCTGTGGCACATCATGAAGGAATATTCCTATTACGGGTTCCATGATTTTGTGATCTGCGCCGGATACAAGCAGCATATGATCAAGGAGTGGTTCGCCGATTATTTCCTGCATACCAGCGATATCACCTTTGACTTCACCCATGGAAAAAACGAGATGATCGTACATAATCATCATGCGGAGCCCTGGAAGGTCACCGTGGTGGATACCGGTCTGAATACCATGACCGGCGGGCGCATCAAGCGGATCCAGCGCTATATCGGCGATGAGGATTTCATGATGACCTACGGCGACGGCGTCTGCGACGTGGACATTGCCAAGCTGGTGGATTTCCACAAATCCCACGGCAAGATTGCCACGCTGACCGCCGTGGTACAGGAACAGCAGAAGGGCGTGCTGGATGTGGGCGACGACAACACCGTGCGCGCCTTCCGCGAAAAGAAGAGCAGCGACGGTGCCCTCATCAACGCCGGGTATATGGTACTCAAACCGGAAATTTTCCAATATCTGGACGGCGATACCTGTGTGTTTGAGCAGGGCCCCATGCAGAAGCTGGCCGCCGACGGGCAGCTGATGAGCTACACCCACAAGGGATTCTGGCAGTGCATGGACACCGTGCGGGAAAAACAGCTGCTGGAAAAACTGTATGCCAAGGGCACGGCCCCCTGGAAAAAGTGGGAGGATTGAATCATGGCTTATTACGATCCGGCGTTTTATGCCGGCAAGCGCGTATTTGTGACGGGGCATACCGGATTTAAGGGCAGCTGGCTGTGCAAAATGCTGGTGATGGCCGGCGCACAGGTAACCGGTTACAGCCTGGAACCGCCCACCAATCCCAATCTGTTTTCCATCTCGGGGGTGGAAGGGCAGATCCGCAGTGTCATCGGGGACATCCGGGACTTTGCGGCTTTGCAGGAAGCCTACAACGAGGTCAAACCCGATATCGTGCTGCACCTGGCGGCACAACCCATTGTGCGGGACAGCTACAAGGACCCGCGCTATACTTACGAAACCAATGTCATGGGCACCGTCAATCTGCTGGAGTGTGTGCGGCAGGCTGCCGCGGCAGGGTATGGGCCGCGCTCGGTGCTCAATGTCACCACCGACAAAGTCTATCACAACAACGAGTGGGCCTGGGGCTACCGGGAAAACGAGCCCCTGGACGGTTTTGACCCCTACAGCAACTCCAAGTCCTGCTCGGAACTGGTCACCCACAGCTACATCAACAGCTTCTTTGCGGACGGTGTGGTCCGCATTTCCACGGCCCGGGCCGGCAACGTCATCGGCGGCGGCGACTTCGCCAACGACCGCATCATCCCGGACTGTGTGCGCGCCATGGAAAAGCAGGAGACCATCGGGGTGCGCAACCCCTATTCCACCCGGCCGTACCAGCATGTGCTGGAACCGCTGGCGGCCTACCTGATGATCGCACAGAAACAATATGAGGATGCCCGGTTTGCCGGGTTCTATAATGTGGGACCGGACGACTGCGACTGTGTCACCACCGGTAACCTGGTGGACCTGTTCTGCGGTTGCTGGGGCCCCGAAGCCCGCTGGGAGAATCGCGCAGAGAAAAACGCCCCCCACGAGGCCAATTTCCTCAAGCTGGACTGCAGCAAGCTCAAGACCACCTTTGGCTGGAAACCCCGCTGGCATATGGCGGAATGCATGCAGAAAACGGTGGAGTTCAGCAAAGTCTGGCTGCAGGGCGGCGATATCCCTGCGGAAATGGAAAAAGAAATCAAAGAATTTTTGGAGGTTTGAACGATGGCGGCATGGAAAAACGAGGCGGAAGCCCGCGAGCAGATCAAGGCACTGGTGGCCGAGTACTATCATGACTTCAAGGAAAAGAAAGAGCCCTACCACGAGGGGGACCGCATCACCTATGCGGCCCGTGTCTTTGACGAAAAGGAAATGTGTGCCCTGACCGATGCTACGCTGGATTTCTGGCTGACCACCGGTCGCTTCGCCGATCAGTTTGAAAAGGAGTTTGCCCAGTGGATCGGCGTCAAGTTCGCCCACCTGGTCAACAGCGGTTCCTCCGCCAACCTGATCGCCTTCTCGGTGCTGACCGCTCCCGAACTGGGCGACCGGCAGATCAAAAAGGGCGACGAGATCATCACCGTCGCCTGCGGGTTCCCCACCACCGTGACCCCGGCGCTGCAGTATGGTGCCGTGCCGGTCTTTGTGGATGTGACGGTGCCCCAATACAATATCGATGTCACCAAACTGGAAGCCGCTCTCTCCCCCAAGACCAAGGCCGTCATGATCGCCCACACCCTGGGCAATCCCTTTGACCTGGCTGCGGTCAAGGCGTTCTGTGATGCGCATAACCTCTGGCTGGTGGAGGACAACTGCGATGCCCTGGGTACCCAGTATACCATCAACGGCGAGACCCGCTTTACCGGTACCTGGGGAGATATCGGCACCTCCAGCTTCTACCCGCCGCATCACATGACGATGGGTGAGGGCGGCTGCGTCTATACCAACAACCCGCAGCTCAACCGGCTGATCCTGTCCTACCGCGACTGGGGCCGTGACTGTATCTGCCCCTCCGGCCATGACAACTTCTGTGGCCACCGTTTTGACGGCCAGTACGGCGAACTGCCCAAGGGCTACGACCACAAGTATGTTTACAGCCACTTCGGTTACAACCTCAAGGTCACCGACATGCAGGCTGCCATCGGCTGCGAGCAGCTGAAAAAGTTCCCCTCCTTCATCGAGCGCCGTCGTCACAACTGGGACCGCCTGCGCGCTGCCCTGGAGCCGGTGGCCGACAAGCTGATTCTGCCCGAACCGGCAGCCAACAGCCGTCCGTCCTGGTTCGGCTTCCTGATCAGTGTCAAGCCGGAAAGCGGCCTGGATCGCAACGCCATCACCCGCTATGTGGAAAGCCACAATGTGCAGACCCGCCTGTTGTTCAGCGGCAACCTGATCAAGCATCCCTGCTTCGACCAGATCCGCGGCACCGATGCCTACCGTGTGGTGGGGGATCTGACCGGCACCGATTTCATCATGAACAACACCTTCTGGGTGGGTGTCTATCCTGGCATGACCGACGATATGATCGACTATATGGCCAAAACCATCATCGAGGCTGTGCAGCAGTAAAGCGTAGACGAGCAGAGCCTGCATGGAGGAGCAAACGCTTTGAAGTTACAGGATAAAAAAGCATTTCAGCAAAGTTGGACCAACCCGGAACGAGTGTTCTGTCTGGTATCGTTGGCAGCGCTTGCGGTGTTGGGGCTGTGCATCCTGCTCTCCCGCGGCGAAGTCATCCAGCAGTACTTCTTCTTTGATACCCGGGACACGGGAATGGACTTTTTCCACAGTATCGAATATGTCCGGGGACGTATGCCCTACGGTATGTACGATACGCTGTATCCTCCCTTGGCCAACCTGTTCTTTTATCTGCTGTATCTGCTGGTTCCCAAAGAATTATCCGCACAATGGGCGGACTCTTTCCTGGCCTCCGTCAATATGCGGGGGACATCCCAGGATCTGCGCAGCTATCAGTCCACCATGCTGCTGTTCCTGCTGTTTGTGATCTTTACCGTCTTTGCCATGTATGCCATCATGGAAAAGATGCTGGCAGGCACCGTGGCGCACAAAAAAGCCCTGGTTTTTTGCGCACTTTTCAGCTACGGCGTGCTGTACGGTGTGGAGCGCGGCAACATCATTTTGCTGTGTTGGGTTCTGATGGCATTTTTCCTGTGCTATCGCAACGACGACAATGCCGTGCTGCGGGAACTGGCTTGCCTGGCGCTGGCCGCCGCGGCCGGTATGAAACTGTACCCGGCTTTTTTGGGAATTCTGCTCTTGAAAGACCGGCGGATTTTTGCCGCCATCCGCACCATTTTGTATGGCGTGGCCTCGGTTGTTCTGCCGCTTTACCTCTTCAATGAGGGGCTGCTGGGACTGCGGATGTGGCTGAACGTGGTGTTCTCCTTCCAGGGTGGGTCCTCCTACCCCTGGGTAGGCAATGGGTTTTCCAGCATTATGGCCAACCTCGGCCATATGGCAGATGCCGTGCTGGGCACGTCGCTGGCAAACCAAAGCTACACCGTGTTTGGCATTGCCGTTGCCCTGTTGCTGCTGGTCTGTGCCTGTTTGCTGCAAAAGGAGTGGGAAAGCGTTCTGACGCTGGTCCTGGCCATGATGATGTTCCAGGCCCAGTCCGATTATATCTATTGCCTGTTTCTGCTGCCGTTGCTGTTGTTTATCGCACAGGAAGGGCAGCTGAACCGCAACAATCTTCTGCCCTTCGCGGTCATGGTGCTGTTTACCGTTCATCTGCCGTTGTTCCACGGCACCCGCGGCACCATGCTGCTGGTCCGGAATCTGTTTTTCCAGGCGCTCTTTGTGGTTCTGCTGGTCTGGTGTGTCGTGCGGGCATGGAAGAGTGTTCCGCGCAAACAGGCCCTGCGGTCCTGGCGTTTGCAGGCCTTCGGCCGGTGGGAAAAACGCGCCACCGTGCTGGTGGCGGCGCTGGTTTTGGTGGCAAACGTTGCCGGCCTGCAGATCTGGGAGCGTACCCACAATTGGGGATTTGACTACGGCCTGTATACCGGAATCGACGAGCGGGATAACAAACAGTTTACCCTTCGGGACCAGACAACGGGGGAAGACCGGCAGGTGGTTTGGTGCGCGCAGGGATCCTATTTTATCGTTTATAACCATGCGCCGTTCGAGCAAAACATCCATATCAGTTTTACCACCGGGTACCGGATGGACCTTTCCCAGGCACACAGCATCTATTTTGTGGTGAATGGATCATCCTTTCGTGTGGTGCCGGATGAAGAAACCGGCCAGGTGGAATGCGATATGACGGTAAAACCGGGGGAAACCAAGGTGGAGCTTTCCTATGTGGGCCCCCGGGTGGTCACTACCGATCGGGAAGGAGAAGAACTGAAAATGACTTTCACGGTGGCGGATTTCAAGGTGGAGGCGGTGCAGCTGGCACAATAACAAGGAGAAACATTTCTGATGCAGCATTTGTTGGATCCCCAGGGATCGCAGAATAAGGAAAAAATAGAGGGATTGCTCAAGCAGTTCATCAAGTTCGGCCTGGTGGGTGTAAGCAATACCGTGGTTTCCATGGCGGTATATTACATTGTACTGTTCATCAATCCTGATTTGTATCTGTTTGGCAGCATTCTGGGCACCATCGTGAGTATTGCCAACGCTTTTTACTGGAACGATAAGTTTGTCTTTACCGGCAATGCCAACGACTGGCGCAGCAAGCTCAAGCGATTGGGAAAAACCTACATCAGTTACGGCGGCACCTCCATTCTCAGCAATGTGCTGTTGTGGATTGAGGTGGCCTTCTTTGGCGTCAGCCGGGCCATTGCCCCCATCGTCAACCTGCTTGTAACCATTCCGCTCAATTTTATAATCAATAAGCTGTGGACATTTCATAAGTAAAAGTGGGGAGAAAGCAATGGTAAAGTCCTTGGAAAAATATGCCCCATGGATCATCCGGGTTGTGGGCATATTGATTCTGGTGGGATTCCTGGTACAGGGCAGAAAAAGTATAAATGCCCCGGTTCTTGTGGCCTGCGCGGTATTGGCAGCCAGCTTGTTGCTCAACGCAAGGGGTGTTGAATCCGGTTCGGCAAAGAATTCTGCCATAGCAGGAGCACTGAGCCTTTTGCTGGTGCTGCAAATCTCTTTATCAGAGATGTACGCGGCGCCTTGCCTGGCCACAAGCGGTGTACTTTTGAGAATTTTTCTGGCGGTGGGAATCTTCGCCAATGTATTTCTGGCACTTCGGACTGTTCTGACAAAGACTTTGACAATGGTTCTGGCCGACGGAGCTGCCCGGAAGGAAAAGGCAACCATTGCTTCCCGTACGGCGGGAAAACGAAACAACGTAGTTTTGTACAAATGTGTGATCGCAGCTGAGTCGGTTCTGTTTCTGATCAGTACCTACCCGGGAATCTGGCTGCAGGGGGACGCTGCGGGCGTCTACGGCGAAGCGGTCAACAATGTCTGGGACGCATGGCACACGATCGGGTATGTCTGGTTTGTGCGCCTGTGCACCTTGGTGTATAACAGCCCGTATGCTGTCAATGTGGCCCAGACGGTTTTTTGGGTCATCCTGAATTTCTATATCCTCGACATCCTGGAAAAAACCAACAAGGGCAACGCCTTTCTTTATACGGTGCTTCTCTGCTGCAGCACTTTCCCGTTCCTCTACCTGGAAATGCTGGCCAAGGATACGGTATTCTCCATGGGGATTCTGGCAACCACGGCGGTGCTCTATAATGTGCTGGAAACCGAGGCCGTATCGGGCAAGGACGTCCTTTGCCTGGCAACGATTCCCGTTTTTTCACTGCTTTGCAGACACGGCGGAGAGCTTGTGGTGCTGGTATCCTGCGCGGCGACCCTGGCGTATTTCCTTGTCAAGCACCAAAAACAGCAGGCAAAGAAAATTTTGGTTGCGCTGCTCTGGCTTTTGTTTGTCTACCTGCTGGTGAATGTGGTCCTGACCAAAGCGCTTTCGGTGGCCAAAAATCCTTCCTACGTGAAGTATTCCACGCCCATGGCCATGGTGGGGGCTGCCGTGGCCCAGGACGTCACGTTCAGCGAAGAGGACACGGCCATTCTGGAACGGGTCATGCCGTTAGAACAGTGGGGGGAATGCTACAACCGGTATTGGTCCGACGACATTGCCCGGGACTGGGGAAAGATCGGCCCGGATGCAGTGGGACGTCTGCAGGAAGAAGTGGACAACAACGGCTTTGGCGCAGAACTGTTGCGTATCAATGCCAAATTGCTGATACAACATCCGGTGATTTATCTGCGAGCCTTTTTTGATATGAACAGTATCCTGTGGGAATTCGGAACGCCCCAGGAGGCTTCGCTCATGTCGGTGGCGATGGTCAAGGAAGATGAACAGATCCGGTATAGCGCAGCCTATACCGTTACCCGCACCCTCGCCCAGTTTTTGGATTCCTATCCCTTGACCAGGGCTGTGATGGTACGCGGTGGCGTGCCGCTGTTTTTGATTCTGTTCTGCGCGGTGATATTGGGAATCCGAAAGAAGGCACTGCTGATCAGTTTCCTGCCCATTGCGCTGGTGGAATTGATGCTGGCGTTCACGGTGCCGGCACAGGATCCGCGGTATATTTTGCCGGCAATCGAATGTGCGGTACTTTTTGTTTCGATTGTCCTTGCAAAAGCGGCAAACGGAAAAAAGAGGTGTATGGCCCATGGATAAAATTGCGGTGTTGATTCCCTGTTATAACGAGGAAAAGACCATTGAAAAAGTGGTGGATGATTTTAAACAGGCCCTTCCCGAAGCGAAAATTTATGTGTACAACAACAATTCTTCCGATGATACCGTAAAAAAAGCACAAAAAGCCGGTGCCCTGGTGCGGAACGAGTATATGCAGGGCAAGGGCAATGTGATTCGCAGAATGTTCCGGGAAATTGATGCCCAGTGCTACATCATGGTGGATGGTGACGATACCTACCCGGCGGAAAATGCCCGCGAGATGGCAGACCTGGTCCTGCAAAAAAATGTGGATATGGTGGTGGGGGATCGCCTGTCCTCCACATATTTTACCGAAAACAAGCGCCCGTTCCACAACTTTGGAAATTCCTTTGTGCGCAGCAGTATCAATTTCCTTTTCAAAAACAACATCAAGGATATCATGACGGGATACCGCGCTTTTTCCTATGAGTTCGTCAAGACGTTTCCCGTGCTGAGCAAGGGATTCGAGATTGAGACCGAGATGAGCATTCATGCCATCGACAAGAATATGCAGATCGAAAATGTGGTGATCGATTACAGGGACCGTCCGGCGGGCAGCGAATCCAAACTGAATACCTATTCTGACGGAATGCGTGTACTCAAGACCATTGCAAGGCTCTATAGAATCTACGCGCCGGTCAAATTTTTCGGTTTTATTTCCCTGCTGCTGGCCCTGATTTCCCTGGCTTTCTTCTGGCCGGTTTTTGTTGGGTATCTGCATCAGGGAACGGTCCAGAAATTCCCCACGCTGATTGTGTGCGGTTTCACCATGATCGCCGCCATTCAGTCTTTCTTTGCGGGATTGCAGCTGCAGAGTGCCGTGCAGAAGAACCGGCAGGATTTTGAGATGAACCTCAACCGCGTGGCCGATGAAAAAAAGCATCTCTTGCAAGCACAGGAATGATCGCCTTTCCGAAGAAAAACAGGAAGGTACAGAGGACGGACAGTGTATCCGTTTCCGGAAATGAGCTGTTTGGAGAGGTTCATTCCCGGATAAGATGCCCTGAAATCGCAGATATACGACAAGGAGTAGGAGTATGAAACAGCGACTGGCCGATTATGTGGCAGATTTTCTGGTTGCCCACGGTGTGACTGATGTGTTCTCGGTCGTGGGCGGTGGTGCCATGCACCTGAATGATGCCTTTGGACATCATTCGGGGTTGCATGTAACGTACAACCACCACGAGCAAGCCTGCGCCATTGCGGCGGAAGCCTATGCCCGTCTGGATAACCGCATCGCGGCGGTCTGTGTTACCACCGGCCCCGGCGGCACCAATGCCCTGACGGGTGTGCTGGGCGGATGGTTGGATTCCATTCCCATGTTCGTGGTGTCCGGTCAGGTTCGCTATGACACAACCGCGCGGTACGCCATGCGGTTCACCGACGGACTGCCCCTGCGTGCGGTAGGGGATCAGGAATACGATATCGTCAAGTCTGTCACCCCCATGACCAAGTACGCCGCCATGGTGGAAGACCCGCAGCAGATCCGCTATATTCTGGAAAAGGCCTGGCACCTGGCCACCACCGGCCGACCGGGGCCCGTTTGGGTGGACATTCCCGTCAACTACCAGGGCGGCTACATCGAAACCGATACGCTGCCCGGGTACGACCCGGCGGAAGATGACCGCAAGCTGCCCCCGCCGGTGGAAATGTCCACGGTGGAAGATATCCTGCAGCAGATCGCCCAGGCCAAGCGTCCGGTGTTCCATGCAGGCTACGGCATCCGGTTGTCCGGCGCCTACGACACCTTCCGCTCGGTGGCACAAAAGCTCAATATTCCTATTGTAACCTATTGGAACGCGGTGGACTTGATCGAGGACGACAGCCCGCTGTACTGCGGCCGCGCCGGCAATATGGGCGACCGTCCCGGCAACTGGGCCATCCAGAACGCCGATCTGATCCTGGCCGTGGGCACCCGGATTTCCATCCGCCAGGTGGGCTACAACTGGAAGACCTGGGCCCGCGCGGCCAAGGTGATCATGGTGGATGTGGACCCGGCGGAGCTGAAAAAGCCCACGCTCCACGTCGAAATGCCCGTCTGGGCCGATGCCAAAGATTTCCTGCAGAAGATGGACGCCGCTGCCGACAAGCTGGCACCTGTGAACACGGCGGAAGGCTGGCTGGAAACCTGCCAGCGCTGGAAGAAAGAATATCCGGTGGTACAGCCCGAACAGTGGGAAGAAAACGGCGAAACCGCCAATGTCTATGCCTTTGTGAAGTATCTCAGCAGCCGTCTGCCGGAAAACAGCCTGACCGCCGTTTCCAACGGCGCCTGCTGTGTGGTGGGCAACCAGACCTACGTGATCCAGAAGGGCAGCCGCATGGCCAACAACAGTGCGGTGGCCAGTATGGGCTACGGTCTTCCGGCGGCCATCGGTACCTGCATCGGCGGCGGACGGCGTACCACCATCTGCCTGGAAGGCGACGGCAGCATCATGATGAATCTGCAGGAGTTGCAGACGGTTCTGACCAATCGCCTGCCCATCAAGATCTTCCTGATCAACAACAACGGTTACCACTCCATCCGGCAAACCCAGAACAATCTGTTCAAGGATCATTGCAAAGTGGGCATCGGTCCCGAGTCCGGGGACCTGTCTTTCCCGGATTTTGAAAAACTGTCCCAGGCGTTTGGGTATCCCTACTATGCCGCCCATTCCAATGCCCAGATGAAGGCGGTAGTGGATGAGGTGCTGGCCCAGGACGGCCCGGTCTTCTGCGAGATTTTTACCGACACCAAACAGGTGTGGGCGCCCAAGAGCAGCACAAAGCGTCTGCCGGACGGTACGTTGGTCAGCCCGCCGCTGGAAGACCTGGCGCCGTTCCTGCCGCGGGAAGAGCTGGAACGCAATATGTTTATTCCACTGATGCCGGAAGTATAAGGGGATGCAGATCATGAAGCGTGAACTCAAAACGGCGGTGGTTACGGGTCCCACCGGTGCCATTGGTGTGGCATTGTGCGAGCGCCTGCTGCAGGAGGGCCTGACGGTGTATGCCGTCTGTCGCCCCGGCAGTCCCCGGGCGGAAGCATTGCCCCGGAATGACCGTCTGCACAAGGTGGCCTGTGACGCGGCGGACTATGCCAGCCTGCCGGAAAAAATCGGCCAGGCGGATGTCTTTTTCCACTTTGCCTGGGCGCACACCATTGGCCCCGGCCGCAATGACATGCCCGCCCAGATCCGCAACATCGGTTACACCATCGATGCGGTTCGTGCGGCAAAAGCATTGGGGTGTAAGGTTTTTCTGGGCGCCGGCAGCCAGGCGGAATACGGCCGGGTTTCAGGGCTTCTGCGGCCCGATACCCCGGCCTTTCCGGAAAACGGCTACGGTATGGCCAAACTCTGCGCCGGACAGATGAGCCGCGTGGAATGCCAGACACTGGGTATGGACCATGTGTGGGCGCGGATTCTTTCGGTGTACGGCCCCCACGATGGTCCGGCCACCATGATCAGCGGTACGGTGCACACGCTGCTTGAAGGCGGCGTCCCCAAGCTGACGGCCGGGGAACAACAGTGGGATTACCTGTACGCCGGGGACGCTGCCCAGGCGTTCTGGTGCATGGCCCAAAGCGGCCGCAACGGCGCGGTGTATCCACTGGGCAGCGGACAGGCACGCCCGCTGCGGGAATATATCACAACCCTGCGGGATGCCATCAACCCTGCATTGCCGTTGGGCCTGGGCGAAATTCCCTACGGACCGCTGCAGGTAATGCATTTGCAGGCTGATATTTCGGCCCTGCAGCAGGATACCGGCTTTGTGCCCGCCACAGAGTTTGCACAAGGCATTCGAAAAACCATTGACTGGATCAGGAGCACTGCACAATGAACGCCAACAAAAAGAAAATCTCCATCATGATTCCCTGTTACAATGAGGAGGAAAACGCCCGCCCCATCTACGAGGCGGTGCGCGCCGAACTGCAGAAGAGCTTGCCGCAGTATGACTATGAAATCCTTTTCATCGACAACAAAAGTCAGGACAAGACCCGGGACATCATCCGCGGTATTTGCGCCGAGGACAAAAAGGTTCGCGCCATCTTCAACACCAAAAACTTCGGTCAGTTCAACAGCCCGTACTATGGCCTGATCCATACCAGCGGGGACTGCACCATTCCGCTGTGTGCCGATTTCCAGGATCCGGTGGAGATGATTCCCCGCCTGGTCAAGGAATGGGAAAACGGGTACAAAATCGTCATTGCCAAAAAGACCAGCAGCAAAGAAAACGGCCTGATGTATTTCCTGCGCGGGTGCTATTATAAGACGATCCGTAAGATGAGCAATGTGGAGATGATTGAGCAGTTCACCGGCTTCGGCCTGTATGACAAGAGCTTTATCCAGACGCTGCGGGATCTGCATGATCCCACCCCGTTCATCCGGGGCATTGTGGCGGAACTGGGCCCGGAACGCAAGGAAATTGAATACGAGCAGCCCCGCCGCCGTGCCGGCAAGACCCACAACAACTGGTACAGCCTGTTTGATGCAGCCATGCTCAGCTTCACCAGCTATACCAAGGTGGGCATGCGGATCGCCGAATTCTTCGGCTTCGGCATCGCCTTCCTCAGCTTCCTCATCGGGTTGTTTTATCTCATTGCCAAACTGGTGGCGTGGGACAGCTTTGTGCCGGGCTATGCCCCGACCATGATTGCCGTCTTCTTTATGGGGGGCGTGCAGCTGGCTTTCCTGGGATTCTTGGGCGAGTATATCATGGCGATGAACACCCGGATTATGAACCGCCCGCTGGTCGTGGAAGAAGAACGCCTGAACTTCGACGATCAGAACCCGCAGGAACAATAAAACATTTTCCATAGACGAAAAGGCTTTTGCAAGGGATTCGAAAGACAGCGTTCCTTTCGAATCCTTTTTCAATCTTTACGAGTGGAGAAAAAAACGAATGGAAAAAATCGGCGTAGTCTCGATATTCAGGACCGGAAACTATGGCGGAACGCTGCAAGCGTACGCCCTGGTAAAGGCCATTCAGGACAACGGTCTGGGACAGGCGGAAATCATCAATTACTGTTGTGATGCCATCCGCGGGAAAATCGACGGCAAGTATCTGCGCAAAGCCGGTGTGGCCCGGACGGCAGCGGCACTGGTGGATAAGATGTGCTATCTGCCCCGCATGAAAAAAATGAATGCCTTCATCGATTCCTTCGTGCCCACAAAACCGTTGACACGGGCGGAACTGCCGTCGCTGAACGACCGGTACGATCTGTTTCTTTCCGGCAGCGACCAGCTTTGGAACCCCGATATTCAACAGGGCGATTATTACTACCTGCAGGATTTTGTTACCGACAACCGCAAAAAGCGCAGCTATGCTTCCAGCTTTGGCCGGCCGGAACTGCCGGAGCAATACCGGGAAGTCTACCGCAAACTGCTTTCCCAGTACCAGTGCATCACGGTGCGGGAGCAGGCGGGGGCCGACCTGGTGGAAGACCTGCTGCAGGTGCGCCCTGCCGTGGTGCTGGACCCGACCCTGTTGTTGACGGCTCCGCAGTGGGAAGCCCTTCTGCCGCCCCGGCGGAAAAAGGGAAAGTACCTCTTTGTCTATCGGCTGACCTACTCCACACTGCTGACCCGCATTGTGGCCCGGTTGCAAAAGGAAACGGGGCTCCCCATTCTGGCGGTGCCGTTTTTGCTGGGCTACACGCCCCGAACCCAGGCAAGCCCGGCGCTGGATTCACTGGAATGGGTGCGGGCCATCCACGACGCGGACTACGTGATCACCGATTCCTTCCACGGAATCGTCTTCTCCATCCTGTTTGGGCGGCCTTTCTACTATGTGGTGACCACCCCCACCGCCAGGCAGCGGATTTCCCGGGTGGAAACGCTGCTGGAAAGTCTGGGGCTGCAGGACCGGATTGTGGAAAGCCAGGAGGCATGCGATTTTTCCCGACCGATTGCCTATGAGGAAGTCTGGCGGCGGTTGGATGACCTGCGGGAAGAATCGTTGGCTGCGCTGAAAAAAGTTCTGGGTTGAGTAAGGAGATTCCCTTGATGAATGTAAAGCAACAAAAGCAGGACTGTTGCGGTTGCACAGCCTGCCAGGCCATCTGCCCGCAGAAAGCCATCACCATGGTGCCGGACGAGGAGGGGTTTCTTTATCCGGCCATTGATGAAGAACGGTGCGTACATTGCGACCTCTGCCGCAAGGTCTGCGCCTTTGGGGACGGATATCTGGCCAAGATCGGCAAAACAGAGGAACCGGCCTTCGAACAGACCTATTGTGCGGGAAGCAGCACAGAGGAGGCGGTGGTCTGCCGCAGCCGGTCGGGCGGAATATTCTACGCGCTGGCCCGTCAGGTGATCGAAGCGGGGGGCGTCGTCTACGGGGTGGCCATGACCGAGGCGCTGGAGGCTGTCCTGCAGCGTGTGGATAACCTGGAAGAGCTGCCCCGTCTGCAGGGATCCAAATATGTACAGGCCTCCATGGGGGAAGAATTTCCCCGCGTGGCGCAGGATCTGCGGCAAAACCGTAAAGTCTTCTTTGCCGGCACGGCGTGTCAGGTGGCCGGTTTGCGGTCTTACCTGCAGACGGCCCGTGTGGATATGCAGAACCTTTATACGGCGGATCTGATCTGCCACGGTGTGCCCAGTCCGCAAATTTTCCGTGACAATGTGCGGGAACTGGAGACCAGATGGCACCTGAAGATTCAATCGGTCAATTTCCGTGACAAAGCGTTGGGGTGGCGTCCTCATATTGAATCCTACGAAGGTGTGAATGCTGCGGGAAAGACCAAGAAACGCTACAGCAATCAATACACGTCGTTGTTCTATGCAGGGGTGATTTTGCGGCCTTCCTGTCACCGGTGTGCCTTCTGCAATTTCCAGCGTCCCGGGGACCTGACCCTGGCGGATTTCTGGGGAATGGACCAGGACCAGGCCCGGCAACACGCCCGGAGCGGCCTTTCGGAGCTTCTGGTGAACTCGGAAAAAGGCGAGAAAATGGTGCAGGGACTTACCGGTGTAAGCCTGCAAACCATCACCCGGGAGGCGGCCTCCCGGCAGCCCAATCTGTATCATCCCACGAAACCATCGGCACAGCGGGATAACTTCTGGGCGCTCTACCGGCAGTATGGCTATCGGAAAGCGGCGCACGCCCATTATAAGCTGGTAGAAAGAATCAAGGTCCCCTACAACCGGCTCAAATACAGGAAGTAAAAACTTGGAGTGAGAAAGAATATCATGTTGACGGTCCTCTATACGGCAAATGATGGCTATTTGCCCTACCTGGGAATCTCCCTGGTTTCCCTTTTGCAGAACAACCCGGAAGAGCAGGTACGGGTATATGCGGTGCTGTCTGAAGCCAAGAAAGATAATCTGGACAAGCTGAACAGCATCCGAACCCGGTACAGCAATCTGGATCTGCGGATCATTGATGGCGCGCCCTATATTGCGCGGATGAAAAAACTGAAGATGATTCAGTACCGCCAAACCTTTGTGCCGAATTTGCGTCTGTTTTTCACCGAGTATATCGACCGGGATGTGGACAGGCTTCTGTACCTGGATTCCGACACCTTGGTGGTGGGTTCCCTGCACGAACTGTTTGCCATGGATATGGGCAGCAACTGTGTGGGCGTGGTGCTGGACTCTTTGACCGGTGCTTACAAACACCGGTTGGGATACAGGGAAGAAGAGCCGTATTTCAATTCGGGTGTATTGCTCATTGATGTGGCACAGTGGAATCGCTGCCACTGTACAGAAGAACTGTTTCGCATGATAGAGCGGGGAGATAACATCCATGCAAATCCGGACCAGGATTGCCTGAACCTGTTGCTGCATGAGAAAATCCAGGTTTTGCCGCCGGAGTTCAACCTGCAACCCCATCATATGTGTCTGCCGGATTCCACCTATTTTTCTTGCTATGCGCGGCGCGGATACTATACCGAGCAGCAACTTCGCCATGCGGTGGAAAACCCTGTAATTATACATGCCTATCGTTTCCTGGGGGATTTCTGCTGGCATGAGGAGAACCTGCATCCGGCTTCGATGTATTATGAAAAATATAAAGAGCTCTCCCCGTGGCGGGAGCAGCCGCAGCAACCAGCCAAGAAAAATCTGACCTTCCGATTGGAAAAACTGGCCTATCGGTGTCTGCCGACCAAATGGTATTTCAAGATGTGGTGCTGGATGCAGCAGCGTTATTTTGCACAGCAGGACAACAAAAACAGGAGGAAGATACATGAAATGGTATGATTGGGGCAAAATTGTCATTCTGGCGATTGTCCTTGTACTGTTTTTCGGGCCGCTGAATCGCCCCGCTGTGGAAAATAACGACATTGTATATACCTACACGGAGGAACCGGAAGCCGAGATCGGGGATTTTTTGGCAGGCAAGGGGACGGCCTCCTCCCCGTACATCCTTCAGGATGCGGAAGACCTGCAGACACTGCGCGATCTCGTCAACGAAGGCAATGCCTATGATGGGGTTTCCTTTTACCAGACAGACGATATTGACCTGGCCGGTGTGCTATGGGAAGAAAATATCGGCGACAGTGAAGCAACTCCCTTCAACGGCAACTATGACGGTGGCGGAAACACCATCCTCAATATGAATGTCCAGATGGAGGACGCCGGTGGTTTGTTCGGCTATCTGGGCGGCACGGTTAGCAACCTTACGGTACAGGGTGTGGTATCGGTCAAGGGCACGGCCGGCGGTCTGGTGGGCAAACTGACCAATGACCGCGCCTTTGTCTTCAACAGCTTCAACCAGGCAGCCGTCGGGGGCACGGTGGTTGGCGGTGTGGCGGGCCAGAATGAAGACGGCATGATCATCCGCTGCTTTAACACGGGCTCCCTGCAGGGCAACGTGACCGATGAGATCGTGGCGGTGGACAACGGACAGCGGCTCTGGTGCACCACCCGGGAACCGCTGGGGCATGATGTCCAGTACCGCTGCGACGTGACGGCCGATGAATTTGCCACACAACAACAGCAATTTGCCGAAATCAGCGCCCAGATCACCGCCCAGGATCTGTGGCCGCAGATCATCCCGTTTATCTTGTCCGGCGATGGCAGTGCGGCACACCCCTATGAAATCAACGATCTGGAAACCCTGTGTGTTTTCCGGGATCTGGTCAACCGCGGCTACGGTTTCAACGAGGAATGGGTACGGCAGACGGCGAACATCGATCTGGATTCGGTTGAAAGCTGGGAACCCATCGGGATTTTTGATTCCGGCCGGTATTTTTGCGGTGTCTATGACGGTGCCGGGTATGTGATTGAAAATCTTACCATTACCGGTACCGACAACGCCGGCTTCTTTGGAATGCTTGGCGGCACCGTGATGAACCTGGGAATCGAAAGCGGCCGTATTGAAGGCAGCTGCGTGGGGGCCATCACCAGCCATGGCGACGGCAGCAGCGATTTGGCCATTATCAACTGTTATAACAAGGCGGATGTCTATGGCGCCGTGCGTGCGGGTGGCATTGCGGACAATCTGACCAACGGAAAAGTGGTCAACTGCGTGAACTATGGCACAGTGGAAGGCGTAGAGGCACAGGCGGAGCTGGTCAGCTATGCCGGTACGGTGGAGCACTGTGCCCTGGCGGAGAATCAGCAGCCGTATATGGTCGATCTGCAATACCGGGACAATCTGGTCAGTCGGGACGGCGAAGAAATTTCGGACTTTTTCAACAAAGAACTGTACGACCTGGCCACCAACACCGGCTACCAGAACGACTGTTTTGTGAAATGGAATCCGCAGGACGGTGTCGCGCAGCTTACCACCGAACGAAGCGGCTACAGGCTGCGTTTCCTGCTGCAGGAAATCCTTTGCATGGTTGTCATCGCGGCGGTGGTGTTGGCAGGTGCCTGCCTGTACAGGAAAGTGTACCCCCGGCAGCTGTGCCTGTCCCTGCGGGAAAAATCCGCCGTGCTCACTTGGAACCAAAAGGTGATTGTATCGATCTTTTGTGTGTTCTGGTCTCTGGCAGTTTTGGAACTCCTTCTGGGCAACTCGGAACTGATACGCTCTTTCTGCTGGCCGGATCGGAACGACAGTTTCATGGATCTGTTCAATCCCCTGTATTCCATGCACAGTGGGGATATCACGCTGGACAATTTCTATAATGAAACGACGGGCGGGTATCCCCCCGTGGCACGCTTCCTGCTCTGGGAGCTCGGAAATTTTGTTTCCCGCGCCAGTTTGATTCAGGGGGCCATCACCAGCAGAACGCAGAGTTTGTTGCTGTTTGTCATGCTTGTGTTGGTATTGTTCATTGCGCTGTATCAGATTCTGAACCACCGAAACCGCGGAAGCGATCGATTCCTCTTTGTTTTTATTGCCTTTTCCTCTCCGATGCTTTTCGCCATCGAGCGCGGGAACCTCATCCTGGTGGGCTTTCTTCTCAGCATCTATTTTGTGGAGGCGTACCGAAGCCGGTCTGCCTGTACAAAGCATACTGCCCTGGTAGCCCTGGCTCTGGCGGCAGCCGTCAAAATTTATCCGGCCGCTTATGGTCTGGTGTTGTTGACCAAAAAGAGAATCCGGGATGCCTTTACGGCGCTGTTTTACGGGATCGTGGTATTTTTGACACCGTTTTTGTTCACTGGCGGATTTAGCTCGTTCCTGAGCTTTTTGGGAAGTTTGGGTGGCTTTGTATCTACCAACCAGAGCTATGCAAGGTTCTGGTTGCTGAATTATACCAATGTGATTCCCGAAATTACCCAATTTTTGGGCTTGCCCAGCTTGTCCGGCGGAGCGCTGCGTATCAGTATGTTTGTGGTCATGGCGTTACTGATCCTGTGTGGTATTTTCAACACTGCACTTTGGAAAAAACTGCTGGCCGTCACCCTGGTGCTGATTCTGCTTCCGGGTGTCAGCGTGTATTATACGGCCGTTTTTTATGCAATACCCTTGGTGGAAGTGTTCTATGAACAGCGCAAGGGCTCGCTTGCAGACAAACTGATGGTATTGTGCATGACCTTGGCCATGGTGCCGCCCCACTTCCTGTTTGGGGTGTATGGCGTACAGCAGGAACAGCTCTACATCTTTGTGGGCGTCATGGGCATTCTGCTGGCTGCGCTTTTGATTGTCAGCACCCTGATCGACGTAGTGAAAAATAAGCGGTTCCGGTTCTGGGATTTCCCGGAAGAGGAGCTTGCCGCGGACAACGGATGACGCAATGGTGAAAATAGGAATGTTAAAAAGAATTATTCAGGAAACGGACGAACGGCGCATTGCGCGCCGGGGCAAACTGTTCATTGTGGCGTCGGGCGGTTTGAGTGCAGCGTTCAGCGTCATCATTCTGATCGTGGCGGCCAGAAGCCTTTCGCTGGAGGAAACCGGCATCCTGACCATTGCACTGGCCATTGCCAAATTGTTGTTGAATATCGGCAAATACGGTATGCGCAACTATCAGGTGACCGACACCCATGAGGTGTACTTTTCCGAGTGGCTGGTCTCCCGTGTGATCACCACGGTGGTCATGATGGTGGTTTCGGTAGGGTATTGCCTGGTCAACGGCTACGCCCAATATAAGGCCTGCATTATTCTGCTGGTATGCCTGCTGTATGCCGGGGAATGCATGGAGGATGTCTATACGGGCTTCTACCAGAAGGAAGGCCGCCTGGATGTGTCCTCCTACATACAGACGGTCCGTTATGTGGTGTTGTACCTTGTTTTTGCCATCGGGTTACTGTTTTCCCGGAACCTTATGACTGCCTGCCTGTTTTCGGTACTGGCTACGGCGCTGTTGGTCTACATATATTCGGTGCGGACCCTCAGGTACTTTCCCCACCGGCAGGCAGCCCCGCGCAAGAATGTGGTTGCCAAGTTGCTGGTGGACTGCTGCCCACTGTGTCTGATGAGTTTTATCCTTATCTACCTGTCCAACGCCCCCAAGTATGAGATCGACAAATTGTATGATTCCGATGTGCAGGCCTATTTCGGTTTTGTGTCCATGCCAATTTTTGCCATCAGCCTGCTGAGCGGTTTTATCTTCCAGCCGCAGATCGTGAATCTTTCCCATTCCTGGAAGGAGCGGGACTTTTCCCGCTTTGAAAAGATTGTCCGGCGGCAGTTTGTCTACATTCTGGCGGTCTCCCTGCTCTGCATTGCTCTGGGATGGCTGATGGGCATTCCCTTCCTGTCACTGTTGTACGATGTGGAAGGGCTGGAAGCCTACAAATTCACCTTTGTGGTGCTGCTGATCGGTGGCGCGGGTACGGCCGTCATCAATTTTCTGGCGGCGTTGCTGGTGATCTTCCGGCTGCAAAAGTTGATCCTGTATGCCCATATTGTGACGGGGCTGGGAATCTTCCTTTCCATCAAGCCGGTTATCCGGTATTTTGGGATCGACGGTGCCACCATCGACGCCACCCTCTGGATTCTGGCGCTGGCCGCCGTGCTGTGGGTGGTCTATCTGGTGAATGTGCGGGAAGGAAAGAAACTGTACGGTTGATGCGAAAAATATCCGCAGGAACGTTTGGCGGGGGCAATTTTTGCCTCCGCTTTTTTGTATGGGCAGGGGCGCGGCAGGGCAAACTTCTTCGACCGCATTCTTGTAGAACCGGGCCAAATATGCTATACTACAAATATCTATCGGATATCAGCCCAAGAAAGAAGGCTTTTGTTATGATTCCTTTTAACGTTCCCCCTTGCGTCGGGGATGAACTGGACTATGTGAAACAGGCCATCGACTCCCACAAGATCTGCGGCGACGGTGCCTTTACCAAACAGTGCAACGCCTGGCTGGAGGAGCGCTTCCACGCCCAGAAAGTGCTGCTGACCACCAGCGGCACCACCGCCCTGGACATGGCCATGCTGCTGTGTGACCTGCAGCCCGGGGATGAGGTTATTCTGCCCAGCTATACCTTCTCCAGCACGGCCACGGCGGCAGTGCTGGCCGGTGCCAGACTGGTCTTTGTGGACATCCGCCCCGATACCATGAACATTGACGAGACCAAGATCGAGGAAGCCATCACCGACAAAACCAAGGTCATCATTGCCATGCACTACGCCGGTGTTTCCTGCGAGATGGATACCATCATGTATATTGCCCACCGCCACAACCTGATGGTGGTGGAGGATGCGGCCCAGGGCGTCATGAGCACCTACAAGGGCAAGGCACTGGGCACCATCGGGGATTTCGGCTGCTACTCCTTCCACGAAACCAAGAACTATTCCATGGGCGAAGGCGGTGCCCTGGTCATCAACAATCCCGCTTACAATGAGCGGGCCGAAATCCTGCGGGAAAAGGGCACCAACCGGGCCAAGTTCTTCCGCGGCCAGGTGGATAAGTACACCTGGGTGGATTTTGGCGACAGCTATCTGCCCAGCGAGCTGAACGCCGCCTACCTGTGGGCCCAGCTGCTCCATGCCGACGAGATCAACGACAACCGGATGGCTACCTGGAACGCCTACCGGCAGGCCTTTGCCCCGCTGGCGGAAGCCGGCAAGGTGGAGCTGCCCACCGTCCCAGCGGATTGCGTCCACAACGCCCATATGTTCTATCTCAAGTGCAAGGACCTGGAGGAACGCACCGCTTTGATCCGCTACCTGAAGAATCACGAGATTCTGGCAGTCTTCCACTACATTCCGCTGCATTCCGCCCCGGCAGGCCTGAAGTTCGGCCGTTTTGCCGGTGAGGACCGCTACACCACCCGGGAGAGCGAGCGCCTGGTGCGTCTGCCGCTCTACTACGGTCTGACCGAAGAGGACCGCAACAAGGTTATTGAGCATGTTCTTGCGTTCTACGCACAGTAAAACTTTCTGGCTGGGCACGGCGGCCTGCGCGGCTGCCGCCCTGGCCTTTCTGCTGCTCTACGAATGGCTGGTCTACGGGGTCCCGCTGCAGGACATCTACCTGCCGGCGGGTTCCTGGAGCGACGAAGTCATCTACACCAAGCAGTTGGCAGCCGTGGTACGGTACGGTGCCCCCCAGGGATATTTCGGGTTCAACGAATCCCACGCCCAGGTGGGGACCTTTGCCGCGTGGGGGCCCATGGTGTTTTGGGTGTATGCGCTGCCCGGTTTTTTGCTGCGGGGGGAAAATGCCTTCCTGTGGTGCAATCTGTTTTTTGTGGTGGCGGGCTGGCTGGTCTTTGCCCGGTCCACCCGGCTTGGTGCCGGGCGGCAGGCGTTGTTCGCCCTGGTGCTGGCCTGCCTGAACGCCCCCATCCGCTATGTGTTTGCCGCCATGCAGGAACCGCTGCACTATGCCCTGGTGCTGGCCATTCTGGGCATGGCGTTCCTGGTGCGTAAGTCCGGACGGCGTGCTGCCTGGGTGGTGCTGTGCCTGTTGTGTGCGGTGGCCACTCTGGTGCGGGCCTACAACGCCGTGTACTGGCTGTATCCGCTGGTGCTGGCCTGGCCCCGGCGCCGGGCGGTAGCCGGCGTGGTGGTCGGCGGTGGACTTTCCGCCGCCGGAACGCTGGGGCTGATGTCCTTCTGGTATGCCCCGTACTTTTTTACCAATGTGGATACCGAACCGCTGCGGATGCTGGCGCATCTGCAGGTGGTGGAGGCCGCCCGCTATGTTTTCCACAAGCTGGCCGGTGCGCTGTCCCGGGTGGGGCAGGAGATCGCCGGTGCCCTGCAGGGCCAGGGCGGCGGATATTACCTGATCTTCCTGCTGCTGCTGGCGATCACCGTGGGCAGCCTGATCTGGGATCTTCGCCATAAAAAGTCCGCCTTCTGGAAGAGCTGCACCGTGGTGACGGCCGGCGTCATTTTCCTGGCCCTGATGCTCATGTACCGTACGGCAGAGGCATCCCGCCATACGCTGGTACTGGATGTGCTGCTGCTGGCCACGCTGGTGCTGGAAAGCCCGCGCCCCGCCGTGGGCACGGCGGTGGCAACGGTGGTGCTGACCGTGGTCGGCGTGCTGGCCCTGACGGCCAACGGCGGATTCGGCATGCCCTCCTACCGGGAGGACATCGCCGTGGAGGTGCAGGCGCTGGAAACGGCGCTCACCCAGAGCCAGCAGCAGCTGAACAGCGACGACCCCTGGGACCACACCCTGGCCTATGCCTTTGGGGATGATACCCACATCGGGCTGCTTTTTGCAGCCCCCGACGGCATGGGCCTGCAGCTGGACGAGAGCAGCTGGCTGACGGATCCCGCCCATGAGATCCGCTCCCGCTACCTGATGACAGGGGCGGACAGCGCCGTGGCCCGGCGGCTGGAGAGCGAAGGCTGGACCTTGCTGTTCCAGGGCACCTATGGGACCGTCTATGAACGTTTGTAGGAGAGGATGACAGCTCATGGAACAACTTCCGCGCATCGAGGGCCGGCAGGTGGCGCTGCGCCCCATTACCGAGGCGGACACGCATCATATTGTGACCTGGCGCAACACGCCGTCGGTGGTACAGAATTTCATCTTCCGGGAACCTTTTACCGAAGAGATGCACCGCCATTGGCTGGCCACCAAGGTGGCCAGCGGTCAGGTGGTGCAGTATATCATCGAGGAAAAGGAAACGGGCCGTCCGGTGGGGTCGGTCTATTTCCGGGATGTGGACCCCCAAAACCACAGTGCCGAGTACGGCATCTTCATCGGGGAAGCCGATGCCCGGGGCAAGGGGTACGGTACCGAGACGGCCCGGCTGTTTACCGAATTCGGCTTTGCCAAGCTGGGGCTGCACCGCATCAGTCTGCGCCTGCTGGCCGAGAATCTGTCGGCCCGCCGCAGCTATGAAAAGGCCGGTTTTGTGCAGGAAGGCATCTTCCATGACATGGTTTTGCTGGATGGCCGCTACCGTGACATTGTATTTATGGCCAAACTCGCCATGGAATGACCGCACAGGAGGAATGTTGTGAGGCAATTGCTTAACAAACGGTTACAGGGTACCCCCAATGCGCTGTTCTGCGTCTTGGGGGCGGTCCTGTTTTTACTGGTTTTCTACACGCTGGCGTACCGGACCCCTCTGTGGGAGATCTGGCTGCCCACCAATATGGACAACGATGAAGTGCTGTACAACCGGCAGGTTGTTGCCATCCTGACCCACGGGGGTCCCCAGGGGTATTTTGGCTATGACGAAAGTTACGCCGCACTGGGGCGGTACGGCGGTTGGGGGCCCTTCCTCATCTGGGCCTACGCGTTGCCGGGCTTTTTGTTCGGCAGCAGCGTCAGCACGATTCTGTGGTGCAATATCCTGTTTGGGCTGGTGGGCCTGGCATTCTTTGCCCGGGCTGCCCGGCTTTCGGTGTGGCAGATGCTGGTGGGCGGTGGCCTGCTGGTCTGCCTGTGGATGCCGCTGACCCTGTTTTTCTGTGGTTCCTCGGAGTCGCTGCACAACGCCCTGGTCCTGGTGGCCGTGGGGTCTGCGGCGGCACTGAGCCGCCATCCCCGCCGGTTATGGCTGGTTACGGCCATCTGCGCCTGCGGATTCCTGACAATCTCCCGCCCGTACGCCATCCTGGTGTGGTCGTTCCCCCTGGTAGCCCTCTGGCGGGAGCACCGGCGCGCACGCAATGTCTGCCTGGCGGCGCTGGTAATCAGCTTTTCCGTGGGGCTTTTCAACATGACGCTGCTGACCGCCCCCTACTTTGAAGGGTTGGGACTGGACCTGACGGCCCTGTCCATGGCCGGGAAGGGGGACCTGCTGGGGGCGGTGGCTTACCAGTGGCAGCACGTCGTCACCCAGTTGCGGATCGTCTGGTCCCAGCTGCTGCCCACCCTGCAGGGGAATATCCAGCAGCTGGGGGCCGCCACACTGGGCTTTGCGGCCATGGTGGCAGTGACGGTCGTGCTGCTGGTGATGGATTGCCGCCGCGGCCGGGCCATCCGCTGGAAGGTTTGTGCGCTGGTCTGCTCCCTGGTGGTGATGCTGCTGCTGGTGGGGCTGTACAATGTGATTGCACGCCATTTGATGCTGCCCTGCCTGGTGATGCTGGCCGCCCTGCTGTTGGAGGATGCCTCCCGGGCGGTGGTGTATCTGCCGGTGCTGGCGGTCTTGCTTTTGCCCCTGAACGCCCGGCGCAGCAGCCTTTCCACCTATTTCCCCGCCATGGCGGAACAGATGACGGCGGTGGAAACGGCGCTTGCCGAAAGCCAGGCGGAAGTGACCGGCACCGATCCCTGGGACCACACCCTGGCTTACGCCTACGACGACGGCGTCTTCCACGGTTACCTGTATGCTGTGCCGGCCGGGATGGGCATTGAATTTGACTGGAATACCTATCTGGCCAATGCCAACAGACCCATCCGTTCCCGGTACGCCATGGTGGGCCATGACACCGCTGCCGAAGCCCGTCTGCTGGCGGAGGGCTGGCAGGAACTGGTGTCCACCACGGACCTGGTGGTGTATGAACGTCCGGAAGGGGAGACTTCCTGAATGAACACTGCAACCTGGAAAAGCCGCCTGTCGGCGGGCGGGCTGCGTCCGGTGCTTTGCGCCGTGGGGGCCGCCCTGTTTCTGCTGGCGGCGTATATCCTGTATTTCCACCGTACCGACCTCTGGCATCTGTGGCTGCCGGCCAGCGGCAACAACGACGAAGTGATCTACAACCGGCAGCTGGCCGGCGTCCTGGCCGGCGGCCAGCCGGCCGGTGTCTATGGCTACAACGAGGGCCGCGCGGCGGTGGGCCATTTCGGCGGCTGGGGGCCGGTGCTGTTCTTCCTCTATGCCGTTCCCGGGCTGGTGACAGGCAGCGGCGTCAATGCCATGTTCTGGTGCAACCTTCTGTTCGCCGTGGCCGGCTGGGTTTTGTTTGCCTGTGGAACCCGGCTTTCCGCCAAAAGGCAGCTGCTGGTGGCGGTGGCGCTCTTCGTGTGCTGGTACCCCCTGCAGGAGGTGTTCAGCGGCACATCGGAACCGTTGCAGTTCTTTTTGCTGCTGGCCGGTCTGGGGGCTGCCTCTGCACTGCAAAGGCGGTTCCAGGTGGGCTGGTTCCTTGTGCTGGCGGCGTCCTGCGCCCTGACCACCGTGACCCGCGCCTACACGGTGCTGCTCTGGCTGTATCCCATCGTGCTGCTGTGGAAGCGGCACCGGCGCTGGGCCTTGGTCAGCCTGGCCGGGGCGGTGCTCTCGGTGGCCGGATACCTGGTGGTGACGGTGGCCATGACGGCCGCGTTCTTTACGCAAAACCTGGACATGCAGGCCTTTTCGCTGCTGGCAGAGGGAAAGCCTGTGCAGGCCGTGGTGTATGGCTGCACCAAGCTGGGAACCCAGCTGGCCTACCTCTGGCGGGAGGGGATTGCCCCCGCCGCCCGGGGCGACTTCCGGGAACTGGGCATCACGGCGCTGCTGTTGTTGCTGCTGTTGGTTGTCCAGGTGGTGGGGCTGGTGCAGGACGCCCGGGCCCGCCGTCCCGTTGCCTTCCAGGTTTGTACCCTGGCGGTGGTAGTGGTCAGTCTGCTGGGCCTACTGGAAATGTACGAGATGTACGCCATGGCCCGGCACCTGATCATGCTGATATTCTTCCTGGTGGCGGCGCTGGCCTGCAGCCATCTGCGGGGGCTGGCGGTCTGCCTGCTGTTGTTGGTGCTGCTGCCCTACCACTGGCAGACAGTCACCCTGCCCACCTACGACGGGGCAATGGATGCCCAGATGCAGACGGTGTCCGCCGCCCTTGCACAGCGAGAGGATGCCCAGCAAAGCGATGATCCCTGGGCCCATACACTGGCCTATGCCTTCCGGGACGAGGTGTCCCACGGGTATCTGTATGCAGTGCCGGGCAGCATGGGCATTCAGTTTGATCAGAATACCTATCTGGCTGACGAAAACAATCCCATCCATTCCCAGTATGTAATGACCAGTCACGGCAGCGAGACAGAAACCCGTCTGCTGGCGGAGGGCTGGCAGGCGCTGGTTTCCACTGAAGACCTGATTGTCTATGAACGTCCGGAAACCGGTGTTTGAGAAAGAAGGAACAACCATGCAGAAGATTTCCTATGTGATTCCCTGTTACCGCTCCGCCCATACGGTGGATGGTGTGGTGGCGGAGATCACAGCCAAGATGCAGACGCTGCCGGCCTACGACTACGAGGTGATCCTGGTCAATGACTGCTCGCCCGACGATACGCTGGGCACCATCCGCCGCCTGGTGGCCGCCGATGCCCATCTGCAGGGCGTCAACCTGGCCAAGAATTTCGGCCAGCATGCGGCTCTGATGGCCGGGTTCCACCAATGCAGCGGCGATATCATCGTCTGCCTGGACGATGACGGCCAGACCCCGGCCGACGAGGTGGACAAGCTGCTGGACAAAATCCAGGAAGGGTTCGATGTGGTCTATGCCCGGTATGACAGCAAGCGGCAGGCCGGCTGGCGCAACCTGGGCAGCTGGGTGAACAGCAAGATGACCGAGGTCATGCTGGGCAAGCCGCCCGAGCTGGTGGTCAACAGCTATTTTGCGGCCCGCCGTTTTGTGGTGGACGAGATGATCCGCTACGAACACTGCTACCCCTATGTGATCGGTCTGGTGCTGCGCACCACCAAGAACATCGCCAATGTGTCGGTGCACCACCGCGCCCGGGAGGAAGGCCGTTCCGGTTATACCCTGGGCAAGCTCCTTAACCTGTGGATGAACGGTTTCACCTCCTTCTCGGTCAAGCCGCTGCGCATCGCCACCTACTTCGGCACCCTGTCGGCGCTGGCCGGTTTCTGCTACCTGATCTATATTGTAATCAACCACTTTGTCAGCCACGCCGCACCGCTGGGGTGGGCCTCCACCACGGCGCTGCTGTTGCTGCTGGGCGGCGCCATCCTGATTGTACTGGGGCTTATTGGCGAATATGTAGGTCGTATCTATATGTGT
>ERZ1643251.1006-NODE-1006-length-34608-cov-16.868839_pt1 | contig 34608 bp, 35 predicted proteins | sample MGYA00579261_ERZ1643251 | MGnify/ENA primary metagenome ERZ1643251 (study PRJEB29033, sample SAMEA4952267) | chicken gut metagenome | biome: Broiler Chicken; feature: Gastrointestinal Tract; material: Caecum | place: Ireland | collected 2018 | study: Broiler... | reverse complement strand
GTTATGAAGCATTATCAACTGGGGCTTTATGAAAAGGCTATGCCGGGGACGCTTTCCTGGCGCGAAAAGCTAAAGACCGCTAAGAGGGCCGGGTTTGATTTTGTGGAGATCAGTATTGACGAATCGGACGAGAAACTTGCTCGTCTTGATATGAGCACGGCTGAACGGATGGCTCTGGTTCGGGAGATGTCGGAGGCGGGCCTGCCGATTCGTTCAATGTGTTTAAGCGGACATCGCAAATATCCGCTTGGCAGCTCTGATCCGGCGGTTTGCACGCGCAGTATCGAAATTATGGAAAAGGCGGTTGGGCTTGCGGCGGACCTCGGCGTCCGGATCATTCAATTGGCGGGGTATGATGTTTATTATGAGGATTCCACACCGGATACGGCTGCGCGTTTTTTAGAAAACCTTTCTTTTGCCGCAATGCTGGCGGCCCAAAGCGGCGTTCTGCTCGGATTCGAGACAATGGAAACGCCTTTTATGAATACAGTGGAGAAAGCGATGCGCTATGTCAAGCTGGTTGATTCGCCATACTTGCAGGTCTATCCTGACGCGGGCAATCTGACGAATGCTGCTGTTGCGAGCGGCTCGGATGTTTGCGCCGATTTGCGAATGGGCGCAGGTCATTTAATCGCAATGCATTTAAAGGAAACGATGCCCGGCGTATTCCGCGAAGTCCCGTTCGGTACAGGCCATGTCGATTTTAAAACGCTTGTAAAGCAGGCATGGAGCCTTGGGGTGCGGCGCTATGTGGCTGAATGCTGGTACACAGGCAGCCCGGATTGGGAACAGGATCTGGCCCTGGCGCAAAAGCTTTTAAGCGGTTGTCTGAACAAGGAGGATTTGAGATGTTAGAAACGCTAAAGCAAGAGGTATTTGAAGCGAATATGCAGCTTCCAAAACATGGCCTGATCACATTTACGTGGGGTAATGTTTCCGGAATCGACCGCGAACAGGGGTTGATCGTTATCAAACCGTCAGGTGTGGAATATGACGCTATGAAGCCGGAGGATATGGTCGTTGTAGACCTTGACGGCAAGCGGGTCGAAGGCAGGCTTAATCCCTCGTCGGATACGCCGACGCATGTGGAGCTATATAAAGCGTTCGGGAACATAGGCGGAGTCGTGCATACGCATAGCCGCTGGGCGACGATCTTTGCACAATGCGGGATGGGAATCCCAGGCTATGGAACAACGCATGCTGATTATTTTTACGGCGAGATTCCCTGTACACGCCGTATGACCGCGGAGGAAATCAAAGGCGCATACGAAAAGGAAACCGGCGCCGTTATTATTGAGCGGTTTGCTGATCTGAGCCCGGACGATATCCCGGCCGTTCTGGTGCACAGCCATGGGCCGTTCGCCTGGGGTACAGACCCGATGAACGCGGTGCATAATGCGGTCGTGCTTGAGGAAGTCGCCATGATGGCCTGGCATTGCAAGGCGCTTTCCGGCAATATGATCGAACCAATGCAGCCAGTTTTATTGGATAAGCATTATTTACGTAAGCATGGCGCAAATGCATATTACGGGCAGCGGTAGTATGCGGGTATAGGCTGGATATGATTGGATAAGAAAGGGGAGGGCGGCGTGTATACCTGTGCCAGATGCAGTATTCATGCATGCAGTGAGGAGCATCCGCAGCAGATGCCGAAAAATTGTCCTATGCATCAGCATGCATTGCTAAGTGAGGCGCTTGAACAGTATCAAAGTCCTGAAAATCACAACTTTTACATCAAGGCGTCTGAAATTGAAGCGATTGGTTACGGCCAATGGGTCCGGCTCAGGGAGACGGTTGAACTATGTAAATCGATGGGCTACAGGCGAATCGGGATGGCATTTTGCCGTGGGCTGAGAAACGAAGCGAAGGTGATAGACGGCCTGCTGCGCCGTCATGGCTTTGAAGTTGTTTCAGTGATCTGTAAAACGGGCGGTATTTCCAAGGAAAAAGCGGGAATTCCGGAATCGGGAAAGCTGAAGCCGAATCAATTCGAGCCGATGTGCAATCCGATTGCGCAGGCCCGGCTGCTGAATGAGCAGAATACGCAGTTCAATATTGCGGTTGGGCTGTGCGTGGGGCACGATTCGCTTTTTTATAAATATTCCGACGCGCTGGTTACTACGCTGATTGCGAAGGACCGTGTGCTGGCGCACAATCCTGCCGGAGCGGTTTATTGTGCGGAAGGCTATTTTAAAGCGAAGCTGGAGCCTTAAAATGAAAGCAGGACGCCATGCGGAGTCCTGCTTTTTTGTACGATTTGCACATATCGTTTTACAAGATTGTCAAAGTTAAAACCCTTGCTTTACAGATACTGATTCATATCCTTTTCGTGTCAGTATAAAAAAGATTTTTTGAGGATTTCGGAGTAAAACAGAGAATATTAAAAAAATAAATAAAAAAATAAAGAAATTTAACGGCAGAAGCTTAAAAATCGCGAAAATAGCTTGACTTTTTACAGTAATATGATATATTGATTCTTGCAGTTTTTGCATCTGCATAAAATCGATGACAATTTACCGCCTAATAACGGGCGCGTATAAAAAGCGCGCTGCGATTAGAAAAAACCTTTTGCGGGTAAGCGGTAAGAAATCATCGGGGGCCGTAAAGACGGCCTAAATTCCGCAAAGGGGGATGCATAAATGAAAGAAAACAACATTGTAAGCCTCAGAGACATTTCCGTTGATTTCGATGGCGACCCCATCCTCGTCGGACTTGATCTCGACATCCGTGACAAAGAATTCGTTACTCTGCTCGGGCCGTCCGGCTGTGGAAAAACCACAACGCTCAGGACGATTGGCGGTTTCGTCAGTCCGAAGTCGGGTGACGTTTTTTTTGACGGTGTGCGTATCAACGACGTGCCGCCGCACAAGCGGCATGTCAACACGGTGTTTCAGCGATATGCGCTGTTCCCGCATCTGAATGTTTTTGAAAACGTAGAGTTCGGGCTGAAAATCAAAAAGCTGCCTGAAAATGAGCGGAAAAACCGTGTGCATGAGATGCTTGAGCTTGTCAATCTCGCAGGCTATGACCGGCGCAATGTCAATCAACTGTCAGGCGGCCAGCAGCAGCGCGTTGCAATTGCGCGCGCCCTGGTCAACCATCCGAGGGTGCTTTTGCTGGACGAGCCGCTCGGCGCGCTTGATCTTAAGCTGCGCAAGGAGATGCAGATTGAGCTGAAACGTATGCAGCAGGCGCTTGAGATCACCTTTATTTATGTGACGCACGACCAGGAGGAAGCCCTTACCATGTCGGATACGGTCGTCGTCATGAATGACGGCGACATCCTTCAGGTGGGTACGCCCCAGGATATTTATAATGAACCGAAAAATGCGTTTGTCGCCGACTTTATCGGCGAGAGCAACATCATCGACGGCGTCATGCATAAGGATTGCCTGGTTGAATTCGCAGGACGCAAATTTGACTGTGTTGACAGTGGATTTGGCACGCTTGAACGTGTCGACGTAGTCATCCGGCCGGAGGATATCAAAATCATCGAACCGCAGGACGCGCCGATCTCCGGCGTTGTCGAGTCGGTGATCTTCAAGGGCGTCCACTTTGAGATGATCGTCGATGCGCATGGCTACAAATGGATGATCCATTCGACACGCAGCGAGCAGCCGGGCGCCTTCATCGGAATGGAGGTTGCTCCCTTCGATATCCACATCATGCATAAGATGGAGGTGGAGTAATGAGATCGAAGGCGACCGCGTTTCCATATTTGATCTGGATGGTGATTTTCATCGTTGTTCCGCTCGCACTTGTCGCGTATTATGCGGTGACAACGCCGGAAGGGACATTCACCATCGATTACATTTCGCAGGTCGGAGAATATACGCCTGTATTGGTACGTTCTGTATGGCTTGCATTCATCGCAACGGTGATCTGTCTGTTAATCGCCTATCCGTTGGCATTCATCATATCGCGCCACAATGGCAATGGACAGCGCACGATGATCATGCTGATTATGCTGCCGATGTGGATGAACTTTTTGCTGCGTACCTATGCATGGATGACGATTCTGGAAAAAAACGGCCTGATCAACCGGATGCTTGGATATTTTGGAATCGGACCGCTTGAGATGATCAATACACAGGGCGCGGTTGTGCTCGGTATGGTTTATAATTATCTGCCTTTTATGATCCTGCCGCTTTATTCTGTAATGACAAAGATTCCGGACAGTGTCATTGAAGCCGCGCAGGATCTTGGTGCAAACGCGTCCAAAATCCTGATGCGCGTGCTGATCCCGATGACGGTGCCAGGCATTTCGACCGGGATTATCATGGTGTTCGTGCCATCGGTTTCTACCTTCATCATTTCCCGGATGCTTGGCGGCGGCGGGAATCTGCTGATCGGCGACCTGATTGATTTACAATTCTTGGGTAATGCCTATAACCCGAACCTGGGCGCGGCGATCGCGCTTGTTCTGATGGTATTGATTCTGCTCTGTATGAGCATTACAAACCAGTTCGGAGATGAGGAGAAGGGGGATTTGCTCAAATGAAATGGCTGCGTAAGACATATGTCGCCATTGTGATGGCATTTCTGTATGCGCCGATTCTGGTGCTGATCGTCTTTTCCTTTAACAAGTCAAAGTCGCGCGGCGCCTGGACGGGCTTCACGCTTTCGTGGTATCAACGGTTGTTTACAAACGAAGCGATCATTCAGTCTTTGATCAACACGCTTGTGGTGGCGCTGATTTCATCGGTGCTGGCGACTGTAATCGGTACGCTTGCCGCGATTGGTATCCGCAATATGGGACGGCTGTCCCGCAGCGTCGTCATGAACGTGACCTACATGCCAGTGATCAATCCTGAAATTGTAACCGGCGTTTCGCTGATGCTGCTGTTCGTATTCGTCAAAAACGCCGGCGTTCAATTGGAATTTGGATTTGTAACGCTCGTGCTCGCGCATATTACGTTTAACATCCCGTATGTAATTTTAAATGTTATGCCAAAATTGCGGCAGATGGACGTGTCGGTATATGAAGCGGCGCAGGATCTTGGATGCAGCCCCATGCAGGCGTTTTTCAAGGTGGTCATTCCAGAGATTATGCCCGGTATCCTGGCGGGATTTTTAATGGCGGTTACGTATTCGCTTGACGACTTTATTATCAGCTATTTTGTCACAGGCCCGACGTCGCAAACGCTGCCAATCACCATTTTTTCGATGACGCGGCGCAAAGTCAGTCCGGAGATCAACGCGCTCTCGACAATTATTTTTGTCGTTGTTTTGATTGTGCTGTTGGCCGTTAACCTCAACGACGCGCGTCGTGAGCGTGAAAACCGGGTGAAAGCGAGGGCGCGCGTATGAAAAAATTAAGTGCGTTTCTGCTTGCGATGTTGCTTACTTTTTTTATGTCCGTATCCGTCTTGGCAGAGGTTTCCGTGGAGGATGAAAGCTACTACACCCGGTTTCAGGGGGAGGGGCGTTCTTTGAACGTCCACAACTGGGGCGAATATATTTCCGACGGTTCGGACGGGAGCATGGATGTGATCGCCGAATTTGAGGCGTTGACCGGTATTAAGGTCAATTACACCACGTTTTCGACGAACGAGGAAGTGTATGCCCGCTTACGCAATGGAGGAGCCAGCTATGATATCCTGATTCCAAGCGATTATATGGTTGCTCGGATGATTCGGGAGGGGATGCTTGAAAAGCTTAATTTTGACAATATTCCAAATTTCAAGAACATTTCCGAGAGCTTCCTCAATCCAATTTTTGATCCTACAAACGAATACTCAGTCCCATATACCTGGGGAACGGTCGGTGTTATCTACAATAAAACCATGGTTGACGAGGAGGATACCGGCAGTTGGGACTTGCTGTGGAATCAAAAATATATGGGCGATATTTTGATGTTTGCCAATCCCCGCGACGATTTTGGCATTGCGCTCAAGCGTCTGGGATATCCTATGAATCCTGAAAATGAGCAGCAGCTACGGGAAGCAACGGAACTGCTCAAGGATCAGAAGATGCTTGTTCAGGCGTATGTTATGGATGAAATTTTCGACAAGATGATCGGCGGTGAAGCGGCGATTGCTCCGTATTATGCCGGCGATGCGATTACGATGATGGCTGACAACGAGGACCTCGGCTATTTTGTTCCTGAAGAAGGGACCAACCGTTTTGTCGACGCGATTGTAATCCCCAAAGGCTCAAAGGAAAAGGAATGCGCCGAAATGTTTATCAACTTTCTGTTGGAGGCGGAGGTCGGCGCAGCCAACGCTGAGTATATTGGATACAGTTCGCCAAACGACGCGTCGCTTGCGCTGCTTCCAGAGGATGTGCGCAATAATCCAATTGCGTATCCATCGGACGAGGTGATTGCAAAGACAGAATTTTGGATTGATTTGCCGGCGGAAATGAACCTTGCCGTCGACGCGGCATGGACAGAGCTTCTGTCCACGGATGTACAGTACAGCAAGTGGCTGATGCCTGGTATGATGGCCGCGGCGCTGCTTACATCAATCGGTATTAATGTTACACGCGCCTGGCGCCGCCGGCGCGAGCGCGAGGACTTGAACAGCGAGGTTCCCAAGCGGCTCTGAGCCACCGGTAAAGGGGCGGCGCTTTGCCCCCGGAGATGTCTGCGAACTATGGACAGGGTGATACGCGGGCGCAGCCCTCTGCCGCCCTGATGGCCGATTTTATCATGCCGCTTTGCGGAGATGATAAAATGGCGGGGATGCGATTGCATCCCCGCCATTTTTTTGGCGTTTAGCTGGATTTATCAGCAGCAGCAGTTGTTGTTGCAGCCACAGCCGCAGTCGTTGCCGCAGCCGCAGTCATTTCCACAGCAGTTGTTGTTGCCGCCCCAGCCGAAGCCGCTGCCGCCCCAACCCCATCCGAAGATGATGATGATCAGGATGATGATCCAGAAGTAGTTGCCGCCAAAGTTGTTATTGCATCCCATAAAGAATGACCTCCTAAGAGTGATTTCATCCCATACTATGTCGCCGGCCCAACTTCGGTTCCTTGTGATGATGCGCATATCGCGGCTGACTTCTGACAATATTATTATTGGAAGGCGCATAAAGATAATTTGGGGTGATACATTGTTTAAATTTAACGGTTTTACACCGAAAGCAAATGCTGCAATCAATTGTGCGATTGACGAGGCGTCGGCCCTCGGACACACATATATCGGCAGCGAACATCTTTTGCTGGGCCTGCTTTCGGAGGGGAGCGGCGTGGCGTTCACAGTGATGCAAAAAAACGATGTCAGCGCGGAAAAAGTGCGTGAATTGCTGGTTAAGACGGTCGGAAAAGGGATACGCTCGGTATTGACGCCGTCTGATATCACCCCGCGCTGTAAGCGGATTTTGGAGCTTTCCTTAATGCAGGCGCGCATGGGAGGTACGCCTCTGGCAGGGACAGAGCATATTCTTATGAATTTGCTCAAGGAAAATGAGAGCTATGGCGTTCGGTTTTTAAAACAGCTCAATGTTGATCCGGAAATGGTCGCCAGGCAGATCGGCGATTTTGCGCAGACCTGCGGAGCCGATCTGCTCGGTGCCCGGCGGGCCGCGCCGCCCAGACCTAAAACGATACCGCGCACACCGCTCATTGAGAAATATGGGCGCGATCTCACTGAAATGGCGCGTCAAGGGAAAATAGATCCAGTGATCGGGCGTGAAAAAGAAATAGAACGTGTTTTACAGATTTTAACGCGCCGTACAAAAAATAATCCCTGCCTGATCGGAGAACCAGGCGTCGGAAAGACTGCGATCGCCGAAGGGATCGCGCGACGGATTATTGAACGCGATGTGCCGGCACAGCTGCGCGATAAACGCTTTGTCGCGCTTGATCTGACTTGCATGGTTGCGGGTACAAAGTATCGCGGCGATTTTGAAGAACGGATTAAAAACACCATTGACGAGGTTATCGCGGCAGGCAATATCATACTGTTTATCGACGAACTGCATACGATTATCGGGACAGGCGCGGCGGAAGGCGCCGTCGACGCTGCCAACATTCTCAAACCGCAGCTTGCGCGCGGCGAATTCCAGTTGGTGGGCGCGACAACGCTCGACGAATACCGCAAATTTATTGAAAAGGACGGCGCGCTTGAACGTCGTTTCCAGAGTGTTTTGGTTGAGGAGCCGACAGAGGAACAGTCTGTACAAATTATCCGCGGTCTGCGGGAAAAATATGAGGCGCACCACAAAATACGAATCCTGGATGAAGCAATTGACGCGGCGGTATCGCTTTCTGCCCGTTATATTGCCGACCGTCGCCTGCCCGACAAAGCGATCGATTTGATTGACGAGGCGTGCTCGCGTGTGCGCATGAACGGGAGCACGGTGCCAAATAACCTGCGCGAGTTGGAGAGCCGTATCAGCGCACTGCGTGAGGAGAAGGAGACGGCGATCAGCACACAAAATTTTGAATGCGCTGCCAGTATCCGGGATCGTGAAAGTGATCTGCGGGTAAAGCTCGAGAAGGCACAAAATGAATGGGAATATACAGAAAATGGAGGAATGCGCCGCTTGTGCGCCGATGACATCGCGCATCTTGTCTCCAATATTACCGGTATCGATGTGACCCGTATCACACAGGCGCAGAGCGAACGTCTTTTGCACCTTGAGGAATCGCTGCACGAGATGGTCGTTGGGCAGGATCAGGCGGTTCATGCCGTTGCGAGCGCAATCCGAAGGTCGCGCGTCGGGCTGCATGATCCGTCGCGTCCGCTGGGTTCGTTTATTTTTCTTGGACCGACCGGCGTGGGTAAAACAGAACTCTGCAAGGCGCTGGCAAAATGTATGTTCGGCGATCCGCATGCGATGATACGACTCGATATGTCGGAATATATGGAGCGGCACGCCGTATCGAAACTTGTGGGTTCGCCGCCCGGCTATGTTGGATATGATGAGGGCGGACAGCTTACAGAAAAGATTCGGCGCCGGCCGTATTCGGTGCTTTTATTTGATGAAATTGAAAAGGCGCATCCCGATTTTTTCAATATGCTTCTTCAAATTTTGGAGGACGGCGTTCTGACCGATGCACAGGGACGCGCTGTAAACTTTAAAAATACAATTATCATCATGACATCGAATATCGGCGCGCAGATGCTGCGCGATCAAAACCGGCTTGGATTTTCGTCGGGGGAACAGGATTTTGATAAACAACAGGAGATCATTCGCAAGGCAATGCTTGCGGAACTAAAAAAATCCTTCAAACCGGAATTTATCAATCGTGTTGATGAGATCATTGTTTTCCACAAGCTCGGCCAGAAGGAAATTAAAAAGATTACCAGCAACATGCTTGACGCGCTGAAAACGCGCCTGGCAGGTTTGCAGATTGAAATTAGTTTTGATGAATCGGCGGCGGAACGCATCTCCATCGATGGTTTTGACCCCGCATATGGCGCACGTCCGCTGCGCCGTGCTATTCAATCCAATATTGAAGATAAGTTGGCGGACGAACTGCTGCATGGCAAGTTTAAGGCGGGGGATAAAATCACCTGTACCTGGCAGAATGAGCAATATACCTTCAGCTAAAAAGTTCCCGGTTATATCGCGGTCATTGCGGTATGGCCGGGATTTGTGCTATAATATGGGCAGTGCAAATGGCAAAGCCCTTTGCAGCCGCCGTCTGGCGCAAAGCAGCGGGCCGCGCATGTTACACTACAGCCGGTGCGAAGCCGGATTGAGTCAACCGTTCGGCGCTTGGCGGGCAATCATTATGTAATTAAAACAGAATGGAGAAATTTTGACATGGCTGATGAAATCAATTCTATCTCGATACAGGTGGTTCCCGAACATCTGGCCTGCGCCGTTGGAAGCGGTGATCTGGATGTACTTGCCACCCCAATGATGATCGCTGCGATGGAACAGGCCGCGTGCGGCCTGCTTGCGCGTTTTTTAGAACCGGGGCAGACATCTGTTGGAACTGCCATTGATATCAAGCATACGGCTGCAACGCCGTGCGGGATGGCCTATACGGCATCGGCGCGTCTGACTGGCAGGGAAGGGCGCTGTGCGTCGTTTGAGGTGTGGGCTGAGGACGAGATAGGGGAAATTGGACGCGGGAGCCATACGCGTGTAGTTGTAGACGCGAAACGCTTTCAGGAGAAAGCGGATGCGAAACGGAGGCTGAATCAATGATCAAGCTGGTTATATTCGATTTGGACGGCACACTGCTTAATACAATCGACGATCTGGCTGCCGCAGGCAACCATGTCTGTGCAGCGCATGGCTGGCCGACGCATACCTCCGAGCAGTTTCGTTATTTTGTCGGAGACGGCGTCTATAAGCTCATAGAACGCATGACGCCTGCCGGCGCTGCTGAAACACCAGAAACAGTACAATGCCTGCGTGATGAGTTTAATGCTTATTACAACAGCCATAGCTGTGATCTGACGGTTCCATATACCGGGGTGCCTGAACTGCTTAAAAAGTTGGATGCACGTGGAATTGCGGCGGCTGTTCTGTCTAACAAGCCGGATACCTTTACACAGCAGTTGTGTGCAAATCTGCTTGGTGGGCGGTTTGCCGTTGTTCACGGCCAGCGAGAGGGACGCCCGACAAAGCCTGACGAAAGTCTGACAAGGGAAATCCTTTTACAGACATGTGTGAGGCCAGACGAATGTATTTATGTAGGCGATTCCGGTGTTGATATGCGTACGGCTAAAAATGGAGGTCTGTTCGCTGTCGGCGCGCTGTGGGGATTCCGTACACGAAAAGAGCTTTTGGAAAATGGGGCCGATGCACTTGCCGACAGTCCGCTCGATGTACTTGAATATATCGGTTGAAATGTTGCCGTCGCGCCGGCTTATAAAAATTTTCTTGACAAGGCGCCTTGAATGGTGTATGATAATGCCAATATTTCTGAAAGACAAAGACGGGGACGGCAAAAACATAGCTTTGCCCACAGAGAGCCAGCGTTTGGTGCGAGCTGGCGGCAGACAGTTTTTTAGCTTATCACCCCTGAGTCGAACGCCAAACACAGCAGTCAGTAGGCGTCTCCGCTGGACAGCGTTATTTGTCGGGAGCTTGTTGGAGCTTTGCTAAGAGGCGCTTGACGCGCAATCCGGGTGGTACCGCGGGTTTGTTTAATCAGACTCGTCCCTGTTTGGGGACGGGTCTTTTTGTCGTTTTATCCATAACTACAATGATGGAGGAATCAGTATGCAGGAACAAATGATTATGGAGATCGCGCAGCGTATTCGCACCCTGCGGGAGATTATGGAAATTCCGATTGCTGAAATGGCGCAGCAAACAGGTTTGTCCGCTGACGAATATGTTGCTTATGAGCAGGGACAGGGGGATTTTACATTTACATTTCTTTATAATTGTGCGCAGGCGTTTGGCGTTGACATCATTGAATTGATTACTGGAGACGCACCGAAACTTTCATCCTATTCAATTGTACGTAAGGGAGAGGGGCTTGATATTAAACGCCGCAAGGGATTTACTTATAATCATCTTGCATACCGCTTCTCTGGGAAGATCTCGGAGCCATTTTTGGTAACGGCGCCGTTTTTTGAAGAAGAACAGTCAAAGCCGATCCATCTTTCCGAACATGACGGCCAGGAGTTCGACTATATTATCAGCGGAACTCTGAAAATGCAAATTGATGAACATGTGGAGTATCTGCATGCAGGCGACGCGATTTACTATGATTCCGGCCATAAGCATGGTATGATAGCGGCCGGGGGCGAGCCGTGTGTATTTTTGGCGGTTGTAATGAAGGATGAAAGCAGCAAGGGGGAACATAACTGATGGAAATGGAAAATTTTTATAAACGGTTTTGCCGTGAGGCATTTGATGACAACGGTGTTCTCTGTGCGTTTGAGCCGGTGGTGGCGGATAACTTCAATTTTGCCTACGACGTGGTAGACGAGATCGCGCGCCTTGATCCGGATCGCCGTGCGATGGTCTGGTGCAATGTGGCGGGTGAGGAACGCACGTTTACGTTTGGCGAGATGAAGCTGTACTCCGACAAATGCGCCCAAATGCTGGCGGATCACGGCGTTAAAAAAGGCGATATGGTCCTTCTGGTGCTTAAACGCCACTATGAATTCTGGTTTACGGTGCTCGCTCTGCATAAAATCGGAGCAGTCGGTGTGCCGGCAACAAATCTGCTGACGACGCACGATCTTGTATACCGCTTCAAAGCGGCAAGCGTGACAGCCTGCGTCTGTTCCGGCGAATGCAATATCGCTGAATATGTCGAGGAGGCGTGTCGGGAATATCCCGATATCCATGCCAAGTTTCTTGTTCGCGGGACACGCGAAGGGTGGCTTGATTATACAAAAGAACTTGAGAAGTATAACGGCGCCTGGCAGCGCGCCCAGACGCACAGGGACGACCCGATGCTGCTTTATTTCACATCCGGTACAACCGGAATGCCGAAGATGGTCGTACACAATATGGCGTATCCGGTGGCGCACATCATCACTGCGCGCTATTGGCACAATGTCCATGAGGATGATCTGCATCTGACGGTGTCGGAAACTGGCTGGATGAAGGCTGTCTGGGGCAAGCTCTATGGCCAATGGCTGGCGTGCGCATCCATATTTGTTTATGACTTTGATAAGTTTGTCCCGCATGATCTGCTGCATATGATGGAAAAATACCGTGTCACGACCTTCTGCGCGCCGCCGACGATCTATCGCTTTTTTATCAAGGAGGGCATGGAGGGATACGATCTCTCGTCGCTTCGCTATTCGACGACAGCCGGCGAAGCGCTCAACCCCGAGGTCTATAACCGCTGGTATGAGTTTACGGGCCTGCGCCTGATGGAATCGTATGGACAGACGGAAACAGTTATGCAGGTGGCCAACTTTGTCGGGACAACGCCAAAGCCTGGTTCTATGGGCAAACCATCGCCGATTTATGACATCCATCTGATCGATGAGGACGGCAATGACGTTCCGCGTGGTACAGTTGGTGAGATCGTCATCAATACGGAAAAACCGCATCCTGGATTGTTCAGCGGCTATTATCGCAATCCGGAGGTTACGGCTGAATCGTGGCACGACGGCTATTACCACACGGGCGATACGGCCTGGATGGATGAGGATGGATATCTGTGGTATGTCGGACGTACCGACGATGTCATCAAATCGTCGGGCTACCGCATCGGGCCGTTTGAGATTGAGAGCGTGCTGATGGAGCACCCCGCCGTGCTGGAATGCGCGGTCACTGGCGCGCCCGATCCTGTTCGCGGCATTGTGGTCAAGGCGACGATCGTCCTGACGAAAAAATACGAGCCGTCCGAGGAGCTGAAAAAGGAACTTCAGACATATGTAAAAAAGCAGACCGCACCATATAAATATCCACGTATTGTTGAGTTTGTAACAGAACTGCCAAAAACGATCTCAGGAAAAATCCGTCGAACCGAAATCCGTGCCCGCGACAACCAGAAATAAATAAAAAATAGCTACTTTTTGCCATTTCTGACGCGGATTTTTTAGGAGCAGAAAGCCGGAAATCCTTGAAACGCTCAACAGTACTCTTTTCCGTAAAATCGCCCGTTTTCTGTCTGCCGACATCGGGCGATTTTTGCTTGTACTCCCTCGCAGGCCCTTGGGAAGTTTCCCAAACCCTCTGGTTTTTCTCTCACTATTTACTACGCCGCACAAGACGATTTTGCCGGAGTTTTGAGAGAAATTTTTCAAATCTTAAAAGGGAAAAGTTTCGAAAATTCCAAAACTTTAAAATATTATTTTCTACAACGCAACAGCGCATTTATATGTAACTGTAATTTGTCTGCATACAAATGCGCTGTTGTGTCCTTTAAACTACTAAAGAGGTGCAAACGACATGTACTTTAGGGGGAAATCCAGAAGTTGCGCCGGGACGCGGGTATTTCACAGGAGAAGTTTGCAGGTCGGCTCGACGTCTCCCAGCAGACTGTCAGCCGTTGGGAAAACGACAGCGGATATCCGGAGACGGAAAAGCCGATGCGAATCACAGCGATGTTTCAGGTGAGACTGGATATTTATTGAAGGACAATCTATCGGACAATGTATCACAGGGGAATGGTGGATATTATGTCAGCCGGGAGCTGGCGGAGGGATTTTTGCGTACCGATCAACGGCGCAGTTTTCGCCTTGCTTTTGGCGTTGCGTTGTCGATCGCAGCAACATCGTTAACATTCGTTTCAAACGGTGTGCTTGGGCTGTTTGTTTATCTGCTCGCAGCGATCGCTGCCGTTGCTCTGATTATTTCCCAGAAGATGGCAGGAAATCCATACGTGCGGCTTTTGGCAAAAAATGAAGAACATTGGTTCCGAACGGATCCGGACGGCGCGGCGAACCGCGTCGGCACGCTTATTCGAAAACAAAATGATGATCTCTGAAAAAAAGGACGCCGCAGCGTCTCTTTTTTTGTGTCTTGGAACCGGAAAGTCCCCGCATATTTTCTGTTCTAGGAACGCGGACGTGCTCATAAGATAGGGGTATAAACAAAAAGGACGTGATGAAATGAGAGACGACGAACGCTATCTTGCCGCTATACAAACGCTTGGTGAGCATGTGCGGCGCGTACTGGCACGTGTTTCGGGCGACGTGCAGCGGGAAACCACAGAAATACGCTTGCGTGTCGGCAGGCCGCTAGGGCTGATAACACCGGCGCGTATCCTGTTTGTGGACGAGAATGGGGGGATTGCGCCGCGCCCGGTGCTCAATGCGTTTATTGTGACGAAGGCGGACATGCAGGACTGTTTCGTATCGCTGTGCGGATGGGCGGTACACAGCCACCAGCGCGAGATGGCGGACGGATACATAGCGGTGCGCGGCGGCCACCGCGCGGGCGTGGCGGCGACGGCTGTTGTGGAGGACGGACTTGTGGCGTCTGTGCGCGATATCACATCGATCAATCTGCGTATAGCGCGCGAAATATTCGGCTGTGCTGACCAATTGATACGGGGATATTTTATGGACAGGCCCTGCGGCCTGCTGTTGGCGGGTGCGCCCGCCAGCGGCAAGACAACGCTTCTGCGCGACTTGGCACGGCAGCTTTCATCGGGAACGCCGGGCGTTTACCGGAAGGTCTGTGTGGTGGATGAGAGCGGTGAAATTGGCGCGTCCTCCGGCGGACTGATTCAAAACGACCTGGGTCCGTGCTGCGACCTGTTGGCTGGATATCCCAAAGCCAAGGGCCTCCAGATCGCGATCCGGTATCTGTCTCCGGAAATCATTATTTGTGATGAGATTGCCACGGAGGCGGAGATCGAAGCGGTTGCGGCGGCTGTGAACAGCGGCGTAGCAGTTGTAACGTCCGTGCACGCTGCGAGCTTTGAGGAGCTGTGCCGCAAGCGGATGATCGGCCGGCTGTTTGAAACGGGTGCGTTTGCTTATGCCGCAATGCTCAGGGGAGCTGATAAACCGGCGCAGATTCTCGCGGTCAGAAAGGTGGAGGAATTATGTATACAGCCATGAAAATCGGCGGTATGGTCCTGGTGATTGCATGTACAACGTCGATCGGTATTTCTTTTGCGCGTGCGCTGACAGAGCGTGTCCGTGAATTGGAGCGGACATTGGCGGCGCTGTCGTCGCTGGGGACGGAGCTTTCCTACAGCCTGGCTCCGCCGGCTGAAGCTGTTGCGAAGCTGGATGAAAGAGAAACGGAAAGCGCGGCGTTTATTCCGGCGTGTGCGTCTTTGTGCCGCCGGGGAAAGCCGTTTCCACAGGCATGGCGCGAAGCGGCGCTTATGTTTCACGGAGCGCTTTCCCAGGAGGACGCAGAGATTTTGGCAGGGCTTTCCGATACGCTGGGACAATGCGGGCTGGAGGGAGAGCTTTCCAGCCTGGAGCATACGCGGACGCTTTTGTCCATGCAGTTGGATACGGCGCGCGCCCGCAGCGCGACACACGGCCGCCTTTACCGGACCTTGGGGTTATTGACTGGCGCGTTCGTCATTATCTTTTTTATCTGAGGAACACCGCCGAAAGGAGAGAAAACGCGGATGGACGTCGATCTGATCTTTAAAATTGCCGCGATTGGCATCATTGTGGCGGTGCTCAATCAGGTCCTGATCCGTTCCGGGCGTGAGGAACAGGCCATGATGACGACGCTTGCCGGTTTAATTGTTGTGTTGATGATGATTATTGTACAGATCAATACGCTGTTTGAGACAGTCAAAAGCGTATTTGGGCTTTACTGAAATGGATATGATGACAGTGACCGGGCTGGCGGTCGTCGCGGTCGCGCTCGGTACCATGCTCAAACAGAAAAGCCCGGAATATACACTGTTCATTTCGCTGACAGCGGGCATCCTGATCCTCGGCATGATTGTCGCGGCCGCCGTGCCTCTGTTCGAGCGGATGCAGGCATTGTTCGCGCAAACAGGGGCGAAGGCGGAATATGTACAGGTTTTGTTCAAATCTCTTGGTTTGTGCTTTATCACACAGATTGCATGCGACGCCTGCCGCGACCTTGGGGAAAGCGCGATCGCCTCCAAGGTGGAAGCGGCTGGTAAAATCTCTGTGCTGTTGATCAGTCTGCCTTTGTTTGAGCAGATTTTGAATATCGCCTCCGGTCTGATCGGGCAATGAGAATGGGAGGGGGTCCAGGTGAAGAAACGAGATATGGCGGCTGTCTGTGCGGCGGCCGCGCTGCTTCTTTTGGCCGTGCCTTCCGCGTTTGCGCTGGATGGATCGGAGACGGACGCATACAGCCAAAGTATGGAGGCGTCCAGTTCGGCGGCTTCATATGAAACGCCCGCCGAGTTTGATAAAACAGAGGGGTATGCATCTGAAGCTGACTTTAACGCTTCCGATACCAGTGCAGAAAATGGCTTTACAGCGAATGACAGCGGAGCGCAAGGCGGATATATCGACGCACAGCCGCTCATCCCGGGAGAAACACGGATTAAGACCCAGCTTGACGCGGTCGGCGCGGACGAGCTTTTAGAGGAGCTTCCGGATGATGCAAAAAATCTGATGGAGGGCGCGGGGATCACGGAGATCGATTATAAACAGTTATTGACGCTGTCGCCTTCCCAATTCTTTGGATCCGTGTGGGAGCTTGTGATACAGCGTTTGCGCGCTCCGCTTACAGTGTTCGCGTCGGTTCTCGGGACGGTGCTGCTGTGCGCGCTGCTCGACTGTTTAAAAACCTCCCTGTGGGAAGGCTCGCTTTCGACAGTATTCACAGCGGTTTCGGTCGTTTGTATCGCGGCGGCGGTCGTTTCGCCGATTACAGACTGCATCACAACGACAGTGGCCGCTATTCACGATTATTCAAATTTTATCCTTTCATTTATACCAATTTTTTCATCGATCGTCACGGTGGGCGGTCAGGCGGTCACAGCGACGACCTATACGGCCTTTCTGTTTGCCGCGTGCCAGGTGGTCAGCCAGATTGCCGCCAATATGCTGGTGCCTTTGATGGGAATCTATTTGGCGTTCTGCATTGTCGGCAACCTCGCGCCGGGAATTGATATCACTTCTGTCGCCAAAACGATCAAGTCAACGGTTTGCTGGGCGCTTGGTCTGCTGCTGACCTTATTTGTCGGGCTATTATCGCTTCAGACGATGGTGGCGTCCGGCAGCGATACCGTCGCCTCTAAAACGGCAAAATTTTTGATCGGCACGTTTGTGCCGGTGGTGGGCAGCGCGCTTTCAGACGCCTTTGTGGCGACGCAGGGCTATATGAAGCTGTTAAAGACAACCGTCGGCGCATTTGGTATTCTTGCCGCCTTATTGACCTTTCTGCCTGTCCTGCTTCAAACGGCGCTCTGGTATTTCACGGTCAATATCACGTCGGCCGTCGGTGAGATGCTTGGCGTCAAGCAGGTGGCGTCAATTTTGAAAAGCGCGTCGGCGACGCTCGGTGTGCTGATCGCCGTCATTTTGTGCTTTGCGCTGCTGTTTGTCATTTCAACGTCACTGGTGCTGATGGTTTCAACCGGCGTGTGAGGGCCTGTCATAAAAGAAAGGAGTGTGCTGTATATTGGATGGTATCAGACAATGGGCGTTCGGCATTTGCGCGGCCGCGATTGCATGCGGCCTGGCACAGCTCGCGCTGCCGAAATCGAGTATGCAGCGCGTGTTCAATATCACATCAAGCGTCTTTTTTCTCGGGTGCCTGCTTTCACCGATCGCATTGCCGTCGATCGATTTGACAGTGACCCCGCAGAGCGAATTGCAGCGCCGGATTGATGAAAAAACCGCGAGGCTTTCCGACGCTGCCAACGAGCAGACAAATATGGCTGCTTCAGAGGGGGTACGGCTGGCAGCGATGAAAACGCTGGCGGATATGGGCGTGCAGGCTAATAAAATTTACATAAACATTCATGAGGACGGGGAAGGAGGCATATCTATTAGTGAGTGTGAGGTACAGCTCGACGAGCAGTACCGAAGCAGGCACACGGAAATCCGCGGCACGCTGATGGAGCGTCTGGGGGTAAACGTTGTGATCGGATATGAAAAAGGAGTGACTACATGAATGGGAACAAACCGGCTGTCCGTATTCCGGACCAGGTCATCGCATTTTTCAAAGGGAACCGGAGCCGGGCGTTGCTATTTATCGGGATAGCCGGTATGGCGCTGATTTTCCTGTCAACGGTTATACCGGCCGGCGCTGGAAAACCGAATCCAAGCGTTGGAGCGGCGCAGCAAAGCCCGGAGGAATATGTGGCCGATCTGGAAAAGCGGCTGGCGCAGCTTGTCGGGAAGGTTGATGGCGTTGGGCGGTGCGAGGTGATGGTGACGCTCGAAAACGGTATTGAATATGTCTATGCCGTTGAGGAATCACAGAATGTCAACCAGACAAACAGCTATGACGGCAGCGATGTGCGGCGGGAAACACAGCAGCAGAATATGGAGCAGAAATACATTGTTGTGGATACGGGCAGCGGTAAAAAAGAGGCGCTTTTAAAAACACAGCGTCAGCCAACGGTGCAGGGCGTCGTCGTTGTGTGTGAGGGCGCGTCGAGTACCGTTGTGCAGGAGCGTGTGACGCAGGTCGTCGCGACGGCGCTGGGCGTTCCGTATAACCGGGTCTGCGTCACAAAAATCAGCAAATGACCATACGGACATATGGGCTGCGGGGTAAGCCGAATTGCCCCAAAAGGCCCTGATCTGCGGCGGCAGTTGTCAATATCAAATCAAGAGGAGGAACCCCCGTAATGAATATGATCATTGGAAAAAAACAGATTATCCTGGCGTCGCTTGTGGTGGGCCTTGGACTGGCGGTTTACATCAATTACCAATTTGCGCAGTCGGATGGCGCGCTCACAGCGACTTCGGCGATTGAAAGCGACAAAAATTACGGCGATGCACAGTTGGTCGACGCAAACGATCCGACGGTTGAGGATATCGACGGCGAAGCGTATTTCGCCGAAGCGAAGGTCACGCGTCAGCGTTCGCGCGATGAATCGGTCGAAACGCTCAAAAACATGATGGCGAGCGCGGATGTTGATCCGGACATCAAAGCCGAGATGGCGCTCAAGGCCACGGAAATTGCCAAGTCGATTGAAACGGAAGGCAAAATCGAAAACCTGATTAAGGCCAAAGGCTTTGAGGACTGTATGGTCTATTACGACACGGAAAGCGTTGATGTAGTTGTCAAGACGGATGGTTTACAGCCGGAGCAGGTTTCGCAGATGAAGGATATCATCCTGAAAGAAACAAGCATCCCGGCCGAGAACATCTCCATTGTGGAGATCAATTAGCGCGCTGCCGCTGCCGCGCAATCTGAAAGCGCCTCATGGACACAAAGCTATGTCCATGAGGCGCTTGGCTTTACATGAACGCACTTTGAAACAGTATAAGAATCCACTTAAATGCCTATATCTCATATATAGAATAAATAACGGTACGACATGGGAATAGGCAATTGTAAAGCGGGAAATTTTATGCTATAATATGCGCGGAACGATTTTAATGCTATATAGCGTTTTAATCTATCGTCATCCTGTCCCGGCGCTGCGTGTTGATTGCTTAAAAACTGTACAGCCCGGTCTGTTCCGTGTCTGATAAAGGAGAATGAATATGCAAAATCATGACCATGATCATGGCCAGTCGGCCGGAAACCTGAAAATTTCACGTGACGTTCTGGCGACGATTGCCCGCTATGCAACGATGGAGATTGAGGGCGTCGCTTCGCTTGCGTCGTTTACAACAAATATTCGCGGTTGGCTTCTTAAAAAGCAGTCTGCTAAGCCAATTACGATCGATTTAAACGACGACATTGCTGCGATTGATATCCATGTCAACATTAAGGCAGGCGTTAATATCCCACAGACAGCCGAAAAAATCCAGTCTGCCGTCAAAGAGGCCGTCCAGAATATGACAGGGATCGCTGTATCGCGCGTTAATATCAATATAGCCGGAATTGTATTTGATGATCCCTCGTCGGCAGCGGATGCCTGACAGCAAACAGCAAGAGGGACTGGTCTACAGGTCTGTTCCAAAATGCGTTCGTATGCTGCAAAATAACATAATAATGCCGGTTTGCCGGCGGAATGGACGATCAACATGAAACGAAGCGAATCCCGCGAGCAGGCGTTTATGCTGATTTTTGAACGCTCGTTTAAAGACGAATCGATCGACGAAATTATTGAACAGGCTGCGATCGGCCGCAATTTGCAGGTGGACGATTATGCGTATCGTTTGGCCAGCGATGTCTGCGGCAATTTGCCGTGGCTTGATGAGGCGATTGCATCATATTCCAAGAAATGGAAAATTAATCGTATGTCGCGTGTTGCGTTGTCGATTCTGCGCCTGAGCCTGTGGGAGATTGACCATGTCGACACAGTGCCGGCCGGCGCTTCAATCAACGAAGCAGTCGAGCTTGCTAAAAAATACGGAAATGACGACGACTTTTCATTTGTAAACGGTGTGCTTGGCGCATATGTTAGAAGGAAGGATTCCTCTGAGCAGGCGGGGGTCGAGGAGAAGGATATAACCAACCACGGCAATGCGGAAGCTGAAAAAGTGCTGGACGCGCCGGCGGAGGCATAGCGTGATGGCACGTTACCTGGGAATCGACACCAGTAATTATACTACTTCCGTTGCGCTGTATAACAGCGCCTCTGGAGAAGTTTGGCAAAGAAAACAGCTTCTTCCCGTAAAAGACGGCGCGTTGGGGCTTCGGCAGAGCGACGCCGTTTTTTCGCATGTGAAGCAGCTTGGCGCGCTGATTGAGTCATTGTTTCAAGAGCACGGCGGCGCGCCGGATGGCATTGGCGTTTCTGTTCGTCCGCGTGATGCCGAAGGTTCGTACATGCCGTGCTTTCTTGTGGGAGAGACGGCAGCGCGATGCGTTGCGGCTGTATGCGGCGTGCCGCTGTCCTGCGTGTCGCATCAGGCGGGGCACATTGCTGCCGCGCTTTATTCCACAGGACGCCTTGACTTGATTGGGCAGCGGTTCGCGGCCTTTCATCTGTCCGGAGGAACGACGGAATGCGTCATTGTACAGCCACGGACAGGCAATCCGCTCACAGTGAATTTGTTTGCTCAGTCGCTCGACCTCAAGGCGGGGCAGGCGGTCGACCGGGTTGGCGGCATGCTTGGACTGCCGTTTCCGGCAGGACCGCGGCTTGAGGAGCTGGCGCGCCGATCGAAGAAAACCTTTCGTATAAAAGCTGCGTCAAAAGGCGCGGATTGCTCGCTTTCAGGAATTGAAAACAAATGCCGTTCCATGCTGGACGCGGGGGAGGCGCCGTGCGATGTCGCACGCTTTTGTCTGGACAGCATCCTGGCGGCTTTGACGCATATGACAGTCAGCGTCCGGAACGCTTATGGAGAAATCCCGCTGGTCTATGCTGGCGGGGTGATGTCGAACGCAATGATTCGAACAGCTATGGAGACGCGGTTTGGCGGACTGTTTGCACAGCCGCAGTTTTCCGCAGACAATGCGGCTGGCACGGCAGTTCTGGCGCGGGTCATGCAGGAGGACAGCGTATGAATCGATCGGCGGTTGTTTGTGTCTCGCAGCTTAACCGTTATGTCAAGGCGATGCTTGATTCGGATAGTGCGCTTGACGGATTGATGGTGCGCGGAGAAATTTCCAATTTTCTGTGCCATTATAAATCGGGGCATATGTATTTTACGCTTAAGGATGAGACGGCGGCGATTAAAACGGTTATGTTCCGCGGACATGCATCCCAGCTTCGCTTCAGGCCGGAAAATGGGATGTCTGTGATTGTCAGCGGTTCCGTTTCGCTTTATGAGCGGGATGGAAGCTACCAATTTTATGCAACGGATATGCAGCCGGACGGTATCGGTGCGTTGCACCTTGCTTTTGAACAGCTTAAAGAAAAGCTTGCGCGCGAGGGACTATTTGACGAAGGGCGCAAGCGCCCGCTGCCGCGTTATCCGGAGCGGATCGGTGTTGTAACAAGCGAGGGAGCGGCGGCGTTTCAGGATATTTTAAATATTCTTTCGCGGCGGTATCCGTTGGCGACAGTGGTGCTTTATCCGGCGCAGGTACAGGGCGAGGGCGCGGCAAAAACGATCGCCGACGGTGTGCGTGCGCTCAATGCTGCGCATGCGTGCGACGTTATGATCGTTGGACGCGGCGGCGGCTCGGCCGAAGATCTGTGGGCTTTTAACGACGAGGCGCTCGCGCGTGTGATTGCATCGAGCGAAATTCCGGTGATTTCTGCGGTCGGACATGAGGTCGATTTCACGATTGCAGACTTTGTGGCGGACCGGAGAGCGCCGACGCCGAGCGCAGCGGCGGAGCTGGCCGCGCCGAATATCGCTGACGTACAGTATTATCTGTTGGATCTGCTTGAGAGGTGCGCCGCGCAGACACAGGGACGCGTTGCGTCGATGCAGCTTCGAATGCGCGCGATTCAAGCGGGTATGGCTGCGTCCGAAAGCGTCTTACAAAGTATGCAGCAGCGCGTTAAAACGCTTGGACTGGCTGTACAGGCAGCAGTTGAACGGAGATTGTCCGGCGCCTGCGAGCAGGTGCGGTATCTGTCGGCGCTGGCCGAGGAACGAAGCCCGATGCGTATTTTATCTCGCGGTTACAGTCTGACGAGCAGTAAGCGGGGACCTGTCTCGTCCGTTGATCAGGTGCGGGTTGGAGAACTGCTGTTTTCACGTCTGGCTGATGGCGAGATCATTTCCCAGGTAATTGAGACAAGAGGTGTTGAACATGGCAAAGACAATGACGCTTGAGTCGGCTGTCGCGCGGCTTGAGGAGATTGTCTCGACGCTCGGCGGGGATGTGCCGCTGGACGAAGCGGTGAAGCTGTATGCTGAAGCAGTCAAGCTGGTTGATTTTTCCAATGGAAAAATTGAAGCGGCTCGATTGAAGATAGAAAAGCTTTCAGCGGCAAAGGAGGATAGCGATGCGGTTTGACGAGCAGTTCGCCTCTTATGCGCGGCAGACGAATGATGGGCTGCGCGACTGCCTGCGCTATCCGGGTGTGCGGCTCCAGGCGGCGGTTGTCGATGCAATGCGTTACAGCCTGTTGGATGCCGGCAAACGGCTGCGCGCCGCGCTGGTGCTTGAGTTTGCGCGGCTTGCCTCCGCGCCGCGTGAAGGTGCGACGGCGTTGGCGTGCGCCATTGAAATGCTGCATGCCTATTCGCTGATTCACGATGATCTGCCTTGTATGGACAACGATGATTTTCGGCGTGGAAAGCCATCCTGTCATAAGGAATTTGGTGAGTCGACGGCGCTGCTTGCCGGCGACGCATTGCTGACGCTCGCTTTTGAGACGGCAGCCGGCGCGCCGCTTTTGACAGATCTCCAGCGTGTCGAGGCGGTCTGCACGCTTTCCAAAGCGGGCGGCGTCTGCGGTATGATCGGGGGACAGGTGATCGATCTTGCATGTGAGGGAAATACGGTTGATGAGGCGACTTTGGATACGCTTTGTACGCTGAAAACAGGCGCCTTGCTGCGTGCGGCTGCACGGCTTGGCTGTCTGGCGGGAAAAGCGGACAAAAAGATGTATGATGCCGCGGACCGTTACGCGGCGGCCGTGGGACTTGCATTTCAGATTACGGACGATATTCTTGATGTCACTGGCGATGCGCATACGCTCGGCAAACCGGTTGGAAGCGACGCGGAGAATCATAAGACGACGTATGCGTCGCTGTTTGGCGTTGCGGGCGCGAAAGCGCGCGCGATAACGTTGATCGAAGCGGCAAAGCGGGAAACCGATGCGTTTTCTGATAACAGCTTTCTTGTTTGGCTCGCAGATATGGTCTTGAACCGCGACCATTGATGGAGCGTGCAGCCGCGCGCACGGACTGAACAGCAAATAGACCTGGGGCCTGTATAAAGCGAGTGTTCAGGATTTGTTGGGAGATAGAGAAATTGCCGAATTTTTCGTATCATCATGGAAAACAGAAATGGCCCAAAACCGGGAGGCGAATATGAATCCTCTGAAAGTATTGGTCAGCAATTATGTTATTGACGTCGGGTTCCTTGCATGGTTCGCGGCGCAGCTTCTGAAAACAATTCTTGCATATATCCCTTCGCGCCGGATCAACTGGGAACGGATGGTCGGTTCTGGCGGAATGCCAAGCTCCCATTCCGCGCTTGTCTGTGCAATCGCGGTTGGCGTCGCCAAAAAGGCGGGGTATGCGGCGCCGGAATTTGCAATTGCAATCGCGCTGGCGGCTATCGTGATGTATGATGCGATGGGCGTGCGGCGCGCCGCCGGAGAGCAGGCGAAGGTGCTGAATAAAATTGTAATTGATTTTAAAGAAATGTTTCAGATGCTCCGTGAAGAAGTGGATGCGCTTGCACGCGGCGCGGAGGAAGGCGAGGGAGAGGAAAAACGCCTGAAGGAATTTTTAGGCCATACGCCGCTGGAGGTACTCTGCGGCGCGCTGCTGGGCATTTTAATCGCCGCGTTGATTCCGGCGTTTTAGGATTTTGCTTCGTATTTTTTGCCGCGGCTTCCTTTTGGGATGGGACATTCGGGAAAAATGCGAAACTGGTTCTAACGGCGAAAGGGGGAAAACATGTTGGCGGAAAACAGATTTCTGGGACGCTTAAATCTTCCTGGAGATTTGAAAAAACTCAGCCCGAGTCAACAGGATATTTTATGTTGGGAGCTGCGCAGCCAATTGCTGCTGACTGTTTCGGAAAATGGCGGGCATTTGGCCTCTAATCTCGGCGTCGTGGAGTTGACCGTGGCGCTTCATACAGTGTTCGATATTCCGCGCGATGAAATTGTTTGGGATGTCGGGCATCAGTGCTATGTACACAAAATACTGACAGGGCGACTGAAGCAGTTCTCCGAAATACGCCGTGAGGGCGGTCTGTCAGGGTTTCCCAGGCCGCGTGAAAGCCGCAGCGATGCGTTTATTGCGGGACATGCAAGCACGTCGCTTTCAGCGGCCTGCGGGCTTGCAAAGGCGAAAACCTTAACAGGCGATCCGCATCATGTGATCGCAGTCGCCGGGGACGGAGCCTTTACAGGCGGGATGATTTATGAAGCTCTCAATAATGCCGGACGCAGCCGCGATCACCTGATTGTGATTCTCAATGACAATGATATGTCTATATCCAAAAGCGTCGGTTCTTTTGCGCGTTACCTGGCCGCAAAACGGTCGTCTGAACGCTACAATGTAATTAAGGAGCATGTTGAAAAAGCCGTGCGCAAGATTCCGCTTGTCGGAGGAGAGCTTCGTAATGTCATTTCCGATTCCAAGGCTGCGCTGCGTCAGATGCTCTACCACAGCAACCTGTTCGAGGATTTTGGATTTGACTACCTTGGGCCTGTCGATGGTCACGACGTGCGGATGCTGATTCAAGTGCTGCGGCACGCAAAGGAGCTTAAAAAGCCGGTGGTGGTCCATGTAAACACCATCAAGGGCAAGGGCTATGCATATGCTGAGAAAAATCCCTCGCATTATCATGGCGTCGGCGGATTCGATCCGGTAAGCGGCCAATTGTCTGTGCCGGCGGAGTCGTTTTCAGCGCATTTTGGCAGTTGGCTGACAATGCGCGCGCGCAGAGACGAACGGATCTGTGCCATCACCGCCGCGATGCGCGACGGTACAGGGCTTGAGGCGTTTGCGGAGGAGTTTGGACCGAAAAACCGTTTCTTTGACGTTGGTATCGCCGAGGAGCACGCCGTCACCTTTGCATGCGGTCTGGCTGCGGGCGGACTGCTCCCTGTATTCGCCGTCTATTCAACATTTTTGCAGCGCGCCTACGATCAATTGATCCACGACGCATCCATTGAGCCGCAGCATATCGTTCTCGCGGTTGACCGCGCCGGTTTTGTCGGTGAGGACGGCGAGACGCATCAGGGTTTGTTTGACGCGGCCTTTCTGTCCTCGATCTATGGCATGACGGTTTATTCGCCGGCCTCTTATGCTGAACTGGAATATGCGATGGAGCGCGCACTGTATCACTGCAAGGGTCCGGTGGCTGTTCGTTATCCACGCGGAGGTGCGTCGGCATCCGAAGCAGATCACGTGCCGGATGATTGGCTGCATATCAAAAACGGCGGAAAAACGCTGCTTATAAGTTATGGCCGCATCTTCAGTGAAGTGCGCGCAGCGGCAAAATTGTTGGCAGAGAGCAAAAAGCCGGTCGATTTGCTCAAGCTCTGCCGCATTGCGCCTTTGCCGGAGGAATGCATCCGCTTGGCAAGAAAATACGAAACAATTTATTTTGTCGAGGAAGGCGTCCGAAACGGCGGCATCGGCGAGCATTTTCTCGGCGCTCTTGCACAGGTGCGGTACCGCGGACGCATGACCATTCACGCGGTTGACGATCCGTTTGTTCCGCAGATGAGCGTACAGTCCGCAATCCGGCGGTGCGGTTTTGACGCGAAGGCGATTGCCAAGGCGGTTGCAGAGCTTTATTTTTGAGATGATTTAAAAATAACGGTACGGCCTTTGCATAGACGACGGCCGGTCATTGGAGGGCGCTGTGAAAAAGAGGCTGGATATCCTGCTTACAGAAAAGGAGTTTTTCCCGAGCCGTGAAAAAGCAAAGGCTGTTATTATGGCTGGACAGGTCTATATAAATGGCCAAAAGGCTGATAAGCCCGGGATGGATGTTGCAGAAGATGCAGATATAGAGGTGCGGGGAGACACCCTGCGCTATGTCAGCCGCGGTGGATTGAAGCTTGAGAAAGCGATGCAGGTCTGGCCGATCGTCCTTCAGGATCAGATCTGTATGGATATCGGTGCGTCGACCGGCGGGTTTACGGACTGTATGCTGCAAAACGGCGCGGCTAAGGTTTATGCCGTTGATGTCGGCTATGGGCAGCTTGCCTGGAAGCTTCGCAACGATCCGCGCGTTGTCAATCTGGAGCGCACAAATATTCGAAATATCACGCGGGAGCAGCTTCCCGACAGAATCGATTTCATCAGTATCGATGTTTCTTTTATCTCTCTGCGTCTTGTTTTACCAGTCGCCGCCCAGTTGCTTTGTACAGGGGGTAAGGCTGTTTGCCTTGTCAAGCCGCAGTTTGAAGCGGGACGTGAAAAGGTTGGAAAAAAAGGGGTCGTGCGCGACCGTGCAACGCATGCTGAGGTGTTGGTGCGTGCTGTCGGTTACGCCTTGGAGAATGGGTTTACCGTACACGGCCTTGACTTTTCGCCCGTTAAGGGTCCGGAGGGAAATATTGAATATTTGATGTATCTGCAAAAGGCGGCTGACGGCGCTGATCTGGACTCCAAAGCAATTGAAACGCTCGTGGCACGCTCACACGATGAGCTTGATTGACTTTTTGACCGGGGGACGAAAATGGCACAAAAAACAGTATTGATTCTGCCGAATCTGACGAAAAATAATACGGGACAGCTTGTAAAATCAATCGTTTCACAGCTTCGTTTTTCCGGGTGTACGCCTGTGATGCAGGAAGCGTATGACGGCCAATTCGAAAATGTGCGGTATGCGCCCTTTGACGCCTTGATTGCGGCCTGTGACCTCGTATTGACAGTGGGCGGAGACGGAACCATCCTGCATGGGGTGAAGCATGCAGTCGAGCATGATAAGCCCGTGCTTGGGGTAAACACAGGAAGGCTTGGTTATCTGGCGCAGGTGGAAGCGGATGAAATACGAATTCTCTCGCGTCTGGCGGCGGATGATTATGCAATCCAGCAGCGCATGCTGCTTGAGATCCGCGTCGGCGAGGATGGCGAGCCGCTGTATGCGCTCAATGATGTAGTGATCTCGAAGGGCGATTTGGCAAGGATGGTTGATCTTGATATCAGCGGGGACGGTCAGGCAATCGGGAGCTACCGGGCGGACGGAGTGATTTTAGCTACGCCAACTGGTTCGACAGCTTATTCGCTTTCAGCGGGAGGACCGATTGTCGATCCATCCATCGATACGATCATTGTGACCCCGATCTGCCCGCATTCACTCAACGACCGTGCCGTACTGCTTTCTCCACGTATGCGTCTGCGCGTGCAGAGCCGTTATATCAATGCGTCTGACAAAATCGTTGTCAGCGTGGATGGCGAGAATGTCGCATTGCCAGGCCAGAAAACGCCGATTTTAATCCGTATGGCGGAGAAAACAGCGCGTTTTATCAGTTTCCCGGAAAAGACGTTCACGATGATTTTGCGCGAGAAGCTCAAGCCGCGCGGTTAGGCGCAGCGCGTTTTGGTTAGATGGGGGTATCGTATGAAGGCAAGACGTCATGCAAAAATTCTGGAGCTTATCAATTCACGGCCGATTGACACGCAGGACGAGCTGCTTGGCCTGCTCAGTGAAAATGGGTTTTCTGTGACACAGGCGACGGTTTCCCGTGATATCAAGGAGCTTAGGCTCGTCAAGACACTGACCTCGGACGGCAAATATCACTACACAGCGCACACAGAACATCCAAAAAGTGAGATGTCGGATAAATTTTTGCTCATTTTTTCCGAATCTGTGCGCGAAATCGATTCTGCTGGAAATATGCTGGTGATCAAGTGCTTTACCGGAATGGCCAACGCTGTCTGCGCGGCGCTTGATACGCTGCATTGGAGCGGGGTTGTCGGTACGCTCGCGGGTGACGATACGATCTTTATGGTGATGCGCGACGAACAGAACGCGCATGAGCTTGTTTCGCAGCTGCGCCGCATGATGGCGTAGCACATGCCGGCTGTTGGAGGGAGAGAGCATGCTTTCACAGCTTTATATTAAAAATGTCGCGGTGATCAGCGAGGCGACCATCGACTTTTCGCAGGGGCTGAATGTCTTTACCGGTGAAACAGGCGCGGGTAAAACGATCCTGATCAGCGCGATCAACGCGGTGCTCGGCGAGCGCGCTTCAAAGGATATGATTCGTACCGGCGAAAGCCATGCGGTGATCTCGGCTCTGTTTACAGAGCTTTCGTCCGACGCGGCCGACGCACTGTCACAAGCGGGATACGCGCCGGATGACGACACAGTGCTGATTATGCGGGAGCTGTCGGCAGATGGCAAATCATCGTGCCGTATTAACGGGCGTCCCGCAACGCTTGCCATTTTAAAAGCCGTTTCGGCGCATCTGATCAATGTGCATGGGCAGCATGACAATCAACAACTGCTTTCGCCAGGAAAGCACCTCGGCTTTATTGACGGTTTTGGCGCGCTCGATCCGCTGCTGGAGCAATACAGGACCGCTTATGAGCGATATACGGACGCTAAACGCGAATTAAACGAGATTGATACGGACGAAGCGGGGAAGGCGCGCAGGCTCGATCTTTTGACCTATCAGGTTTCAGAGATCGACGACGCCGATTTGCAGCCGGGCGAGGAGGAGGAGCTTTCTGCGCAGAGAAAATTGCTGCGCAATTCCCTGCATGTGACGCAGGCGCTTGGCGAAAGCGTCAGCCTGCTTGACGGTGGCGATGAATCGGCCGGACTGACGGGACTGTTCGGGTTGCTGGCGGAAAATATGGAGCAGGCAGCGCGCTATATGGATGCCGCCAAGCCTGTTGCGGAACGTCTGACCGACCTTTCCTATGAACTGGAGGGTATCTCCGGCGATATTCGTGATCTGCTTGACGGTTTGGATTGCGATCCGGCGCGGCTCGACGATGTGGAAAAGCGGCTCGACACTATTTTTTCCCTCAAGAAAAAATATGGCGCTGACATTGATGATATTCTTTCCTACCGCGACCGCGCCGCTGAGGAATTGGAGCGTATAGAAACTTCGGATACGCGTGCGCAGGCACTCCGGGAGCAGATGATCGAATTGAAGGCCACAGCGAAGCAATTGGCCGCAAAGCTGACAAAAGCGCGGCTCGATGCGGCTGACCGGTTCACGACAGAGGTACAGGCGGAGCTTGCGTTTCTCGATATGCCGTCTGTGGCGCTGTCTGTGCGGCGCACGGATAAGCCTTTGGCTTCGGACGGAGCGGATGATGTGGAGCTGTTCATATCCACAAACGTGGGTGAGGAAGCCAAATCACTTGCAAAGATCGCGTCCGGCGGCGAACTGGCGCGCATTATGCTTTCAATTAAAAACGTGCTCGCTGACCGTGACGCTGTGGGAACGCTTATTTTCGACGAGGTTGACACGGGTGTCTCCGGACGCGCGGCGCAGAAGATCGGGCAGAAGCTCGCGCAGGTTGCTGTGCAGCGGCAGGTGATCGTTGTGACGCATCTGGCTCAGGTGGCGGCGTTTGCGCAGACACATCTGCTGATTGCAAAGACGGCGCGTGACAACCGTACCTTTACATCCATCACGCCGCTTGACGAGGATGCGCGCACGCGCGAGCTGGCACGGATAATCGGCGGCGAGTCGGTCAGCGAGATCGCGCTCCAGCATGCGCATGAAATGCTGGAAAGTGCGAAAAATGCACGGTAAAGCCGCTTGTGCTTTTAAATAGAGCGTGGTATACTAGGGGCTGTCTGAATCGGGCGTATGGTTTGGTTTGGATGGAGTTAAATTGAAATTATAAGGAGAAAGATCGATGACAGTTTTTGAGGAATTAACCCGACGCGGCTTGATTGCGCAGATGACACACCCGGAGAAGATCGAAGAACTTCTCAATGGCGAGAAGGTTACGTTCTATATCGGGTTTGATGCGACCGCCGATAGCCTGCACGTCGGCCATTTCCTTCAGATGGTTGTTATGAAGCGCCTTCAGCAGGCAGGGCATCGCCCAATTGCGCTGCTTGGCACCGGTACTACAATGGTCGGTGATCCGACCGGTAAAACGGACATGCGCAAAATGCTCTCTGTTGAGGAGATCAACCACAATGCCATGTGCTTCAAACGGCAGATGGAAAAATTCATCGATTTTTCTGACGGTAAGGCGCTGATGCTGAAAAATGGCGATTGGCTGCTTCACCTCAATTATATCGAGCTGCTGCGTGATGTCGGCGTCCATTTTTCTGTCAACGAAATGCTGACGGCCGAATGTTTTAAAACTCGGCTTGAAAAAGGGCTTTCGTTTATTGAGTTCAATTACATGATCATGCAGAGCTATGACTTTCTCAAGCTGCACCGCGACTACGGCTGCATGATGCAGCTTGGCGGCAACGATCAATGGGCGAATATCCTTGGCGGAATCAAGCTGACGCGCCGTGTGACCGGAGATGACGTGTACGGCATGACGTTTACGCTGCTGACCACAAAGGAAGGCAAAAAGATGGGCAAGACGGAAAACGGAGCCGTTTGGCTCGATCCGGAAAAAACCTCGCCCTATGAATTTTTCCAATACTGGCGCAATGTCGCGGACGACGATGTGATCAACTGCCTGAAGCTTTTAACCTTCGTTCCGATTGAGGAGATTGAGGCGATGGAAAAGTGGGAGGGCAGCCAGCTCAACAAGGCGAAGGAAATTCTTGCGCACGAATTGACAAAGATGGTTCATGGACAGCAGGAAGCGGACAAGGCGTTGGAGGCTGCTCGTGCGATTTTTGCGGGCGGCACGCACAGCGACGATATGCCGACAACCTCGCTGGTTTCGTCCGATTTGGCGGATGGTGCGATTTCTGTCGCGGATCTGCTTGTCAAGACGGGACTTGCGCCATCGAAAGGAGAGGCAAAGCGCCTGATTCAGCAGGGCGGCGTCTCTGTCGATGATGTAAAGGTTTCTGACTTTGCGGCTGTAATCGGCAAAGAAAGCTTTGACAAGGGGCAGGTTATCCTTAAAAAGGGTAAGAAGATTTATCACAAGGTCCTGCTCGGATAAGGAGGCGCGTATATGCGCGGACATATGTCCAAGGCGAAAGCCCTGACGCTGGTAGGTTTGCTGGCCGCGGTCGAGGTGGTGCTGACTTTGACGCCGCTCGGCTTTATTCCGCTCGGCGTTACCAAGGCGACAACGATCCATATCCCGGTTATCCTGGGAGCCGTGCTGCTGGGGCCGGCCGCGGGAGCGGTGCTCGGCGGCGTGTTTGGCGTTTTGAGCGTATTGACGAACACATTTCAGCCGACGGTTACGTCGTTTGTATTTACGCCGTTTTATGCGCTGACGCCCGATTTCAGCGGCAACGGCTGGAGTTTGGCCGTGGCGATTGTGCCGCGTGTTTTGATCGGGGTCGTTTCCGCATATATGTTCCGCGCGCTTGCGCGCTTTTCAAAGAGCGGCTCCGCCGCTTTGATCGGCGCGGGAATTGCCGGTTCCCTTACCAATACGATCCTTGTGATGGGCGGTATTTATCTTTTTTTCGGTGAAAGCTACGCCGCTGCAAAGGGCATTGCTTTTTCCGCGCTGTTTGGAGTTATCATGGGAGTGATTGGGATCAACGGCGTGCTTGAGGCGGTTGTCGCGGCCATTTTGACGCTTGCGCTTGGCCGGCCGCTTTTGAAGGCATTTTCCCGCCCGTCTTAAATTTATGCTTGACAAATGCGAATTGCCGCGTTATGATTACACACAGGAAATATCCAAAAAGGCTTTGACAGGGAACAAAACACAGTTTGCGCGCCACAGAGAGCCGCCGGTTGGTGTAAGGCGGCGCCGCTTTTGTGAATAACTCACCCTTGAGCCGCCGGGCGAACGCGCTTCGCAAGTAGCTTTCGGACGGGATCCCGCCGTTAAAAGGGAACGCATTGTTCGATGCGGCTGAGCGGGCTGTTAATCAGTCAATCAAGAGTGGTACCACGGAAGTTGTCAGACCTCCGCCTCTTTATCAAGAGGCGGAGGTCTTTTTGCTGCTTTGCCGCCGTTTACAAATCAGCATGAAAGAAGGAATCAGCATGACACGAAAAATCAAAATCTTTGACACGACGCTGCGCGATGGGGAACAGTCGCCGGGGTGCAGCATGAACTTCAATGAAAAAATTGAGATGGCGCGTCAGCTTGAACGGCTTGGCGTCGATATCATTGAAGCGGGCTTTCCCGTTTCATCGCCGGATGATTTCCGGGCGGTCGAAGCGATTGCGAAAACAATTAAACAATCCACGGTCGCAGGGCTTGCGCGGTGTGTTGAGGGCGATATCCGGCGGGCTTATGAGGCGGTTCGCTGTGCGCAGTCGCCGCGCATTCATACGTTTCTTGCTACCAGCGGTGTCCATATGAAATATAAGCTCAAGATGACGCCTGACGAGGTGATCGAACGCATTACAGCAATGGTCGGGCTGGCGCGCGGGCTTTGCCCGGACGTGGAATTTTCGGCTGAGGACGCCTCGCGCAGCGACCGGGACTTTCTGGTACGTGTGTTCGACGCCGCGATCGAAGCCGGCGCAACGACGATCAACATCCCCGACACAGTCGGATACAGCACCCCAAATGAAATGTTTGATCTCGTTTCCTATGTCCGCACGCATCTGAAAAATCCAGGCGTTGATATTTCCGTACACAACCACAATGATCTCGGCATGGCGGTGGCCAATACGCTAGCCAGCATCCAGGCGGGCGCGTCGCAGGTGGAATGTACGGTCAACGGTATCGGAGAGCGTGCCGGCAACGCCGCAATGGATGAAATCGTTATGGCGCTGCGCACGCGCGGCGATATGTTCGGCTGCTCGACCGGTATCAATACGCGGCAGATTTACCGCACAGGCAAACTGCTCTCCACGATTACCGGCGTTGGGATCGCGCCGAATAAACCGATTGTCGGGGCGAATGCGTTCGCCCATGAAAGCGGTATCCATCAGCACGGCGTCCTGGCCGAACGCACGACCTACGAAATTATGAGTCCCGACGACATTGGCATCTATCAAAACAAGATGGTGCTCGGCAAGCATTCGGGCAAGCACGCCTTTGCAGACCGTATCGCCGAACTTGGATACAGGATGTCGGAGGAGGACATCGCCGAAGCGTTTGAACGGTTCAAAGCGTTGGCTGACCGCAAAAAGGAGATCACAGACCGCGATATCGAGGCGCTGATCGGCGCGTCGGCCATTACAGATGTACGGGAGGTCTACGCGCTTAAGAGCTTTGTCATCAACAGCGGTACGGTCATTTCAGCAACGGCAGTCGTCAAGCTGTCGCGGGACGATGGAACGGAGTGCGAGCATGTGGCGCGCGGCGAGGGTCCGATTGACGCGGCGTTTAATGCGATTGACCGGATTGTGAAGATGGATACAAAGCTGGAGAACTGGACGATGCAGGCCGTAACAGAAGGCGAGGACGCGCTCGGCGAAGCGATCTGCAAGATTAAATGCGGCGATCACATCGTAACCGGCCGCGGCCTGTCGCCTGATATTCTTGAATCGAGTATACGCGCCTATATCAATGCGATCAATAAGGCAATTGCAATGGAGGAAAAGGCCGCGGGCTGATTGACGATAGACGGAGGGATTTATTATGGCGATGACAATGAGTCAGAAAATACTGGCAAAAAAAGCAGG